>Ga0209541_10012145_pt1 | contig 13363 bp, 13 predicted proteins | sample RifCSPlowO2_01_FD_184027 | JGI IMG/M metagenome (GOLD analysis project Ga0209541, IMG submission 184027) | Groundwater microbial communities from Rifle, Colorado - Rifle CSP2_plank lowO2_0.1 (SPAdes) (version 2) | ecosystem: Environmental > Aquatic > Deep subsurface > Groundwater | place...
TGGGATCCGTCGCGTCCTGATGGCCAGCCGCGGCGTATGCTTGATGTTTCAAGAGCCGAGCAAGAATTCGGCTTTCGCGCGCAGACCTCGTTTGACGATGGTCTTAAAAAAACTATAGATTGGTATAAGTCAACCAACTTAGCATGAGAAAACAAGAGTTAATTGAATATTTTAATACGCACGCGCGTTCCAGAGATCGTTGGAAGCGGCGCAATTGGTATTATCACAAAACGCTCACACAGCTTTTTCGATTCTTGATTCCGGATGGCAGCACTGTGCTCGAGGTTGGATCTGGTATTGGGGATCTACTAGCGTCTCTCAAACCGTCACGCGGTCTTGGTATAGATATTAGCAAAGCGATGTTTGACGAGGCGCATAAAAAATACCCGCGTCTTGAGTGGCGTGTTGAAGATGCCGAAAATCTTGCGCTCGGCGAAAGATTTGATTATGTCGTCGCTTCAGATCTAGTTGGGTTTCTTGACGACATAGAGCGCGCTTTTTATGGATTTGGAGTCGCAAGTCACGAGCGCACGCGACTCGTTGTTACATATTACAATTATCTCTGGGAACCTATTTTGCGTCTTGCAGAATTTCTTCATTTGAAAGCGCGCCAACCTCTTCAAAACTGGATGAGCCAGAAAGATATCGAAAACATGCTAACACTTGCTGGTTTTGAGGTAATCAAGTCTGGCAATAAAATGATTTTTCCAATCTATATACCGATTATCTCTGCGTTTCTTAATGTAATTGTAGCGAACTTACCACTCGTATCGCGTCTTGGAGTTATTCAATATATAGTTGCGCGTCCACGCCCAGAAATGAGGCGCGATTATTCCGTATCAATTATTGTGCCAGCGCGAAATGAGCGCGGAAATATTGAAAACGCGATATTGCGCACGCCAATTTTCGGTACGTATCAGGAAATTATTTTTATAGAAGGCCACTCTCATGATGGTACACCGGAAGAAATCAGGCGTGTCGCTGACAAGTACGCGGGCACGCGCAATATTCGGTATGCGACCCAGCCGGGAAAAGGAAAGGGTGATGCGGTGCGTCTTGGTTTTGACATGGCAAAAGGTGATATTCTTATGATCCTCGACGCTGATCTAACAATGCCGCCGGAAGATTTGCCGAAGTTTTATCGTGCGATCGCATCTGGTAGGGGAGAGTTTATCAATGGCTCGCGGCTGGTTTATCAGCTCGAAGACGAATCCATGCGCTTTCTCAATACATTGGGAAATAAATTTTTCAGTATTATGTTCAGCTGGCTTTTGGGCCAGCGGCTTAAAGACACGCTTTGCGGCACAAAAGTTCTTTTTAAGTCCGACTACGAAAAAATTGCTGATGGCAGAAAATATTTCGGTGATTTCGATCCGTTTGGCGACTTCGATTTGCTTTTTGGCGCGGCTAAGCTTAACTTAAAAATCGTCGAGATGCCTATACGATACCAAGCGCGCACTTATGGTACTACCCAGATTCAACGTTGGCGCCACGGCTGGCTTTTGCTCAAGATGACTTTTTTTGCGATGCGGAAGATTAAGTTTATATGAGGCAACAGGATCGAGAGAAAGAGCATTTCGATAAGCTTGCGGAAGAGACTGGTGAAATTTGGTGGGGGTCGGTAACTCCTGCAGGACTTCGGCGTCTTGAGCGACGCGCCTCTTTTCTTAAAAAATCCACGGAGCTTTTCCAGGATCCTTATGTCCTGGAGCTTGGTTGTGGAACAGGCGCTTTTACTAAACCATTACTCACGTCTATTTCTAATCTTCGATTGGTCGGAGTTGATGTGTCTCCAAAGACGATAGAAAAAATTAGGTGTGTATGTAATAGTTATCCGAACGCACGTTTTGAGGTAGCTGATGTGTCACATATGCAATATGCGTCTGATACGTTTGATGCAGTCGTGGGGAATTCAGTTTTGCATCATGTGCCGCTCAAGGAAACTCTTTTAGAGACATTTCGTGTTTTAAAACCAGGTGGGCTATTTTATTTTTTTGAGCCGAATATGTTAAACCCTCAAATTGCGCTTGAGAAAAATATCCGTTTTATCGGTCGTCGGCTTCAAAATTCACCTGACGAAACAGCTTTCTTTCGATGGTCGCTCGCCAAACATCTTCGTGCAAATGGCTTCGTTGATGTTTCCATAAAACCATTTGATTTTCTGCACCCCGCCGTTCCAAATGCCTTAATATCGGCTGTCAGTAGCGTAGGAGGGATTTTAGAAAAAATACCCGTAATGAAAGAGGTCGCTGGCTCTCTTATAATTTCTGCCAAGAAACCAAGAATATAAAATCATTTTCTCAATGTTTACTTATAACGAGAAAAAGCTTTTTGCGACGGTGTTATCCTTTAAAATTATCGTTTTGATTCTTTTTGTCGCATTTTTTGGTTCGTCAAAATTACTGTGGAGCGGTGACGCACTCGAATATGTAGATTTCGCGAAAAATATTGTTGCAGGAAATGGTTTCTCGCGGAGTGTAAATGGTGTATTTGTGCCGGCGCACGACAGGGTGCCTCTTTATCCAGGAATCATTGGTCTTATTACGATTATTTCCACAAAGTATTTTATAGTTATCACAGCGTTATTCCAGGCAATTCTCGCCGCGCTTACCGCGTTGCTAGTGTATCGTATAGGTCTTTTTTTTATGCAGCGTCGTTGGGCAGTGTTTGCCGCAATACTTTCTGTAGTAGAGCCCGTGAGTGTCTTTATGCACATGGCAATTCTTGCAGAAACGTTGTTGGTATTTTGCATAGTATGCGGTCTTTACTTTTTTTTGAGATATCAAGCAGAGAGAAAATGGGTATTCCTCGCCTTGTCGGCTTTGGCTTTTATGCTCGCGGCATATACAAAACCAGTCGCTATGTATGTGACCCTACTTCCGATTTTGTTCCTTGCAGTTGATGGGAGGACGGCATGGAAGCCACTTCTAATATTTTGTGGGATTATTCTTCTAGTCGCAGCCCCGTGGCTTGTAAGGAACTACGCATTATTTCATATGGCAACGATGAGCACGTATGGATCCAAGGCCCTGTGCGGGTATCAGGTTTCGGCAGTGTTTAGCGTTGCTAATAGGTTTGTTGAAACAACGCCGGGCATTGCTATGGCAGAAGTGTGGAAATTCGCGCGATATAGAGAATTGCAGGAGCTCTGCAACCGCGTTTCTCCCACTTGGATGCTATTTGTATTGGCGCGCGAGTACCCATCAGCGTTTATTAAAACTAATTTTTTGGCGACTCTTGGATACCTGACTACTGACGGATATGCGGCGTCGGCTTCTTCCGGTGCGTCTGGCAGTCCGCATAATAATTATCTTACACCAGCCGTTTTTGCTGGCCCAGCTTGGAGAGACCACATAAAAGAGGCTGTAGCGGAACTTTCGCTCTTTCAAATATTTATAATTATTTTGGGGAGAGCGTTTTGGTCGGCCATTATTTTGCTGGCGTTGGTTGGGTCTATAAACCTCTTGCGCTCGCGCGCGACGCGTGTTTATGGATTGCTTATTTTACTCGTGATTGTATATTTTTCTTCTCTAAGCATTCTAGGCGCTGCATTCGCGGCTGGGGCACGATATCGTTTTGAGGTTAGTCCGTTGTTATTTCTTCTTGCTGTCAGTGGCATCTTTTGTATAGTAAAGAAACGTTGGTTTTTTAGAAAGAATACTTCCCCATGAAAATATTATTTTGCGGATCATCTGGTTTCCTTGGCCGGCATATTGTAAAACATATTTCTGGTGTTCATACGATATCACCTTTTAATTTTAGCGAAGGACACGATATGACTAATGCTCGCTCTGTTATGCGTGCGGCGGCAGGGCACGATATCATTTTTCACTTCGGAGCTAGTGCTGTAGGAAGACGCCATGCCATAGAAATCGGGAGCATCGAGACATCATCGGAGATGATAGGAATGCGTAATTTTATCGTAGCGGCAAAAAAATACGTAATCCCAATTGTGTATGCATCTAGTATTCGTGTATATGGTAGCACGGAAGAAATGCAAGTTGGTGAGAGTGTAGATTGTCACCCAACCTCACTTTATGGTGAGTTAAAGTATGCATGCGAACAAGTTCTTCGCGCATCCGGTGTTGATCATTGTATTTTACGTATGTCGGCAGCATATGGTTCTGGTATGCCTGATGATTTTGTATTTGCAGAAATTCTAAGAAAAATCATGGCGAACAAGCCGATTATACTGAAAAGTGTTGGCGAGGCGAAGAGAAATTTTATTTCGGTAAATGATGTCGCCGATGCCGTAGGCGCATTTTTGAATCACCTGCCAAACGTTGTTGGAGAAGCTCTAAACATCATAGGGCCGGAAAGCGTTACGCTCCCAGAGCTCGCTGATATTATTGGCTCTGTGGCTGGCAAGCCGGTTTCTCTTACGCGAGGTATAAGCGCAGACGATATTTCCGAGGAAGAGCTTTCTGGTTTAAAAGCCGAGCGTGTTATCGAGTGGCATGCTAAAGTATATCTACGCGACGGTCTGGCTCAATTGGTAAGCGAGTACGAGTCAAATGAGTAACACGCAGTAATCATTATGTACAAGAAAGTTTCTATAATTATTCCTGCATACAACGAACGCGCAACGATCAAAGAAATTATTGCGCGCACAAAAAATGCAGATACGTGCGGGCTCGACAAAGAAATTATCGTTGTCGATAATTTTTCAACAGACGGCACGCGTGAAATTATACAGGCGCTTGCCAACGATGGGCATATCCGTGCAATTTTTCATGAACGCAATGAAGGAGTTGGCACGAGCTGGCGTGACGGCATTAAAGCATCTACCGGAGAAATTTGTATACGCCAGGATGCTGATACCGAGTATCAGCCGGAAGATTTTCCTTTGTTGCTGGCGCCAATTCTTAGTGGTAAAGCAAAAATTGTCTATGGTTCCCGCATTCTCGGATTTAATAAAAGCAAGTATAGATATAAGACGTATCTCTGGGGCGGGCTTTTAGTGAACAAGCTTTGCAATCTGATTTTAGGAACTCGGCTTACCGATGTGCTCACGGCTTCAAAGGTTTTTGATAAAAGCATTTTTCAAAAATTTAATCTAGAAAGTGTACATTTTGAAATAGAAGCCGAGCTTACTGCGAAGGCAACGCGCGCCGGTTTTAACATCATAGAGGTGCCGATTACGTATCGAGCACGGAGTTTTGAGGAGGGCAAAAAAATTCGCTGGCATCACGCGTTTCGGATTCTTTGGACCACACTCAAATATCGTTTTGCATCATTAAAGTAAATGGGCTTCTGGCGATTTTTTAAAAAGTATCATGTAGAAATTTTGCTTTTTGGAGCTGCTTTTTCTGTGCGGATTCTTTTCCTTATTGCCATTATGTATCGCATTCCTGTGCCGTTTATTGGGAGCGATTCCCAGAGCTATATAGATACCGCAAAAGGTTTTCTGGCAACCGGCCATTTTATAAATGCCGATGGAGCCCCAAATAGTTATGAAATGCCTGCATATCCGCTTTTTCTAGCTTTTTTTATCAGGTTTTTTGCGGATCTCAAAATAGTATCTGTTGTTCAGGGCGTACTTGCTGGTATTTCGACAGTGCTTCTCTATCGTATAAGTCTTTTCATCACGAAGCCCATCGCGCTTACAGGCGCGTTGCTATTTGCTTTTGATCCGGCAGGTATTTTTTATTCAAACTTTATAGTAACCGAACCGCTTTTTATATTTTTTATTCTTGCTTTTCTCTTTTTTCTAATTACACGGCGAGATGCTCTTTTGAGTGGCGCTTGTGTGCCCGGGGTGCTATTAGGAATTGCCACGATGATCCGTCCCGTCGGTGAAATACTTTTGCCAGCAGTGCTAGTGTTTTATCTTGTCGGGCTCGCGGTGGTGGGGCCTTGGATGATTCGCAACAAGATTTTGTTCGGCGGTGCGGAGTTGTCGGCCGTTGCAAGCTGGCAGTTGTACCATTCGCATGCGCCTCATTTTTACGCGTATAAAAATGGTATTGCTGAACGTGATGCCGAGCGCCTTTTCCAAGAGCGGCTCGAGATAGTTGATCCATACAAAGAAGAAGTACGAAGGGGGAACGTTGGTTCTTTACGTCACGCTCCATATATGTGGCAAGTTGGACTTGATTATATACGGCAATATCCATTCCAATTCGGATTCTTTCATATCGCTAAAACGGCCCCGTTTTTTATAAGCGATGGTTTGCGACAAATTGCTCGTGATATCAAATTGCACGCTGTACCGAGTGCCAACTTGGGTAGTCTCGCTTTGCGTGGCAACGCGAAAGGATTATTCAACGCGCTCATAAAAGATCCGACGACGTTGATGCTTTTTTCCGTTGGGTTTCTGTTTTGGCTGGGCATAAATATTATGATGGTCATCGGGAGCGTAGCGCTTCTCCGTTCGCCTAATAGCGCATTGCGTGCGCTCACGCTCTTTTTACTATTAGCGATTCTGCTTACTGCTTTGGTCGCTGGTGGAGCCGTAGCTCACCCTCGCTATCGTTATAGCGTAAGTCCATTTATGTTTATCCTCGCTGCGGTCGGGCTTTCCCAGATCAGGATGCGACGGAGAGGTTGACTTTCAAGCGCGTATAGTGTTTATTAGAACTTATGAAAGTAGTTATTCTCTGTGGTGGAAAAGGTACGCGTCTGCGAGAGGAAACAGAGTATCGACCAAAGCCGCTTGTTATGGTGGGCGATAGACCCATTCTCTGGCATATCATGAAGTTGTATTCACACTACGGACACAATGATTTTATTTTGTGTCTCGGTTACAAAAGCGAAATGATTAAAGATTACTTTCTTAACTATGACGAGCTCGCGCATGATTTTACTTTACAGCTTGGCTCTGGAGCAAAAAAAATTATTCATCATGACAGCAACACCCCCAATTGGAACATTACATTCGCCGATACTGGTCTTGATACTGAAACTGGAAGTCGTATCGCGCGTATACAAAAGTACCTTGGCGATGACGAAGAATTCTTTCTCACCTACGGCGACGGTCTTGCCGATGTTAATATTCCAGCGCTCTATAAATTTCACAAGTCGCGCGGCAAGGTAGCGACCGTTACAGGCATCAAGCCGCCAAATCCATTTGGCGTTCTAGATGTTGAAAATGGTTTAGTGAGCGCCTTTGCTGAAAAACCGCAACTTAAAGATTGGGCGAACGGAGGATTTCTCGTTTGCGACAAAAGAGTTTTTAATTACCTATCAGACGATAGGTCATGTATATTTGAGGAAACGCCGTTACGTAGCCTGGTGCATGATGGTCAGCTCGCAGTTTTTCATCACAACGATTTTTGGCATTGCGTTGATACGCTCAAACATGTAGAGGGTCTAAATGCACTATATGATAAACACCAGCGCCCTTGGATGATTTGGGAACAGTCGTAGGCTGGCGCTCTCTCTTGTTAAAATGCCCGTGCTGTTGTATAAATCTATCAGAACAGCACCTTGTTATTATTGAGAGGAAAGGAGGCGTGCTGTGAATACATCGGATTATGAATTTATCTCCAGCGAGCTCAGGCGACGTTTTTCGCATGTTCCGATTAGAAAAATACTTCTCGTAAATCCTCCGGCGCTTACCGCGTCAGAGTTTGATGTGGCGGCGGCGCGTAAAAGACGCTACTCGGCGTTTATGCCCTACGGCCCCCTGGTGCTGGCTACAGAGTTACGCAATGCCGATTTTGAAGTATCGGTGCTGGATCTTAACTTCAAGGTATTAAATGAAATTCAGTGTGATGAACATCTAGATATTGCGGCGGCATGGCAGTATGATTTGTACCAAGCGATTACCTCATTCAATCCCGATGTAATAGGGGTAACCTGTATGTTTACCATGACCCACGGGGTGTTTGCTGAGGTTGTACGAAAAGCAAAAGAGTTTGCGAAAGTACCCATCATTATTGGCGGGGTACATGTAACTAACGATACAGAACGAATACTGCGAGGGCTCGATAGTGCTGACGTAGCAGTCACTCATGAGGGGGATGTTAGTCTCCGCGAACTTCTGGCATTTTTGAACAATCCGGAAGATACACAGAATCTACCGCGGCAGATCGCTTTACTCATAAACGATACGGTCTGGACTGATACACGTCGCGCTCTTCCTTCTGCTGATGAGCTTTCCGTAATTCCTGCCTACGATCTTATTGACGCTGAGAATTATTCGACCGTGGGATCCGTGGGCTCGTTTAATTCGCTTCTCCCACCAGGTGCGCGTGTTGCATCTGTGCTCTCAAATCGTGGATGTCGCGCTCAGTGTAATTTCTGCTCGGTGCGTTTTTTCAATGGACCGGGCGTGCGATCACGGAGTATTACAAGTGTCGTTGATGAAATTGAGCGACTTCACTGTGATTACGGTATTGGTCATATAATGTGGCTAGACGACGATTTGTTTTACGGCGATCCCGCCGGGCTCTTTAACGAAATTGTAAGAAGGAATATTCAAATCACATGGGATGCGTCGAACGGTGTAATTGCAGCAGCCATGACTTCAGAGATCATTGCGGCTGCTTCCGAATCCGGGTGTATCGGACTTGTTTTTGGCTTCGAGTCCGGAAGCTCCCAGATGCTCCGCGAGATGAAAAAACCCGGCACAGTTAGTCAGTATCGACGTGCTGCTGAACTCATACATCCTTATTCAAACATTTTCAGCCGTGCTTTTCTCATGCTCGGCTTTCCTCACGAGACGCTTGGGATGATGATGGAGACAATGCAGCTTGCATTCGACCTCGATCTTGATTGGTACAATATCACAATTCTCCAGCCGCTTCCGTCCACTCCAATCTATAAATCTATGCTAGAGGAGGGGCTTCTGGAGGATCAGGTAAATCCAAGCGAGGTAAGGTTTCAAGTTGGACCGTTTGGCAAGCAAACACAGACCGAAAAGCGCGAGCGCGAACAAGTCAGACGCTTTATGGATGAATTCGCATCGCTCGATTCAAACGCTGTTCCTTCTCGCGACAAACTCAATCTCATCTGGTTCTATATGAATTACAAAGTGAATTATGAGCGAGTTTCTCGCGTAATGCATCCGATTAAAATTCGTATGCTCCAGCGATTTCTGCGGGATATCGCTGATCGTGTAACCGAAAAGCACGCACTTGCAGAGCTGTCCGCGGCAATTATGGAGGCAAAGGCCGGTGAGTGGTCTGAAGTCGCTCGACGCCTTGTTGCCGTCGATGATGCACTTGCCGGGTCTTCTTATTGGCGCGATAAGTTCGAGGCGTTTAATCTTTTTCCGCAACTTGTTTCTCTTAAGGAGGCGGTTGTAACAAACCGCAAAATCGCCTAGCTAGAGGGTCGCACACAGCGGCCTTTTTTATTTTAAAATGTAGCGATTTGCCTCAATAAAACCGCTTGTTGTACTGCAGTCAAAAACCCGAACGCTTGTTTCGTAACCGAGCCTGCGTTTACTTTTCATATAATCGTTGACAGAATTAGCAAGTTGTGTCTCGCTTTTTTGATTAGGTCGCGGTAAATATCGCAAAAATTCAGGCGTGAGCACAGAGATGCCAATCGATGCGAGCGGGTTTTTTGTATAGCGTGTGCGATTTGCATATGATTGAATTTCCCAAAGGCGGCGGCCTATTTTTTTGCCGATAGCCGTAGCAAAACTGGGAAAGTTTTTCTTCGCGTCTTTCACAAGCACATCAATACTAACTCGATGTTCATGATATAGGCGCAAAATTTCTTTGAACATTGTTGGGTCTGTAATGAAAAGATCGGCTACGGCGAGAAGAAACGGTCCGCGTTTCAGATATCGCTCGGCTTGTCGAATTGTTTGGTCAATGCCTATCGGTGAGCCCGCGGTGTATTTGATGCGAACACCGAAAGCGCGGCCATCTTTTAAGTAATCTTTGATTGTATGCTTTACCGGACGGATCCCAATTACAATTTCATGGATTCCACTCGCGGCGATATTTTCGACAAGATAGTGAATAAGCGGTTTATTCCCGATAGGAAACATTTCTTTAGGAATAAATTGCGTGATCGGCCAAAGGCGTTGCCCAAGTCCGGAAGCCGGAATAAATGCGATAATGTTTTCTTTGCGCATATAATTTTTAGCTTATCACGCAAAGACAAGTTTTAGCACTTGCTTGTCTTTACTTTTTGTGGTATGTATTTCTTTGGTAACGTACTTATTATTTTCTCTTCCAGAAAGGAGAGATGTTTATGGACTGGAAGGGCGAGCTCAAAAGGATTTACTGGGAAGAGGGTTTGCGCATTCAACTCCCGCCAAATTCATACCGTACTGCGGCGACAGTTATCTGTGCTCATGTGGGGCGTCAGCGAGCCGAGTTTGCTAATGGAGTGTTCCCATACTTTGCGCTTGTGCAGATCATTCGTCCAGATGGCAGTTCGATTATGGAAGGCAACAACATAATTCCGGTACTTCCGGACGGGCGTCTTCTAATGATTGTCGAACAGCGTCCTGGGATCAGCTTTTTTTCTGACCAACCTCGTGTTGTGTCGGTTGGCAACAGGCAAATTGACCTCGGCGCATACGGCTCGCTTGAGTTCCCCGGAGGAGCGGTTGATGCCGAAAGCATAATCTGCGCACTTTTTCGTGAACTGCAAGAGGAAACGGGTATTGAGGATCAAGAAGCGCTTTTATTCCGGCGTTTACCGCCGCTTTATCCTATGATTGCAAACGTGATCGGCCGCATGTACATTTCGGTGGCGTATCTCTCGAATGCTAAATTTACAGATTATGTTGAAAGCGATGGCGGGCTCAGAGTACTTGCGCTTCATCCCTCTGATGTACGAACTTGTATACGTAACGGTGTCATCACGAGCGGAGAAACAGCTGTTTCAGGATGGCACTTTTATCAAGAGGTTGAACAAGCACGCCTCAACCGCGGATTTCTTGAGGAAATGCAACATGACGGCTATGTCTCGGTTGAGACTGTAAAGATCAAGAGATAACGCGCCTCACAGGTGAAATCATCACGATTTCACCTTTTTATTTTTTTCAGCACTCGGGCGACAAACGGTCGGTGATGTGCGATGAGATTTTTTGGAATTTTTTTAAACCACTTGCCGTCGGTTGGTGTGTCTGTGGTTTTGCATAAGAAGACAAATCCTATCGAGTGGCCTCTTGGGTCGTCGATATAATTATATGTATCAATAAGTTTGTGTGAGCTGATGTGTACGCCAAGCTCATCGCGCGCGACTGTCTGAATACGCTCGTCAAACGATTCGCGAAATCGCAGAAGACCTCCCGGTATATGCCAGCTCTTCCAATAGCGATCATCGCGCCATGTGAGCAGCACGCCTTTTTTCTTGTCATAAATTAAAACCTCGCATGCCACAAACGGCACGAGTTTTACTATTTTATTAAAAAGTTTTTCTCCAAGCCCCAAATGCGGATCGCACAGTTTTTTCATCAGCTTTATTGTACCACAGAAGATATTTACCGCAAAATTTCCTAAAAACTTCCCAACCACTTAATTCCGCCATGGCAGAATTAACTTGGTTGGTTTTTAGAATGCTATTGCATGTTTTATGACAATGTGGTATGGATATGCGCGGACACTTGAAAACTCGGTAAAGAGAAAAAAGCCGAGAGAAAGAGAGAAAGGAGATGAACGAAGCGTGGACGTCGCAGCCGGAGGTGACAGAGCTCACTCCGGAGGAGCTCGAGCAGTACCTCGCGCTCCAGAAGAAGGTCGGCTGGCGTCGCACAGGAACGCCGGCATTCGAGAGCAATTTTTCGATCTGACCATTCACGCCGTCCGAGCAAGCGCTCGTGCGTGAGCGTGACGGTGTCAAGGAAGTTCTCATGTGGCGTCGCAAGGACGCGCACTAAGAGGGCTGGCACATGGCGGGTGGGTACATCATCCGTGGCGAGTCGGATGATGAGTGGGTCGAGCGTGTCATCAAGAAAGAGACAGCTCTCTCGCTCAAGCGGTTCTTCCCGATTCGCCGTTTCAACACTCGACCGGAAACTGGCTGGGTGCCCAATCACCAGATGGCCGTGTTCTTCATCTGCGAGGTCGAAGGCGAGCCAAGCGTCGGTAAGTTTTTCCCGATCTACTCGAAGCCAGAAATCCCCGACGACACGCTCGGCCATCACAAGAAGTACCTCGACTGTCTCCGCGCGCACTTCATGCGTATGGAGGTTCAGCGAGAAGGCAATATCCGCTGGGATTGCGTTGAGAAAGCACCGCAATGGCAGTGGCGAGTGGTTCTCCGAGATTTCCACCTCGATGGTCCTTACTTTTTGCCGTGTGGCGATTTTGAGTCACTCGACATAGCGATCGCCGGGCTCGAAGAGCGCAAGCTCACACATCCCAATCCGGCAAACTACATCCTCGTCGATGATCAAGGCCTCCAGATTCTCTAGCCGAGCAAAGCAACTTAAACGAACTCCGCAACGGCGGGGTCGAGCAAGGCGGTCGCCCAAAACGACCGCCCTTTTCTTTGCTGTTTATTTATTATTCTTGTTAATATTGCCATGGCAATCTTAGCGATAATCTTGTCTGAAGCGGTCAGCACTATTATGCGACTGCCATGCCATTTTCTTTTTTATAAAAATGTGCTATGAATCTTTCGAACTTCTTTACATTAAGAAAGGGGAGAAAAATGCAGTATGCATTTGGTGTGCTTGGAATGTTGGGTTTTATGCTCGGCTTCGCTGTGTTTCGATATCTCCAGTTTCGTCGTCGGTATAGTCGTGTCCTGCAGTCCGAAAATCCCAAGATGCGGCCAGTAATTTTTATGCTTGACTACTATTGTGGGACTACGCAACGCACTGCTCGACTACTGGAAACAGCGCGTCTCTATCAAGCGCTGAAAAGCTCGGGTGATAAGCCGCGAGTTCTTCTTACAGTCGGCAAGCTCGCGTGTTACGATGTGCCCGTTTCGTACATCAATAGACGCGATCTCGTAGAAATGGGAGTAGCCTACGAAGATATCGAAACCTTTTTCGGGTCTCACGACTTCGGTGTCGATACGCTGAAAGAAGTCCGTCTCGCGTGCCAATGGCTTAAGCTCCAGCGGATGTGCACAGTGCATGTGGTTACCGATACGCTCCACTGGTTTCAGGTGTTTTTTCTCTGTATATTCCACGGGATCTTTCCATATCCGCATTTAGTTGAGCTTCTCGAAATTGATCCATCGCTAATCGCCGGACGGCTATTGAGCGTAGTCATCACTTTCTTCGACCCGAATGGTCACAACCCTCTTTCGACAGTAGTCCGTTTCAAGCGACGCTACATTTCGGCAAACTAAACCAGAAAGTATGAGACGGTTCACGCCGTCTTTTTTCTTTCCTTAAAACACTGAACAAGATGAGATACATAGGTAACACCCACGAGGTAGACTTAAGGGGTGATTACCCACCTAAATCTCATCACCAAGATGGTCTATGAAAACTACTACA
>Ga0209541_10012146_pt1 | contig 13362 bp, 13 predicted proteins | sample RifCSPlowO2_01_FD_184027 | JGI IMG/M metagenome (GOLD analysis project Ga0209541, IMG submission 184027) | Groundwater microbial communities from Rifle, Colorado - Rifle CSP2_plank lowO2_0.1 (SPAdes) (version 2) | ecosystem: Environmental > Aquatic > Deep subsurface > Groundwater | place...
GAGCAGAATAACTTTATCAATTCTCAGATTAGTGGGAAATGAAGATGAATTTTCTCATGAAATCAATTATCAAAAGATACTTAAATATATTTTGAATTAATAAGTTATGAAAAAGAGGATTGCTTACTTAAGTGTTTTATTATTAGTTGTAGGAGTTTCATTTGCAATTGCCGCTTACACTACAATTCTAAATCCAGGGCATGGAGGAGAAACAGGAGTTTGGATTCAAAACACAAATGGACAGGAAGATTATTTACAAAATTTAGTTAATGATTTATCAACTTTAGATTGTGATGAAACTATTAATTTTGATGGTTATCAAAGCATTCCTATAAACTTTTGGGGACACACTGCAGATCAGATTAAAATTACAATTCGTGGCGTTGATACAACTTTACAAGAAGCAATTAATAATCAATGGTTAGCGAAAGATAATCCATTATGTTCTTTTTCTGTTACTCCAACATCAATAACAGGTCCTTTTCACGACGCTTCGCAAATTGAAATATTTAGTCTAAGAGGAGGAGAAAAATCTCTTCAGCAAGCAATAGACGCCGGAGATTTTTTTGATAGATGTGAATGCACATCGCCGTCGATATGGCTTGGCTCAAGAAGCATGGGTAATAATGCTCAAAACAAAGGAAGTAATTTGTTAAAAGTCTCGACGACAGACGGAAGCATCTTACAGAGTTACACCATTTGTAATATTGGAGGAATTTATTCTTCCATTGGACCTCTTACAGATTTAACAACACCACCATGTCCAACAAATCCAACTAACAATGGAAAGTGGGGAGTTGGTAATGAAGATCTTAGCACTGGGGGGGAACACAATGGATTTATCGCGCAAAACTTAGATGACAAAGAAATTTGGTATATTGTTGGTAAAGGTGTTGCACATTACAAAGAAGAAAATGGCCAATTAACTCTCCAAAAATATTGCACACAACCAAACGGAATTTATTCCGTGACTCTCGACGCTGCTGGTGATGCTTGGATAACAACTTCACTATCTCCCGGAGGAAATAGAAAGATAGAAATAAAAAAAATATCAAGAGCAGATAATAATTGTAATAACATCCAAAACATTATTTTAGCATCAGATTCATTTAACACTATGGACGATGTTCCATCACCAGATTCTGCTTATGTAAGATTAGCTTTAACGAATAGTGGAGATGCTTGGGTATATTATCCAAGAACAATTACAATTAATCATAGATTATTTTATATAAGAAATCCTCAAAGTTCTCTAACTATTGAGACAAAACTTATTTATGCAAATTTGTTATATGCCATTGATTTAATATCAGATTCTTCTGGAAATGCATACTTATCTGGTTCTCAAGGATTTAACAGTGCTCTTGGAGGTACAGTTTATTTAGTAAATAAGTACCCCCCCTCCTCACCACACGACCAAACAGAGAAATACCGAAAAGTTGATTCTTCATCTACTCCTTATGGGTTATTTGGTTTAGCAATAGATTCAAATCAAAAGGTTTGGGTTGGTAGTAATAATCTTATTAGAATTAACGATTTAACTATAAATGCTCCCTCTGCAGGAGTTTGTTCGGGTGAAACATTCCAGCCTCGGCTTGCTTATGTTGGAATAGAAAATTCTGGAGAAGTTGTAACCGTAAATTCATTTAGTAATTCTTTCTGCACACACGATTCCAATGGAGCAAATCAAAATTGCATGTGCAATCAATTACCTGTCGGACGATTAATAGGAACCGGCGACTTCACTGGAATGAATAGAAATGTTGCTTTTAGTATTTTATAATCACCGCTCACTTCATTTCATTTCGTTCGCTTATCTCTGCCGTTTCGAAATCGCCTTACGGCAGATTTCTTCACTAACTAAAAAATTAACTCAAAAACTCTTTAATTGTTATTCATCAAAAAGAGGTGATATTTTGTAAGTACACTAATTCAAAAAAGAAAGAATCAACTTTGTTAAATATTGGGTTGAGTACATGAAAACTCACAGCGATGAGGAATTGGGTGAGGAGCAGAATCTTTTGATTAATTCGCAGATTAGTGGGAAATGAAGATGAATTTTGTATTTTGCTTCATTAATGAAAGAAAAGAAAAAATATTTAAACTAACTTACTTTTACCAAAATATAAAAGAGGAAAATGAAAATAAAGATTTCTATTGAAAAGAAGTATGGTTATGTTATCATATCTTTGATTGTTTTAATAGTTATATCTGGAATTGTTTATGCTTATATATATCCCGGTTATACCACCGATATAAATCCAACTCCTGCTGGACATGGTGGCGTTGATGGAGTTTGGGTGACTCCTCTAGGCGGAGGAAATCAGGTTCCCTTACAAACATTAATTGATCTCTCATATGATCAAGGAGGAATTAAACCCATTAAAGGAAGATTTATTCCAACTTTTTATAATACTATTCCTATTGTAAATCCTGGGGCTCAACAAGATCCTATTTCTCTTCCCCAGCTCTCATCAACAAAACATCATGTATGTATGATTTATTCACTTAAGATGGTTAATGATAAATCTGAACCATTCACTTGTGGGGTTTATCCGAGTGATTTTGTTTCATATCAAGATGGTTTGGTTTTGGATAAAAAAAGATTGTGGTATGTCGGAAGAAACGATAACGTTGAATGTAAAATAATGTGTTTAGATTGGAGTTAAAGTGAAAGATGAATTAAACTTAGAAATTGAAATAAAAAAGAAACATGCACAATTAATAACGGCTGTCCTATTTATTATATTTGGTGTAATGGTCGTTACTGCGATAACTTCCCCTAATCCAGGACATATAGGAAATAATATTTGGATTAGAACTTTGCAAGGGGGTTTTCCAACAGAAAAAACATTACAACAAACTTTAGACAGCGATGTGTTATATGCTTCTCAATCCTCTCCAGATTTTGAACTAAGAGGATTGTTAGGACCCCGTTCGCGACTTCATATTGCTTACGTTTCTGCATGTTATCGATCATGCAAAGCAGGAGAACCAGGCGACCCTTACGGATGGTGTGCAAGTCCCCCCCATCATTTCAATATGGGTGCACATCAAGCATGCGCTATTTCAATATTTGGTAATGAAGATGGGATATATGGTATAGAAGAAGTAATTTATAATTCAGCAACAAAAGAATGGGATATGTACGCACAAAATTCCATAATAATGTTTACTTGTTTAGATAGGGCAGTTGACTTTCCAGGTCCGCCCGCATATAACTGTATATTTGATGGAGAATAAATGGAAAATAAAATATCAACATTAGAATTTAGAATAAGAAAACAGAAGATGTATTTCTTAATTGGAATTTTTATAATCTTCTTAGGAATAGTTGCAGTTAATGCTGTCCCTTCTGGATTTTGGGGACATGATGCATCTCAAGTTAAAATAAATATTCCAGAAGATAAAATTGGTGGTTTAACACTTGATCCAGGAGGAGAAATGACTTTACAAGAAGCAATTGATGGTCCTTATTTAAATCCTGAAAAAAGAAGCCTACCATTAATAAAATATTATGCTATTCAAGGAACCGATGATGATGGTGATTTAACAAGATTAAATATTGGAAAAGTTGGAGCATGTTTTTTAACAAGTATGACTAAAACAGTAGAAGGAGTTTCTTTAGGAGGGGTTGATTTTGGAAATGTTGCTTTAGATTCACTTTTACCTGGTTTAGGAGGATTTAATTGGTTTGGTAGTAGCGGAAGTATTCGTGGACTTTGTGCCGCAATTCCTGTATTTGATCCAGATCCTAAGGAAAGTCAAACAGATCCCAATTCACCTTCTGTTCCAGTAGGTCAACAGGGATGGTGCCATTTTAGAGGGGGAGGAGCACCAATTCAATGCACAAGTGGCGATATTTTATTAAAAGCAAAAAGAGCAGCATGTCAATTTGTATGTATAAAATGGGATATTGATATAAATGGAAATCAATTATAATAATATTTTTTTAACAATCTCACAAAATATTTTATAAAAATTATTTTTCTCATCTCTCCCAACAAAACAATTTCAATTGTCTTGGACTTAAACCAGAAGTTCCTTGACTTGTCGACGCAGAAATAGCAACGGGCTGAGTATAAACATTTTTGTCAGGATAATTATTTAATCCACATGCTTCATTTAATCCGCAAATCTTTGCCCTACATTCTAAATAATTATATTCAGAAACTCGTTGGTCAATTTTATTCCAAACATCCAGAGGAAATTCACCCAGACCATTTCCTACATTTAAGTTATCTCCATTATGAGATTCAACAGGAATAAAATTTATATCAATATTTAAGATTTCATCCCTCAGTGAATTACTTAATTGAATCTCTCTCAACACTGATGCTTGAATATCATGAATTTTCTCTGCACGATTTTTCCCAAAATAACCTTTGTTAATTACAATAAGAACAACTCCAATTATTAACAGCAAAGCTACAAACGCCTCGACAATTTGAATCCATCCTCTTTTGTCTTGTTTTGAAATCAACAAACTTCTTTTTTCCATCTTTTTAATAGCAATAACTCAAATTTTACATACTATCTATTAAATTATTTAGATAATATAAATGTTGTTTTATTTAATCTTAAACTCGCGAGTTATTATAAACTATTACCATAATCTCCAATGATTTGAGTAACAATATCTTATCCTTTCTATTATCTTTTTTAATTAATATTTTTTATTAATTTCCTCGTCACGAAGACGAGCAATCTTTCTTTTACCACATCTTTACTATTAAAACACCTCTATTAATATTTGCTTGCTCATCAACATAATTCAAAGGCAGTTCCTTTACATACACTTCCTCACTTTCAGGAATAAAATTTTTTTCAGGAGCAACCATAATAGGAGGTACTGCATCTGCATCAGTGAAATTAAACCAAAAATCGAGCAACACCGGAACTCCAAAACGTTCTTTCAAACTATCATAATTATTTTCATATTCGTCTGATAACTTAATAAGGTTATTAACAAAGATATAATTTTCTTGATTTATCGAAGTAATAATATATCCTTCAGTTGAAGTATCTGGATTATCTTTTGGAACAATATTATTTGCTGTACATGCTGCAGGATCGTCTGTGATAAAGTCAGAGAAATACAACTTAAAGAATCTTTTATCATTCACATCATTCCAATTAATTTCTTGCCAATTAACAATTAAATTATTAGTCTCTAATTTTGCCTTTACTTCTATAGTGGGATTTTCAATTTTTTCAGACCTCACATAACTTCCTAAATTTCTCCCTATTTCATCTTTAAAATTTACAATACTAAAACAATTTTCTAAAGGAGAGGGTTCTGCAAAAGATGTATCAATTCTCAAACCAACTATCGTCAACCCCCCAGTAACATTCTCGACAATATCATCATTTAATTTATCAAGAATAAAATCTCTTTCCCCTTTTCTTTTATTAGCCGGCGCAATAATGATAAATAAAAATATTATAAAAATTACGAAAATCGCAAAACTCAAAATAAATCCAACATGCGAACCGCCAAGTTTTCTTCTAATAGCCATTTTTAATTAAACTCAAAATTAATTTCGGAACATCATCTCCATTTCCTCCACCAAAAAATAAACCTGCCCCAGAAGCAATCAAAAAGGATATCATCATTAGTGCAAAAGAATGTTTTATACCACCTTTAATATTTCCTTCGGAAAGCAGCCCAATTGTCAGCCCGCTAAAAAATCCTTGGATTAAAAGCAAAAACAAAAACGATTGTGAAAAATCAAAATTATTTTCCCCTCCACTTTTAGGCGCCCCAATTTCAGAATTATCAAAATTCAAATCACCAGACAAGCCGCTTAACAAAGGAATAATCTTGAGCTGCATAATTAAAATAATCCCTAGAAAAACAAAAAAGATTATGTAGCCTTGAATAACAAGAGTTTGAATCGCATTCTTTCTCTCTTTACTTAGTTTATCAGATAAATTAACAGCCTCGGCAACTGCTTCAAGAATCTCGCCGATATTTCCGCCGGCTTTTTCTGCCTGTCCTATTAATGTCAAGCTTCTTGAAATAGATTTATTATTTACGTCTTTTGAAAAAGTTTGAATTGCAATACTAAATGGAATTCCTAAAGAAATTTGGTTCGCAAGTTTTCTAACATGCTCACTCAAAACCCCAAAAGGCTTATTTTTCAAATTAATTATACTTCTGCTGACAGGCGCACCAGTCTTTACACTTTCCACAAGATTTCGCGCAAATTCCAAAAACATCTGCTGTTTTTCTTCTGCAATTTTATTCTCAATAATTACTGTAAAAACAAAAGGAGCAACTCCAATAATAATCCCAATTCCTATAAGAAAGAAAAACCATTCTGTTCCCATAAGTAAGAAACTTAGACCTATAACTATCAATCCAATCGCAATTCCAATATAATGAACAAATTTTATTTCCATTAAATCATACCTCTTTTTTTCATCTCATTAATATCTTCTTTTAATTCTTTGTATTTTAACAAATCTTTTAACTCAACCCATTTTGCTTCCGAGTGATCTTTTGAATTGGTAATAAATTTATCATTAACAACCTCTATTAAATATGGAATTGTTATCCATCTACCTTCTTTATCTTTTATTACATAAGGGTTTCCGTGTTTTTTTATTATTCCTTTTAATTTCAATTCCTCCTTAAGTTCTCTTAAAATAATTTCTTCAGCACATTCATTTGTATCAACAAATCCTGATATAAATTCCCATTTATTTGGTGCAAACTTTTTTGTTGCAGCTCTTTTTGCTATTAAATATTTATTCTTATTCCTTATTATTGCTGAAATTATAACTCTTGTTTCCATCTTAACTGCTCGTTGGTTGTTTTAAGTATAGGAATGTAATAAAGAGGATGTTTAATCCAGTAACACCTAAAACCATTATCAAAGTGATTACACCCGGTCCTAAATTTGGTAAACCCAATCCTCCAATATTTATCATCATTAATAAAAGCATCAGCATCATCGGCGCTGCAATAACAACACTGATGTAAATATCCATAAAAGTCTCAGCGCTTCTCGTATTTCTTTCTCTTTCCAAACGATATTCAAAAAGAAAACTCTTTGCTCTCTCTTCAAAAAACTTCGGCAAATCCCCCCCTGAAGTAATTGACGTCGCCAAACCATTAAACAAATCCGCAAGTTTTCTGCTCGCTGTATTAGCAGCAGTTTCTCTCAAAGCACTAACTAAATCATAACCATGAACATTAACTTCGTTGATAACTTTTCTAAATTCTCTGGACACACTATGAAACTCGCCTGTCGAAACAATAATTTCAAAAATCTTGCTTGGTTCAATCATGCTCCCAGAAATCGCAGACATATTAATCATAACAAAAGGCAGTTCCTGATTAATTTTATTCTCCAAGGACCTTCTTTCCATAGACGGATACAGATACATCAAAAGAAAAGTACCCAACGGAACAATAATAAGTATCCAAATAACTTTCGCTAACCTTTCAAGAATCGGTTCAGCAGACATATAAATTATTTTTGGCCAAATCGTGCTCACATTAAAAAATAAAAAGAAAACAAACAATACAAATGAAATTACCGTTGCCCACATTGTTGTATAAAGAATCGTTGAAATATAACTCACAGGAAGAAAAGGCAAGTTGGCTTGTACAAGGTCTTTCCGTAATGTCTTAAACATTTTTGTTTTGTACAACTCAATAGAAGTCCCGGAAAAAAGAGAACTCGACGCTCTTACATAATGATTGGGTTTTCGGATTTTTTTCTTAGCAACTTGTTTCTCGCCTCTCTTCAATCTTTTGATAACATCTCTTTCAAGTTGAATCTCTGCTTTAGTTAAAACATAAGCTTTATCTTTTTTAGACGGCAATGCAGGTGTTCTGTCTTCTGAATAATTCATTGTTACTGCTTGGGGAACTTGTATCTTGTCTAATGCTTCTAAAAGAAGATTGTTTGTTTGCTGAAGTTCAACAATCCATTCTTGCTGGCCATTGCCTTTTTCAGCCGCATTTTCTAATTTCCTCACAATTCCAATTTCTCTTTGAATTATTTGCTTTAAATCTTTAAAATCATTTTGTGCTGTCATTCTTCACGTCCCAAGGTTTCATCAATACTTTTTTGAATCCTTTCTATAAACGTTTTAATCCTAATAAAATTTGTAAAATCATTTGCCAAATATGCCTGCTCTAATTTAATCTGCGATTCTTCTAAAGAATTAACTAACTGAACTAAAAACCTGATTTCATTTGGTCTTAACATTTTTCCCTCTTTATATATCTCAAAAAGAAATAAGTCTTATTAAATATTGTGTTTTAGATTTGAAGATATATAAGCAACTAAAATATGTCATGAGTAACCGAAGAATTACTTCTCACTTCGTTCGAAAATTTATTGTGACTTAAAAATCGGCTTCGCCAGATTTTTCCGTCGAGAAAAGATGATAATAACATATCTTGAAATTTATGGATTAACAATTACTTCACGTTTGGGTTCTTCGGTATTAAATTAAGCGGGGCGGAGTGGGGTTCGCGAGTAGGTTCGTAGCTATCAATCAGCGAGCTCGAGTAACTTCACGTTTGGGCGGTTATTCAAACCACATCAAAGGCGGAGTGGGGTTGCGAGATAAAGGCGAGCGCTAATTTATTTCCTTTAATCCCTCACGCCATATCTCTTCAAAACTTCTTCCGGTTTCTTATAATATAAATTCACAACGTCTTGAACTTCTCTAAACCCAAAAACTCTTTTTTCATAAAGTTTGTAAATTAACTTAACTCGTCTCTTAAATTCCAAATCAATTTCTTGCATTGAGATTCCATATCTTTGGCCAATCCTTTCTAATATCTTGCTATTTTTCTTAAAATAAAATTGATTGTCGACAGGATTCCAAACATAGGGTGTATTAGTAATTGCAATTCCATCTGGACTGACATTTGTTATTTCAACAATTGCCTTCAACTTTCTTGTTTCTTGTTTGTTTACAATAGCATGAGTCATAATGCAAACACAATCTAAGACATTTAACAGCGTCGGTGAAAGTTCAATCGGCGGCGTCTCTAAACGCTTAATAACAGTATCAACAGAGTCTGCGTGAAGCGTGCTAATCGACGAGTGTCCTGACGCCATTCCCTGAAACAAAACATAAGCTTCCTTGCCTCTTACTTCGCCGACAATTACATAATCTGGATTCTGTCTAAACGAACTTCTCAACAATTCAAACAAATCAATCTCTCCTACTTTTCCCAAACCAGTTGCGCTTCTAACAACACTTGGCAGCCAATTTTCTCTTGATAAATTTAATTCGCGCGTGTCTTCAATCGAAACAACCCTTGCCTCTGGCGGAATAAAAAATGCGATAGCATTCAACAAAGTCGTTTTTCCCGACGCTGTTCCACCAACTAAAAGTATATTCATTTTATATTGCACGAGTATCCAAAGATAAGCCAGCATTTCAGGGCTTAAAGTTCCAAAACCTAAAAGTTGCGGAGGTGTCCACGGCGTTTTCGTAAATTTACGAATTGTAAAAGTTGGCCCTCTCGAAGTTATATCTTGGGTATATGTCGCATTTACACGGCTTCCGTCAGGCAAACTGCCATCAAGAATCGGCGTCGCATAAGAAATATATTTGCCGGCTCTCTGCGCAATTTTCTCTACAAAACTAGTAAGCGGTTCAACTTCTTTAAATAAAAGATTTGTTTTAATATTTCTGTAAATTCTATGAACAATATAAATTGGAGTTGCAACACCGTTGCATTCTATATCTTCTACAAAATAATCTCTCAGCAGCGGATCAACTTCATTAAAACCAATAAAGTCCCTCGCCAAATAATAAAATATTCTTCGGTAAGTATCGTAGCTCATATTAATTCCAAGTTCAATCAAAAGAAGCTTGAAAGTTTTGTCAATATAATCCATCAAAGAGTTTTTATCAGTCTTAACAATAACATCGTAATTAATTAAATCTCTCATAGCCGTTTTAATAGTTTCTCTTTGATGCCTTTCAACAGAATTAAGCTCTGGCTCTTCGACATCATAAATAACTTCAGAAATTTTTTCATCCCAATAAATATGCGCAAACGCAAATGGAGAAATCAAGCTATACCTGACATTAATCTTGCTTTTATCTTTCTCTTTTTTAAGCGGCGGAATTTGCGGATTAAAATCAATTTCAACTTTCTTAAACTGCTGAATTCCTACACCCTCTTTTTTTCCAAACAATCCCATCTTTTATTTAGTATTTTTATTTTTTTAAATCTATCCTATTTTAACTAATATTTTCGGACGAATGTCTTCGTGTTGGCAGATTAAGGTTGGAATATTACAATAGTCTCTTGTATAAATTAACCCATCATCAGCACAAACATATGTCGGTGCTGCACCACAAGCACCGTTAGGAGGCAGTAGACTATTCTTCCCATCATTCCTAAATGAAATCTTCTGCGTTGTCGACGACCTTGGAATTGTAATCACATCTCCCGAAGCTGATGAATCTTCTGCTTTAAAATCAACTTTATAAGTGTAATTCAAATAAATCTTTATAGTATTATATTTTCCTTTGTCTATTGTATTAATAAAAACATTTCCAATTCTTACTAATTTTCCAGGCTCGCTAAATTCACTGCTGCTTTTTTCATAAGTAAAAACAATGGAATCTTCTTTAGGAGTAGGGCCGGTAAATATTTCTATATAACCTTTTTTCATAGTGAATTCAGGAATCCTTTTGCTTCCAACCCCCTCGCCGCTGACATCTTCAACATCTTTATTTATAGATTCAAGAACTTCTATAGTTTGTTCTATAATTGCTTTGTCTTGCATTTCATTTAACTTTGGCCTGATAAAAGCAAGCACAGCTCCAATTAAAACCAACGCAATTAAAGTATAAGTTACAGTTTCAACCCAAACCTGCCCTCTGGTATCGAAAATATTTTTCATCATAACCTCTTTAAAAATATGAATAAGAACTGATTTAAATAATTAATGTTTTATGTTTTTAACAATATCTCCGAATAACCCTATTTTAAGTAATATATTATTTACCATAAAAATTACCTGCTTACAATATTCGCAGATTTACATTAACAATTAATAATAACACGACGCGAACAACTTCGCGAAGGACAAATTTATTAATGATAACCGAGCGGGGTTGTGAGATTTGGAGCGAGCGTTTACGTTTTGACAACCTTAAATATTAATAACAAAGCGTGGGCGCGAGTTAGTGCAATTTATTCTATCATTATTTTCTTAATGATTAATTTGTCTTAACATTTTCTCCAAGATTTTTCCTTGACGAATGTCTGGAAAAATTCATAAATCCACGAGCTTGCGAGTGCTAATTTTTACAAAATTAAGGAATTATATCAGGAAACCCATCATCAGGGTTACAAAATCCAATCTCTCTAATTTCATCAGCAACCTCGCACGTATTCCCCCCAATCACAGGCCTGATTTTTACAGATTTTGGTTTTTCATTTTCTGTTGGAAGCATATTAAGTGCAGTAAAATAAGTATGGCCTTCATTTTTCTTCAAGATTAGTGGGGGTTGATTTGGAGCACCCCCATATAGATCACCAGGAATATAATTTAAAATATCTCCTTTTACAACACCATCAATAATTTCATAATTTTTAGAACCCCTATCATCTGTCAAAGTCACAATTAATTTGTCTACTTCAACATTTCCCATACTTACAGAAATATATTGAAATCCTGTAATATGAATGCAATAACCATTAACACCCGGATTCATGCAAACATCTATACTTCCAGGAATATCAACGCAGGGTGTTGAAGGACAGCCAGTTATACTATCTTCTGCAGTTCTATTGTAAAAACAAGTATATCTTTTATCTAAGGTAATTTTATTTAATGATTTTAATCCGCAATTATCTGTTTGGTTAATATTCCTATTAATAATATTATTAACAACAACAGCAACAATTCCGACTGCAACAATAACTAATAAAACCAAAATCATAACTGAAACAACTGTTGAAAGTCCACGACTACTCTTTTTCATATAACTTAAAAGTTTTCATATTTATAAAATTATGGAATGGGTTAAATAAATCTTATAACTTATATAGTTTACAAAAAATAGCTCGCTCATTCTTCACGAGAATAACTGCTCAGAAATTCCGCTATCGCTTGAATTTCTTCGTTAACAATTTCCTTAAGCGAAAAACTTGACGAAGTCAGTTTTGAGCGAATGATGACACGAGCTTGCGAGTGCTAATGTTTAGTTAGAAAGTGGATTTAACAGTTAAATAAATCTTATAACTTAACATAGTTTACAAAAAATAGCTTTGCTCACAATCCCCCCACTATTGATAATTTAAGTTAGTTTTCGTGAAGTTGTTCGGCTCCAAAGTCGCGAGATATTTATTTACATTAACTCAGATTTACCAATTATCATATTATTATTATTAAGGTTGAATCTAGTTCACTTTATGTTTTCAATGATATCGCGAGTTTACGAGCGCTAATTAATTTAATCAAATAAATAAAACCGTTAACTCGCAAGCTCGTTCGCTTATCACTGGTTTCGCATTGGACATTAACTCACATCCCGACTTTGTTATTATAAAATAAATTTGCCAAGTCAAAATGCTCTACTCGCGTCCACGTTTTGTTATTGATATTCAAAATTGTCAAAACGTAAACACTCGGTCACAATGCTCCACTAAGAAATTTTTATGCATTAACATCTTTTTCCCAGCGAAGAGTCTTGTCCGAAGGCGAACAACTCTGCGAAGGAGAAATTAAATAATAAATTACCGAGCGGGGTTGTGAGTAGGACCCTGAGCCATCAATAACTTCGCGAAGCGAAGCAACTAATTATTATTAACATCCAATATCGTTAGGAGTAGATGCATGTATTGGAAATTCTCCATCAAGGCAATTAGGAATATCTTCATAAAAATCACTTTCACCGCATTCTTCATTTTCAATTACAGGAGAAATTTTCATTGAATTAGGTTTTGTATTTTGAGGAAGATTAATTCCTTCAACAACATAAGTATGCCCCTCATTTTTCTTGAGAATTAAATAGAAATTTGGGTTATTAAGAAAATTCCATTCACTTCCATCCCAACACCTTTCAAAATTAATTATAACATCTCCACAGCTTCCAGATGAATCACATGTTCTTTTTCCATTTTCTATAAAATAGGTTTTTGAATTTCCGCCCCCCTCTATGAAAAACTTTAATTTATTAACATTTATATCCTTAACATCAATTGAAAAAAATAATAAATTTCCAGCTCCGTCTTCGTAATAGCAGGTATTATCATAATTGAACTGAATTTTATCTAAATTTTTCTGGCTGCATTTTTCAGAACTTTCAATGCCTTTATCAATTAAACTTCTTACAAAAAAATAAATTATAACAGTTGATATC
>Ga0209541_10012147_pt1 | contig 13362 bp, 15 predicted proteins | sample RifCSPlowO2_01_FD_184027 | JGI IMG/M metagenome (GOLD analysis project Ga0209541, IMG submission 184027) | Groundwater microbial communities from Rifle, Colorado - Rifle CSP2_plank lowO2_0.1 (SPAdes) (version 2) | ecosystem: Environmental > Aquatic > Deep subsurface > Groundwater | place...
TTGGTTAAATTATTCATAGCTGAATATAAGAATCAGATTATTGCCGCTAATATAGTTTGTTTTTTCAATGAGACAGCCATTTATTTTCACGGCGCTTCGGATTATAATTTTCGTCATCTGATGGCGCCGTATCTTCTTCAATGGCAGGCGATTTTAGAAGCCAAGAAACTCGGCTTTAAGTTTTATGATTTCTGGGGCTTTGACGAGAAAAAATGGCCGGGGGTGACGCGTTTTAAGAAAGGATTTGACGGAAAGGAAGTTATTCATCCCGGCGCTTTTGATTTAATTTTTCAGCCGTGCTGGTATAGAGTATATATTTGGAGCAGCTCCATTGGAGCAGTTCTTTAAAGAACTGCTCCAATGGAGCTGCTCCAAAGCATTCAAATGTCTTTAGAAAAACTTTTAAATTTTGGCCGTCAGATTATCCCCAAGCCGATTTTTAATTTTTTTCAGCCGGCTTATCATTTTTTTTTGGCTGGCTTAGCCGCTTTTTTGTCCGGCTTTCCGTCAAAAAAATTAAAAGTCATCGGCGTAACCGGCACCAAGGGCAAAACAACCACCAGTAATTTAATCGCTGATATTTTAAATTATTGCGGTTTTAAAACAGGCCTAATGAGTACGGTTAATTTTAAGCTCGGAGACAAGGAATGGACAAATCAAAGCAAGCAAACAATGCTGGGAAGGTTTCAATCGCAGAGGTTTTTACGCCAGATGGTCAAAGAAGGATGCCAATACGCAATTATTGAGACTTCTTCAGAGGGTATTCTACAGCACCGCCATCGTTTTATTGATTACGAGATAGCGGTTTTTACTAATTTAAGCCCGGAGCACCTTGAAAGACACCGCGGCTTTGAAAATTACCGAGACGCTAAAATAAAGTTATTTGAAAAAGTCGCTAAGAAAAAAGACGGGGTCGGCGTTTATAATTTAGATGATGAAAATACGGAATATTTTTTGGGGGTGCCGATTAAGAAAAAATATGGATACACAGTAAAATCTCAAATTAACAATTCTTTTGTCATTGCGAGCGAAGCGAAGCAATCCAGAATAAAACAGATTACCACGGGATTGCCACGCTCGCCTAACGGCTCGTTCGCAATGACAATACTAAAGGTTACAAATTACAAACTGACTCCTCAAGGCGCGAAATTTACAGCTAACGGCGTTGATTTTAAGATGAAACTATTGGGGCAGTTTAATGTCTATAATGCGGCTGCGGCAATTTGTTCGGCTTTATCACAAGGTATTTCCATAGAGAAGATAAAAGAAGCCCTAATTCGGGTAAAACCCGTTCCCGGCCGAATGGAGATTATTGATGAAGGCCAGGATTTTACCGTGATTGTTGATTATGCCCATGAACCGGCTGGTTTAAAACAAGTTTATCAAACTATTAAACTTTTTCATCCTCAAAAAATTATTGCTTTATTGGGAGCGCAAGGCGGCGGCCGGGACAAAGGGAAAAGATTAGTTTTGGGCGAACTGGCCGGCCAATACGCCGATTTTGTCATTGTGACTAACGAAGATCCTTATGATGAGCCGCCTTTAGAGATAATTCAGGATGTGCTGGCCGGGGTTTTAAAGAATAACCGGAAAAAACTTAATGAAAATGTTTTGGCTATTTTAGACCGCCGTCAGGCTATTAAAAAATCTTTAAGTTTGGTTCAAAAAGGCGATTTGGTTATTTTAACCGGCAAAGGCGGCGAAGTCTGGATGTGTGTGGAAAATAACAGAAAAATCCCTTGGGACGAGAAGAAAATAGTTGAGGAGGAATTAAGAAAAAAACGATGAGGAAACTGGAAAAAATCCTTTTTTATCTTCTGATTTTTTCTCTGCCTTTTGAAACGCGGTTGATTTTATATCAATGGGGAAGCGAGTTTAACGAATGGACCAGCGCTTTTTTATATTTGACGGATTTATTGATTATTGGTTTGTTATTTTTCTGGGTTTGGCGGGTGCCGGCGCAAGGCCTGTTGGCGCTAAGTCCAACCTTTTTGGGAGCCTCCTTTTTGGGAGCCTCGCTCCTAAATTTTTTAGGAGCGAGGCTCCCAAAAAGGAGGCTCCCAAAAAGGTCAGGCCCTGGTTTAGCTTTAGTCGCTTTTTTGTTGGTGGCTTTTATTTCTTTAATTCAAGCCAATAATTTTTGGCTCGGCTTTTATCAGTGGCTCAAGTTATTGGAATTTGCTTTTTTATTTTTTTATTTGAGATACAATTTTAAAAAATTATTCAGTTTTAAGCGAACCGCCCAGGTTTTTATAGCCAGCGGTTTATTCCAGTCCATTATTGCTATTAGCCAGTATGTTAGCCAAGCCAGTCTTGGTTTATGGTGGTTTCGTGAAAGTCTTTTAAGCCCTGATTTAGTCGGCGTGGCTAAAATTGTAGTTAACGGAACAAAAATGATTCGGGCTTACGCTACTTTCCCTCACTCCAATGTTTTAGCCGCTTTTCTTTTAGCCGCTTTATTTTTTCTCTATTGGCTCTGGTTAAAAAACAAGATTCATTATAGCGCATTAACAGGAATTTTTGGATTATTATTTTTCGCTTTTTTTCTGACTTTTTCAAGAACTATTATTTTCGTTTTTTTATCGGCAACTTTATTATATTTTGGTTTCTTTTTTAAAAAATCCAGAAAAAAAATTATTTTTTTATTCTTACTGTTCTCTGTTCTCTGTTCTCTGTTCTCTGTTCTTGCTTGGCCCGAGCTCTCTTCCCGCTTCTCTGTTTTTTTAACCGAGCCGGCAGTCAGCTTGCGCGCTTTTTACAACGAAACCGCTTTTTTGCTTATTAAAGGCAACCCCTTTTTGGGTATTGGTCTGGGTAATTTTGTCTGGGAAATAAAACAAACGCTTCCTCTTTTGGCTTCTTGGCTTCACCAGCCGGTTCATAATATCTATTTACTGATTATTGCCGAAACCGGCTTAATCGGTTTTATCTTATTTTTATTTTTTATTTTCAGTATCTTAAAAGAGGCAAGAAACAACGAACAACGAACAACGAACAACGAACAGTATTATTCATTAATGTTCATTATTCTTTGTTCACTATTCATTGCTTTCTTTGACCATTTTTTCTGGACGCTCCAACAAGGCCAATTGATATTTTGGATTTTATTGGGGATATTAGCCAGTAGATCTGGATAGCGGGTTTAGAACTGCTCCAAATCATCTCCAAATTATAAACGCCCTTATAGCTCAATGGATAGAGCGCGAGTTTCCGGAACTCGAAATAGAGGTTCGAGTCCTCTTAAGGGCACCATTGAGGAAATTGCAAGTTTTGAAGGTTCGCCTCGCTTCGCTCGGCGACTAATTTGTATTGGATTTTCTGGGCAAAAACGAATTGGCGATTTTCTAAAACATGGTTCGAGCCGATAAGAAAAAAGTTTTTGAGTATGTCAAAAAATTGAGAAAGCGAAGCGTGCCTGCTACAATAACCCTGTACGCTATTCGCGATTTGAAAGGTGCAGAACGAGCGGAAATCTTAAAGAAATAGTTGGCGGCGAAAACAATTTTGGCCTCTCGCGAGGGAGCGGCCCCGCACAAATCCCTTCGGGATTATGCGGGGTAAACTCCAGGGGCTAGTGGGAATTTTTACCCCGCACTTCGAGCGAAGCGAGATAGTTGCGGGGCCGCCGCGCCCGAGCGGTTGGGTGCTCTGCCGCGCGAAAAATTTGAAAAACTAATTCTCCGCACAATATGAAACTTGTTTTTACTTACAACCTAGATAAAGATATTGAAAATATTATCAATGGCACGCGAGCGGAAAACAGCAAAAAGCCGACAAAGTTTCAAACTTCGTTTTCCGAAAAATACGGCGACAATTTTCAGGCGGGAAGGGTCAAAGCGTTCATAGAAGAACAAGACAAGATAAACGGCTTTGACGCGGATAAAGAAATTACCGCCATAGAAGAAAAGTGGAAGATTGCCGAGCCGATTTTCATTGAACGCGTAGAAAAGATATTCGGGATCTCCTACCCTGCGCCGATAACTACCGTTTATTTAACTCACAACGAGCGTTGTACCTACAACATCCAGGAAAACTACTTTTTTGTCAAAATCGGCTCGGAATTTTCAAACAACACGATAATGCATGAACTTTTGCATTTTTACACTCGGCATGCTTTTGGTAAAAAACTACTTGATGAAGGGCTTTCAAAATTAGCGTACAATGATGCTAAAGAATCTTTAACAGAACTTTTAAATCTTGAATTTCCCGATCTGCTAAACGGAAAATCTGATAATGGCTATCCGCAACATAAGGAAATGAGGGAAAAAGTTCGTGCATTGTGGTTGAAACAAAAAGACATTTCTTTTTTGATTCAGGAGCTGGTAAAATGATCGAGATTGGCAGCGAAAAAATTCTGGCCTCCCGCGAGGGAGCGGCGGAGGAGGTGTGGGGGAAATTCCGCCGCGCCCGAGCGTTCCGCCGGAGCGAAGCGGAGGCGGTCAGTTTTGTTCAAAATAGGTTCGGATTTCGTCAAACAAACGCACCAAAACTAACTTTGTCGGAATTGACTGCTCCGCGCGAACTTTTTTTGGCTTCTTCCTGTTTGTAATTCCTTAAATTTTCTAGTATCATAATAACAAGTTAAAGAGTGCTGATATAATAATTCTATAAATATGGCCTTGGATATAAAACTTTTCTATTTTTTCAATAATTTAGCGGGACAATCCCGTATTTTTAATATAATCATTGTCTTTTTAGCGGGATATTTTCAGTTTCTTACAATTCAAGTCCAAAAACTTTTATCTAATAGTCAATGGTTTTATTCTGATAAAGAATGGGCATTCCCTTCCGGGCATTATTGCCGAAAAGATTAAACCGAAAGAAATTAGTTAAACATAGCATATCATTACCGCGCCATGCAATTTATTGCTGATTTTCATCTTCATTCCAAGTATTCCCGGGCCACTTCCAGAGATATGGACGTGGATAATTTGGATAAATGGGCCAAGATTAAGGGGATTAAAGTTTTAGGCACCGGAGATTTTACCCATCCTTTATGGCTTAAGGAATTAAAAGAAAAACTGGAGCCGGCTGAACCGGGGTTGTTTAAAATAAAAAACAATAAAAAATCTCATTTAGCCGATGACTGGCTTTCTAGCCGCAATAATCAAGACAATGGCACTCGTTTTTTATTAACCTCTGAAATCAGCTGTATTTATTCAAAAAATAATCGGACTCGCAAAATTCATCTGATTGTTTTCGCCCCCAATTTTCAGGTGGTAGAAAAAATCAATACTCATTTGGGCTGGATTGGCAATCTTAAATCCGACGGCCGGCCTATTCTCGGCTTAGACGCCAAAGAACTGGCCAAGATTATTCTAAATATTTCCGGAGATTGCCTGATTGTGCCGAGTCATTTTTGGACTCCCTGGTTTTCTTTATTTGGTTCAATGTCGGGTTTTGATTCTATTGAAGAATGCTTTGATGAATATTCAAAATATATTTATGCCGGAGAGACAGGGCTGTCTAGCGACCCGTTAATGAATTGGCGGCTGTCGGCCTTAGACAAAATTACTTTAATTTCAAACGGCGACGCGCACAGCCCGGCCAAGCTCGGCCGGGAAGCCAATGTTTTTGAAGGAGATGAAATAAACTACAAAAACATTATTGAGGCCATTAAATCAGGCGGCCGAGCCGAACCGTCATCGCCGATTAAACTAATCTCAACTATTGAATTTTTTCCCGAAGAAGGCAAATACCATTTTGACGGCCACCGGAACTGTCAAATTAGTTTGTCTCCCCAAGAATCCAAAAAGATTAAAAATATTTGCCCCAAATGCGGACGGCCCTTAACCGTTGGCGTGCTTCATCGGGTGGATGATTTAGCCGACAGACAAGAAGGAGAAAAACCAGACAAAGCTGCTTCTTTTAGGAGTCTTATTCCTTTAGAAGAGATAATTGCCGAGGCATTTGGCGTAGGCGCGGCCAGTAAAAGAGTGAGGGAGGAGTATAAGAATCTGATTAGATATTTTGGTCAGGAATTTGAGGTGCTTTTGGAAGCAAAAAGAGAACAAATAGAGCAGGCCGGTTCAGCCGAGATTGCCGAAGGGGTGATGAGGGTGCGAGAAGGCAAAGTTTATGTGGAGCCCGGCTACGACGGCGAATATGGCAAGATTAAGATTTTTAAAGACGAAGAACGGGGCAAATTATCAAAACAGGCCAGTTTGTTTTAGAGTAGGTTATTGGCTGAAACTTGACAAATTTTGTAGGGTGTGTTAGCCTTCTGGTGTCAAAAGAAATAGGTCTTTTGGCTTCTCTGGAATTATCTGGAGGAACAGGTATTTAAAAACTTAATTCAAAGATAGGAGGGAATGCCCATGTTAAGGAATGCCCGAATAACTGATGGACAGAAATTGGGAATTGGAGGGATATTCATAACTCGCCTTGATGATATTCTCCATGGAATGCCAAATGAGGCGGCCCAGGACTACATTGAAAACGCGGACAGATTCGTTGAGGATGTCAGGCGAGGTATTTTTTTGGTTTCAGCCATTGATTTTCCCCTTTGGCTTTCCAAATGGGAAAAGTTTTACAAAAAAATCTTTGGCCGGAAATACGACTTTTCGGGAATATCCATTCCGCAGGCAGACGATATTTTCGCTTGGCCTGTTTGTATGGCAGGAGATATTTCAGCAGAAGATTGGTTGAGCGCCGGAAATGACCCGCTTCCTTTCTGGAAATATACCAACAAGAAGTTGGATGATGTGCTTGATTTTTCTTTCGGAAGGGACGGCTGGGACCGTCAGTATATCGTTCGCTTCAAGGCAAACGAAGAAGCTGACGAGGACCTGAAAAATATCTCCGCAATTAAAATTGCGGAACTGGGAATTAACACAGGGGCTTTAAAGGAGAGATTGGCTCTCGGCCGGTTTCTTTATTGGGATAGAAAGCTAATTCTCGATAAGGAAGTCATTACTTTCTGTGCGGGCTCGCGTGATTCTGATGGCGTTGTGCCGGGCGTCGGCTGGGACGGCGACGAGTTGAGGGTCCGTTGGTACCATCCCGACGATGCCTACGATGATCTCCGTCCTCGTCAGGTAGTTTCTTAAACCTTTTAACTTAAAACTTTTATCCTTAATAAGGGGGGGTGATAATGGGGCTGTTGGTATGAAATCCGACAGCCCTTTTCTATTTTTAAATTCTAAGTTAAAATTAGATTACTTTGAAGTTTTAAAGCATTGTCAGGGGCATAAGATTAAGAAAAGAATTAAAGAAACCACTTTCTTAAAAAAGTGAAAAAAATTTCTATTATCATCCCGGCCTATAATGAAAGGGATTTTATCGGGCGGGCGATTGAGGCGGCGGCTGAATTAGATTGCCAAAAGGAGATAATTGTAGTTGATGATTGTTCTATTGACGGAACCCGGGAAATATTAAAAAACCTTCAAAAAGAATTTAAATTTAAGCTCTTGGTCCACCAGAAAAATCAGGGCAAGGGCGCGGCCATTAGAACCGGCCTAAAAGAAGCTCAAGGAGCTTATTCTATTGTTTATGACGCTGATTTAGAATATCAAGCCAAAGATATTCTTTTTTTATTGAAAGAAATGGAAAAAATTCAAAAAAGCTCTTTAAGAGAAATAGCTGTTTATGGCTCCAGGTTTTTGAAAAATTATTCTGATAAATTTTCTCTTCATTATTTAGCCAACTGTTTTTTGACTTTTTTAACCAATCGGCTTTTCGGTCTTAATTTAACCGATATGGAGACCTGTTTAAAACTCTGTCCGACTAAAATTTTAAAAGAATTAGGACTGACAGCCAAAAGATTTGAATTTGAGCCGGAAGTGACGGCCAAGTTAGCCAAAAGGGGAGTGGTAATTATTGAAAGGCCGATTCATTACTCAAGAAGAACTTATCAGCAGGGCAAAAAGATTAGGTTTAGAGATGGAGTTATGGCGATTAAGACGCTTATTAGGGAAAGATTTAAGGTCTGACTTTTTTGGGAATTTTTTAGGAGCCTTTTTAGGAGCCTCGCTCCTAAAGCTTTAGGAGCGAGGCTCCTAAACGCAAAGGCTCCTAAACGCAATAAAAGTAAAAAGGTCAGACTTTGATTAAGGCAGATTAAGTTTTTCATATTGTCTCAAATAATCTTTGGCTACTTCGTCTTTTTTGTTAATTTTTAAGGCCTTTTGCCAGGCCTTTTTAGCTTGTTCAAACTGGTTTAATTGGAAATGGATTAGACCGAGTTGATTATAGACCGAAGGCAAATCTTCGCCCAATTCAATGGCTTTTTCTAAATGGCGCTGGGCTGACAATAAGTCATTTAAGCGGCCGGTTCTACTCTCAATTGAAGCCAGTTCTAAATAGATTTGTCCTTCTTGGGGATGGTTGTTGAGCGCCTCTTGGGCTAAATTCAAAGCCAAGTCGTCTCGGCCTGTTAAGCCAAGGAGATTTAAAGCCGCCATTTTTGTTTTTAATTCAGGAGAACTGATGAGCAATGAGATTTTTTCTTTAATGTTTTCCGGCGTTATTTGAAATTTATTAATCAGCGCTTGGTTGACCGCCTTATTTTTAAGAAAAATCACCGCTTGGCTGTCAGCGTAAACCAATGCCCAGTTTTTATCCGGGAAGCGCTGTTTTAAAAAATTTCTTCCCCAGGGTGTCGCTTCCTGATGAGTAAAGAAAATAGCGTTAAAATTATATTCTTCTGAATAAGTTTGCCATTTTTCTTCTTTTAATTGCATGGGCTTGTAAGTATCTTCAAAAAATGAAGCCGGATAGGCCTCTGGCCGATTGTCCACAAAAACTTTTTCTTGGGGGTAAAGATTGTAGATTAAATAACCGCCAATATCATAGTTGTTAAAAATCGGTCCAGTTAGATTTTCTTTTTTGAAAAAAGCGGCTGATTCCAAGGATTGAAAAGTTAAACCCAAGCCCCTTTGTTTGCGATTAAGTTGGAGGTAATTAGTTAAAGTTAAGAAAATTAGAGCGACGAGGAGAATGATAAATAGGAAATAGAACATCCTTTGGGACCCTTGGGGCCTTTGGGATTCTTGGGAACCTCGCTCCCAAAGCTTTAGGAGCGAGGCTCCTAAAGAGAGGCTCCTAAAGAGAGGCTCCTAAAGAGTCTAAAAAGGTTTTCAAATTAAAAGACAGAACCGGCAGAGCAATTAAGCCAACCAAAGGGAAATTTCTGACCATTTGAGCGCCGGCCAAAACCACGGCTAAAGAGGCCAAAAAGAAAAAAATAGAAAATCTTTTTAAGTTAAAAAGAAAACTCACGAGCAAAAGAGGTGCGATAATTTTGAAAAATGGAATAGCCGGGTCAGCCATTAAATTCTCAAGAAAAAACGGCGATTTATTTTCCACTATTTGATAGCCATAGTCTTGAAAGATTTGGAAGGGATAAAGAGCTCCTTTAAGGCCGGCCGGATTGATGAAAGATACTAAAATTAGAAGTAAGAGAAGGAGAAGCAGTTTTTTATTTTCTTGGAACTGGTTTTTTAGGAGCCTCGCTCCCAAAGCTTTAGGAGCGAGGCTCCTAAAATTTCTAAAAAGCCGGGTTAGAATATAACCCCCGGTCATTAAAATACCGATGGGAAAATAAATATGAGTATTGACCCAGAATAATTGAAGCGGAACCAGCCAGAATATTTTTAAGCCGGGTTTTGGGCCGTAAAAAAGCAAAAAATAGAGAAAAAGAGCGATTAAAAAATAGCTAAAAATTTCCGGCCTGACATCGGTTCTTTCGTTTAAGATAAAAATAATCGGCAAGGAAAAGATAGCGGCCAGCCAAAAGCTGCCTTTCTTGCTCGCGATATAAAAAACAATCAGAAAAGCGGTCAAGAGTAAAATAGTTTTTAAAATAATCAAACCATTAAAGCCGGCTAAGTTAAAAATGAAATAAAAAATCAGGCCGGCTAGCCAGTGATGATTTAGAAATGGCTCGTTGGGATAAGTGTAAGAATAAAAATTGGTCTGGGGAATATTTTTGCTTTGCCAAATGATTTCTCCGTTTTTGAGGTGCCGGCCCAAATCATCAGCAGTCAGGTTAATTTGATGGATTAGTCCTAAACTATAAAAAACAAGAATTAAAACGACAATCAAAATTTTTAAAAATTTAGTAAAATTCATATAGACATTATATCTTATTGACACCAGATTGACACCAGAAAGAAAAAGGTGTTAGCTTTTGGTAAGGTCCTTTGTCAACAGAATATAGAATAACAACCTTTAACTGAAGGAGGTGATGGGGATGAAAATTATCTCCAAGATTATAGGTGGAATTTTTGTGTTTGTGGGTAGTATATTTTTGTTTTTATCTGCTCCCCTTGATTCTAATCTTCTGTTTTCTCTGGGAGCGTTTATAGCGATAGTTGGTATATTAAATTTTTGCATTCATATAAAGAAAGGCGGTGAGTTGGATGGTCTATGGTAATAAATGCCCTCGTTGTGGGGGACTGGATAAGAGCTTTAGGGAAGTTTTTGGTGATAAAATAATTTTCCGCTGCAATTTTTGTGGGGAGGATTTTGTCGTTAAAGATATGGAGGAGGGGTATCTGCGGCAGAAAGTAGAGCGTTTGCGCCAAAGGTATCCCAAGAAAAATAAGATAATGATAAAAGGAGGGTAAAAGAGATGGAGGCAAAAGAGAGAATTGTGGTCGCTTTAGATGTAGCGACCATAGAAAAGGCGAAAGAATTAGCAATTCAACTTCATCCTTATGTTGGCGCTTTTAAAATAGGGTTAGAGCTGATTACCAGTGAAGGAGGGCCCGAAGTTATCAGACACATTGACGATGTCTGCGGCCGCTATTATTTTGCCGGCAAATGGGAAGGAAATCCCAGTCAGATTTTCTATGATGGCAAATTTAATGATATTCCCAATACTGTGGCCGGCGCGGCTCGGGCAGTGACTCGGCTCGGCGTAAAAATGTTTAATATTCATTGTTTGGGTGGAGTGGAGATGATGAGCGCGGCTAAAAAAGCCGCTGAAGAAGAAGCGAGTTTAAGAAAAACTCCCAGGCCATTAATTTTAGGGGTAACTCTTTTGACGAGCTTGGATTATCAGGCATTAGAAGAACTTGATGTTGCGCCTGGCTGGTATGATCGGTCATTAAAAGAAGAGATGATTCAGCGAATGGTAAGAGGGTTAGCTTTGGCTGCTCAAAAAGTTGGTTTAGATGGAGTTATCGCTTCGCCTCAAGAAATTAAATTGCTCCGTCAGTGGTGCCAGCCAGAGTTTTTAATAGTTACTCCCGGCATTAGACCACTTTGGGCCGCGGCTGGCGACCAAAAGCGGATTGATACTCCTTCAGCCGCTATTAAAGCCGGGGCTGATTATTTAGTGATTGGTCGGCCAATAACCCAACCGCCAAAAGAAATTGGCGGACCCATAGAAGCTGTCAAAAAAATCATTGAGGAAATTGAGGTAGTTGTTTAAAAACCACAGGCCGGGTTTGGGCTAAACCAACCCGGCCGGAAATTTTAAGGAGGTGTGAGATGGGAAAGAGTTTTGAGCATTTCCAATATAACTTAACAGCAGAAAGCAAGATTTTTGCTATTGCCCCCGATGACTATCATAACAGCGTAATTCTGCCAGAGGTCATTCTCGAGTGGTTTGAACTTTGCGATGCGATTTGGAGATACGATTATGATTCTCCAAAGCCGGGCTATCACGCGCTTTTGAAATCCGGGCTTCACAGCGATGGATTCTTGCTGGCCCCGGAAGTTTTAAAGTATCACAATCTCCGTCGGATTATAGCTAGGCAGTTTTTTTTACGATGGGCAGAGATTGGTATTTCTGAAGATGAAAAAAAGCAATGGGCTAGTATTGGTTTTTCTCGGGATTGGGAAAAAGTAAATCCCAAACCGGATTATGTTGCCGGCATCCCGAAAGCTGCCAAGGAGCTGGGTCGGAACACGGCAGAGTCCCTTTACGCTAATTTTGTCCGGCTGGAGAAAAAAGAAGACGGATTGATGGAATTGATAGACAAAATACCGGCCGGTAAAACCTGTTTAATAGTAGAAGACATTTGTACTAAAGGAACAGGTTTTAGAGAGGCGGTCTCAGCAATAAAGAAAAAAAGCCCCAATGCCATCCTGATGCCTTATGAGTTTGTGATTGTAAACCGCGGCGGTCTCAAAGAGATAGAAATAGAAGATATCGGTTATTTTCAGATTGTGGCGCTTGTTGAACACAGAATAAATGAGTGGTCAGCGGATGAATGTCCACTTTGTAAAAGAGGGTCTATTTCCATCAAACCTAAAGCCATCCCCGAAAACTGGGAGTTAATAAAGAACGGGCAAAAATAGGAGGGATATAGGAGGGATAATTATGGAGAAAAAGGCAAGGATTAGGAAGAGTTCATTTGGGCCTTACTTCAGTCTCGATTCCGATGGAAAAACCCTGAGACTGAAAGGGGAAATAATCAGAAATGTTTGGGGTGAGGGTGATCGGATACCAACCCAAGAAGAATTAGATGAATTCATTGTTCGTCAATATGTCTGCCCGGGCTTTACCGGGGAGGTTAGGTTGGTTGTCCCGATCGAGGAAGATTGATATTCATTAAAGCCAGCTCTCGGAAAATAAAAAACCGAGAACTGGCTTTTTTTCTTTGAAAAGAGGTGGTATAATAAATAAAGCCGCCTCTGGTGTTTTTCCAAAAGCGGCTAAGATGAAAGTTGAATGATAAAAAGCTCCTCGCCGTATTCTACTGGTTGGCCGTCCTTAATCAAAATCTCTGTGAGAGTTCCTTCGGCTTCTGCCACTACTTCATTTATGGTTTTTAACACTTCAATATTGGCAATGGGCTGGTTTTTTTTAACAGTGTCATTGATTTTCACCAGTGTCCCACGGAAGGTGCCTACCAGCTTTGAGGTCTGGACATGGGCCAGCGGCAATAATCTGGGCGGGCGTTTAAAAGCAGAACGAGAAGAATCTTTTTTTACTCTTAATTTTATCTTATCAGTTTCTACTTCCATTTCTACCGCAGAATAATTTTCAAACAAGTCAATAATTTCTTTAACTTCTTTAATTTTTATCACCTCTTTTATCACCTCCATTATTTTTTAAAACAACTTGTTGATAAATCATATACCCTCATTTCTTAAAAATCAAGCATGAAAATATTTATTTTGTTTTTAATAAAGATTTATCAAAAAACCATTTCTCCTGACCACGGCTATCTGCCGATTTTACGGCTTTTAGGCCAATGCCGGCACGAGCCAACCTGTTCTCAATATACGGCTCAAGCCATAGAGGAATACGGCATATTAAAGGGCTTTTGGTTAGGTCTTAAAAGAATTTCTACTTGTCATCCTTGGGGAGCTGCACATGATGAGATACATAGGTGACACCCATAGAATCAAGAAATATGCCAAAAACGATTGATTCAGATGGTGTTGTCTATTATGATAGAGCGGTAA
>Ga0209541_10012148_pt1 | contig 13361 bp, 11 predicted proteins | sample RifCSPlowO2_01_FD_184027 | JGI IMG/M metagenome (GOLD analysis project Ga0209541, IMG submission 184027) | Groundwater microbial communities from Rifle, Colorado - Rifle CSP2_plank lowO2_0.1 (SPAdes) (version 2) | ecosystem: Environmental > Aquatic > Deep subsurface > Groundwater | place...
GGAAAATATTTTAATTGGAGATTTGGTGAGCGAGGGGCAGGGACTAAGAGTTGCCCGAGGTGGAAAGGGCGGAAAGGGAAATGATAAATTCAAAAGTTCCACAAACAGAACCCCCAGGCAATTTACACGTGGAATAAAAGGTGAGGAAAAAACCCTAAAACTTGAAATAAAACTCATTGCGGATATTGGCCTCGTGGGGCTTCCAAATGCAGGAAAGAGTACATTAATTAACCGTTTGGCTGGGATTAACGCCAGAGTTGCAGACTACCCTTTCACCACTTTAAACCCAAATCTTGGTGTCGCCGAACTTAAAAATGGGAATAAAGTAATCGTTGCTGATATTCCAGGATTAATAGAAGGGGCCTCCGAAGGAAAAGGCTTGGGCGATGACTTCCTACGCCACATTGAGCGAACTAGACTTATCGTTCACCTTATAGACCCGTTTTCTTTCGACGAAGATATGAAGATGGATAAAATTGCGGTAAAGAATTATCAAACAATAAGACAGGAACTTGAAAACTACGGAGCCAATCTTTCAAAGAAGAAAGAAATTGTCGTAATTAACAAAGTCGAGATTCCTCAGGTACAAGAAAGTTTTGATGAAATTAAAGCCGCTTTTGACAAGATGGGGGTTGGGGTTTTGGGCATTTCTGCCCTATCGGGAATTGGTATTGAGGCCTTAATAAACAAACTTACCAAAGAGCTGGAAAAAATACCCGTACACACAAGTTTTGATATCACAACGCCAACCAAAGTGTATACTATTAACGATTTGCCCAACAAAAGGATAGTTTTCCGCGGAAATAAGGGGCTGAAAGAGTAGGTTTGGCTATATTCGTGGGCCGTTAGCTCAGTTGGTAGAGCACTACTATGGCATAGTAGGGGTCACCGGTTCGAGTCCGGTACGGTCCACCAAATTACTGTTGGGGTTGCTCTTGAGGTTGCTCTTGAGGGGTTTCTTCCACCTGCAAGTTTTCACTTCCGTTTTCTAAAGTTTCCTGCTCACCAGCATTTTGCAACGGCTCTTGTTGAGGCGGGGGGGTTGCGCTAGTCGTGCCTTCTAATTCCTCTATTGAAGGTTGGGTATTTGCGACACCTGCTACATTTGGAAGTTGGCTCAACGCTTCTAACTCAGCCGCAACTTTCTGAAAATCCTCACTGTTTGGTTCAACCAGCTTTTGCACAAGCTCAAGTTCCGCGCGAGCCTGCGGGTAATTCTCAAGTTTTACCAACGCCTGTCCTAGGTTGTAGTGGGCGTTAGCATAGTCGCCTTTTAAAGAAACTGCCTGATTAAACAAGTTTGCGGCGGATAAGTAATCCCCGTTCGCATAGTAAAGCCCGCCTAAATTAAGCCTTAGTCTTGGGTTTGCCGGATCCAACTGAATTGCGGCTGTGTAAGCCCTTACAGCCCACTCTGATGCGTTATCCGCTACACCTACTAAAGCTCTGTATATATTCGCACGGGTTTCCCAGTTGGCCGCGTTTAAAGGATTAAGAACTTCGGTAGCAATTCTTGAGCTTCTTATAGACTGCGAAACCAAAGCCTGCACGGTATTTTTTTCTTCATCACTTAGTTGGCCTCTGGAAGCTACGGCATTTGCCAAAGCCAGGTTGGTACTTGCATACGAATTATGATATAAGTCGCGCGACGGGTTTACATTGATGGCTCTTTGTTGCATTCCATAAGTTAGTCCCCCATCGTTATCAACAGCCCCCAATACCGCTTTTCGCATATAATATTCGCCAGCGTACTGTCGATACAAGTAGTAGCCGCCGGCTAAGACAAGAGCCAGCAAGGGAACTGCTACAAAGTATTGAAACACCTCTTTGTCGTCTTTCACAAGCGAGAATCTCTTCCCACCTGTCAGAGACGAGAGGCTAAGTCCAACTAATGCCACTTCCCCATCGGGAGATCCCAACCGAATACTGACGGTTGTGAGAGCCAGAAACAGTACCAAAAGAAAAGCTAAAGTTATGGTGGCATAGGTGAAAAACATCACAATAAGCAGTGAAATAAACCCGGCGGCTAAAGCTGCTGAGTTGGTATCCGCAGGATTCCCGGGAAGGTTTTTAGTGCGAAGTGAGTATCGCAGGGCTTTGATTCCGAAAGCCAAGACAACCGTCACACCCACAATTCCAAGCGAGCCTACCACGGCGAAGGCTTCACTGTAGGGCTTATCAAAGCGAACATTCCAGTATTCTTTTTCGTTTACGGAAAGGGGTCTATATCTTGTGTAATCAAGACCAAACGTGGAAGGACCGGTTCCCAAAACCGGAAAATCACGAATAACAGAGGAAACTACCAACCACGATTCTTGGGGTGTAATTTTTATTTCTTGGGGATAGTTTTCATTTACTATAAAACCCCGTGAAACCGGCATGGCAAGTAAAACTATCGTTGTTAATATAAAAAGACCTACAAGACCAAGAGGTGCTTTATTTTTCACCCACACATTTGAAGGTACAAAATACGCTACCACCAAAAGCCCCACAAACAGCGCAACCCAGGAAGGTACAGAACCTACAAGCGCAACGGCTAAGAAGTTAGGAATTAGTATAAGTACCGACAGGAACTTCGCCGGGGCTGAATCCCCTCCTAAAACCTTTGTTAAGGCAAAAACAACCGCCAAGGCGGCAAGAACCGAAGCCGTAACTGTAGATCCGGTTAGGGTAAAGTTTGGAATTTGTAGGTACGCTGCGGTTCCCAAACTTAAACCAAAGTAACTTAACAAAGCCACAACCGATGAGACTGAGATTCCCAGCATTAAAGCGTTAATAACCTCTTTTATCATTTTCGCCCTAGAAGCTGTGGTGGCAAGGACATAATAGAAAACCAGCAAAGTTAGGACGCCAAACAAACTTGGGAACCACCTTCCCTGTGAACCAAAAATACTCGAAACCTTATGAATTGAGAAAATGGTGGATAAAATAAAAACCGCCAGAACTAGGAGCATAGACACATCAACCGGCGATTTTACAACCTCAACGCTTCTCTTGTAAAACATTGAAGCAGTCCATAGAATCAGCATTAAGGCCGTGGAGACGGCAATTAAAGCCATTTTGTTAAATTCAAAGAATTCAGTTGTTAAAGGTAAAAAGAAAATGGGTACAAAAAATGCTAAAAACAAAGGTAGCGCTTCGAGTAGTTTTTCGACTAAGGCAGGAACGTTTTTCATAATATTAAGAATAATCCTTTTATATTTAAGATGTCAAGAGGCAATTTCCCGTAACGGGAAGTGTTTGGTCCCACCGCGACAACCTATGTAGGTGCGCCAAAATCTACCAAAGCTACTAATCAGAAACCCACCAGCTAAATCCGGTGTTTTGGGCCACTGGCGAATCCAATTCTATATAAAAACCTTCGTACGGAACTATATTGGAAACCCAGTACCTTGTGGCTGGGCTATAGTTACCAGTAAAAGTTATGTAAATTTTTGAGGTTGTAAGAGCGGTTGGTGCCTTTACAAAAACCGTCTTTATTCCACTTGGGAAAATCCCATTACCAGAAGCGGTTATGGCGTTTATACCGGTAGAGACCTGGCCCGTGCCATTATAAGATGTCTGCAAATTGCTCCTGATACGCGATCCGGTGGTAGTAAATTCGGCAATCAAAATAACAAAAAGTAAAGCGACGGATCCGTAAACAAAAGCATTTCTTTTACCCTCGGAACTGTTCATAAAAGAAAACACCCGCCCAAAACCTCGTCTTACATTTTCGGCACCTATTCTTCTTTCAATTTCCAAATTGCTTAGACCCTCCTCTTTCCACTCGGTTATGGACTGTAGTCTTTCTAAAGCCCAATCAGGGTAATGTCCTTCCACACTTCTCTTTTTTCCAACCTTGCGAATCATGTGAGGAAGCCAGCCAATTTTTGTATAGTAACGCAGTCTGTTATAAGGATCTCCACCACCAAAATTAATTCCCTTACTTTTGGCCTTCTTTATTAGTTCACCAACAGCTATGAGGTTTATCATAAAATCATTATGGCGATTGCTTTGTTATTTTGCAACTATGAGAGTTTGCGCGAAAAGCTAACTAGTTAATATAGCCTAAAGGATCCTGGGGCACACCATTATAGTTAATTGTGAAGTGGACGTGCGGACCGCTTGACCTGCCCGTACTTCCCATTAAGCCCAATACTTGGCCCTGGTTCACCCGTTGCCCATACCCAACGTCAATGACACTCATGTGCCCATACACAGTTTCAAAGCCATTGCCGTGATCAATCCTAACATGCAAACCTAACCCCCAAGGGTCCCAACCGGCACGGGTCACAGTTCCGCTTGAGCTTGCAAAAATCGGAGGCATTCCCCAACTCCACGGTACCGCTATGTCTGTACCATTGTGATACCAAGCAAAATATTGAGTGATAATTCGTGTTGTTGTTGGCCAGATAAAACCATCACCCAAGTTAGGAACATCAAAGGCCAACGGAGGTTGCACAACAAAACTTGGTGCCAAAGGTATAACCTGCGCCGGTACCTTTGCGTCCGGAATAACAAGTTCGGTTCCAATCGCCAAAGTTGAGGTATCCAAAATATAGTTAAAGTCGGCAATTGCCTGAGGAGCGACAGAATATTTTTCGGCGATGGAATCAAGCGTATCCCCTTCCTCAACCGCGTGGATAAGACCTGAAATCGGAGGAATCGTTAAAGTATCTCCAACAGTTAAAACGGAGAAGTCAGTTAAGCCGTTCACATATTTAATAGCGTCAACTGAAATTTTAAATTTCTCCCCTATCCCCGAAAGGGTATCACCACCCTCAACAGTGTAAGTAAAAGAAACCGCGCGCTTTCTTTCTTCAGGAATAAGTGTCGTTGCGGTATTTCTATTTGGAACTACATCGGTAACGTTAGACAAATAGTCCGGGCTTATTTCCTGGCTATTCACAAATTTTTTGCTGCTCAAAATTTCGCCGAAAGTGAAAACCATAAAGGCTATGATTAAAACGATAACGTTGGCAATTGGTCTTCCAAGCCTGCCCCGTGACCAGATAAGTTTTTTTATAATTAGCGCCTTAAACCAGACTCCATAGTTGGTAACATAAACAATACTGCGAACCAAAAAACGCCCTAATGCCCTAAGTTTTTTTGTGAAGTATTTAAAAACCGCCTGAAAAAACAGGGTTGAGGACGAAATGGTTTTTTTGAATTTTTCCCGCCAATTGGGCTTAAAACCGCCCAAAGGTAACTGGGAAATTCTTTGAGGCCAAAGGTGCCCAATAAACTTAAAAAATCGTTTCACGGGGGTTATTTTATCAGCACTTACCCTCACGTGCCACCAAGCTTTATCTTACTTTCCAGGCTCCTGGAGGGTCTTTAAAAACTCCTGATTCGTCTTGGTTTTGGCAAGCCTCTGAAGAACAAGCTCTGTAACTTCGCTTTCATTAAGAAGAGCCATCATGCGTCTTAACCTCACTACTGATTCGTAAGTTTCTTTATCGTACAAAAGCTCCTCGTTTCGGGTAGAGCTGTTTTTTATATCAATGGCCGGATGGATTCTTCTGTTTGCCAAATTTCTATCAAGTTTTAACTCCATGTTCCCCGTTCCTTTGAATTCTTCAAAGATTACGTCGTCCATTCTGGAACCTGTTTCAACCAAAGCTGTTGCAATAATGGTTAGGGATCCACCCTCTTCAAAGTTTCTCGCGGCACCAAAAAAGTGCTTGGGCGGGTACAGAGCCGAAGGATCAAATCCACCGCTTAAGGTTCTTCCGGAAGGCTGAACAACCAAGTTGTAGGCGCGGGCAAGCCTGGTGAGCGAGTCCATTAAAATGACCACATCCCCACCTTTTTCGGCAAGCCTTTTGGCTTTTTCTAAAGTAAGTTCAGCAACGCGGGTTTGGGCCTCCGGAGATTCGTCAAAGTTACTGGCATAAACCTCGCCCTTAACTTTTCGTTTCATGTCCGTAACCTCTTCAGGACGTTCACCAATTAACGCAACCATGAGTGTTATATCCGGGTGATTTGCGGCAATGCCCTTAGCGATCTCTTGCAAAAGCCAGGTTTTACCAGCCTTAGGAGGAGCCACAATCATAGTTCTTTGGCCTTTTCCAACCGGCGAAATAAGATCAATTATTCGGGTTGAAAGAACATTTGGTTCAGTCTCAAGCTTCATCCATTCATCTGGGAAAATTGGAGTAAGTTTACTAAAAAGTGGTCTGTTTTTGGCTTTTTCAGGATCTGCATTGTTAACTTTTTCCACTTTAAGAAGAGAGAGGTACCTTTCCCCTTCTTTTGGAGGCCTGGCTTGGCCTTTAATAACATCCCCGCCTCTTAAACTAAATCTGCGGATCTGGGAAAGGCTTATGTAAACATCGCGGGGAAGGTTTTCATCTAACTGTTCGTCTTGCCTTAAAACTCCATAGTCGGTTAAAACTTCTAAAGCTCCTTCCACAGGAACTGTTTCTCCAACAAATTTACTCATGGCCTCTTCGCCATTTCTGCTTGCAGGCCTAGTTGTTGGGGTTGTAGGTACGGGTGATATAGGTGGTGTAGATGATCTTACAGGCATAATTCTTTCTTAAATTAAATAAATATTAAGTTCTTTTTTTTAAATTTTTGGTTTGAAATAACGCTTCAAAAGTGAGCTCAAGTGGGGAGATAACCACTGCCCCGAGTTACCTCCCCGCTTCAACCTTCGTCTGCTCAAAGGTACGATAGTTTCAGACGAAAATCAATGGGAAATTAGTTGGGCGAAACAAGTTCCGCTTTTACCACAAGACGCTTGTTGTATGTCCCCTCTTTTTCATTCCAGACCCCTCCGCAAGTAATTAGGATTAGTTCAGCTTTATCACTCTCCTGAAACACTTGTATTCGTTGTGGATCTTGGATATCAACAAAAAAGATGTCAACAACCCTGTAAGTAAAATCTCTTCCCAACTCGTCCTTGATTGATACTTTATCATTGAGCTTAGCGCTTTTCAATACCCAAAAGGCGGCCGGTGATGCTGTGTCTGTGTCGTAGTGGCCATCTATTATAACTGCGCCCATTTGGCCGGGTTTTGCGCTTCCCCTGTACCAACCTGCCCCATCCCACGAACTTGGGGTTTGAAGTTCTCCGTTCTCGTCAAGATCAATCTTTTCTAAAGCAAAGTTTTTTGATTGTGAAAAATGCAGCGATAGTAAGGCCGGTGCATAATATGGGTACTTTTTTAGCTCAGCAAATGCTAATTTTCTTTGTTCGCCTTCCCTGTTTAACTCTTCTGCTTTTGCACTTAAGACATCGCCTTTCCAACTTGCTTTGAATACCTCACTTGCAACTAGAGATGAGACAAGAAGCGTTATTAATAAAACTATAGCTAGGGAAATTTTATGCATTGGACCTTATTTTATACTGAGCAGGGGCGATTAGGGCAAAGCTTAAACCCAAGATAGAATAGTCGCGTAAGCTTGCGCGAACCCAACTATTCTACCCAAGGCTTAAACCTGGGCGGAGCTGCGGCAAACGCAGCCCCAAGTTACTTCCTTCTCTTAAGGAAGAGTCCAATTCCAGTAGAAGCGAATCCGAAAATGCTCATTAACTCGGTAGACAAAGGTCCGGTCTTTGGAAGCTCCGTAATTATCTCCTCACCGTAACAAACAGTGGCGGTGTCAGAACCTTCCAAGTTGCCCTCGTGTCTTAGTTCGGCCTTGTTAACAACACATTTCTCGAAATTGTCAGCTCTGTCAAACTCTATAGACTTAATTCTAGCCTGGATTATGAAGGTATTTTCTTCGTCAACAAGGAAATCGTCCCATTCCTCGGTTAATTCAGCACCTCCAGTTCTTTCCAATTCGTTAGGCAAGATGTCCTTCATTTCCATATTATCTGCATCTACCTCACCGATATTTTTCACTCGAATCCTAAATTCTATTAACTGACCTTCTTTAACATTAGTGATTTTGTCTTTCCAGATGCTATCACCTTGAAGCCTTACGTTTTTTTCGATCTCAAAATCCTTCTCAAAAACACAAGTTTGCCCGTAAGCTCCGTCATCTTCACAAGCAGCGTAGGCTATAGAAGGCAATAAAAGCATGGTCAAAGCACCTATTAAGGTTACAAAAAGCACTATGTTTAGTTTAAACATTTTATTCATGGTTTTGTTGTTTTGGGCAAAAAACAAGTTAAGGGCTTGGACCACCGCTTTCAGCGGCAAATTGGTACTTTACTGCCTTAACTCTATAGCGGTTATTATAAGCTCTATTGTAGAGTTTGTCAACCCTATAGTTGAGGTGCCAAATTACCTGAGTTGTGGGGTTTTGGCAGTTAGAGAAGCAAAAAAGAAGAGCCAGACTGAGTCTGACTCTTTTTTTGCCCAGAGGGGATTAGACAAGGCTGAACATCCCTTTATGCAAATCGTAGCTTTGCATACCACCAAAGTTGACTCGAAGATAGTTGTTTTTGTAGTCGACGCTAATGCAGGTACCGATCTTGTTTTCTAAATCCTGCGTCTTAACAAACTGCTCCTGGTCTCGAAGCTTGATCGGCAGCTCTCCTAACTTGTTGAGGATTACTTTCTGGCCTCTCCAAGGCTCCTTCACCAGTTCGACGACGTAGTGCAACAACAGTCCAAATAGTACAAAAAGTAGTCTTTGCCATACGGCGTTGCTTTCAGTTTGGAGTGGTAAAAGATAACCACTTACTGAAAGCACTAATGGCACAGACAAGAAAAGCAACGCTTTTTTGATTTTTGTAACCATTGTGTCTACCTCCTAGACGACTTGATTTATTTGATAGGAAATTTAGCTAACTGTGCTAGTTCCTTATGGCCCAGATTCTACAGTGAAAAGTGAATTCAGTCAACCTATAGGTTACGTCGGTAGGACTTGTCTTGGGTAAAACGCCTGTGAATAATGTAAAAAAGGTGGCCAAAGCCGGTTTTCCAGATAGATTGCTTGCTAGGTTCCCCTAACCTCTCAAAATGGTCAATATGATGTTCTCCAAATCTTATCTCTTTATTGGCAAAAGCAGCTATTTTAATTTCAGGGGAAAGGTTCCAGTCACACATTTTAAGATCAAGCTTGGGTACAATTTCAGATCTAAGGGCCCACATACCAGTTAGAATATCGCGAACTTTTACGCCGTATAAAAGAAATATTGCAAAGTTTAAAACACGGATGCCCAACTGTCTTGTCTTTGAAATGGCCTTGGAGTTTTTAAGAGGTAATCTGCTGCACGAAACGAAATCAAGTTTATTAAAATCCATGTAATCAACTAATCCTCTTATTTGGTAGGAGGGGTAAGTGTTATCTCCGTCCATGGTAAAAACAATGTCTCCTCCCGAATAATACAAGCCCTTCATTATTGCGCAGCCGTAACCTATTCCATTCTTAGTCCTCTCATCGGTAAGAACTTTTGCCCCAGCTTTCTTTGCTACTTTACGGGTATTATCGGTAGAACCGTTATCCACGACTATTATTTCATCTACATAATCTGGAACATTTTTTATTGTCTGGGCAATTATTTTCTCCTCATTACGGCAAGGTATAATCACCGTTATCGATTTACCGTTGACCACACGCAGATTATGAATGAACTAGTTCACCAAAGCAATAAACGTTATAATTCCAAGCATGTCTAAGCTCTTAAATGCGGCCTTATTTCTGTTTTTTGTAGTATTAATAGCGATATCTTTTTATGGAATAGATGCTCCGGAAGACCGCATTAGTGAAAAGCGTGTAAAACAATTTACAATCCAAACTTACAGGTATGGACTTACAATTAGCAACGATAATAAAATATTCTATAACATCACCCCTTTAAACTTTTACTTTGAGGTTTTTGGGAACAAAAGATCGGCGGTAGAATTAAACGAGGACATAGCTATAGAAGAATCAAAAACAGATAGTAAGTTAGCCAAGTTGATGCAGAGCTTAATGAACTCGCTAAAGCTCAATAAGCTTGTCGCAACAATAAAAACAAATGATCAGTACTTTGTTTTAAACGGCAACTTGCAAGGAAACACCCTTACAGTAACCCCAACATTGAATAATACTACGCCCACCAGTCTAGCTCAGGCGTTAACTTACAACAAAGGGGATCTAGTTTTTGATGAAAACATGGAAGTTTATACTCCAATTGACGACATATTATTGGGAGAGATCAATTCGTATTACGGTACGGGCTTTAAAAATGAAACCGAATCGCCAGACGTTACTGGTAAATCTGTTCTTATTACAAACTTAGAAAATCCGGGGGTTATACAGTTAGATTTAAAAAATAAGACAGCTCAAGTTGATAACCAAAAACTCGCCATAGAAATTAGGACAAGCGAAAATCAGGATCTGAAACTTAATTTTTACAATAACTTGGCAGAAAGTTTGGAGGCTTTAAGATGATTTTGGGAAACTTCACAGCCGCGATAACCTCAAGCTTATGGTTTTTGGTACCAATGTTAGTTGGCATGCCCTTCCTATTCCTTTTTAAGTCTCATGCCCATACCTTAAATAGTGCTGATGCTATAGATCCAGACGGTGGTGGGCTGGATCTTGCCGATATGGCCACGGATGCTGCACTGGCTTTTATTAACGGTAGTTTAGTAATCTTTTTACAAACGTTAGCCATTAGTTACCTAACAAATTACAATCCTATTCAACTGCTGTACCCATTAATACTTATCGAAGTTTTAATAGGGCTTGGGGCTGGAATTTGGCATATCTTTTTAAGTTGGGGGAAAATAAAAATAACCAAAGAGACCATTTTCGCAATTGCGGTTGTTCTAACGTTATCTTTGGTAGGCTTTAGCATTTGGGGCATAAATAATCCCCCCGGCTCTATCCTAAACTGGGATATGTTCATGCATCAAACCACTATCTCAAACATTAGACAGGGTGGTTTTAACATAAACACTAAGAAAATAAGCGATACTTTCAATCTTTATAGCTACACTCCCCTATTTCATACTACGGTACTTAGCGCCCAGCTTTTTATAAAAAACCTAGATATACCTAAATTTTGGTGGTTTACCCAGTATTTCCACTACCTGTGGACGATAGTAGCGTCGTATGTAATTGCCAAAAGGCTCTCCGGAAGAAGGTTTGTGGGTCTGTTGGCAGCTATAATCGGTGCTTTTGTCTTTGAATCCGTGCTGGCCTACACGTCCCTTATACTGATCCCGCAAACTATTGCGGCAACATGTCTAGTTTTTGTAATATCGAGGTTAATTCAAAACCACGACAGAAAAGTACGCCATTCGTGGATGCAGATAGCTTGGGGAATAGTTTTTCTACCACTTGGGCACTTCTTTGTTGGAACGGCAGCCTCTGCGATACTAATCTTTAGCCTAGTCTTTCTCTATGCAACAGATAAATTCGAAAAGTTAAGGGCACGACTTCCAACTTTTCTTGTTGTTGCCGGGGTACTTTTAATTCCCATAGCCTATTTCTTAACTCAAGGCATAGATCTGGGAAGTTTAAATAGATCAGAGGCCGCCGCTTTTACCCTAGCTGTGAGCGAAAAAATTGACTACATGAAAGAGTTTTATGGCTATTTGGCATTGGTATTTTTCCCACTCGGAATATTTTTTGTGGTAAAAGATAAAAGCAACAGAAACCTAGCTTTAGGCGCGATAATAGCATTAACGGTAGTTGCCGTAATCGTAACTAACTTTCCCTATATCATAAAGTTTTACACAATAGGGCGGTATTTTGTGCATGCCGTTATGGCCTATGGCATATGGAGAATCATTAAAAATTTCGGGAAATTAGGACAGACTATTTCCATCGGGCTTCTGGTTTTAATGCTTTTTACGGCTTTTACAATAAACACACACGACTTTAAAAATGGTCTTTACTATGATGGGGTAGCTTCTCATGTAAAACCCGAGGAACTTGCCGCTGTGAAATTTTTAGTCGAAAACGGATACGCCAAAATCCCAGATGTAATGATAATAAGTGATCCCACAACTATGCATATCTTTGAAGGGCTGGCTGGAATTAATACGCCGGGCGGAGCATTTACCAGCAGAGAAACCAGGCAAGTTTTGTCTGAAATTTTTGCCTCCAGAGACTCCTCAAGGATAAAAGAGCAGCTTTTTTCGATAGAAGACGGGCTTACAGGGTCGGCTAAGCAAAAGGTACTATTTATTATTAGCGGCAGGTTTTCAAGCTGGCAGGAATTATCAGATGGGCAAAGGCTGGGCGTGGTTTGGAATATATGGCAACCAGTAGATCTAACCTACAGCGACTACGAGTTCATAAACTTCTTGGAAAAAAATGCAAGATTCACACCAATATATAAAACACCAGGGATAGCTATATATGAAATTGACAGATAATAAAGTGGGCAATCAAACAATTAAAATACTTCTAGTGATCCCCTTTTTCTACCCACATAAGGGAGGTTCTCAAAAGTACGCGGAAGAAGTTAATAGCAAAATAATGGAAATGGATTCAAGGTTTAAAGTTGATGTGCTTTGTTATAACACCAAACGGGCTCCCAAACTTGAATCGTATAGAAACTTTACCGTGCACAGAATCCCCTGCTGGGAAATAATTAAGGACAAATTCTTGCTCCCCAATCCGTTTTCCTTGCTTTTAAAGCTCATCTCTTTATCGAAAAATAACTACTCTTTTGTGGAAACCCACGTGAGGTTTTTTGATCCTACCTGGTGGGTTTGGGCTTACGCAAGGCTGATTGGAGCAAAAAGCGTGTATGTGGGGCACGTTCCCGGACATCCGGTACATCAGGGGTGGCTTGTTGCGATGATTGGAAAGTTTGTGGACCTTACAATCGCCCGCTTTGCTTTACAAAGGTACGATTTTATTTTTTACGCAAATAACGCCTGCAAGAACTTTTATGAAGGGGTCTTGGGAATTAGGAAAGAGGGAATTGTCGCGCACATTGGAATCAATCCCGAAGAATTCTCCAGCAAGGAAAGGGATGAAATACGCATTGTTCCAAACGCAAACATCACATTGAGTACAAATAAAGTTCTTATTACATACGCGGGGCGGATGCTGGAAACAAAAGGGATAATTTATTTGTGGGAGGCAATACTTCGGCTCAAAAACCAACTAGAAAAAAATGTTCGGGATCAACTGGTATTTTGTTTTGCCGGGCCTGGAAACTTAAACGAAAAGCTTAGGAGTCTTATAAAAGAGGCGGGGCTGGGGGCAAATGTGCTTGTTTTAGACGAATTAAGTTACACGGATGTTAGAAAGCTTTTGGCAATATCCAACGTCTTTGTAAATCCTTCAAGCTATGATGAGGGCTTGCCAAATACCCTGCTCGAGGCTGGGGCGAGCAGGTGCTTTGTGATAACAACAGACAGCGGCTCGATTAACGATTTGATTGTAAACGGCAAAACTGGAAGCTTGATAGGTAAAAAGAACGCTGGTGAAATTTCCGAAGCAATAAAGTGGTATTTGGGCAATCAAGT
>Ga0209541_10012149_pt1 | contig 13360 bp, 22 predicted proteins | sample RifCSPlowO2_01_FD_184027 | JGI IMG/M metagenome (GOLD analysis project Ga0209541, IMG submission 184027) | Groundwater microbial communities from Rifle, Colorado - Rifle CSP2_plank lowO2_0.1 (SPAdes) (version 2) | ecosystem: Environmental > Aquatic > Deep subsurface > Groundwater | place...
GACATCTTGCTATTAGGGAAATTCCTCATTCGGGAAAAACAAAAGAATTATTAAATAAGTATGGCATAGATTGGAAGGGAATTGTTAAAGAGGTGAAGAAATGAAACAAGAAAAAGTTAAACTATTAAAAAAGCAGATTGGTGCTTCGTATTTTCGTGTTGCGATATTTGGAAGCGCGCGAATAAAAAGAGATGATAAGAATTATAGGTTAATTTATCAACTTGCGAAAATGATTGGGAAAAAGAATTTAGATATTGTTACTGGAGGCGGGCCCGGCACAATGGAAGCTGCTAATGCAGGACATAGAGATGGAAATAAAGGACTAGCTCGTTCTTATGGGTTATTGATTAAACTTCCGAAAGCCCAAAAAACAAACAAGCATCTTGATTTGAAAAAAGAATTTTCAATTTTTTCAGATAGGTTGGATCAATTCATGGCATTGAGTAATGTCGTCGTGGTTGCGCCAGGAGGAATTGGAACAACATTAGAATTATTTTATGCATGGCAGCTTGTTCAAGTTGAACAAATTTGCGATATGCCAATAATCCTTTTAGGAAAACAATGGATTCCTTTAATAAATTGGGTTAAGAATAATTTGTTAAAACAAAAATATATAGACAAAAAAGATTTAGATTCTATTTTTATAGCTAAAGATATTAATGAAGCAATGGACATCATAAATAAGACATACGAGCAATTTGAAAAAGGCGGAAAAAATGTCTGTATTAATTTGAAGAAGTACAGATTGAAATAATTTATTCTTCTTCTGTGTTGAATAATGATATAATAAAATCAAAAAATCGCAGAACTATTTCTAGAACAAAAATAAATAGAAGATATGCCATGATATTATCTAAGAAAGAAGGGATTTGGTTTAATGCGCTGAAAATTCTTCCGAGTTCAAAGAACCCCGGAGTTATAATCGCGATAGCTAAAAGGTTGAAAGGCAGCAGTTTTGCCAAATCTTGTGAAAGTTTTTCGCTATAATATGAAGTCACTCTTATTGTGGCAACAATTAGTGTAGAGGTAATTAAAACGTGTGTGACTGATTGAAAGATTGTAAAACTTTCAGGTGTTTGAATTAAAACAATCATGAAAATAGTAAAGGCGACAAACCAAAAGAAAATTAAAAATGGCGAGATTAATAAATATTCTAAGAAATAAAATAAGCCAGATAAAAAATGTGTTCCAAAAGATGTTCCTGCGGTGTTGTACTTGTTAAGATCTAAATTGAGAAAATCTTTTTTTGATATAAATTTGTGAAGTTTCCAGATAAAAACAGAATATAGAATAACTAATAAAACCAGCATGAAAATGTTTACAAATTCGCCGAAATTTCCCCAAGCTGCAATAAATGACAAATATGTTTGAGTAATTTCACTACTTGCTTGATTTATCACCTCTTCTCCTACCATAAATAAAAATAGTGAATCCTGTTTTTAATTGTTTCTATGGTGGTGATGAAGAAATAGAAAAACTTAGACAAGAAAGTAGAAAAAGATACTTGCTCGCTTCTGTAAGGACACCTACGGTTTCCTTAACAATCAACTTTCCCTTAAAATAGCCTCAAGAGTGATATTCGCGAGGATAACTGGCTCAAAGTCCGTCTTCGACATGACTTTTCGCAACGAAAATGATAATATAGAAAACTCTCAATATATTTGTTTATCTTGGATGGAAATTTGTTCAACAAAAAAGAGATGATAAGTAAGAAATTTGAATAAGAAAAGTTTAAAAACATCATTAATAAGTATTTCCTATGGATGCGACAAGCACTAGAGAAATTCAAATAAGACAGTTAGAAAAAACTGCAGTTCAAGTTCCGACAGAAGAAGAATTTAATGAATTGATGCATGTACTTCATATGGGAAATTGTCATTGGATAGATGGTAATAGTTTAATTTCTCCTGATAATAATTATTGGAATTGTCATCGCGATGATACATGTGTTACAACAGAACCTTCTAAAAAATTGGGAATATTGCATGTTATGTATGCATCAAAATATTCCTGTGAAGAAGTAGGATATAATGTTATTTCTTTGGAAGATTTTTATAGAGAACAGGGAATTACTCCTCAAGAAATTGAAGAGATTGGAAATATATGAGTAATTAGATAAGTTTTAAATAACACTGCTTCTTAATTATTTTATGATAGATATAAAAGATCTTCGAGAAAGGCCTGATGTTTATCGCAAGAATAATAAGAAAAAAGGGCGAGAATTGAAAACTATTGATGAAGTTCTGAAATTAGATGAGGCGTGGCGAAAAACAAAATATGAAGCAGATAATTTAAGAAAGGAAAGAAATAAAGTTTCTGAGAGAATTAATCAAGCGAAGAAAAAGAAAGATGAGAAAACAGCTAAGGAAATGATTAGGAAAGCTAAGGAAATTCCTGAAATGTTAAAGGACCTCGAGGGAAAAGAAGGCAATTTATTTGATGAGTTGCAAATTTCTTTAAGAAAGATTCCGAATTTAATGCATGATAAAGTTCCTCAAGGCAAGGATGATTCAGAAAATAAAGTTATTAAAAAATGGGGAAAAATTCCTAAAATAAAAGATGCAAAGAACCATGTTGAAATCGCAGAGGGTTTGGGGATTGTTGATTTTGATGCAAGCGCTGAAGTTGCTGGAACTGGTTTTTATTATTTGAAAGGTGATTTGGCAATGTTGAATCGGGCGTTGATTAATTTTACAATTGATTTTATGCTGAAGAAAGGTTATGTTTATATTGAGCCGCCATTGATGATTTCTAAAAAAGTTGCGGCTGCAGCTGGAGATTTAAATGCATTTAAAGATGCGTTATATAAAATTGAAGGAGAGGATTTATTTTTAATTCCTACGGCTGAGCACGCGATTCTTGGAATGCTTTCTGATAAAACAATTAGTGAAGAAAAATTGCCTTTGAAATTTTTTGGTTATTCAATGAGTTTTAGAAAAGAAATTGGAAGTCATGGTATTAATGAAAAAGGACTTTGGAGAACGCACCAGTTCAATAAAGTCGAGCAGTTTATTTTTTGCAAGCCAGAAGATTCTTGGAAGTATTATGAAGAGCTTGGGAAAAATTCTGAAGAGTTGATGAAGAAATTAAATTTGCCGTATAGAACAATAGAAATGTGCACTGGTGATTTAGGAGATTGGAAAGCGCGAAGTTCGGATATTGAAGTTTATCGTCAGACAATAAAAGATTATGGTGAAGTTGGAAGTTTGAGTAATTGCACAGATTATCAAGCTCGAGATTTGAATATTCGTGGCTTGGACAAGCATGGAAATCGTTATGTTTTGCATACTTTGAATAATACTGCGTTGGCGACGTCGAGAATTATGGTTGCTATTCTCGAGAACAATCAACAAAAAAACGGCAGTGTGAAAATCCCGACGGTGTTACAGAAATATATAGGGGGAAAGAAAAAGATTGAGAAAGTGAAGAACGTGTTAAGTCCACTTTCTAAATAAACATTAGCACTCGCAAGCTCGTGTAATCAATAGCTCATAATCGACTTCGTCAGATTATTCGCTTAAGGAAATTGTTAACGAGAAATCCAAGCGATAGCGGGATTTCGAGCAATAATTCTCGTGAAGAATGAGCGAGCTATTTTTACAAAGTGTGTAGTTAAGATGTTTACTTTACAGGACAATAAAGAATAAAAAGGGTAAATATCTCTTTTAAATATGGGATTGAAAGATTTTGTTAAGGATATATTTTATCGGCCGGTTCATAATAAAAGGCAATATGAAGTTTTGCAACGTTATGAACATGGGGCACAGCTTCGAGAGGAAGATAAACCTTTTGTTGGAGGTCTTTTGAGTCAAAATACTGGTTTTCATGAAGATAAAAAAACTGGAGAGATATATGAGACCGCACATTTATCTGTGGACGGAAGAGCTGAACTTCGTTTTGAGAATTTAAGTAGAAATAGAGGTTTATGGTTTCTTATTGAATTTACTCATGGAATGTAATGAGAGAGTTAAGAAAAATGTTAAGTAATTTAACCGATAGAGAATATGAAGTTATGAATAGGTTTCAGACAGGGCGAGTTCACGTCGGGGAATATTCTGATGTGATTTTATCTTTGGCTGAAAGAGGTTATTTAGATGTGAGCCGCGCAACAACTGGAAGCTCTACATTTTCATGTTATGAGTTATCATTTAAAGGATTGAGAATTTTTGAAGAAGAAAAAATTAGGAGGAGTCCTGTGACATCTTTTTTAAAGAGTATATTTTCATAAATTACTTAAGTAGATTTTCCATTTCTTATTCGTTCAATTGTATTTGTTGAACTTTTTCCTGAGAACTCTGGAAGGTAAACACACCTTCCTCCGTATTTCTCTACGACTTCTCTTTCTTTTTGGACGCGTTCTTCAATATATGTTCCGCCCTTGACATGAAAGTCGGGTTGAATTAATTCCAAGAGATCAAGTGGTGTTTCTTCGTCGAATACATAAACATAATCAACACTGCGGTATTCGCCTAACATTTCTGCACGGTCTTCTTCCGAATTTATTGGGCGGCCTTCTCCCTTAGCTTTTCTTACTGACGCGTCGCTGTTTACTAAAGCAATCATTACATCTCCATAAGATCTTGCAAGCTTCAAATATCGCGTGTGGCCAGGATGTGAAATATCAAATGTTCCGTTTGTGGTTACAATCTTTTTTCCATTTGATTTTTCTTCCTCCACGATTCTTTGCAACCTGCTTTTTGTTAAAACAATCATAAAAATATTTCTTTTTCTTGTTTTTAAGAATTATGTAGGTGATTTATAATATACACACACTAGATATTTGTCACCTTTTTTATGTGTAAATTCTCTTGCTTCGCAAATATTAATAACTACGAGCCAGACTTCGTCAAGGCTCTCCGCTAAGAAATAGTGAACCTAAAATATCTTAGAAATATACTGTTATCATTTTTCTCGACGGAAAATCCTGCTAGTTTAAGGGAGGTTGATTGTCAAGGAACCGTAGGTGCCTTACAGATTTGGAGTTACAATTAATTTTCGAACGAAGTGCGAGAGTTTACACGAGTAGACAAATTTTTAAGATAATAAGTTCGAGTGTGGGCTCGAGTTGAAGTAATTTTTAGTTAGCCTATGATATATGTCAGTTGCTTATACATACAATTAATCTATAGAATATTTTATAAATAGCTAATTTATGTTGGATTATGAAATGCGGGAAATGCGGAAATGATTTTGAGGTAAAGCTTGGAACCAAGGCAGTTTGCAGAGGGTGTAGTATTTTGACGTCTATGACAACTATTTTTACAGTTAGGTGTGATAAATGTAATGCAGTTTTTCAAGTTCCTGTTTCAAGCAAAAGTATGATGAGTGTTAAGAAAGATAATTAGAATACAATATAAGAATCGTGAACATTATTGTGGTTAAAACTACGAAAATTCCAAGGGTATAAAATAGCAAAATTATCGCTTCGTGTTTTTTACCGTCGAGATACCACATAATTGGTCTGCCGAAAACTAGGAATCCTGTAATTGCCGCAGATGAAACAAAAAGCATAAGCATAGAGATCGGAATTAGGATTGTTTCTTTGCCATCATCATTAAAAACAAATTTTCCACCATAAAATATAAGAGTCACAATAAGAAAGATATAAATTGCCGTCGCGAAAGAGTTTATGATCGCGTATCTTAGAGTCTTTTTCATGGAATTAAATAAATTCTCTGTTTAAGAATCTTGTTAAGGATAAATACGCCCAGACCTGCTCGCAACCCTGCTCGGTAATTTATTATTTAATTTCTCCTTCGCAAAGTTGTTCGGAAATTGAAACTAAATCAAAATATTTGAAATCACGCAATTCTCGATGGAACTTTCAGTTCCATAAATACGCCCAGACCGGGAATTGAACCCGGGACTCCAGCGCTCTGTTGCTTCTTCCCCATCTGCGTAGCAGGTTTTTAGGAGGTTGAATGTTAAGGAACCTAGTTCCTTACAACGACAGGCTAGTGTTATAGCCACTTAACTACCTAGGCATAAAATAAAATGATTATTATGACTTTTAAAGTTTTTGTTTGTCAACGTTTAATTTAAAAACTATTTTTACCTATTTAATTTATGGCTGATTCAACTATATGGATTTATTCTCTTGTTAGTGTGTTAGTTGTGAGTCTTATTTCATTTATTGGAGTTTTGACTTTGTCTATAAAAACGTCGAAGTTGAAGAGTGTGTTAATTTATTTTGTTTCGTTTTCAGCTGGGGCTTTGTTCGGAGACGCGTTTATTCATTTGCTTCCAGAAGCTGTTGAAAGGAGCGGGAAGTTTACATTGTTTATTTCATTATCTTTATTATCAGGAATAATTTTCTTTTTTATTATTGAAAAAATTATTCACTGGAATCATTGTCATGTTCCTGTATCTAAAACACACGTGCATCCATTTTCCTTGATGAATCTTGTTGGCGACGGAGTCCATAATTTTATCGACGGTTTAGTAATTGGTGTGAGTTATTTAGTTAGTATTCCTGTTGGAATAGCGACGACGCTTGCGGTTATTTTCCATGAGATTCCCCAAGAAATCGGCGACTTTGGTGTTTTGCTTCATGGGGGCTTTACAAAGAAAAAGGCATTATTCCTTAATTTTTTAATTTCGATAACTGCAATTGTCGGAGTTGTGTTCGCGTTATCCTTGAGCAGTGTTGAGAAAATAATTTTATTTTTAATTCCTTTTGCCGCCGGTGGATTTATTTATATTGCTGGAAGTGATTTGATTCCAGAATTGCATAGTTGTGAATATGATTTTAAAAGATCGTTGTTGCAGTTGATTGCATTCTTGATTGGAATTGGAGTTATGGCTGGGTTGTTGGTTGTTTGAAAAGATGGAAAAGATAAACCTTAAAATCCATTATTTATTCTTGCGATAACAAGCAAATTATATAAAGTTATTTTTCTTTATTTCAATTATGAAAACAGAACAAACAACTGAACCAAGATATCTGGTAAAATACTCTTGGAATGTTGATTTATCATTAACAAGAAATGATGAGAATAGAAGAAGGCAACCATATTTTATGTTGATAGATTTTCTTGAGACAGCTTCTCAATATATCTCTTGTGGTGCAGTTGTCCATACATGGCCAGGAGGCCTTATTCGTAGAGGATTTGTAATGAATAAAAGTTATCCTTATAAAAGTGACTTTGAAGAATGGCAAGATATGAATTCATGGGAAGTTTGTGGAGATGATATTCTTGGTTTATTCACAAAAAAAGATAATGATAAACATAAACTCGCAATTAGATTAGGTGTTAAAAGAGGAATAATTCCAAATCTTGAAGAAAGTTTTGAAGAATTTGCAAAAAGATGGAAGATGGAAAAATGAAAACCACCGAAGCTGAATGGAAGAAAAAACTTACTTCTGAACAATATCATGTTCTTCGCGAAGCTGGAACTGAAAAGTCTGGAACTTCGAAGCATTTAGAAGAAAAAAGAAAAGGAGTTTTTAGGTGTATGGCTTGCGGGAACGAATTATTTAATTCATCGACGAAGTTTGAATCTGGAACGGGCTGGCCGAGTTTTTATGATTTGTCAAATAATAAATCTGTAAAATTAAAAACAGATTTCAAAATGATTATTCCTCGAACTGAAGTTTTGTGTGTAAAGTGCGGAAGCCATCTAGGCCACGTTTTTAATGACGCACCTCAAACGCCGACGGGAAAGAGATACTGCATAAATGGATGTGCGTTGGAGTTTAAGGAAAAGAAATAAATTTATTTATGTAAAGTAAGCTACTAATCTCAACATCGTTTTATTCCAATGTGTTATTCATATTTTATTTCAATTTATATTTTGCTGCTCACCTCAGTTCGCATAATTAATTAGGAGTTAATAATACGACGACTTTGGAGGAGTGCAATTTCATATTAAGTTAAATTAGCAACTTGACTAACAACTTAAAAAGTTTTATATACTCCGCATTTTCTAGATTTATATGACAAATCAACCAATTGAATTAGAAATAAATTCTATAAAATCTTCTTATAGACCGCCACTTAGTTGGCATGCGAAAAGAATATTGAATGATGTAAGCTGTGAGATAGGAGAATATATTGAAGATATTGGAACTTGGATTAAAAAGTGCATAGATAAAGAGGATGTTTTTTATTTTTTAGCTTATGAAGAAGAACTTAAAGGATTAGAGGAAAGGCAAAGAGCTATTAGAAATGGTGAATTTGACTATGATAAGCTCTGGCCTACTTATATTGATTTTTTGGACGGATATATAGAATCCGTGGTGAATTATGGTAGAGAAGCAAAAGTTCCCGATGAAAATATATTTAGAGATATATCTGTATTAATTGCAGAAAATCATTATGAATTGTTAGAGGAGCATTTGCATCCAAGAAGACCAAATGTTCGTCAAGAAAAAGATTCTTAATTTTCAAAGAGAAGAAATGAGAATAAAATTCACTCGCTCCAAAAGTCGCTCGATAATTAATTCTCAGAAATTCTGCTTTGGCTCGCGACCCCACTTGGTATCATAATAAACAATTCACCTTCGTGAAATCGCTCGGCTTGGATTTCTTCGTAAAACGGTTTAAGACGAAAATCCTGACGCTAATTTAAAGGAGGTTGATTGTAAAGGAACCTTGGTGTCTTACAGATTTGAGTTATTTATCAATGAGCTTGCGAGTGCAAATGTTAAATTAGCAACGTGACTTAACAGAAAGATAAAGTTTAAAATACATTATTTATTCTTTTTGTAATGGTTGAAGTACCTGAATTTTGGAAAGAAGAAAATAATGCTTTAATACGTGAGTATGAATTCGGCGATTTTCTTGAAGCAATGGAATTTGTGAATAAAGTTGGTTATTATGCCGAGAAAATGAAGCATCATCCTGAATTTGAAATTCGATATAATAAAGTTAAACTCATTTTACAGACGCATGATAAAGGAAATAAAATAACTGAAAAAGATATTTTGGTTGCAAAGAAAATAAATAGTTTTGACGAGGTTGATTTGGACGAGGGAAAGAAGGAGAAGGATGAAGAGGAATAAATTATTCTTTATTGAGATTCCATTTACTTTTTATTAATTCTGAGACATTATATGTGCTTGTTTTTGCGGACCAATGTATTTTGAATTTTAGATTAAAAAATTCACAGAAAAATAACAATGCTGGATAAACTTCATTTGGAGGAATATTTAAAAATCGTCTTCTCATTGTTAGTAAATGGATAGATTTTAATCCTCGTTTAAAATTTAGTGATATACCCCAACCACCTATAGATAATTGAGTATATAATTGGAGGCATGAAAAATCACTACAACTTTTCTTTATAGTTGTTTTTTTGGAAGTGAGGGGATAATTGATAATAATTGTATAGTATTTTGAACCTCTGACAAATTCATATCTCTTTCTAAAAATAAATGAGGGGGTAACAAAAAATAGGTATAACAATCCCACAAAAGATAAAGTAATCATCACAATGGTAACTGAACTGATTATCCCTATATATAAAATTAAAAGACCGACAAATATATTGATGAGCGCCAAATTCGAGTATCGAGGAGTAATGACAATCTTATTTTTATCTGAAGATATTTCAGTACGTCTTGGACTTTGAAATTCTAAAAACTTCATGAACATCATTAAATATTAGAATATTTAAACCTATTCTAAACTTTAAAACTTCTCTTCAATAATTCTTGAAATTGGTTTGCCTGTTTTTTCTTTAAGTTTCTTTAATTTATTTATAGTTTCAACTGACAAAGTTATATCTATTCTTTTTCTTTGGAATGGAAGCTCGCGAGTTTTGTCGTATATTTCCAAGTCTTCAAAATCTTTCTTGTGTTTCTTCATTATTCTTTCAATTTCAATTTTTTTCATTTTATTTTATTGCGGATTTTAACCTCCATTCAATATTTTTAATGTTGTGTTCGTTTTTCTTCGCAATTGAAACCATATGATGCTTTAGTAAATCGTTGTCAATCATTTTATCAAATTCATATGAAAATGCAAAACAAACAAAAATGGCTGTTCTTTTGTTTCCGTCGGTAAATGGGTGGTCAACTAATATTGCTCTAATAAGATAAGCCAACTTTTTGTATTCTCCAAGTTTTTTGTCATTTTGTTTATCTAGTGCAAAGTCCAGACTAGAGTCGCTTCTCAAATTTCCTCCAAATCCTTTGTTGATTCTCATTAAATCTTCCTTACTAATATTCATACACATAAATAGTAGTTACTTGTATATAAATGTTTGGGTAGGAAAACCTTAAAACCTCGCTCTTTCTGCTTTTTCTATGGAATTGAATTATGATTTAGAAGTTGAAAAGATAATTAAAGAAATAAAACGAAACAAAGCGCGAGTTGTGTTGCTGCAGTTTCCTGATGGTTTGAAACCTTTCGCGAAAGAAGTTGTTGATGAAATTCAGTCAAAATGTAAGGGTGTGAGAATTTTAATTTGGTTTGGAACTTGTTTCGGAGCTTGTGATTTGCCATTGAATTTGAAAGACAAGGTTGATTTAGTTGTTCAGTTCGGACATAATAGGTTTGTAAAAAACTTGAAGGGGTGGGGATGAAAATGAAATACGCTATTTTCTATTTAATTAAGGGTAAAGCAGAAATCTATCATAAAAATATTATTAAGAATATAGCAAAGATTTCTGGTGAGAAATACCTAATTGATAATCCCCTTCCTTCTCACATTACATTAAAGTATACATTTGATGCTGATAAAAAGCAGATAAAAGAATTAGAAAAAATTATTGGATTATTTGTTAAACGACAAAAGAAATCAAAAATAAATATTGATGGATTTAATAATTTCAATAAATTTGTTGTATATATGGATGTAAAATTCTCAATGGAAGCAAAATATGTAAGAAATAATTTAATTAAACAAATTAAACATCTTTCATTCATAGATATTCAAGATTTTGATAATAATTGGAAGTCTCATTCAACTATTGGTTATGGGAATTCAAAAAAGACATTTAATCTAATATGGAAATATGTTCAATCTATTGATAAACCTAATTATGATTTAAACTTTGATAATATCACTATAATGAAAAAACCAAAGAAATATTGGAAACTTCACAGGGGATTTAAATTAAAATGAAATTCTTATTCATAGACGCAAAGTACAAAGGCGAAGTGAAATTAACTAGCGATGCTTTGAAAGAATTAAAAAAGCATAAGACAATTGCTCTTTACACGACTACACAATTTAATCATGGTTTGCCTAAAATTCTTGAACAGCTTAAGAAGAATGGAAATAAGGTTGTGACTTCTCAACCGTCGCGAACGTCGTCGGAATTTCAAATTCTTGGTTGTGATATTTATCATGAAAATTTAAGATTGAAAGAAAAGTGTGATTGTTATTTGTATATTGGCGACGGAAAATTTCATCCATTGGCTTTGGTTTATTCTTTGAAAAATGCAGGCAAAGACTTGCCTGTTATAATATACAATCCTTTAAATAAAGAAACACAAATTATGAGAATTAATGATAATATGGTTCAGAGAGTATTTAATAAAAAACAGGCAAACATAAAGCGATTTCATTTTGCGAACAACATTGGAATTCTTGTTACGACAAAAACAGGGCAGGAGCATTTTCATTATGTTAAGCAACTTGAGGAAAAATTTCCTAAGAAAAAGTTTTATGTTTTTTTAGTTGATACAATTAATTTTAATGAAATGGAAAATTTTCCATTTATTCAATGCTGGGTTAATACGGCTTGTCCGAGAATTGGAATGGAAGATGCTTTCGAGAGTGAGAAGAGTATTGTTAATGTTGAGGAAATTCTAGATTAATAATACATTAAATTTATAAATAATAGTCATTAAAATTAGGGATGGGAAAATCTATTATTGGTATAATTATTGTAATAGTCGTTGTGGCGATTGCTGGATTTTATTTATATAATGGTGGAGGTTCTAATAACACTTCGACTAATGATATTAGCACTGGTAATTCTATAAAAGACAATCAGATTACTGTTTTGAGTTCGGATAATTCTGGAGATGAATTAAGTGAAACGAAAACATTCGTCTTGACTGGAGAAAACTTTAAATTTAAAATGAATGGAAAAACTAATCCTGAAATTAGAGTCAAAGAAGGAGATAAAGTGAGAATTGAATTTTCTAGTGCGCAAGGTTTCCATGATTGGGTTGTCGATGAGTTTGACGCCGCGACAGCACAAGTCAGAGACACTGACGGAATGAGTTTTGTTGAATTTATTGCAGATAAAAAGGGTTCATTTGAATATTACTGCAGCGTCGGGCAACACAGACAAATGGGAATGAAAGGAATGTTAATTGTTGAATAAAATGAATAATAAATTAATTCTCGCGGGGTTAATATTTGTGTTTGTTATAACATTTACTTCATTTGTGAGATTAAATCAGGGGAAAAATATTTATGAAAATGTGGAGCTTACTGTGAAAAGTCCGAATGATGTTTCAGAGATAGTCCAGAATAATGTTGGAAGTAATTTAAATGATAATTCTGATAAATTAATCAGCGAATTAGGAAATTCAAATATAGTGACTAACTCACAATTGTCAGGCCATAATTCTAAAACAGATTGCTGGGTTTCATACAATGGAAAAGTTTATGATATAACTTCATTTTTACCAAATCATCCTCGAAGTTCAAAAACCATAGAACCATACTGCGGAACTGCGGATGAATTTAAGAAAGCTTTTGAAAAGCAGCATGGAACTTCAAAAGTTAAAAATTTGATGAAAGTAGGTGTTTTAATAGGTGACTTTGATATTATATAAAATGGAAAAAGATTTTTCAAAGACATTATTGAGAATTGGGTTGAGTTTAGTTTTTTTGTATTTTGGATATCAGCAAGTAACTAGCCCGGATAATTGGGTTGGATTTGTTCCAAATTTCTTATCTAACTTAAATAACATTACACCAAATAATATTGTTCTGATGAACGGAGTTATAGAATTAATTCTTGGGACATTTTTATTAATCGGACTATATACTAAATTTTCTTCCTTAATTTTAGGTTTACATTTAATTGGAATTACTTTTTCTATGGGTTTTAATCAGATAGCTGTGCGGGACTTTGGGCTTACCGTAGCTACTTTTGTTGTTTTTCTAAATGGGGTGGATAGTTGGTGTTTGGATAAAAAATTTAGGAAAAAAGATAGTTAATGTTTAAGAATCTTTGGGTTGAGAAATTGTAAATCCGAGACAGCCCTTTTTAATAAGAACTTGCAAAGTTCCAAATTTTTTCCTCAAAAGCAAATTATTTAAACTCCTACAGTTTTTTCTATTTATGGAAAAAGAAATTGTTGTGACTGAACCGCGCCAGAAATATGATTTTACGCCAGAGGAAAATGGTTTGTATGATGTAATTATAATTGGAACTGGTGTCGTCGGCTGG
>Ga0209541_10012151_pt1 | contig 13360 bp, 6 predicted proteins | sample RifCSPlowO2_01_FD_184027 | JGI IMG/M metagenome (GOLD analysis project Ga0209541, IMG submission 184027) | Groundwater microbial communities from Rifle, Colorado - Rifle CSP2_plank lowO2_0.1 (SPAdes) (version 2) | ecosystem: Environmental > Aquatic > Deep subsurface > Groundwater | place: Rifle...
TGGAGAAACTGATTGTGTTCCTGAAATTGGTTTTGTGCCTGTCCAACCGCCAGTAGCAGTGCATGAAGTTGCATTTGACGAACTCCATGCTAATGTTGAACTTTGTCCAGCTGTTATTGATGTTGGTGAAGCTGAAAGTGTGACTGTTGGTAATGATGGTGGTGTTGGAAACTTACTAACGTGCAACATCTCAAAATCATTTGTTCCAGATTGCATTTGTTCATTTGTTCCGATGACATTGGCAGTGAAATAATATTCCGGGTCTCCAGCTATTCCAGCAATTCCATCATCTTGCCATTCAGATACCCATGTTGCTGAAGCACTAGCACCACTAAACACAACATTTACAGGATTTACATTTACATTATCATCACCGCCAAGAAGATCGCTGGCAAAATCTTTTTCTTTAATGTCAAAAGAAATAGTTTTTCCGTTACAATTATTTCCAAAGACATTCAAGTAAACAATGTCACCCTCAACAGAATTATTCCTACTCCATGAAGCAGAAGTAAGGGTGCAAACAGGGATTAAGGCATTGACGCTAAAGCTTATAGTTGAGCTTGCACTGTTTTTATTTCCAGGTGCGTCGTTGCAACGGACATAATAAGTATAACTTTGTCCATTTGATAGGCCAGACAGAATTGTGCTATGACCTATATTCCCTGTTGTTGCAAAAGTATTTGGCATACTATCATAAATTTGATTACTAGTACTGTACTTACATGTAGCAGCTTCGTTTGTTGTAACAGATAAAGTTGTTTGAGTTGTTCCTGCTGCAAGTTGTTGATTTTGTGTCGGAGATGTTATTGTTACAATTGGCGGTGTTGTGTCTGTTAGTAAAGGCACTGTATAAGAACCGCATGAACCATTCTCGCTTTCTCCATTTGCATTTACACCCCACACACAAAATAATATCGAAGCTCCATTTGGCACAGAAGTAAGAATAACAAACGTATTTGGTGAAGTTCCGCTTTGTCCGTTCCAATTAACTCCTGTATTGAGCCCAGAAGAGTATCTGTATGATGTTGCATCTAATGAACTTCCCCATGTTACTTCTATATCTGAGTCAGATGTTCGTGAAGTTTGAACTGAAAAGGTTGGCACTCCCGGGATTGAAGGAAGAATAGGGGGCATATACAAATATATAGGAATAAGTTGAGTTGTACTTCCAGTTAATCCACTGCATGTTAAAATATAAGTTGTAAATCCTTCTAATGTGGGTGTTACAACTTCTGTTCCTGAAGTTGGTTTTGTTCCAGACCAACCTCCCATTGCAGTACAACTTGTGGCGCCTGTGGAACTCCATGATAATGTCGAAGATTGTCCTTGGATTATTGATAATGGCCATGCTGAAAATGTTAGAGTTACTGTTTGAGGGGGTGCGTTAGCAACTGTTATCGTAACACTTTTTCCTCCAGTATATGGTGTTTTTGTATACGGGCTAATAAGATTTCCTATACACTCTAGTACATAAGTCGTATTTGCCGTAGGAGAAACAACTACGCTTCCAGAACTCGGTACTGGGCCGCTCCATGTGCTCAAACCCTCGCCTGCCAATTGTGCGCACGGCCCCCAAAATCTTGAAGGTGGGCCTGTTGCTTCAATTGCTCTCCAAGTTAGTGTAGATGATTGTCCTAATGTGATTGATGTTGGCGATGCTGTAAGTACAACACCTGGTGCTAATGGACTATAGGCAATATTAAATAAAGGAGAATCAACATCTACATTACAAGTTGTGAATGGAACACAGGAAACACGTTGATAATATTGTCCGGGAAATAAACCCTGAATAGGCCAAGTCAAAGAGCCAGAACCACTAGTTACACTGCAGGCTGGACTATTAGTTGCATTTATTGCGTTCCATACTGTATTAGTGCATTTTGAAATTTGTGTGAATTGCGTTCCACCATTTGGGTTGCCTGGACCTGGAACTCCATTAATCGCTAAAAGAATATCACTCCCATCATAATTGCTGAATGTCCATGAATTTGTAATCGGTTCTTCGCGATAAAAAGTTTCTCCACCCCGAGGACTTGGAATAGTCAATGTGCCCGCAGCACTTATTATGGGAGAAATCAATGAAATTAAAAAAGTTAGAAAAAATAAAATTAGAACAGTATACTTTACCACCCTCTTTTTCATTTTTTTCTTTTAATGGAAAACGTAGCAAATTTTACATTTGCTCTTTTTCATTCTATACAATTAGATTTTGATATTTTTAAAGTTATAGTGAAAAAATATTTTTATGGCTTTCTTAATTTATAGCTTTCTTAAATCTAAAATAGCTTCTTATTTTATTATTTGAAGTATCTCTCTTCTAAATCTTAAAGAGTATTTTTAGTATATTCTACCAAGGTTACACATATTTGTAACTTTTGTTTAATATATAAATTTTGTATTTTTAGGGGATTAAACTAAATTCTTTCTTAAGAAATTTAAAAATAATTTTTCTGCTTTTTTTATTTCAATATGAATTAATAAATTAAATATAAATTGGGTTTTATTATTCCTTTCATATAACATATGTTATAAAATAGAACTATTCAAACTTTTCTTAATTTATCGGGGAACACATCAATAAATTACTATAAAATTCTTTACCTTAATTCTTCTCTTAATCTTCTCTGGCGAAATTCAGCTGCTCTTCTTGACCTTATTATAAAAATTAATGAGATTACCACAATGATAATTAATATAAGAAGAACTATAACAAGTTTGGTTATTTTTTTCAATAAAATATCTTTCAAAGCATTTTGTGTTTCAGGTTCTGTTGCCGTTTCCGATGGTTGCTCAAGATACACTTCTTTTTCTCCAATCACGAAATAGCTGAAACTATTTAACTCTGTTTTGTAATAATAAAATTCATTGTCTTCTAATGTAAATGTCGTCAGGAGTTGGCTCCATTTATTTTCATTAGGCAAAAATTTGAACAGGGCGATATTTTCTTTTTTAAGATTGTTTTCTTCTGCCCAGCGCTTTTCAACTTGGAATGTAATTTTTGCACTTTCTAAGTTTGTTCCAAGGTTTTCAGTTTCAATCTGCAGGTACTTATATGTCTTACCAGATTTTTGAACAGAAACTGTTGCTGGTCTTGAATCGTATTTTGAAACAGTAATGTCAACATTCTGTGCTTCATTGACTACATTTATTTCAATCTGCTTTATTCCTATTTCTTGGCTGAAATCTTTCACTATATTTATTGTTTCTAGGTTTGCTTTTTGAAGATTTCTTGTTTGAGCTATAGAAGGTTTTGTTGAAACTGAATCTTTTGTTAGTCCGGGGATTATTCTACTACCTCCACTGCCTCCGCCGCCAGAAGATGTTGGGACTTGCGTAATTTCACTGCCAAGCTTATTCACGCTTAAAAGTTCTGAAGCTCCTGTTCTAGAACTTATTTGTTCATTGCCTCCAACAACGCTGGCAGTGAAATAATATTCTGGCGGTTCAGACTCTCCTGCTCCTTCTGATTGCCACTCTGCTATCCAGCTTCCTTTCACGCTATTTCCTTGGAAAATAAGGTTTAATGGATTTGTTTTTACGCGATCATTTCCAAGAATGTCATATTCTTTAACTTCAAAGGAAACCGTTTTCAAGTTGCAATTATTTCCTGTAACATCAAAGTAAACAATTTCTCCCTCAACAGATTTGTTTGTGCTCCATGAAGCAGAAGTTAAATCGCAGAACAATGGACAATCTACAGAACATGAATTAATTGTCTCAGTTGCATTACAAATATTGTCGCCACAAACAGAAGCCGAACAATCTCTTACACAACTCTGGGAATTTTCATTTCCATTACAAATTCCATCGCCACACACAGGAATTAATCCCGCGACGGTGAAACTTATAGTTGAACTTGCAGTATTTTTATTTCCAGAAGCATCTTGGCAACGCGCATACTTTATGTAGTTAGTTCCATTTTGAAGATTTGTAATTGCAGTTGTGTGGCTTGTTGTTCCTGCTCCATTAAGAGTATAAATCATTGCATTGAAATCTCTATCAATAGCATCATACTTACAAGTCGCAGCTTCATTAGTTGTCACAGAAAGTGTTGTCTGTGTTGTTCCTATTGCCAATTGCTGGTTTTCTATTGGTGAAATTATCGTTGCAATTGGCGGTGTTGTATCTCCTGAAGGTGGTTGCGTTGAACCAACAACATATGAATTGCATGCATTATCAACGCTTTCTCCGACGCTATTCACACCCCAAACACAGAACCATATTGAAGCTTTATTCGGCACAGAAGGAAGAATAACAGATGTATCAGATGTAACATTGCTTTGCCCGTTCCAGCTATTTTCTATAGCAAGACCGGTTATTGATATTTGTGAAGAACTACTAGAAGGTGCTGAAATTAAAGTTGAGCCGCTGCCGCTCATCGGCACGCCAGAAATATACATATGATCAAATTCAGTATAATCATCTCGTGTTTTTGGCGTTCCCCCTCCGCCCCAAATAGGATCAAACCTTCGTCCCCAGAATCCGGAAGGATTTGTGGCGCTTCTGTACTGGACGGCATTGTCGTTTAGAACCAATGCTCCGTTTATCCATATTTTAAGAACGCCGTTATTTTGGCCGATGTCGTTAAGTTTCCTAAAGATTTCATAATCAAACCACTCATTGGCACGGATGACGCCACCAGAGCCTTTACTCCAGCTTATGGAATCGCCGGCTCGATTTGTTTGACTGTACATCGCCACTGACCAACTGCTATAAGTGCCTTGCAGGCCATTTGCACCATTCATGGAATTGTAAAGCTGAGTTGGATTGCCGCCGCCGGAAATTTTGTCAGCCACTCCCCAATAACCCAACATCTTGAATCCTGGCGAGGGTGTTTCCATGCTGTTGCCAACAACGCGCGCTCTTCCATATTCGTAGAATTGAGAAAATTCCTGTGCGTCGTTCGTATTCCATACGCTAAATGACCCTGGGCCAGAGCCGGCGGGAAGTCCGCTTGGGAACCTTATGCGCATGACACCGTTGCTTGCCACGTAATTTCCACCAGGATTGTAAATCCTCCACACTCCGGCCAATCCGCCGGGCTGCATCGCTCCGGTCGTTGCTACCGGCAATGCGCTAAAATCATTCTCGGCAATCCGTGTGAATCCCGATGGTTCGTTAGGACGAGAAATTAATGAAGGAGGTGACATCTGCTGATTAATAGTTACCATCGTACTTTTGCTCGTGCTTCCTCCACTTCCAGTGCACGTTAATGTATACGTAGTGCTTGCCGTCGGTGAAACTGATTGTGAACTCGAAAGTGCCTTTGTTCCTGTGAACATTCCTCCTGAAGCAGTACATGATGTTGCACCTGTTGATGACCACGTCAGCGTCGATGATTGTCCAGCGTTGATTGATGTTGGGTTAGCGGAAAGGGAAACTGTTGGTGGCGGTGTTGTTGTGCCCGATCCACCACTGTAACTCACGCGCACACGGTCCACTAAAAACTTTTGTTCGGATGGATTGCTTGTTGCGCCGATCCCACCCATAATACCGGAAAGCGTGACGCCGACGATGTCCGTCGGCCCACCGATGCCAACGTAATTAATTTTTTGCACACCGTCCACCCACACAGTCGTCGAACCGCGCGGATTCGTGGTCATGTCCAATACAGTCTCAATCAAATGCCAATCTCCCCGTGTAATCGCACCGTTGCCAACACGGGCGTCTCCAGCTCTACCTGCCAACTGGTTCACAATCTCTGTATACCGATGCGCGCTGTCGCCAATTCCATTCGCCTCGTACCACATCATATCAGAAGAGGGATCACTTCCCTCGATGTAGAAAAGTTTGTGAATACTCGACGGGTGTCCGTAGAAATTAGAACTTACCTTGAAGTACATGGCGACGTAGATTTTTTTATAAGGGGAGAAGCCGCGGCTGATTTCAACACCACCACCACCCATGTGCTGCGGAGGGTAGATAAAAGCCAGGGCTCTGCTCTCGTCCAAGAGACCATCGGAGATGGATTCGAAGGCAAGCGATCTAGCGCTACTCGCGAACTTCTGTGTCCAGCCATCCACAGTTCCACCCGTCCATGTTCCAATCTGAGCCGTTTCCCAATTCGTGTCAGCAATGGTAGTAAATCCAACAGGCTCATTAGGCCAAGAAATTGTTGTTGGGGGTGGGGGTGGTGGAAGGGGCTGAGCGGTCTGACCTTTTGCCCACGAAACTTTAGCAGTTGCACCAATTCCATTTTCATAATATTCTACTTTTACGCGGTGCGCGCCAGGTGTCATTGTTTTTGTTGCTGTATATGTCGTCGGCGCCTGGTCAAGCCATTTATCAATCAAAATATTATTATCAATATATAGCCTAACCCCATCGTCGACTATGGCTGAAAAATTATAAATTGCATTTTCAAAAGTGAAATCCCCTTCCCATTTTGCAGAAAAGGTGTCTACGCCGATTGTCGAATCTGGTGAACCCGAACCCCAGTCGAAATTTATCGTTGATTCTGTTTTTGTCAATTTCAACGACGTAAAATCTTTGTTGTCATAATAACATGCCTGGAAAGTTCCTGATGGAACAGTTGTTGGGCAGGTGACGGTTGGTTGGGCTGGCGGTGGAGGGAGCGTCGCGCCGAAAACAGGTTTTCCAGAGATATACAAATGGGCTATCCGCATAAAGTCGTCCCGCGTTTTTGGACAATCCGGATCACAAACCCCTCCCCAAACCGGAGAAAAATGAAATTCAAAAAAACCAGTTAGCCAATTGTTCGTGAAAGATTGATCTTGCACCGCCACATCGAGAGTTTTAATCCCATCAATCCATACCTTCCGACGCCCATCAGCCACATCTGGCGTACTTCGCTTACCGTAAAATTCAATATGATGCCATTTTCCGTCAGTTGAAATACCCGGAGTTCCTCCATACCACTGATCTGCCACGACCCCGGTAGTTTTTCTAGTAGTTACCCAAGTATAAACTGGACCCGGGTTAATACTGCTTTTAGAATTCCCAGTTGAAAGCATGAGAGTTCCTCCATAGCTTGGCAGTTCTCTATTGCCGATGCTCGTGTACCAAAGTTTCTGCGCAGCTGGCGGCCATTCCCAGTCTGAACCATCAAATTTAACCCAAAAAGATGTGTACCATTCATCTAGCGGAGTTGAAGGATTGGCGTTGTTATGGCCAAAAAATGCGCCGGGGTCTACGCCAGACACCATGCCTTTTGGAAATTTAATGCGAAGTACCTTGCTACCGCCACGAGGCGATGGAGTTGATGTATCTGTAACAATTTCATAATTTCCTGTTCCACCCCTCATTGTAATGAATCTTCCTGTATGTGATGCAGGAGTATTATTTGGCAATGTCTGAAAATCGTGCTCGAGCCATGGAGAAAACCCTGCCGGCTGGTTGGGGTAATTGCCGGATGACGGCGCTGGTGGTGGAACTATTGGCGTAGGTGTTGGCATAGGTTCTGGCTCTGGAATTGCTGATGTGTTAATAGGACTATTAAATCCTGAAGCATATCGATATGATGTCGCATTTGCAGAAGCATCCCATTTAACCAATACATTTGTACCATCACTATTTTGTGATACAACTGAAAATTGTGGTGTTCCTGGATTAGATGGTAAAGATTTTTTCTGAGTAACATGCAACATCTCAAAATCATTTGTTCCAGATTGCATTTGCTCATTTGTTCCGACTACAGTTGCTGTGAAGTAATATTCTGGGTCTCCTGCTGTCCCAGCAAGTCCGTCATCTTGCCATTCTGAAACCCATGTTCCCGATGCACTAGCTCCATTGAATACAACGTTCAAAGGATTTGCATTTATAGGGTCATCACCTCCAAGAAGATCGCTCGCAAAGTCTTTTTCCTTAACATCAAAAGAAACAGTTTTCCCATTGCAATTATTTCCAAAGACATTCAAGTAAACAACATCGCCTTCGACAGAATTATTTTTACTCCATGAAGCAGAAGTAATATCACATATAAGTGAGCAGTCAACAGGACAGGAAGCGCTGTTTTCATTTCCATTGCAAATGTTGTCTCCGCAAACAGGAACGACACTTGCGACGCTAAAGATTATAGTTGAACTTGCAGTATTTTTATTTCCAGAAGCATCTGCGCAACGCACATAATAAGTGTAACTTTGTCCGTTGGCAAGTCCTGTTAAAATTATAGTGTGTGCTGTGCTTCCTGTTGTTGTGAATGTATTTGCCATGTTGTCATAAGCTTGATTGCTGTTGCTGTACCTACAAGTTGCAGCTTCATTTGTCGTAACAGAAAGTGTTGTACTTATTGTTCCTGCATTCAATTGCTGATTTACCGTCGGTGAATTTATTGTTACAATTGGGGGTGTTGTGTCTGTTGTTGATGGTGGAGGCTCAGTCCCCTCACAACCAACCCTTTGTGTTGAAACCACCACATCATCTACATACCAGTACCCACTTCCTTGGTTGGTTGACCAGGACTGAACATCAATGGCATTCCAATTTAATGGATAAGTGCCGCGGAAATTCCCAGTTATGCCTCCGATACGATTGCCGTTAACATAAATCTCGCTTACTCCGTTGGCTTGTCCCGGATCATTGAGCTTGGCATGCTGTTCTAAGCAAAACCAATTACCTCTATTGTTATACCAATTATAACCATTGACATACGCGCTGGAGGCCACAGCACCATACCCGTCGGCGCCGCCAGTTCCTCCAGGATTATTCTCCAACTGAATCGATCCCTCGCCGACGAGGTTAACATTTTCACGAAGAGCCCAATTTCCGGCGCTGTCAAGAATAATTGGTCTGGTGCCGTGCCCACTGGCAGTAGATTGAACATTAGTATCGAAATAATGCCAAGAACGAATCCAAAGTTCTTGGACAGGAGTTATGGGGACATTAAGCTCCCCTTCTCCGTTGCTGCGAACTGCGTAGTTTCCACTATGAGTACGCACAGAACTAATCTCCCTATGATCTGAACGCAGGGTATATTTATTCAAGTTGCCTGATTCAAAATCATCAGAGAAAAGAATCGTCCCCCCACTATTGACAGGTGGAGGAGATGTTGTTTGTTTTATCCACGAAACTTTAGCAGTTGCGCCAATTCCATTTTCATAATATTCTACTTTGATTCTATGTGTTCCTGCTGTTAAAGTTTTAGAAGCTTGATAAGTAGTTGGTGCTTGGTCTTTCCATTGGTCAATTAAGATTTGATTATCGATATAAACTCTGATGCCATCGTCGGCAGTAGCTGTAAAGTTGTAAGTAGCAGATTCAAATATGAAATCTCCTTCCCATTTTGCAGAGAAAGTATCAACGCCAATTGTCGAATCTGGCGAACCCGAACCCCAGTCAAAATTTATCGTTGAGTCTGTTTTTATCAATTTCAAGGAAGTAAAATCTTTATTGTCATAATAACAAGCCTGGAAGGTGTTTGCTGGAACTGTTGTTGGGCAATTTGCGGTTTGCTGTGTAGGAACAGTCACCGTCGTACTTTTGCTCGTGCTTCCTCCACTTCCAGTGCATGTTAATGTATACGTAGTGCTTGCCGTCGGAGAAACAGATTGTGAACTTGAAAGTGCCTTTGTTCCTGTGAACATTCCTCCTGAAGCAGTACATGATGTTGCACCCGTCGATGACCACGTCAGCGTCGATGATTGCCCAGCGTTGATTGATGTTGGCGACGCCGTGAGTGTTACTATCGGTGCAGGTGTTGATGGGGGTGTTGAACCACCACTGTAACTCACGCGCGCACGGTCCACCAAAAACTTTTGTTCTGATGGATTGCCTGTTGCGCCGATCCCACCCAGCATCCCCGCGATCCATATGCCCTCAATCGCGGTAGGGGCACCCGCGTTATTGGTCCAAGAGAACGACGGCATAAGCGTCCCATCCACCCAAACCGTGAGCGTGCGAGATGTCATGTCAATTACCGACTCAATCAGGTGCCAGTTTCCTCTTGTCGTCGATCCACTGCTCCAGCCTCCGCTAAAAGGGACTGTGTTAGGGAACTGGTTGATGACTCGATTTATTAGGTTGGTCTGGTCTCCAATGGAGTTGGCCTCGAGCCACATATCCCCGGGAGTCTCCCCTGTTGACCGAAGATGAATGAGCTTGAAGATGCTCGACTTGTGCCCATACCAATTGCTACTGACCTTCCAGTACATGCCTGTGTAAATTTTGGTATAGCTAAAGCTATCAGCAGTCTTGACTTCGGCCCCTCCACCCCCTTCATGTGACGCAGGGATTGTCCAAGCCAGGGCACGGTTCTCTCCGAGGCGGCTATCGCTGATCGTCTCGAACCCAATTGTCTTTGTTCCGTCCCGGAAGGCTCCGCGCCACCCGAACAGGTCTCCATCGTTCCACCGCCCAAGTGGAGCAGTTTCCCAATCAGTATCCACAATCGTGGTGAATCCAGCTGGCTCATTGGGAAAGGTTTCCGTCGCAAGAGGCACAAAAACGTTATCATTTTTTACACCATCATTGTCAAAAAGATTACTGATGAAGCTTCCTTGTATGCTGCCTTTAATATTATTAATAATTTTATCAATGAAATTTTTTATAGATTTTGAATTAGATGCTGAATTGTCAGAAGCAGCCATCGTAGAAGAAATTGTGAAAATTAAAACTACTAAAAGCAAAAAGAAAATAAAATATTTTATCATACTCTTTTTCATTTAGTTTTTATCACACTCTTTTTTATCTTATGTAAGTACACATCAATATTTTTAAAGTTATATATTAAAAAGATATTTGTATTATCCCGAAATAACTTCCCTTCGATAAATAACATAAGCTCTGTTAATGAAAGAGCTCAAATAAAAACTTAAATATTAAGTGAAAACTAAAATTATTAATCTCGGAATTTATTACTAAACTTTTTAGATTAGCAATTTAGTTTTATTTGAAATTTTATCTCCTCTTTCCTTTTTTTCCAAACCTCTTGTTAAAGAAATAAGCAAACCAGATTAAAATTACAAGCCCTAATAAAGACAACAAAAATCTAATCCAATTTTCCGTATAAGGCCAGTAAGCTCCACTTCCATAAATTAAAGTTCCCACGCCGCCAGCCATTAAACCAGCGCCAACATACTCCAAACCAAAGGCAAAAGCCCCAACAGCAATTATCAGAATACCCAATGGCAACGCCAAAAAGAAAACTTTTCTCGCTCTTTCTTTTAACGCAATATCGTATCTTTCATAACACTTGAAATCATAAATTCCCTGCTCGCATTGTTCCAAAGTTTCGAACGTAGAAACATTATCTGGACCACAACCAGAACCGCATTCATCATAAATGCATTGATCTCTGACTATTTCATAAGCAGGAACACAAACAGTCGGACAAACTTCTCCTGGATTTCTTGTGTCAACAGGATAAGGCTTTGCGTAATTTGCACAAAAATCTTCATATTGTGGTTTAGGAAAAAAAGTATTTATTCCGTAGAAAGTCACAAATATTGTAAGTATTAAGATTGCAATTCCGAGTATCACATCTTTTATTTTCATTTAATGATAAAAGTTAAAAGATTTATAAACTCTTTCCTTGAGATTATATAATGGAAAATTATGAAAAACTGTTAGAAGAAGCTTATAGTAAGATAAAAAAACCAGAATTAAATGGAAATGGAAAAAGATTCGAAGTTCCAAAAGTAGAGGGGCATTTCGAAGGCAAGAAAACGATTCTTACTAATTTTTATCAGATAGCAGCATATTTAAGAAGAAGCCCTGAACAGTTTCAGAAGTTCATGCTTAGAGAACTAGCTGCACAAGGGCAAAGGGAAGGCGATAGGCTTATCTTAAACATAAAAGTCCCAAGCACGAAAATAAACCAAAAAGTAGAAGAATATACTTCTGAGTTTGTTTTATGCAGAGAGTGTAAAAAGCCAGATACAGAACTTTTAAGAGAAGACCGCGTGACTTTTATTCATTGTTTGGCTTGTGGGGCAAAGCATCCTGTAAGAAGCAAGATTTAATTTACTTTTTCTGATCGCCTTAGCTAAGTGGAAAACCTTAAATAACCTTAAATACTTAGTAATTATTACTAATGCAACATAAAGATATAAGTTACTTACTAAAAATAATAAATACTTAGTAAAATAAAAGAGGGTTGAATGAAAAAAGGTAGTGGTAAATCAATAAAATTCTTATTGGAAATTCCCACAGAAATTTGGGAATCTTGGAAAAACACTATTCCCCGTTCTATTTCATTAAATAAAGCATTAATCGCACTCTTAGAAAAGGAGGGGAAAAAATGAGAAAGATTATTATAACTTTTATTTGTATATTCTTGCTTACGGCCAGCATATCAGCAGTCTTACTTTCAGATCAAGGCACAAATGTTAAAAATTCTACTGGGACTCTTCTTTCTTCGGCTAATTTAACGATTGAAATCTATAATGCTTCGTCTGGAGGAACTCTTATTTTGAATCAAACTTTTACAGACGCGATAATAAATGGCTCATGGAATTTAATGCTCAATGCTTCCTTAGAATTTGGGGAAAGATATTGGAAAAATTATAAAATTAATACCGAGGATGTAAACTTCGACGGAAATGACAGGCTTGAGTTTCAATCTCCTTTAGGATTGATAAATAATGTTTCTTACATTAATTTTTCTTTAATAAATTCATGTGCTACCGGGAGTTCAATAAGAGTCGTCAATGCAAATGGAAGTGTTGTATGTGAAACAGATGATGGCTCTGGCAGTGATACTTTTTCTGCCAATTATTCCAACTTTACAACAATATACGGCTATTCTATAAACAGCTCGCTCTGGACGCTGAATTATTCAGATTACCTATCAATTAGAAATTATGCGCTTAACGATAGTCTTTGGACTCTGAACTATTCAAATTTCACTGTTGTTTATGGTTATGCTATTAACTCAACAGGAGGAGGTTTAACCTGGGCAGAAGCAAATAATGGAACATTATTAAATTATTCAAATGCGTTAAACGGAACTTTAGCAACATGGGCTAATGTTGGCAATGGAACAGTTGCACTCTGGTCAAATGTTGTAAATGGAACAACCGCAGTAACGAATGCTGCAAACACGTTCGGGAACTTTAACCAAACATTCAACAGCACAACTTTATTTTTATGGTCTTTGCTCAATAGAATAGGTATCGGAACAACATCTCCGCAGAATACTTTGAATGTAGTTGGTGTTGGAAACTTTACTGGCGATATATTCTCAAGAGAGAAAAACCTATCTATTGGATACGACTATGCTGTAAACTCGACAGGCGGTTCTGACACATTCGCTGCAAACTATAGTAACTTCACAACTGTTTATGGAAATGCATTGGGCTGGGCAAATAATGCATCGAACTTCACAACTGTTTATGGCAATTTGTTAGGAAATGCGTCGAACATGACAACACTTTACAGCAATCAGTATAACAACGCATCAAAC
>Ga0209541_10012153_pt1 | contig 13359 bp, 16 predicted proteins | sample RifCSPlowO2_01_FD_184027 | JGI IMG/M metagenome (GOLD analysis project Ga0209541, IMG submission 184027) | Groundwater microbial communities from Rifle, Colorado - Rifle CSP2_plank lowO2_0.1 (SPAdes) (version 2) | ecosystem: Environmental > Aquatic > Deep subsurface > Groundwater | place...
TATAGCCGCATCTCCAACCACTTCGGGGAGAGAGGCCCGGTCACTCACAATTGTCGGCACCCCGCAGGCCATCGCTTCAAGCGGGGGAATCCCAAATCCTTCATAAAGCGAAGGGAATACAAAAATATCCGCCAAATTATAAACCGCCGGCCGATCGTTATCAGTGATGTAGCCGGGAAAAATAATCCGATTGTTGGCTTGTCTCAAAGTTGATTCGGACTGCCAACCAGCCCCCCCAGCCAAAACAAGAGCGACCTCGGGAAAGCGAGGACCGATTTGGTTAAAGGCCTTGATCAGTTGTTCAAGATTTTTCCGGGGCTCAATTGTCCCTAAATACAAAATAAAGTTTTTAGGCAAATGATATTTGGTCCGGACGACTGGATCGGCCAATAATGGTTTGAACTGTTCCGCCGCCGCCATCGGGGTAACTGTGATTTGGGCCGATGCCACCCCACACAAATTCATGGCTTCTTGCTTGGTAAATTCTGAAATCGCCAAGAGATGGACTGACCGCTTAAAAGCTCGATTGGCAAATATTCGTTCTAGCCAGATCGCTTTGGATAGATGTGTCCGAGGGAATCTCCAAGCCGTGAAGTCAAATAATGTGGTGATAACTGGAACTGCCGAAGTTAACGCCGGGACAATAAAACTAAGCGTCGCCAAAAAAACATCCACCGGCCGACGCCGTAACCACCACATCACTTGCCAGTGCCACCAAACCGACTGGCTAAAACTTTGGACCCGCCACTTCCCCGCGGGCAGGTTGACGGTCTGTCCGGCGTGAATTAGTAAAACCAGTTCCGCGTCGAAACCGCTAATAAGCCAGGCCCGGACCAATTGGTAGACATATTCGCCCTTGCCCGCTCGAGTGGGGTGAGTCGCTTCTCTAAAATCAATTGCAATTTTCATTGTCATCGGCCAAGCAATTCCTTAACCACTGCTCGCGGAACGGCTCGGGTAATCAACACCATTGCTCCATAACTGATTGCGCCAAGCCCCAAATTAATAAGTAGGTTGACTGACCCGACCCACCAAATTACTCCGCCCATTATCAAAGCGCTGAGCGAGGCCTTGGCAAAGACGCCCCATTGAGGAACAAACCGAAGGTCTCGATAGACGATAATTAAGACACAGACAACCACTAGCAATTCAGTGGCTACCGTCGTGGCGGCTGCCCCCATATATGAATAGCGGGGGATAAAGACCCAGTTAGTAACAATATTAAAAACCATGGCCAATAAATACGGCCGAACCAAGATACTTTGACGGCCAGCCGCAATCACACTGTAGTTTAGAGTCGAACCAACGAATGACAATGTAGCCGCCCAAATTAACAATTTAAGCGGAACCCCCGAAGCAGCAAAATCGGGACCAGCGATTGCAGTCATTAACGGAGTTGCAATCAACATTGTCCCGATTGCTAATGGCCAAGCTGCTAACGCCATAATGTCAAACGCCCGGCGGAAGACCCGAACCGCCCGGTCCCGATTTTCGCTTAACGCTTGAGTGATTATTGGGAAAACCGAGCTCATGAAAATAGTCGGAACGGTCAAAAGCACTTCAATGATTTTATAGGGTGCTCCATAAATCCCAACCGCGTGGCTGTCCTGCATTACTGACAACATCACAGTATCAATCCTGAAATAAATCGTTGCCATAACCATCACCACCCCAAGAGGCAGAGCTTCTCGCAAAAACTTCACCCAATATCGGACATCCCATCGAGGGACGAGAGAGGCCATCGAAGTAGCCCACCACCACTGCCACCCAAGTGAAAAAATATTAGCAATGGCCGTCCCCCAAAGAATCCCAACTAAGCCCAAATCGTTTTTAATTGCCCACCACACCAGACCTAAATAAAACGCTCGGGTCACAACATTGACAATCGCTACTTTTTGCATTTGTAGCCGAGCTTGGAACAAACTGATTGGGACCTGCAAAAGGGCCAATGAAGTTTGCGACAAAGCCCCCACCAAGATTCCTTGATGAATCACGGTATCCGGGTAAATCATCAGCGCCACAAGGTACCCGAGCCCAAAAACCGCTCCACTCAAAACCAGTTTCAACCCCATTATATTCCCCAAAACATAACTTTCTTGGGCAGGGAATTTGGTGATTTCCCTAACCTGGAGTAAGAAAAACCCGAAGTCCACTACCACTCCGATTAGGGACAAATACGCAAAAATAACCGTGTACTGACCATACCCACTAACCCCCAAATACCGCGTCAAGTACGCGATGGCCACAAGCGAAATGGCGGTCACGATGATTCGCGAAATCACTTGAACAATCGTGTTGTACGCAATCCGTTTGGTGGCACTAGCTTCCATTGGGTTTTTCGATTACCGCCATATATTGAATTTTTACTCTAGGTAAATACCATTTCGGGAAAAACTTAGGGGAATAGGAGCAGCTTGTGACTACCTGATACGGTTGCAGGATTTGTTCCCACTGGGATTTGGCCATTAGTCGTTCGTTCCCAAAATCCCGGCGGGGATAACGATGGTTAGGGACCGAGAACACTACCCGCCGAGCAACCCGCAATTGTTCATTGAATATCTTGTGGATGTCAGCGTCGGAGAAATGTTCCATCAGTCCCTGGTGAAAAACCAAGTCAAAAGATAGGTCGGAGTAGGGAAGAGAAAAGGTATCAGCAACTTCAAACTTAGCCAATCCGTTGAATCGGGCGGATTCTGTTTTGGCCTTCTCAATCACTTCGGGACTAATATCGATTCCGGTTACATTTAAACCGAGCCATGAGAAAAAGGTACTCATTGCTCCACTCCCAACTCCGACCTCAAGAATGTTTTTGGCCCCAGCTTCTAAGATTACAGACAAAAACTCTTTCTGCCCATACAGATTGCTTAGCAGTCCCTTTAGGGTTAGAGGAGCTTGATAATACTTGTTCCAATCCATGACTAGGCCGGTTTGACTACTACTCGCCGGCTAGGGCCAATCCCAGTGCTCTCGCTCATAACTCCCGCTTCATTGACTAGCGCCAGATGAATTAGCCGGCGTTCAAAAGATGACATAGGCGGAAGATACACTGCCGTCCCAGTGGCTTTGACCTGACTCGCTGCGTCGCGAGCGATTTGTATCAGCCGCTCACGTTGCTGTTGATGAAATCCGCCAATATTCAAAGATAAACTTACCGTTTCGATTGGGAAATCACGCCGGACCATTAACCGGAGTAGGTGTTGTAACGCCAACAATGGGTCGGGCGAGGGCGAGATAAAAATTTCATCTCGATCGGTTTTCATTTCAACAATTAACACTCCGTCTTCAGTGGCTACAGTAATTTCTGGGACGAGATCAAACGGGGCACATAATTCCCGCAACCGGTCCTGAATTTTTTCCTCAATTGGGGTTAGTTTATTGGTCGCCATGATGGGTGATAGTAGCCACGGCTTTTTCTTCGTGGCCAAATGACTTATAAATAATAACTTGCTGGATCGCCATAACAATCGTAGTGGTCGCCCAGTATAATCCTAAAGCAGAGGGGAGGGTCAAAGCAATCACCAGAGTCATGACCGGGAAAATATATAGCATGGCTTGGTTGGTGATGTTTTGTTGCCCGGTTGCCTTGGTGGTCTTGGCAGTATATCGGATGGTTACCTGGCTCTGAACCAACTGGGCTACTCCGGCCAATATGGCTAAGTATATATTACGGGAGGTTAAATCTACCATGAGGGCCGGGATGTGGGTAAATTGAAGGAAAACCGTGTGCAGTTCCACTGGGGGATGCGGGAACCAACCATAAAGATGGACCAAGCTGGCGGTGTTTAAACCAGCCCAGAATACTCGGTACAGCGCCAACAAAATCGGCAATTGAATAATCAGCGGCAGACAGCTGCCGAAGAGATTGATTTTGTGTTCTTTGTAAATTTTCATAATCTCTTCGGACTGTTTCTTTTGGTCGTCCTTGTAGTCGGCTTTGATTTTTTCAATATACGGTTGGACCTTCTGAATGTCGTGCTGGGACTTCAAACTGTTCCGATATGAGGGTTGTAAAATCAATCGGATAAGAACCGTCAGAGCAATGATGGCCAACCCGAGGTCTTGGCCTGGGATATAAACATAGAACAACACCAGAATATTCAAAAGCGGAACATACAAAAGCTTCCCAATCCAGCCGTTCCACATTGCCTCGCTAATTTGCAGTTTGTTATTCATCCCGTTAGAAATAGCGCCCCAGCGTTTTTGCCCTGGCGTTAGCGATATAAATGTAATTTTATAATAACCATCTGTCTAGTTTGCTTCTGTTCGTCCCGGCAGGTGATTGTTAACGGGATTCATTTTGTTAATTGGTTTGTTTATTTAAAACTAGATCAATGCCGGGAGCCGCCCACGGATGGCACCGCGAAACCCTAGCCATCCCCAAAAACACCCCGCGGATTACTCCATGCTGTTCGATTGATTGCTTAACATATTCGCTACAGGTTGGCTGAAGTCGACAAACCCCGGTTGGATGCCACAGTCCCGGCCAACCCTGGTGGGGGACAAGCGTGTTTTGATACAGCGTGATTGCCTTGATCAATAAAGTTTTCATTTGATTTGATTCAGAATGCTGCCCAGTTCCGACTTAATCTGCTGGAAAGATAGGTCGAGGATTGGCTTACGAGCGATAATAATTACCCCGGTGTTAGCCGACAGATTTTTCTGGAGAATCACCCTGATCCGACGGCGAATTTTGTTCCTGGCTGCTGCTCGCTTATCCACCTTTTGCCCAGCCACAATCCGAGGCCGGGGAGCTGGAGTTTGCTTCATATAATACACCGTAAAAGCAGGGCGGTAGATGCGTCTGCCTCGGCGCATCACTTCATCCAACCGATCGGCATCTGTTTTCATGATAAACCCAGCGCCGTTAGGCGCTGATCCGTTTGCGTCCCTTGGCCCGCCGACGCTGCAACACGGCCCGTCCGTCCTTGGTTGCCATCCGGGCACGAAAGCCATGGACCCTGGCCCGCTTTATTTTTTTGGGCTGGTAAGTTCTTTTCATCCCGTTAGAAATAGGAAACCTAGCGTTTCCGTTTCTGGCTTAAAATTATCCTCGTATATACTTCCTCGTTTATTCTCCCTAATCCTTGTCGACTGTCCCGATAGGTGATTTCTAACGGGATTCATTTGATTTACCTACCTAGTATAGGCAGATTTATCGGTTCAGGTCAACGAAAGTAGATGAAAGTTCGCTCCATTGTACAAATGTGGATAACTCTGATAAATTGAAGTGTGCCCCGTAGAGAAATTTTGAAAATGCTGACGCATTGTTTATTGCTCTGAGAGGATTAAAATATTGTTACGGAACACAGTTATCCCCAACGGCTGACGGTGGGGATAACCCACTCAAAATTCTTCTAACGGGGTGTGCGACAGGGGAAATTATTGGGGAAAATTATGGACGACAAGGAAAAGTTGTGGCGAGCGGTCTTGGGAGAAATTGAAGTCGGCATGAGCCCGGCGAATTTCCAGACCTGGTTTAAAAACACCTCCCTTGATGACATCCAAGAAACCAGCGGGATAGTGATAATTCGAGTGCCAAACGACTTTACTAAGGGTTGGTTGCAGCAAAAATATCAAAAAGAGATTCACCGCTGTCTCAACAAACACCTTGGCCGGGTGGTAGTAGTCCAATATATAGTTGGAACCAAAAGAATAGTTCCTCAAGAGGGACGCCCGACCGACGCCCAACTTCCCGCCAACGTAAAACCGATCGAAGAGGTGGTGGTTGAAACCCCGCCAGAGGGACTTAACCCCAAACTAACCTTTGAACAGTTTGTGGTGGGGGAGAATAGTAAACTTTGTCATGCCGCCGCCGAATCAGTTGCCAGACAACCGGGGGCCAATTACAACCCACTATTTATCTATGGCGGAGTGGGTCTGGGGAAAACCCATCTTTTGCAAGCCATCGGTAACGAGATTCTAAAAAACAATCCCAAAGCCAGGGTCACCTATATCACTTCTGAACGATTCACTAATGAAATGGTGGAGGCCATCCGGCAAAAAGAGACCAAGGGGTTCAAAGATCGATATCGCCGACTAGATTGTTTATTAATCGACGATATCCAATTCGTTTCCGGGAAAGAGCAAACCCAAGAGGAGTTTTTCCATACCTTTAACGCTCTACACAACGCCGGGAAGCAAATCGTGATGACTTCCGACCGACCACCGAAAGCCATCCCAGCCCTGGAAGAGCGGCTCCGGTCTCGATTTGGGTGGGGAATGACCGCCGATATTTCCGCTCCGTCCTATGAAACCCGGCTGGCAATTCTCCAATCTAAAGCCGCTGCCCAAAAGAAAGAGGTGGCAACCGATATTTTGGAGTATATCGCCAAGTCGGTTAAAAATAATGTTCGGGAGTTGGAGGGCGCTTTGACCCGAGTTTTGGCCTTTGCTGACCTGAACAATGCCACCCCGACCCTGGATGATGCTAAAAACTTACTCGGGGGGATTCTAAATTCCCCAGGTAAAAAAATCGTCAGACCATCAGAAATTATCCGAGCAGTCGCCAACCACTTTAATTTAAAAAAAGAGGATATCTGCGGCCGAAAACGGACCAGAGAGGTGGTGGTCCCTAGGCAAATTTTAACTTATTTTTTAAGAGAAGAGTTGGATATGCCCTATGCCCAGATTGGTCATGAGATTGGGGGAAGGGATCACACTACAATCATCCACGACTATAACAAAATTAAAGAAACAATCATCAATAATGATAGTTTAGACCAAGAAATCACCCAAATAAAAAATAAACTTTATGTGGTGGATTGAGTGGGGAGAGACCTGAAATGGGTAAAGTTATCCACAACTTATCCCCAAACTACCAACTATTTACCCCCAACCTGGGTTTCTAGAAAATCACTCCCACAAACTATAATCTAAGTACTACCCAAAACACACACCTCTATAATCTACTACTAATTTTTTACTCTTATGAATGAAGAAATTTCTATAAAGGATAGGATTGGGGCTGATATTTCTGTATCAGTGGTATTAGACAAATTAAGAAGTGCATTACAAGGAGTTGAAAGAGTAGTAACTAGTCGGAGTACTTTACCGATTTTAAATAATGTTCTGATTAAGACCACTGGTAGTGGGGTAGAGATTATCGCAACTGATTTAGAAATTGGAATAAAATTCTTTTTGGGAGGGAAAATAGATAAAGAAGGAAGTATTACAATCCCAGGAAGAACCTTAATTGGATTGATTAATACTCTACATGGAGACACAATTACTCTGTCGAGTAAAAATAATATTCTCCAAGTTGTTTCTGGAGAAACTAAAGCCAGTGTTAATGGGGTTCCGGCTGATGATTTTCCAGTTATCCCAGAAGTAGAAAAAGGGAAAGTGGTAAGTGTAAAATCAGATGTATTTAAAGAACTATTGGCACAGGTTGATTTCGCGGCTTCAAGTGAAGAATCTAGACCGGTCTTAACTGGAGTGTATTTAATTTCAGGTGGAGGAACTTTAACGGCGGTGGCGACGGATAGTTATCGGTTGTCGGAGGTGGTGGTCAAAGAAAAATTAAGCGCTGATTTTTCGGTGATTATCCCAGTTAGAACTTTGCAAGAAATCAAGCGGGTGGTTGGAGACACTCCCCAATTTGAGCTTAGAATTGGAGACAACCAAATTATGGTGGTAACCGACAATGCGACCCTAGTGTCTCGGATTATCGAAGGGGAGTATCCTAACTATAAACAAATTATTCCTCCAAAGAGCGACACTATTGTTGAGGTTGACATCCAAGAATTAACCGACGCAATCAAGACCGCGGCGATTTTTTCAATGGAGGGATCAAATACGGTTCGATTGAATATCCAATCAAGCGGGACAATTGAGGTGGTGTCGGAGTCATCACAGGTCGGTAATTTTAATTCCAAGGTTAAGGCCGAGGTCAGGGGAGAAGGTGGAGAAATTTCGTTTAATGCAAAATATCTGCTCGACGGGTTGAATAGTTTTGATACCCCCAAGTGTACTCTGGGGATGAGTGGGAAAACCGCAGCCGGGGTATTTCGCCCAAGTGGGGTAGAAGACCGACTATATTTAGTGATGCCTCTAAGGAGTTAGGCGAGGGATGCGTATCCAGGCCCTTCGGCTCAACCACTTCCGCAATCTAACCACTTTGGATTTGTCCTCTTTGGGTGAGGTGAATGTTTTGGTGGGGAAAAATGCTCAAGGCAAGACCAATATATTGGAGGCGATTTTCCTGGCGGCGTCGGGGGAGTCGTTTCGAGTTACCCAAGACAGATATTTAGTCCAACGCGGGGAAATTGATGCACAAGTGTTTATGGAGGCCACGACCAATGATGGTCGGGATAAGTTTGTCCAATTGTTTTGGGCGGTTGACGGGGGGACAGTATCAAAATCGATTAAGCTGAACGCTCTGGTGGTCCCGCGAGCGGATTTAATTAAGACCATCCCGGTGGTGATTTTTTCACCGGAGGATATTGACCTGGTTCGGTTGAGCTCGGGACATCGGCGGAAGTTTTTGAATTTGGCGGTGGCCAGACACGATGCCGAATATCGGCAGGACTTAATGGAATATACTCGGATCTGGCGGCAGAGAAACCAACTATTATTACTAATCAAGCAGGGCCGAGAGTCGGAGGCGGAATTGGATGTGTGGGACAACCAATTGGCCGAGGTCGGTTCACGGATAGTTCGGAAACGGGCCGATTTTGTGTCAGACATCGCTCGGACAGTGGGTGAATATTACAAAACATTCGTACCTAATGGTAACGGGGCCGAACTTCGGTTGCGCTACGCTCCCAGTATTGGTTTGCCGAATAAAAATGATTATCTGGCGCAAATCCAAAGAGTCCGGCGGTTGGATATCGCTCGGGCAACGACAACCCATGGGGTTCATCGAGACGATTTAGTGTTTATTTTGAATGACAGCGACATTCGGTACACGGCATCTCGGGGGGAGTTCCGCAGTGCCGTGTTGGCGTTGAAGTTGGCCGAAGGCAAATACCTGTATGGTAAGTTGGGGGACCGACCAGTGTTTTTGTTGGATGATGTTTTTTCAGAATTGGACGACGACAGAAGGGTGGCATTGGCCGAGGAGATGAAGCAATACCAAACCTTCATTACCACCAATGACGCCAACATGGCGACATTGTTTAACCATCCAAAGGTATTTGAGGTGGTGAAAGGGGTCATCGCCACGCCGGAGACAGAAGCACAATAGTAGTTTCTTGTGCTCTCCGCTTTTTCATTCCGTCATTCCTACGAAGGCAGGAATCTTCCCCATCGTCATTCTGGCTTGTCCAGAATCTTTTCAACATTCTTTTGCCACCCCATTTGCTTGCCCAAATATTATTTTGCTACCACTTTGCGTGGTCCTTGCGTGGTAGCACCGAAAGGACGGCCAGTCGTCGGGGCTATTCAATGGCTAAATCCGTGGGCGCTCTCGCTGAACTCGTCGTCCGTCAGCTGACGGACTCAAACAAGTGCCTTAAGCGACGGCGATTTTCCAAATGGCTCACGCTCGACTCCGGAGGGCGGATGAGGATGGGGTTACTTCTGACAAAGTGGACAGAAGTGAGTGCCGCGACCACTGTTTGACAAAAATCCGCTCCGGGAGTATGTTTTTGGTGTCTGTAGTTTTTGAACATTACAATCAAGGAGTGGATAGATGATGGACAAGCAAGGAACATCAGGGGTTACGTGGTGGATAGGGGTACTAATGGGGGCGGTGTTGGGAGTGGCCGTTGAGGCCCTTGTCTGCATGGTGCCGGTGGTCAATGGACTCCCGGCCGAAGTCAAAGCCACTGGCGCAGCAGACTCGGCGTTTGTTGGTGCGTTGTTTGGTGGGTGGTTGATTACAATAGGGATTGTGATCCTCCCCTTATTGGGTTATATCCCCTACTCCCTGACATCTGCCATTCGCTACTACATCGGGATGACGCCGACCGAGCGCCGGGCCTGGCGACTTCGGAGGAAGCTAGTGCGCGTCGCAGCTCGGAATAAGCGGATATTGCGCGAGGCCCAAGCTCGGGTCGAGATCGCTCGGTTGGAGGAGCAAAAGATCGCTGAACACCAAAGGACGGTCGATGAGTTGGTCACCTGTGACCAGGAGGAGTACAAAACGGCGATGCGGATAACTCGGGCCCTTGAGCCGTCGTTAGCGGCAACGCCATCTCCCAAGCGATCTTCCCAAGCACATTTTCAGTAAACCCCGGATCTTCCGCGGATCTGTTTGTCGGGGGGTACCCCATCCCCTATCAAACCTTCAGTAAACCTATAAACCGCGGGTCTCCCGCGGTTTTTTTATATCCGCCGGGTGGCGGATGATTCTATTGAATCATTTCTAGCCTCTCGACTTCGCTCGAGGTCAATGTTGACAAATCGGCCCCTCGGCTACGCTCGGGGTTACTTCTGACAAATTGGGCAATAGTGAGTACCTCGTCCATTGAGGCGGATTTTTTTGATGGTGCTGCCACAGCGTTTGCGGCAAGGTAGGTCTTTGCGGTCATAAGCCACGAGGTAGTTTTGCATTTGCCCCATTGCGCCCTCGGGGGTGCGGTGGGTGTTGACGCTGGTGCCCATGTATTTGATACCTTTTTCTAAAACCTTTTTAATAGCAGAAACGAGTTTGGTGGTGTCGGCTTTGGTGATGGATTTGCCGAGTCGGGTTGGTTTGATGCCGGCGTAAAAAAGGGCTTCATCGGAATAGATATTGCCAATGCCGGTGACGAGAGATTGGTCTAAAATGATGGTTTTGATGTTGCTCTTGGGGCGACGCTGGATGGCGGAGTATAAAAAGGCGGGAGTAAAGTTTTTGTCGAACGGCTCCATCCCAAGGTTGGAAAAGAATTTGTCATTTGGGACTTCGGCGGTGGGAGTGAGTTTGACCCAGCCGAACCGGCGTTGGTCATTGAAATAGAGATTTCCTTTACTTAACTCAAACCAAACCCGAGTGTGGCGGGACGGCATGGTTTCGATAAAGTTTTTGTCGGGATGGCCGTAGTTGAGGCGTCCTTTTTCTAATTTGTCACCCCGAACTTGTTTCAGGATCTTGGTTTTAGATGCCGAAACGAGTTCGGCATGACGAGAGTGGGGGATATAAATCAACTGCCCCGTCATTTTTAGGTGAATCAATAAAGAAAGATCTGACCCGCCCGCACTTCGAGCTGTGGCGGGTTGTTTTGCCAACGAAACAATAATGCCCTTGCCTCGACGGGTGATGTTTTTAATACTTGCCCCGCGGAGACCTTGTCTCTTTGCGGGGGTGAATCCGAGAGTGCTTCTGGCCGAGAGAATTTTGACCTGTTTAATTTTCTGCCCGACGATGTGTCGGGAGAGGCCTCTTACTACCGTCTCTACCTCGGGTAACTCTGGCATAATGCAATCTCCTGGGTTATTGTTCCAATCCGCCAGTGGGCGGACTTCCGGGAATTCTTCCCTACAGCTTCGGGGAGCTCGGGCATACTGAAGAATTAAAAATTAAAAGTGGTTAGAGTTGGTGGGAATGGTTTATAGGGGGTAGAACGCTTGCCGGGTCCACTTGTCAAAAACCTGTGTCTTTTCTATCCCAAGAGAGGTGGTAATCAGTCGGGTATCATAGCGGGTGTTAAGGGCAAACAAGAAGCCAAGCATAATCGCAAGAAGGGCAAGGATGGGCCAAATATATTTTTCCCAGGGAGCAGTTTTCATGGTAGTGAAATTAATTAGTATAAGATTTTTTGAGAAGGACTTCGGGTTTAGGTTAATTATTTATAGTGTTTGGGGTTGTGAGTAGCTCGGGTGTGTTGATCTGTGGCAGGGGGAGTATTAAGGCGGGTTACGATCGCCCAAAAGTGGGAATACATTTTTTCTTGTGCTTCATTGGTCAAAGTATTGTTGTGCAATATGTCATTGCGCCACTGATTTAGATCCTTTAACTTAGTGACTAACGGGGTGTCTAACCTAAGCTCCTCACGAGCGAACTCGATCTTGCCATAGAAATTGGCAGTTTTTAGAAGGAGTTTTTTAATTTTTTTCTTAACACTTGAGTCGGAGGTTACATGGGAGCTTATATAATCGTCTAGCTCCCGCTCGCATACAAAGTGGTATAGAATGAGTTCTGTTTTTTTGATTGCGATGTTAAACAATTCACCTCCACGAACCTGCTTTTTGTAGTGATTGTTAAATACTCGGGAGGCGGTAGCAGAAGTTCTTGTGGCTCTATTTGCCAACAGTTGTTTCAAAAGAGGAGCATCCTCTATATCGTTGGTTATTGCCATAAAAACCAATGGGTAGTAGAGCTTTTTAAGCTTTTCTCGTACTCCTTGGCTATTTGGAGTAATTGCACGGCTCATATCTTTTTGGTTTCTCCCCAGCTTACTCCAGCTTCGACAACCACATGGATAGGGACATCGAGCTGATAGACATTTTCCATTTTGTCGCGGACGAGTTTGGTGATGGACTCTATCATTGATATCCTAATATTTCCAGAGTGGCCTTGACGGATGGATTAGTAGTGTTCAATAGCGTTACCCTGCCGGGGTATTTCTCGAATAACGGTCGCAGAAACTCATCCCCCCAAGAAGGAGCAAAGGCATTAACGCCGGCAAAATCAATTTCCAATGATTCGCCCGAGGAAATATCTGTAAGCTGTGATTGTAATGCCAAGGCGGCGTCTCGGCCAGCTGGTCGCGACATCAAGATGGCGCCAAATTTTTCTAATTTAATCAGCATAACCCTAAGTCAAAGAATTAGAAGTAGAGAACCGCTAGGCAGCCGCGCAAAAAGGGAGCCAGTTGAACCTTTAAATCAGTATCATTCTGTCGTAGTTCAAGTTTCGCATCGCCGGATTGGAAAGTAAGACGCAGAGGATTTTCGGTAACCACTTTGCGGGTGAGTTTCAAGCCGTTGCCCCTCGCTTCCGGGTCGCGACCGGATATTCTTTCGGTGAAAGCAAGCCGAAGGGCGTCTTGGTGGGTTTGGAGGGCAGGGCGGACGCGCTGGAGAGTATGCAGCACACCCACGCCACGGTCAGCCATCACTAAATATCTGCCAGCGATGTCATAGTAAAAATAAATTCCGGGTAGGTCGGGCCAATTACCAATATTGTGGTCAAATGAGTTATTACCGATTTCGCCAGCAACGATGGTAATCAAGGAAGTCAAAAGATGCAGTTCGGGTACTTTGGCTAACTCTCGGTCCATTCGTTCTATGCGGGCAGAAAATACATCACGGGTGGCGCAGTACTGATCGGGTGAGGGCACGATCCGATTCTCTGGCACGGTCGCCCAGTGGAGCGCGGAGTTCACCAGGGGCGCAGTTCTTTTTAGGCGTTTGGCGTAAATAGCGGCCTCGATATCTTCGGCAAGATAGTAGCGGTGCCCCGCGGCAGAGGCGCGACGGGACTTGAGTGCTCCG
>Ga0209541_10012157_pt1 | contig 13356 bp, 14 predicted proteins | sample RifCSPlowO2_01_FD_184027 | JGI IMG/M metagenome (GOLD analysis project Ga0209541, IMG submission 184027) | Groundwater microbial communities from Rifle, Colorado - Rifle CSP2_plank lowO2_0.1 (SPAdes) (version 2) | ecosystem: Environmental > Aquatic > Deep subsurface > Groundwater | place...
TTTTCTACCAATAATTGTAATCGTGCTAATCTTCTTCTTTATTAGTCGTCAAGCAAGAATGGCGGGCGATACTTTATTTAACTTTGCTCGTTCTCGTGCCAAACTTTTTAATAAAGATAAACCGACTATTAAATTTTCTGATGTAGCGGGAGTAGACGAAGCAAAAAAGGAGCTCCAAGAAATAGTAGAATTTCTGAAAAGTCCAGAAAAATTTAGGGTCTTAGGAGCTAAAATCCCCAAAGGAGCTCTTTTAGTAGGACCTTCTGGTGTAGGGAAAACTCTTTTAGCCCGCGCGGTTGCTGGAGAAGCAGGAGTTCCTTTCTTTTCAATTGCTGGGAGTGAATTTATGGAGATGTTAGTTGGAATTGGGGCTAGCAGAGTAAGAGATTTATTCGATACCGCTAAAAAAGCTTCTCCCTCAATAATTTTTATCGATGAAATAGATTCGATTGGTCGGCAAAGAGGTCTAGGTTTAGGGGGAGGTCACGATGAGCGAGAACAAACCTTAAACCAAATTCTAGTTGAAATGGATGGCTTTGAACCTAACGTAAATATTATTGTAATGGCGGCCACTAACCGTCCGGATATGTTGGATCCAGCCTTAGTTCGTCCGGGTAGGTTTGATCGCCGCGTAACCTTAGATTTACCTGATATCGAAGGAAGAAAAGAAATTATTCGAATCCATTCCCGCAATAAGCTGCCGATATTGATTTCGAAAAAATTGCCCGCCGAACCGTTGGTTTTAGTGGCGCGGATATTGAAAATATGTTAAACGAAGCTGCGATTTTAGCGGCCCGACATGGAAAACGCTCAATTGATGGTAGTGATATTGAAGAAGCTACCCTTAAAGTCCAACTTGGACCGGAGCGAAAAAGATTGACAAGTGAAGAGGAAAAGAAAATTACCGCCTACCACGAAGCCGGTCACGCTTTGACTACCAAACTACTTCCTCATATGGATCCGGTGCATCGCATTTCCATCGTCGCTCGCGGTCCAACCGGAGGTCATACCTTAATACCGCCAACTCAAGACCGCTACAACGAAACTAAAACCAGACTTTTGGAAACAATTACTTCTTTGCTTGGAGGAAGGGCGGCCGAAGAAATTAAATTTAACGAACTTACGGTCGGAGCTGCTTCTGATATCCAAAGGGCAACTGATTTAGCGAGAAGAATGGTAACCGAATTTGGTATGAGTTCTCTCGGTCCAGTCACAACCGGAGTAAGAGGGGAGAATCCTTGGTTGGCAAGAGAACTCGGAGATCCAAAGCCTCTCTCGGAACACCTAGCCGCAAAAGTTGACGATGAGATTAAAAAAATAATTGACGAGTGTTTTGATCGAGCCAAGAAAATTTTGTCAGAGAATAAAGAAAAATTGGATCTTGTAGCCCAAGAGCTAATCGAAAAAGAAACTTTGGATGGCAGTGAATTCGAAGAGTTAGTTACTAAAGGCGAGAAATTAGCGCAAGTAAAAGAACATATCGAGAAAAATAAGTCACCTCAAGAAAAAGGGTAATCCTAAAGACTACCCTTTTGATTTCTCACCTAGCTGCTGGACCACCAATAATATCGGCGTAGGGTTTGGTGGTGTAAATATTTTTATGTCCCAAAAGTTCTTGAACAGTAAGTAGTGTTGCCCCAGACCTTAACATATGGATCGCAAGACTATGGCGTAGGGTGGAAGGTGCGACTGGACTTTGAATGCCAGCTGCCCCAGCATAAGTTTTTATTATTAGCCACAAGCCCTGACGGGTGAGTCTTGTCCCCCTTTTTAGGTTGATAAAAAGAGCCGGTTCCTTACTGCCTCGAGGAAATTTTGACCTAGTCTTCTCAAGGTAATCTAAAAGAGCTTGGTAAGAGCGTTCGTTAATCGGTAGACGACGCACTTTGTTTTTTCCTTCGTAGTAGATAAAATACAATCCATCTTCGAAACTGAAACAATCCAAATTTAAAGAAACTAGTTCCGTGACGCGCATACCAGTAGCGTGAAGTACCTCGAGTATCGCCCGATCACGTAGCGCCCAAGAACTACTACTTTTATACGGTTGTTGTAAAAGTCTTTCTACTTCGGACTTCGAGAGAGTTTTTGGAGTCGGTTTTGGTGCATCAGGCCGCTTATAAGTCTCAAGAGGATTGTAGCTAATCAAACCCGACTCTTTTAGAAAATTAAAAAAGGAGCTAATTGCGGATACTTTGCGGGCGAGGGTAGCTTTCGAATATCCTCTGCGTCTTAAATCTCTAGTGAAAGCAGTGATCATTTCTGGACGTACCAAGTCCCAAGGTAGGCTACTAGTACTTTCTTGACGGAGAAAAGAGGTAAACTGGTCAAGATCATTTTTGTAGCCCGCTGATGTATTTGGGCTGTATCCTCCTTCTGCCTGGTAGTCTAGAAAGCTGCTTATACGCGTGTCCAATTGGCCGCTCCTTCCGAGACTTTATTTTTAGGTGCTTTTGTCTCCCGCCTTTTCAAGAAATGTACGCCCCATTTTTTGAAAAGTCAAGTTTAAGTTTTAGAAACTTTGCGGTACAATATTTCCAATGGTGAAACTTCTTCTAATTGATGGACACGCTGTTTTCCACCGGGCTTATCACGCCTTGCCGCCGCTAACTACTTCTAAAGGTGAGCTAGTTAACGCTGTTTTTGGGTTTACCAGCATGCTTTTACGCGCAATTTCCGATATTAAGCCAAATTATATTGCGGTTGCTTTTGATACAGCCGAACCCACCTTTCGTCACCAAGAATATACTCTCTATAAAGCGCAAAGAATAACCGCTCCGCAAGAACTCCACGAACAATTACCGCGCGTAAAACAAGTGGTCGAGGCTCTTAATATCCCAATCTTTGAATTATCGGGTTACGAAGCCGATGATGTTATCGGTACTTTGGTGAGACAAGCGACGGAAAACACAAGGGCGGATTTGGAGGTAATTATTGCTACTGGAGACCGCGATACTCTTCAACTAGTCCGCCCAAAAGTAAAGGTTTGCGCTCCGGGTAAATCCTTCTCCGATGTTATCTATTATGATGAAAAGAGAGTCAGAGAAAAATATGGGTTAGATCCTGGCCAATTAGTAGATTATAAAGCCTTGGCTGGAGACCCTTCTGATAATATTCCGGGAGTAAGAGGTATCGGGGATGTAACTGCTACCAAATTATTACAAGAATTTGGGAATATTGAGAAACTTTATCATAATCTGGACAAGGTTGATAACGAGAGAATTAGAAAAATGCTCGAAGCTGATGCCGAAAGTGCTGTCCTTTCTAAAAAGTTAGCCACAATTGATACTAAAGTTCCTATCAAATTAAACCTAAAAGAAGGCGTCTTATCGGATTATAATAAAACGGCCGTTACTACTTTGTTTGAAGAGTTAGAATTTAAAAGCTTAATTCCAAAACTGCCGGGATCACCAAAAAAAATTCCAAAATCCAAACCTTCGCTTCCGGAGCAACAAATAGGATTTTTTGATGGCAGTAAGGAACAAAGTATCGCTGTTAACGAAAAAACAAGGGAGTTAGAAAAAGTTTTACGGGAAACGGAAGATAAGGGAGTTTTAATCGATAAAGAATTTTTAAGCGAATTAAGTGTTGATATAAATACACAATTAGAGGAACTTGAAGATAAAATCTACTCAACTGTTGGTCACGAATTTAACTTAAACTCTCCAAAACAACTCTCGAACGTTTTATACCAGGAATTGAACTTAGCCAATTCGGCTGTTAAGAAAAGAAAAACTCACCTCGCCACCAACGAAGCTACGTTGTTGCTCCTTTTAGGAAGCCACCCAGTAATTGAACTAATGCTAAACTACCGGGAACTTTTTAAACTTAAATCAACTTATATTGATAGTCTTCCTCCTCAAATTGGAAGTGACGGAAGAATTCATACTCATTACCATACCGATGCTACTAGAACAGGGAGACTTTCTAGCAAAAATCCAAATCTGCAAAATATTCCAATTCGCGGTGATTGGGGTGAAAAAATCCGCAAAATATTTATTGCCCCAAGCCGTCACCAGCTTTTATCAGCTGATTATAATCAAATTGAACTGCGAGTTATGGCTCATATGAGCCAGGATGAAAATTTAAAAGAAATTTTTAAAAGAGGCGAGGATGTCCATACTAAAACTGCTTCACAGATTTTTGATAAACAAGTAACTGCTGTTAGTGGTCAGGAGCGGCGAATTGCAAAAATGGTTAACTTTGGAATTATGTACGGTATTTCTCCTTTTGGGTTGGCAAGAGAGTTGCAAATTGACTATGAAAAGGCAAAAGAAATTATCGAGCGTTATTTTGAAGAATTTCCGAGAGTTAAACTTTGGATAGGCGATACTTTAAGAGAAGTCTATGAAAAAGGTTTCGTAGAAACCTTAGGCGGTTTTAGGCGCTATGTTTTGGAACTGAAAAGCAATAACCGGATTATTAGAGGAGCCGGTGAGAGGATTGCAGTTAATTCTCCGGTACAAGGAACCGCCGCCGATATTATTAAAGAAGCGATGGTCAAATTGAATGAAGAATTAAGAATTAAGAATTTAGAAACAAAGATGATTTTACAAGTTCATGATGAACTGGTTTTTGAAGTTCCCGAAAAAGAATTAAAAAAGGCTGTACCAATGGTTAAATCCGTAATGGAAACTGCCTTTCCTCTTTCCGTACCATTGGTTGTTGATCTAAAAATAGGCAAAAATTGGGGCGAGATGAAGCCTTATGCCTGAATTACCGGAAGTTCAAACAATCGTTGACGATCTTAATAAAAAGGTAATTGGTACCAAAATTACCCAGGTTATCTATACTGATGAGGGAAAAAAACTAATTAGTAAAAGTGATCAAGATTTAAGCGATATTTTACCTGGTGAAAAAATTACCCGAGCGCAGCGCCGCGCAAAATATTTGATTCTAAATTTATCCGGGAGAAGAAACCTCATAATTCACCTTAAACTTACTGGTCAACTTTTTGTTCGGGCTCAAAATTACGCAATAGAACCTTTTACCAGATTAATTTTAAAACTTGACGATAAACGAGAGATTCGTTTTGCAGATCGTGAAGGTTATGGTGAGGTAGTTTTAGCTGACGGTATAGATAAGGTCGAACCAAATTTAGGACCAGAACCGTTTGAAATTAGTGAGCAAACCTTTGCTGATAATTTATTGGCGACTAAGTTAGGAACGATCAAAGAGGCCCTAATTGACCAAAAAGTTATTTCTGGAATTGGTAATATTTATGTTGATGAAGCACTCTATTTAGCCAAAATCAACCCTTTCAGACCACCTCATTCTTTGAGTAAAGCCGAAACTCAAAAACTTTTAAGATCGATTAAAGAGACGTTGAAAAGTGGGTTGGAACACCGTGGGACAACAATCGATTCTTACCGCGATACTGATGGCAAACCAGGTACCCACCAGTTTCATCTGCTTGTTTACGGAAAGGCTGGATTACCTTGCAAAAGGTGCGCTACGAGAATCGCTTATACCGAAATTTCCGGCCGTCGTACTCACTTCTGTCCAACCTGCCAACCCAAGGACCAACTAAGTTTGTTTTGATTTAGAGAAGCTTTTTAAGTTTTTCTATTGATACTCCGCTGTCTTTAAGAATTCTAGCCAATGTTCCTTTCTTTAAGACTTTATGTTGGGGAATGATAATGGTAGATTTTCCGACTGGTTTTAAATACTTTATTAACTTAATATGGCTTCCTTTTTGTCTGATAACAATCCAGCTATCCTTTTTAAAAACTCTGACTAGATCTGTGCCTGAAACCTGTGGAAGTTTAGCCATTAAACTTTCACTTTGACGCTAGTCATAAACTGACGGTGGGATTCTTCTGGGGTGACTTGATAAAGTTCTTCGTCGACATCTTCCAAATAAAGCTCGATTGCCTCTTGAATATTTCTCTTTGCTTCTTCGAAAGTTTCACCCTGAGAGACGCAACCGGGTAGATCTGGCACAATTACCGAGTAACCACCAGTTTCTTCAGGGGTGAAAATTGCATTGTATTCAAGTACCCTAGCTGTCTTTTTTACCATACTTAAGATATTCTAACATAAAAGTTGTTAAAAACAATAATCAAAACCCACTTTTGTCCAAAGCGCCAACCCAAAGAACAACTTAGTCTTTTCTTTTTCAGATAAAAAAGCGGATTTTTTTAAATTTAAGCTTTGAAAATTCATTTGGCATTTGAAATTTGGCATTTGAAATTGTAACCTTTCATTATGCCGGAACTTCCTGAAGTTGAAACTATCCGTAGAGATTTGAACAAGGAGCTGAAAGGTCGGAAAATTATTCGCCTGAAATTTTATAATTGGGCGAAGATGCTCAAGCCTTCTCCAGAAGCAGTGGAGAAAGCAATATCGGGAGCGGTTATTAGCGATTTTGGTAGGCGGGCAAAACTACTTTTGATGCACTTGGAGGGTGGAAAAACAATCGCGATCCACCTTAAACTTTCGGGCCAATTGTTTATTAGAAAACCAACCGATCCTCCTGATCGTTTTACCCACGTAGTGTTAGAGTTAGATAAAGGAGAGGAGTTACGGTTTAACGATCTGCGTAAGTTTGGTTTTATTAAGGTGGTTGAAAATAAAGGGGATCTCGAAAAATTGCTTTCCGAGTTTGGGCCAGAACCTTTTACCAGCGAATTTACCTTTGAAAATTTTAAAAAAATTGTAATGTGTTCTAGTAGGGCAGTTAAGACAGTGATAATGGACCAAAAAAAGATTGCTGGTGTAGGCAATATTTACGCTGATGAGGCTTTGTGGCGGTCCAGAATTCACCCCGAAAAACCGGCCGACGAACTAACCAGTAAGGAGCTAAAAGAACTCTACGAGTCCATTTTATTTGTTATAAAGGAGGGAATAGAAGATCGTGGGACAAGTGTAGATTCTTATCTCACTATCTACGCAACTTCCGGTGAACATGAAAAAAACCTCAAGGTTTTTCGACTCAATGGCGAGCCATGTCCCCATTGCGGTACAATTATTAAAAAGATCCGCGTTGGCGGCCGCGGAACTCATTTCTGCCCGAAATGTCAACGTAGGATAGAATAAGAAAGAATATTATATGATTTCTGTAGTAATTCCGGCTTATAATGAAGAAAAATACTTAGAAACCTGCCTAAGAGCCTTTGAAAAACAGACCTTTTCTAAAAGCAATTTTGAAGTAATTGTAGTAGATAATTGTTCAACGGACAAAACCGCGATAATTGCGCGGTCTCTCGGTGCAAAAGTCGTAAGTTTTGGCACTTTAGGGGTTTCTCATGCCCGGCAAGTAGGGGCGTTGGCGGCAAAAGGTGAGATAATTGCTGGGACGGATGCGGATACTCTCGTTGCGCAAGATTGGTTAGAAGTTATTGATAAGGCATTTGCAAAAGACCCGCAGTTATTAGGAATAACCGGTTCAGTTGAGTTCCTTTCGCAAAGTCGCTTAAACCGCTTTTTGGCAAAAAATACCTACCCTAATTTAATAAAGGCTCTTTATTTTTTTGGAAAGACAGTTTTAAATGGTTTTAATTTTGCAGTTAAAAGAAAGGCTTTTTTGGAAATTGGTGGGTTTAATACGAAGCTATCTTCCTATGAAGATATTGATCTAGGACTGCGTTTAGGTAAAATTGGTAAGATGGAATATATTAAAGAGATGCGTGTTTTTACAAGCGGTCGGAGAATAGATTCTAGTAGAATAAAATTCTTTTGGTTAAACAGCCAAAATTTTTTCCGAGCCTTTTTTCACCTTAAACCAGTCCATTTTGAGGCTATAAGATGAAAATAAGAAGACTTGTTTTCATTCGGAATGGAGATTACTCATGAAAATAGGATTTTTTACTGAAACTTATCATCCGCAAATAAACGGAGTAGTTGAACAAATTGATACAAGTGCAAAGGAACTCGAAGCAAGAGGTCACGAAGTTTACATAATCTGCCCAAAAACACCCAATTTTAAAGATAAAAACAAAAGAGTGATTAGAATACCGTCAATTAAAATTCACTCAAACCCAGAACAACGTTTTATTTTGCCTCTTCCAGAGAAAAATTTTAGAGAAGTCTTCAAAACCCCGTTTGATATAATTCATGGCCAAAGTGGAGTTCCCGCCCTGCTTTTTGGGTTAGAAATTTCTCGGATCAAAAATGTCCCCTTTGTATTTACCTACCATACTCTTCTCAATCGCTACACCCACTATATTTTGAAGGGAAAATTAGTTACTCCAAAAATGATCGAAATTGGTAGTAAATTATTTTGTAACCTTAGCGATGTTGTTATTGCCCCGACCGAGAGAGTAAAAAGCGAGTTAATTTCTTACGGGGTTACTAAAAAAATCATCGTGATTCCTGGCGGTATTGATACCGAAAAATTTACTAATGTTGAGAAAGGCTTATTGCGAAAAAAGTTTAAAATTGCCAAGCGCGAAAAAATTTTACTTTACATCGGACGTTTGGGTAAAGAAAAAAGCGTTGATTTCTTAATTAGGGCACTTAAGCTAATCTCGCCTGAAGCAACACTATTTATCGTTGGAGATGGACCAGAGAAAGAAAACCTAAAAACTTTAAGTGCAAAACTAAAAATTAATAAAAAAATCATATTTACTGGATTTATAGAAGTTAAAGACGTACCAAAAGTTTACGCAGATACTGATGTTTTTGTTTTTGCATCAAGAACAGAAACCCAAGGATTAGTTATTATGGAGGCGATGGCTAGTTTCTTGCCTATCGTGGCAGTCAGCGATGCGGCTTTTGAAACTTCGGTGATCGATGGCAAAAATGGTTTCCAAACAAAGCCAAGCGAAAGTGATTTTGCGCAAAAAGTGGAAAAATTATTAAACGATAAAAAGTTAAGAGAAAAAATGGGATTGGAGTCTAGAAGACTCTCATTAGAAAGATTTTCAGCGATACTTCAAGCAGAAAGACTGGAAAAATTATATCAAGAAACAATCAGCCAATATTATAAAGAAAAGAGGAATAGACTTGAAATTATTAAGCAGAAATTTACCCAATTTTCTAATTATTTGAAAATCAACGCCGCCGTTGATAAGCTCAAACAAGCAATGCTTTCCTACGGAGAAGAGAGAAAATGAAAGCAGGAATAATAGACGGAAAGGCAATTGCCTCTCAAATAAAAGAGGAACTTAAGGAAAAGATTAAAGCACTTGGAAGGAAGCCAGAACTCGTAATTATTTGGGTTGGAAAGAACCCTGCCACCAGCGCCTATATTAGACAAAAGGAAAAAGTAGCGGCTGAATTAGGAATTAATTTTGAAGTAATTAGATACGATAGTGACGTTTCTTTAGCCCAAGTTAAAAGAAAAATTATAGAGCTGAATTTGGATAAGGCTGTAGATGGGTTTATTGTTCAAACACCATTACCAGAGCAAATTTCTGGAAGGGAAATTGCCGCTTTAATTAATCCTCAAAAAGATGTGGATGGTGCTAATCCCGTTTCGCCCTTTAGCGGTGCGACACCGAAGGCAATAATTGAACTTTTACAGAGAAGCAAGATAGAAATTAGCGGTAAAAGTGCAGTAATTGTTGGTCGCAGTGATTTGGTAGGTAAACCAGTAGCTAGTTTACTTCTAGAAAATAATGCCACGGTAACAATTTGTCACTCAAAAACCCCCAATTTAGCGCAATTTTCAAAAACTGCCGATATTTTAGTGGTAGCAATCGGAAAACCAAAGTTTATTACCCAAGAGATGGTGAAAAAAGGAGCGGTAGTTATCGATGTTGGGATAAATAGAGTCAGTGGGAAACTTGTCGGTGATGTCGATTTTGAAAACGTTGCGAAGGTTGCTGGTTTTATAACCCCTGTTCCTGGTGGTGTCGGTCCGATGACAGTGGCAATGCTATTTAGCAACCTGCTTCAAGCTTGTCTGTAAAGGATTTGACAAGTAAACAAAAAAACTATAATATAAAAAATGAGGATGGTGGGAAGCTATGGATCGTGAAACAAGGAGGCCACCAGACACACGACTGATGCCTCACACGAGGTTCTTACACCTCACCGCTTTCGCGGATCCTAATCTCCTCACCTGCTGACCTCCCTGGCGGTGCGACAAAAAGGCTCCAGCTCTGAATCTACCTGTGCTTAAGGGAGGCGGGGCCCTAATGTACAGGTTAGGGCAAGGGGCTGGTTCCTTTAGGTCAAGCCGTCAAGAGAAACCCGCGTTTCTGTAAACTTGCAGGGACGTTTTACATAAGTCTGCCAGAGGGCCAAAGAGAGAAGCAGACAAAGGTGCAATCTTCGGACTACCGACCCCCTCTGATCGGTAGTTCTTTCATTCCCGGCCTTTATCGTTTCAACGACACTCAATAATTAAACTTGTAGTAGTTTTATTTACTTGGGTAGTAATCATAACTGCCAATCTTAATATATCAAACCATAAATCCCATAAAACTTGACAAAGGGGTTTTAAAAGAGTATAGGGGTCTTAAAGCACCTTAACATCCGTTATTTAAACGGGCGGGGATCTTTCGGCGGATAAGATCCGCGAAAAAAGAGGAGCCTAGAGCATTAAATCCCCTTCAAGCCCATCAATCAGGAAAAGAAAGGAGCAAATAAATGTGGCGGTCTACTGTTCTGGCCCTTGCGGCCTTCGCCTTAGTGCAGCTACTAAGCCCAAACCCGGCTACGGCTGTAAATAGCAAGGGACAGTGGGTAAGCAGCCCTTCGTGGGGGAAGGCCGATGTCGCTCCGTCTAGCACCTTGCCCCCAGTTGACGGTGGCGACTGCGTCATCGACGTCTTGGACGAGCAGACTATGGTCTTCCGTTACGGGGCCGAGTGGTGGACGACCCTTTACCACTCACGCTACGACTTGGAGCCTTCTGGCGGCGATGGAGACATCGACATTAAAGACCTCCAGTTCGTCTTCGGCCGCGACGGCCGCACGTGCGTAGCTTTCTGGGACCCGAATATGTCGATGGGCGAGTACTCCTACAAGAGTTCGACGCCGACAGGTTCTGGAACCAGCTGCTATCCAACGGCCAAAAGCCCCCCCAGCCTCATCTACTACAAGGACCCTATCGGTGTGGTGTTCTACAACAACGCTACCACCGCTAGGCTTGAGCAGGAAGCCAAGGAGCATGGGTTTCCTGAGATAGACCACGATGGTGAGCAACGCTTCTGGGAATTGGGGCGGTGTACCTTCGAGGACGTCGACGCCAGAGTCAATCGGGAATGGACATGTGGTCCCGCTGATTCCTGCGAGTCATGGCACTTTCGTGCCGAGCGTGGTGATCAAGGGAGTGCGGGTTTAGCCACTACTCATATTACTTGGGGTAAATTCCAGGTTGCCACTCCCCACTTCGACGACGACTGCAGTCCCTGGGGCCACTTCGTACCTGAAGACTTTCCTTACCCAGAGGAGCTCTATCCTGGTTTCAGTGGAAGCGGCTTTGAAGCCGGTGTCCAAAAGGTCCTGGAGTTTTTCAATTCTGGTGGCCACACTTTCGCCGGTTGGGAGGATTGGGACAATACCCGACCGATCCCTCAAGAGTGTGGCGACAACGAGTGGCCAGCCGGGGACGGCTATGTCTACTATATCGAGATCCCTTGAAGGAGGTTAGTCCCATGAAAAGTAAACTCCCCTTCATCGCCCTAGCCGGCCTGACCGGTATCGTCTTAGCGCTTCTTGTGTCTCCTCTTACCCCAAAACCAAACAGAGGGGTTCAAGAGGTGCTGCTTCCTCTAGCGGAAGCTCAGCAGGGAGAGTTGTCCATCGCCGGACTTGCGCAGCTGAATGGTGTACCAGCCTATTGGCTAGGTGAAAGCTACCAAAGCCTGGCGCTGGTTGACATTCAGCATAAGTGGGACCCGGGTTCGCCAGACGGGTTTAGAACCCCCAGGGAATCCGTGATCGTGATCTATTCCAGCTGCAAGCCAGGGCTTCCTCCATCAGGCAATCCGACTGAAGGGTACTGTACTTCGGAGGAATTCCCACCGACGTACGTCTCTGTGCGCAGTGAGTGGCTGTGTCTGAGGCTACCGTCAGTCCTTGCGGCAAACCGACGCAGTGGACCGCCTGTCAATCTTCGAGGTGCTGCTCTAGCGCAGCAGACAACTGCGGGGAACGTACGTGTCTACTTCGGAAATTCGACCGCGACCGTGTTCGCTTCCGAAGGAGAAGAAGCGACTTGGGTGGCGGCTAAGGCTTTAAGGGGTGTTAATCTCCCCGGCAAGTCTCAGGTTGCAAACGAACACGTTCCTCTAGGGCCTCCCCGTGAGGAGGATTGTGTAGGCTTTATCCTGCCAACACCGCAACCTACAGCCACACCTGAGTCTACGGCTACGCCCACCACTGACACAGAGCCGACCACAACACCAGGAGGTTAGGAATGCGGATCGTGCTTTCTCTGTTCCTTGGAGGTTTCGGCTTCCTCTTCGGTGGGGTAGTCACAACAAGCTTGGTAGTCCTGCTCCTCATAGGGGTGGGTCTATCTGGTGATCCCCGAGGAGGCGAGACAACCTTCAAGATCGCCTGGAGCGTTGTGGTCTTTGGCATTGGGCCGTTTGCAACCCTGGTGCTCCCTATGGCCCTCGGTAGCCGCCGAGTCAAGCCGGAAGCCCTGACACTTGCAATAGTCGTAGCGCTTGCCTCTTACGGCTTCGCGGTTTGGGAACTGGCACCGATGCTTTCAGCCGGCAACGACTGCATGGTCGGAGTCACCTGGCCAGTTACTTCAGTAGCCGGCTGCGACTGAACATCAATCGGGCCGATCCTTCTACTTAGAGGACCGGCCCTTCTTTATGCTTGGAATTCTTGACAATCTGCGGTAAATATGCGTTAATTTTACACGTGAGGGTAAATTATTTTGGTCTTCATTTAATTTTAGATGCTTACGGCGCAAGTTATAAACAATTAGCCGAGAAAAAGCTAATCAAAGATTTCCTCAATAACCTGCCAGAACTGATTGGTATGAAAAAACTAGCCCAAGCGCAAGTTTTTGAATACGATGGTGGAGGGAACAAAGAAGATTGGGGTTATTCTGGTTTTGTAGTTATTACCACCTCCCATATTAGCATCCATACCTACCCAAAAAAGGGATATTTTGCGGCTGATGTTTTTTCGTGCAGCTTTTTCGACTACAAAAAAATACTCTCACAATTTAAGAAAACCTTCAAATTTAAAACTTACGAACACCAAGTTATAAAGCGCGGCTTAAAATTCAAAAGAAATGTTTAATCCTAAGTTCAACATAACCAATAAGGTTCTGACTAATATCGGTAAAATCGAGGCAGCGAAAGAAATAATTGAAAACGCGCCGCTCGTTCCCGCCTATGAAACAAAATTTCGGGAGGAAGCAATTATCCGCACTGTCCATCACGGTACCCATATTGAAGGCAACCCCTTGGAACAAAAAGAAGTGGAGAAGGTTTTGGCAGG
>Ga0209541_10012163_pt1 | contig 13354 bp, 13 predicted proteins | sample RifCSPlowO2_01_FD_184027 | JGI IMG/M metagenome (GOLD analysis project Ga0209541, IMG submission 184027) | Groundwater microbial communities from Rifle, Colorado - Rifle CSP2_plank lowO2_0.1 (SPAdes) (version 2) | ecosystem: Environmental > Aquatic > Deep subsurface > Groundwater | place...
CCCGTTGGCAGGGGTCTGCCCGTATTAAGAAAAAATTCCATTGTTAAAAAGGCAGTTGAGATTATAAAAAAAGAAAACCTTACACCCGCCGACACGTTGGTCACATGCCAAGACCCATTTGATTTGGGGGAAGCGGGAATAACACTCAAGAAAAAATTCGGTATGAAGCTTGAAATACAAATCCACGGGGATATTTTCAGTCCCTGGTTTGCAAAGCAATCGGTTTTACACAAATTACGTGTTTCAAAGGCCCCGAAGGTTCTTGTTCTTGCAGATAAGATACGAGTGGTCTCTTCCGCAATAAAAGACTCTTTGCTTGGTATTGTGCCGGAGCACAAAATATATGTCCTTCCAATTGCCATAGACAAAAACACGATGGGAGAGAATAAAAATTTTCTGCCGAACAAATATCCGGGTTTTGGTTTAATTATGCTTATAGTTGCCCGCCTGGAGCCAGAAAAAAATGTTGCGGTTGCTATAAGACTCTTAAAAAAGATTCTTACTATTGAGCCGCGCGCTGGTCTTGTCGTAGTAGGTGATGGAAGCCAAAGAAAAAATCTTGAATCATTATCACGAAAACTTAGGGTGAGAGAACATGTTTCATTTGAAGGTTGGAAGGAAGATGTGACAGATTATTTTGCGTCGTGTCATCTTTATCTGCAGACGAGTTTTTTTGAGGGCTATGGCATGGCCGTTGCCGAGGCGGCCATGAATGGTAAAGCTATTTTATCTACAGATGTCGGTCTCGCCCATGATTTGGCTACACTAAGCGCTACTGTGGTAGTACCAGTGGATAACGAAGAAGAGCTTTTCACACAAGCCAAGTTTCTTCTTAATCAGGAAAAAAGGAATATCTTGGGCATTGCTGCCCAAAAAGTGATAGGCAGTCTTGTCTTTTCCCGGGAAAAATATTTGCAAAAACAAGGAGAGCAGTGGAAAAACATGTTGCAAAAATAATATCATGAGACTTCTGGTTATTACTCAAGCAGTAGACGAAAACGATCCTTTGATGGGTTTTTTCACCTCTTGGCTAAGGGAACTTTCAAAACACGTTGAACACCTGGACGTTTTGACTTTAAAGAAAGGTAAATATGATTTGCCCGAAAATGTGCAAGTTTTTTCTCTGGGCAAGGAAAAGGGCAGAAACCCTCTTTTCAAAACCCTGATGTGGGCGTGGTTGGTCTCAAAACTTTTACCCAAGGCAAACGGCGTATTTGTTCACATGGCCCCCGAATACGTAAGAGCTATATGGCCGTGGAATTTTTTCTTTCGCAAGCCGATTGTTATGTGGTATTCGCATATTAAGATAAGCTCTACCGCGCTTTGGGCTCTTAAGAGAGTTAAGGCGGTTTGTACGGCATCAATTGACAGTTATGATTTTTCAGGAGCACTTGCTAAATATAAAGACAAAGTTTTCTCAACCGGACATGGCATTGACACTAACTTTTTTTCTCCGCCCCCGTCTTTACCAAACAATAATCCCAAAAGAATTGTTGCCATTTCGCGTATTTCATATGTCAAAAGAATTGAGGACCTCATAGAAACGGCGGCAATCTTAAAGAAAGAAAAAATCAATTTTGTTGTTGAAATGTATGGCGCCCCCTCCCGTAAAGAGGACAATGAATATCTCTCTAAACTTAAAAAACTTGTTAAAGAACGCAAAGTTGAAGACTTATGGCAGTGGAGGGGCAGTATTGTTAACAATAAAACCCCGGATATTTACCGAAAGGCTGATATCTTTGTGCGCATGCAAGGCGGTGGTGGTTATGGTAAGACAGAACTTGAGGCAATGAGTTGCGGTTTGCCGATCACAGTACCGACGAAAGTTTATAGAAAAAACTTTCCGGGTTTTGCGGAGGATATTACCTATCCGGAGAAAGACATCAAGGCCCTTGTTCAATCCATAAAAAACATTACAAGGTGGGAAACCGACCACAGGACAAAATTCAGCCGGGATGCGAGAGAGTATGTTTTGGAGAAACATAACATTGAAATTTTGGCTAAGCGTATTGTTGAAAAATTTTCATGAAAAAAGTCTGTTATTTTGGAATATATGACCCGCAGCACTGGCGAAGCCGGATACTCTCTCGTGGTTTCAGGCGCGCGGGTTTTGAGGTGATTGAATGCCGGATTAACCCGCGAGAGGTCAAAGGAATCAAGAAATATTTTGAGTTATACAAAAAGTATAAAGCCTTAAGACAAAATAAATTTGATTATATTGTCGTCGGATTTCCCGGATATTTCATTGTGTTCCTGGCGTATGTGATTTCTTCAGTTCCGATCATATTTGATGCATATATTTCCTATTTTGACGGTGTTCGTGACAGAAGAAACTATTCACTCCTTCATCCCAAGATGTGGTTCGCTTGGTGCGTGGATTTTGTTGACGGACTATGTTCTGAAGCTGTTTTGGTACTAAACTACACCTCTAAAGATTTTTTTGTTAAAACGCTAAAAGTAAAAGCGTCAAAAGTTGAGGTTCTGCATAAGGGTGCAGACGAAGCGGTTTTCTTTCCGCGGCAGGAAAATCGGCCTAAAAAAAAAGACAAATATATTATTGGCTGGTGGGGGAGTTTCATACCGTTGCACGGAATTCCAGTAATAATTGATGCCGCAAATGTCCTTCGCCATGATGACAATATAAAGTTTCAAATTATCGGCTATGGCCAACTGGCACAATCCATCAAGAAGCAACTAGAGGCACTTGGCCTTTCTAACGTTTCTTTAATACCGTTTATTCCTCAAAACCAACTTGTGGAAAAGATATTGGAATTTGACATAGCCCTCGGCATTTTCAGTGCTACACCAAAAGCAGGAAGATGTATTACAAATAAGGTCTTTGAAGCTATTGCAATGGGGAAACCAGTAATCACTCAAGACTCAAAAGCCAACAGAGAGATTTTCACACATAAATTAAACGCTTACCTTGTGCCTCCCGGAGACCCCAAAGCCCTTGCAAATGCCATAAAAGAACTTATCCAAAATAAAGAATTAAGAGACACCATAGCACATAATGCCGTAAAGCTTTTCAGAGACAACTTTGTTTCAGAAAAGATAGAAAAAGAGCTTATTGATATAATCAAACGCCATGAGCGATAAACCTTTTTTGACCAAAATACTGCCTTTTTTGAAGGCCAGATACGCTCCTCGCGGAGCACGAATCTCATTTGCCGGATCTGGAGAAGATCTTATTATGAGCGATATACTCAAAAAGCTTGGAGTAAAGAAAGCCTTTTACCTAGACATAGGCGCCGGTCATCCCATCTTCGGCAGCAATACTTACCTCTTCTATCAAAGCGGCGGTCAAGGCGTTCTTGTGGAGCCCAATAAAGACATATGCGAGAAAATCAGGGAAAGGCGCCCCCGTGATGTTTGTTTACACATGGGGGTAGGCAAGATTAACAAAGAAGCAGATTTTTTTTCATTTGCTCAAAGCACGAGAAGTACATTTTCTGCTAAAGAAGCGAAAGCATGGGAAAATACATCCGGACAAAAACCAAAGATTGAAAAATGCCCTGTTTTTTCCCTTGATTCCGTTATCAATGACCACTGCGGTGGCCGAGTTCCGGACGTGGTTTCTATAGATACCGAAGGTTTGGATTTTGAAATTCTTTCGGGTTTTAGTTGGATCAAAAGACCAAAACTTTTTTGTGTTGAATCGGCTGCTCCAGGAGATAAACTTGGTCTGGGGGGCCACAACAAAGATCTTTATTCTCTTATGGGAAAACACGGATACGGGCTTTTGGGGAGGACTCTCATAAATGCCATATTTGTTGATCAGTTTTACGGAAAGGTCTGATTACGCCTGCCACCATCACCTTATGGAAAGACTATCTCATCTACTCAAAGAAATAAAAAAAAGACCGCATGCCACAATATTTTTAGACGTTGACGGTACTTTAGTCCCCGATGGCACAGATGTCTTAGACAATGAATCAGTCCAATTTATTGATGAAATAAGAAATGGCCACAAGGTAGTTCTGGCTTCAAACAGTATTCGTAAGGAAAGAACAGAGACTCTTGCCAGAGTGTTTGATCTGCCGACCATAAAAACTAAGAAACCCACCAGCGAGGCGTGTGCAGAAGCCCTGTCATATAAAACCCCGTATATAGTAGTAGGAGATAAATGGTGGATTGACGGGGTATTTGCAAAAAAAATTGGCGCGCACTTCTTTTTAGTTAAACCCTTGTATGCTAAAACAGATGGAATAACCATGACCGTTCAGTATATATTTGCCGCTCTTACGTCTTGGTTTTGGCCAATAGCCTCTCTCTTCATTAAATCTCACAAACAGTAATAAATATGATTCCTTCTGAACAATTCAAAAACATTGCTCTGTCAAAAACCTTCAAAAGAATTCTTGATATTTTTCATCTGAAAGACAAAGCGGTTCTTGATCTTGGCTGTGGGTCAGGACAACACCTGGTTCATTTTGGAAGAGGAAGTATTGGTGTTACTTCTGCCAAAAACGAAGTAGAGTATGGAAAAGAACACAATCTTCGGATAGTTTTTGGGAATGTGGAGCAAATTGATAAGCTTTCTTTACAAAATAATTTTGATTATATTTGGGCGAACAACCTCTTTGAGCATTTGTTGAGCCCTCACGCCTTTTTGATGAAGCTTAAAAAAGTTGCGAATCAAAATACCCGCATTATTTTAGGTGTGCCAATGATCCCCAAATTATCATTTCTGTTGCGATTTTCTAAATTTCGTGGCGCTTTGGCGAGTAATCATATCAATTTTTTCACTAAGGAATCTTTCAAACTTACTGTTGAATGCGCGGGCTGGACTATAGAAGAAATACGCCCATTCATTTTCCGAAACAAACTCCTTGATTTTTTGGTATCTTCGTGGAGTCCTCACTTGTATTGCCTTGCGCGAAATGATGTAAATTTTAAATATCCGGACAAAAAAGTGCATGAATGGAAAGACGAGTCATATTATGATGAATTCTTGAGAATTACCGAACAGTCATGAAAAAACTCATATATATAGCCAATATCCGCCTGCCGACTGAAAAGGCTCACGGCATTCAAATAATGAAGATGTGTGAAGCTTTTGTTCAAGAAGGAGTGAGCGTTGAGCTTGTAGTGCCTAGGCGCAAGAATTCCATCACGAATAATCCCTTTGAATACTACAAAGTAAACCGCATATTTTCCATACGACGATTGTTTTGCTTTGATCTGGTAAAATTTGGAAGAGCGGGTTTTCTTATAGAAGCCTTCAGTTTTGCCGAAATGGCGGTTTGGTATGGGCTTTTTAAGCCCCGGGGCACTGTTTTTTATGCCAGAGACGAACTGCTAGTTTGGTATTTAAAGCTTTTGGGTAAAAAGGTTATCTGGGAGGTCCATATGGGTCACACCAATTTTTTTACCAAAGCCATTATTAAAATGGGTGTTCCTATAGTTGTAATAACCAACGGCTTGAAGAATCTCTATAAAACTTTTGGTGAACCGGATGAAAAAATTCATGTAGCCCCAGATGGCGTAGATATAGACCAATTTAATATACAAATTTCTCAACAAGAGGCTCGAGAGAAACTCTCCCTTTCATCAGATAAAAAAATAGTTCTTTATACCGGACACCTATATTCCTGGAAAGGCGCTCACACGCTTGCTGAAGCAGCAAAAGAGATTCCACAAGATGTTTCTGTAATTTTTATTGGAGGGACTGATAAAGACATCCTCTCATTCAAAGAACAATTTGGGTCAATTCCGAATATTCTTATTCTCGGAAAAAAACTTCATCATGAAGTGCCACTTTATCTTAAGGCGGCTGATATTCTGGTGATTCCCAACAGTGCCAAAGAGGACATTTCGCGCCTCTATACATCCCCCATGAAGCTTTTTGAATACATGGCGGCAAAACGGGCAATAGTCGCCTCAAACCTGCCTTCCTTGAAGGAGGTTCTTAATGAAAAAAATGCAGTGTTTTTTGAACCAGACAATCCCCATTCTTTGGCAGAAAAAATAAAGTCTCTTCTGTTGAACCAACAGAAAACTAATCAACTAAGCGACCAATGTGGCAGAGATATAATGTTTTATTCTTGGCAGAACCGAGCTAAAAATATCCTCCAATTTATTTCATGAAAAAAGAAAAGTGGGACATATTTTTTGAACAGAAAATAGCTGAAATAAGCAAGCGAGATAAGATTCTTGATATTGGCGGCGGCAATGGATTTCAGAAAAACCTTAAAAAGTTTCAACCACTGTTTTCCAATTCCCATTATCGGTCTTTTGACATTGAAGGCACTGGTGCTCAAATTGTCGGAGATATTCATCACATACCTCTTGCTGATGGTAGTGAAGATGCCGTTATTTGTAACGCTGTTCTTGAGCATGTTTTTGAGCCTATTCGTGCGGTTGAAGAAATTTACAGAATTTTAAAACCCGGTGGTGTTGCGCTTATACAAGTACCATCAACTTATCCATATCATGGGAACAAGGGTTATGGAGATAATCCCGGGTATGGTGATTATTGGCGTTTTTTTGAGGGAACGTTACGGTATATATTCAGGCACTTTTCAAGTGTTGAAATTGTCAGACAAGGGAGTTACTTCCGAGCCATGATAACTTTTTTGCCGATTAAGATATTAAATAAGCACACCACGGATCGTCTTGCCCGCATTCTTGACAAAACATTTAAGACCGAACGACGAAATACCACCAAAGGATACTATGTCTATGCAACTAAATAAATTTTTGTGAAAAAAATAACAAGAAAAAATCTTGAAAAATTTCTTGAAAAATATGCCACCACGGAGCGCGTGCTTGATTTAGGGGCTGGTGGTTCTTCATACCATAGATTCTTTCCCAATAGGGTAATGGTGGACATAGACCCCGAAAGGAGACCCGACGTTGTGGCTGACGCAAAAGATTTGCCATTCAAAGACAGCGAGTTTTCTTTTGTACTTTGCACCGAAATGCTTGAACACGTCGAAGACCCATTTAAAGTGGAAAAGGAAATCTACAGAGTACTAAAACCGGGAGGCACGCTTGTTTTAACTACGCGCTTTGTCTATCCGCTTCACGATATCCCGCACGATTATTGGCGTTTTACTAAATATGGACTACTCAAAATTTTTAAAGATTGGGAGCTGGTTGAGATTAAGGGGGAGACAGACAGTTTTTCAACCATCGCAGCTCTTCTACAAAGAATTTCTTTCCAATCAATACTAAAATTCAATAAACTCTTAAAGTTAAAAATTCTTTTTCTTACCTTTTTCTTTGACAAAATGAATTGGCTTATTAAAGAAGAGTATGGGGATATAAAAAGGATGAACAAAGAATATCAAATCATGCCCACCGGATATTATTTGGTGGTTCAAAAACCCCCGAGACCAGACGTTCGGTTAAAAAGACCATAATCTTTTAGTGTGTTATAATCACATTTCATGCCCAAAAATATACTTATTATCGGGGGCGCTGGATTTATTGGTATTAATTCGGCTAGGTATTTTATTAAAAAAGGCTGGTCTGTGAGTATTTTCGATGACCTCTCTCGTCCCGGCAGCGAATTCAATATCAAGAATTTATCAAGTGAATATGGTAGAAGGTTTTATTTCAAAAAAGGAGATATAACTACTGATAGAAAAACCCTCCAGTCTTTAATAAACAAGCACAATGTGGTGCTCCATCTGGCTGCGCAGGTTGCCGTTACCACATCAATCATATCTCCCGAAGATGATTTCCGCATAAATGTTGTCGGAACGTTTAATATCCTTGAGGCCATTAGAAAATCTAGGAATAAGCCATTTTTAATTTACTCCTCGACGAATAAGGTGTACGGTGCGTTACGTCAACATTCGGTTGTAGAAAAACAGACGCGCTACGTATTCAAGGACAAGAAAATCAGGTCAAGAGGAATTTCAGAAAATACTCAGATTGACTTCCACTCTCCATATGGATGCAGCAAGGGAGCCGCGGACCATTATGTGATAGATTACGGAAGAATCTATGGTCTGAAGACAGTCGTCTTTCGTCAATCCTGCATATACGGGGAACATCAGATGGGAGTAGAAGACCAAGGGTGGGTGGCCTGGTTCGCTATAGCGGCGCTACTTCAAAAAAAAATCACTGTTTTTGGCACCGGCAAACAAGTACGCGATCTTTTGTATGTTGGCGATCTTGTCCGTCTCTATGATATTGCAATCAAAAAGATTGATAAGGTATCCGGACAGGCGTTCAATATAGGAGGCGGGCCCCAAAACACCCTTTCTCTTATTGAATGTTTCAATGTTCTTAGCAAAAAACTGAATTTATCTATAAATACAAAACGCAGTAAGGCTAGAACGGGAGACCAGCCAATATTCATCTCGGATAATTCTAAGGCATTGCGTCTTCTAAATTGGAGACCGACCGTCTCCGTAAGCGCTGGACTTGATCAGATGCTCTCGTGGATAATGAATAACCGAAAAGTAATAGAGAAAACGCGAACACTGAAAAAAATTAACTCATGAAGCTCCTGCTTATTGCCGACACAACATATATTCGATGTGGGTGGGGTAGGTATACGTTCAATATTCTTAAGGAGTTTAGAGCACGTAATATTGATTATGTTGTCTTTACAAACTCTTTATCTCCAGAGAAGTCTCAAGTCCCCATCTCACATGAATATCAATCTCTTTTACCGCCCAAGAACATAAAAAATCTTATTGCAAACGTATTATTAATACGTAAACATTTAACTTCCGACGTTGATGCTGTCCACGCTTTTGATTGTTGGCCATTTGCAGTATACGCGCTTCTTTCCTCGTTTGGTAAAAAAATTAACACTTTTATAAGTGGAGTTGGAACATATTCTGTGCCCCCTGAACAAATTTCTTTTAAAAGATTTGTGATGAAGTTGGCTTATATGAGATCCAAAATGACATTTTCTATCAGTAGTTATACTGAAAGAAAAATTCTCACCTCTGTACCCAAGGCGAAAATAAAAACAGTACATTGGGGCACGTCTACATTGCCCGAGTTGACGCCAGACAGAATAGAAAAATTTATTGATATTTTTAATATTCCCAGAAAACGTTTTCCTATAATTTTGACCGTTGGCCAAATTAAGCATCGTAAGGGACAAATTGATACTCTTGAGGCAGTTTCTCTACTAAAAGAAAAATATCCCTCAATACTTTACGTGGTTGTTGGAGATGATGGTGATGTCCAGTATGTGGAGAAGATGAAACAAACGGCAAAAAAATTAAATATTTCAGATAATTTAAAGATAATAACTAATCAAAAAACAGACAAGGAATTGGCCTTTTTCTACTCAATTTGTGACATTTTTGCAATGAATTCAAATAATGAAAGTGATCATTTTGAAGGTTTTGGGCTGGTATTTTTGGAGGCCGCACAGTTTGGTAAACCAGCGATTGGAAGTGCCGGCTGTGGTATTGAAGATGCGATTGCAGACGGTCAAACGGGTTTTCTTTGCCGTCAGGGGGACGAGGAAGATATAGCAAAAAAGATTGACACTCTTCTTTCGGGAAACTTAGAGAAGTTTGGAGCTAACGCCCGTCTTCGGGGCAAGGAGTTTACATGGCAGAAGACGGTCAAGAGCTACTTGGCCGCTTATGAAGCAAATGAAGATTAGCATCGTTTTACAAACTATTTATGCGTACATTAAAACTCGCCTTGGTGGATATGTTCGCCCTAAGAGATACACTCAAATTTTTGACGAAATTCAAAAAACAAAACCAAAGAATATTATGGAGGTTGGAACTTGGAAAGGAACTCACGCTAAAGAGATGATTGCCTTCGCCGCCCGTTATAATAACATTTCAACAATCAAGTACTTTGGTTTTGATCTTTTTGAAACAATGACCAAGGATGTTTACGTGCATGAAGTTTCAAAAATGCCGCCCCGAGAGAAAGATGTACGTGAATATATAGAATCTTCTGGAGCAAAAATCACCCTTTATGCTGGTTATACGGAGAACACTTTACGCACGCAAGACCACTTACCCCAGATGGATTTTGTGTTTATTGATGGTGGCCACTCAGCGAGCACGGTTTTAAACGATTGGAATAGCGTACAAAAGACAATGCATAAAAATACAACAGTTATATTTGATGACTATTGGCATAACAGGACTGATGGCCCCAAGGTCGTTATTGATGCTATCGATAAGGGTAAGTTTAATGTTGAAATATTACCTATCGTTGATGTTTTTTTTAATCCTGATTTTGGACGACTCGTTATTTCGCTTGTAAAAGTAACTTTAAAATAGAATTTTTTATGAATAAAAATAAGACCATTCTTATCACATCGTTTCATAGCTTTATCACAAAGAATATTCTCAATACTGATGTTTTTTCTATTTTATCGGAGCAAAAGAGAATAAATATAGTTCTAGTAGTACCAATTACAAAGATAGATTTTTTTAAGTCAATTTACGAAAGAACAAATGTCAAAATTATTGGATTTGATATTAGTTCTATAGCCAGCATTAGAATCCTTAAACTTTTTTCTTTTTTTTCGCATCTCTTGTTAGATTCTCATTATTTGTGGTACAAAAGAAGAGAGCGTTTAGAGGCAAATAAAAATATTTCAGGGTTTTTGAAATACTCTTTTGAAGTACTTTTCACAAAACTATTTTCAGGCATAAAAATTATACGCGCCATTTTTCGTAAGTTATTCATTAGATACGGCGGTGTTGATACCGTCTACAGAATTTTTGATTCATTTTCTCCTGACGGCGTTTTTTCCACCGACGCTTTTGATGAGGGAGACCTACTATTCGCCGCAGAGGCCAAAAGGAGGGGTATTCTTCTTATTGATATGGTTCGTTCCTGGGATAACTGCTACAGCAAAGGGGTTCTTAGGGTGCTTCCTGATAAAATGATAGTAAACAACGAAACGATTAAGAATGAAGCTATATGCAACCACGATGTTTTGGCAGGAAATATAAGTGTACTCGGGTCTCCTCAACACGATAGCTTTATTCATGATTCAAGGACTCTCAGGGCAGAGTTTTTCAAAAATATTGGTTTAGACCAAAATAAAAAGCTAATCGTTTTTGCTCCAGCCGGAGCCATTCTTTCTGATACAGATTGGCAGTTGGCTACAATATTTGAAGAGGCCATTGATTCAAATAAATTTTCTTTACCTGTGCAGTTTTTTGTTAGGAACCACCCTAACCATCCGGCAGATTTAAGTTCCATTGCCGGTAGGGAAGACGTGGTTATTGAGAATCCAGGAAAAGTTTTTAACAAAAAAAATCCAAAAGAAACAGAGCTCACTCGTGATGACAACAGACACTTAGCTGATGTTTTGTATTACGCAGATATTGTTATCTGGGTGGCAACAACTCTGCCGCTTGATGCTGTGATCTTTGATAAACCATTGATAGCCATCAATTTCGACGGTTACGAAAAAAGGACATATTACAAAAGTGTTCGCCGGTACCATGACGAAGAGCATATGAAGAAAATGCTTTCTTGCGGCGGGGTTACAATTGCAAAGAATAAAGAAGAACTTATTGACTCAATCAACCATTATTTAAATGACCCGTCTTGGAATCAAGAAGGAAGAGATGGGGTGGTCAAACAGCAATTTTATAAATTAGATGGCAAGGCCGGCCAAAGAATAGGTCAGTTTGTTCTCTCCATGATAAACTGAAAATATGCTCAAGCCCCTCGACGGTTCTCCGCTGATGAGTGAAAATTGTTGGAGAGCGATTTTGAATTCAGTAAATGAGCGCGCTAAGGCGGAGAAAAAAGTTCGGTGTCTTGAATGGGGCGCTGGTAACAGCACCATAGGTTTTGTAAGGAGTGCTCTCAACATGAAAGATGAGTTTGAGCTTGTCTCAGTTGAACACCAGACGACCTTTTTCCCGTATCTGACCGAGTCGGTTATAGACACATTCTTAGGAAGTAAAAATAAAACAGGGCTGAAAATTAGTTGGGCGTCTTTAGAAAAACCGGCAATAAAATTATCACAACTTAAAGATGTGTTAAAAAGACATCAGAATCTAAAAAATTCTTCCCTAACCTGGCAGATTCTTACAGGAAATAAGAGGCTTCAATATGCCGAACAGTTCCGTCCAGACTTTAGTCCGTCTCTTTATAAAAGGCTTAAGCAATCAGTAAAATTTGCACTGATAACCCTAGCTTATTGGACATGGATAGTTCAGGCGGTTATAAGGCCACAAAAAAACCCTGTATTTAAAGAAGTCCAAGAAGACTTTCCCAGAAAGTTTTTACATAATCCGGAGGCTGGGTGCTTAAGCATTAAAAACTCAAAAATTACCGTTACCCTTTGGCACCTTCCTGAAATTAGAAACTTTTTTTGGAATAGGGGCTTGCTTTTAGACGGATCAATCTTTCAGCTTCCAGATTTTGTTGATGTGCCAATTGGCGGTCAGTTTGACATCATATTCATTGACGGCAGGGCCAGAGTTTCTTGTATGAAAAGAGTTTATTATGACAAGCTCTTAAAAGATCAAGGTTATTTATTCGTTCATGATGCGTACAGAACAGAGATGGCAGAAGCTTTCAAGTTATTCGGTCCCACTCACACTTTTTTACAGGGTTCAAATATAACTTTAAACGGTAAAGAACGATGTCATAGACAATTCGGCTTTCCTTTGGTTCAGGTTGGAGATAGTAAAGAAACGTTGCGGTGGAAAATTATGCAAGAATTGTTTGTATATCAAAACACATGAGTATACTAAAACCGAAATTCATAACACGCTTTTTTGACCCCCCGCCGCGATTTGCGGGAGGGCTCATTCTGAACCTTTTGGGATATCACATCCTTCGCATCTTGTTTTTTCAGTTATCCTATGCTTTCAAAAAAAGGAAGTCGCTAAAAGATGAGCGGGGAAGAAAAATTTTGAAGGAAGTCTTGGATAGTGGAATTGTTGTCATACCCAATTTCTTCCCCGAAGATATTTTCCGCAAGATTAAGGAGGAGTGTGATCATATCGATCTTCCAGTTGTCAATGAACGCGCTCCCCGCATGATAAGAAGCAATGTGGTCGGTGAAAAAATAAAGACAGCCACTCCTCTTCTGGAGAAATATCTGGCAAAAAATGAGTTTATAAACGAAATTGTCTCCACGGCAATGCGACAGGATATAAACATCATTCCGACTATCGCCGTTGAAAAAAGCTGGTTTTCGGAAGAAGATCTGAACAAGCCCTCTACGGATAAAGCAGACAACTTACATTTTGATGTTAGCTACCCAACCGTCAAGTGTTTTATGTATCTCAATGATGTAAACGAGAAAAACGCCGCTTTCCGCTTCGCTAGAAAAACACAGAAGATGACTCTCGCAAGAATGTGGATGGAATATAAGATGAGCGTGCCATTCTGGTTGTGGAGTAAGGAAGATCAGTTAAAAATCACCCCGGAGGTG
>Ga0209541_10012168_pt1 | contig 13349 bp, 13 predicted proteins | sample RifCSPlowO2_01_FD_184027 | JGI IMG/M metagenome (GOLD analysis project Ga0209541, IMG submission 184027) | Groundwater microbial communities from Rifle, Colorado - Rifle CSP2_plank lowO2_0.1 (SPAdes) (version 2) | ecosystem: Environmental > Aquatic > Deep subsurface > Groundwater | place...
CCTTCTAAGACATTGCAAGGAAATTGACTGTGATGTACTGGTTGCATTTGAGCCTGAAAACCTCTTTTACATGACTGGATTTTGGGGCGAGGCAATAGGCATACTTGAGGCTGATAAAACTACAATTATTGCGCCTAAACTTGAGGCAGAAAGAGCAAAGGCTGAATCTTTCGATTGTACAGTTGTAGGCTCTGAGCGAGGCGCAGATCTAATCTCTGATCTTGTAGCTAGAATCAAGAACAAGAAAAGTTGTACAGACTGCCAGAATTATACTACAATGCAGTTATTGAAAAAATCTATTCCAAAACTGAAACACTCTACTAGTCCATTTTATGATGCAAGAATAATCAAAGACTCGAAAGAGATCTCTACTCTCAAAAAGGCATCTAAAATAATTGATGATATGTATGAGCTTTGTACAAAGAGGATAAAAAAAGGCCAAAAAGAGTCTGAGCTGCAGTCAATTTTGATGTCATATGCAATGGAGCATGAGATGTTTGCTACAGGATACAAGTCAACACTAAATCCACTAATCATTGCTGGAGGGCCAAATGGTGCCTTGCCTCACGCGCAGGTAACTGGGAGAAAGTTTGCAAATGGTGATTTGATTGTAGTTGATCTGACTTTGCGATACAAGGGATATGTCAGCGATGCAACAAGGACATTTGGCCTTGGAAAAGTTTCTGATAAGGAAAAAGAGGTTTATGAAACTGTAAAGGAATCACAAAAACGTGGATTGCAAGCTGTAAAACCAAATACATCTTGCAAGTCAGTTGATGATGTCTGCAGAGATTATATAAAAAAACATGGATATGGAAAATACTTTATCCACTCTACAGGACATGGAATTGGCCTTGAGGTGCATGAGCTGCCAAACATCAGCTATCACAGCACTGCGTCTTTAAAAAAAAATATGGCAGTAACCATAGAACCTGGAATCTATATCCAAAAAAAATTTGGTGTAAGAATCGAAGATTCTATTATTGTAAGTGATAGACCAGTTTTGTTACATAAATTTACAAAAGAGTTTGTTGCCATCTGAGAAATTTTTTGCTGTAACAAAATTTTTGATTGGCCTTTTTTCTTGCGTAATCTGTATTATGATTATGAAATTATAGAACAAATATGATCTAAACGAATGAATTAGCAGATAGACGTATATATGTATTAATGTATATACGTACATATGGGTAAAATAACTTTTGCAATGCCCGATGATGTTGAAAATAAACTAAGGACGGCTGTTGGTAAAAACTTGGGTTTTCACAAAGGAGCATTGAGTGAAGCTTTGACAGAAGGTGCTGAGATGTGGATCAAAAATAGTTCACACCAATCTTTAACAAAAAACTCCAAGAACCAGTCTCGCAGGAGATTAACGGGTGATTAAGACTGATTTCTAAACTAAATCAAGTAATTTGTGGAGATTCTTATGAAACACTGTGTAAAATTTCATCAGAATCAATTGATCTTTGCTACCTAGACCCGCCTTTTTTCACAAACAGATCATTTATTGCAAAAGAGAATGGAAGAAAAATTAATTCATTTGATGATAAATGGAACAATGATCTTGACGCATATCTAAGTTTCATGAAAGAAATATTTATTCAATGTTATCGTGTTTTAAAGAAAACAGGCTCGCTCTATCTTCACTGTGATTGGCATGCTTCACATTATCTTAAAATTGAATTAGATAAAACCTTCAAAAGAAAAAATTTTCGAAACGAAATAGTTTGGAGAAGACATAACGCGCACAATGATACTAAACAAGGAGCAAAATCATTTGGTAAAATTCACGATGTGATTCTATTTTATACAAAAACTGGAAAATACACATGGAATCCAATGTATGAACCATATCCAAATGAATATGTAAAAAAATACTACAATCATGTAGAGCCTACAACTAATCGATTATACGCTTTAGGTGATCTAAGTGGTCCTGGTGGCAGAACAAAAGGTAATCCTAGATACAAATTCTTAGGAATTACAAGATATTGGAGATATGGTGAAAAAACTATGAAACGATTATATCGAGAAGGACGAATTATTCAAAGACGAAAAGGAACAGTTCCTTTGTTAAAACGCTATCTTGATGAGATGAAAGGAATTATGTTACAAGATGTTTGGAATGATATTGTATCAGTTCAACTTTCAAGGAAAGAAAATGTTGGTTATCCAACTCAAAAACCATTAAAATTGTTAGAAAGGATCATTCAAATTTCAAGCAATGAAAAAGAAATTGTATTAGATCCAATGTGCGGATCAGGTTCTATACTTGTTGCAAGCCATAACTTAGGAAGATATTTCATTGGTATTGATTCAAATCCACAAGCAGTTAGAATTGCTAAAAAGAGAATCAAATCAAGAGCAATTCTCAAACCTAAAATGGTTTACCCCGTTCTTAGTATTAATTAAAATGATGGAAGAAAAATAGACAGCAAATAAAGCAATTAGATTCTAATTGAATAACTCTCTTCTTGATTTTTGGTTTTCATGATATTCTCGAAATGCTTCATCGCTGACAATACCAGCAAGTTTTGTATTGAGTAATACCATATCATGTGAAGTAACTCTATAAAGAAATTTTCTTCTTGATCCTGCATCCTTAATCAATAAGTAAAGAATTTGATATAGATCTTTTACTTCTGAATATTTCGTTTTTACTGTCTTAGGAATTTTATCGAATTGTTCCAATCTTTTTTTAAATCTCTGTTCATCAGTAATACTAATTAAGCGAAGTAATCTTCGAAAATCATTAATTTGTTCTGTTCCTATACTTTGTGTTAATTCATTTCTTAATTTTTCAGAAGAAGTTTCAGTGTCCATCGCTTGATGCACATCAGATTGGATTCTTAGAAAACATTTTCTAGCTAAATTAAGATTAATTTTAGATTTACCAAAAATTTCTGGTATCAAACCTTCAGACATACTATCTGAACCAAACTCTCTACGTGTAGGGTTTTTTTCGAATTTTGATATTTCTTTAACAAATCTCTCTTGTAACTCTTCTGCATTGGGGGGAGGAATTCTCTTTGAAAAATAAGGAAGAAGATCTTCCGCACGTTTTCTCACAAAACCTTCTTTAAACATTCCACCGGAAATACCTGCGACTAAATTCCAGCGCTCTAAATCTTGATACTCTTTTACAAAATCCCAGCACACTAGGATCCATGTATAATCAGGTTCTTGCATTCGTTTAGTACTCTGATTTTTGTACTCCCATGAAGGAAATGGTTTTTTCCCATTTCTCTTTCCTTCCGTTCTAATCTTTTTCTCAATTTTTCGAAAATTATTTTCGAGCTCTTCACTTGCATCGTCCAAAGATATCGATTTAGAATTGACAAATTCTTTGAGTAAAAGTCCTAATTCCCAAAAAACCATGTGATCCTTAACTTCTGTTCTATCTAATCCCTTGGTTCCAGGAACTATTTTATCTTGAATTTTCTGTAAAACGATTGTTATCTTTTCTATAAGGTTCCTGTCATTTTCATCAATCATTGAGTATCAATAAGTTCATGATAATATGTCCAAAACAAATTTTTCCTATCTTCATCTGTCAATTCCTCATCTTTTTGCATAGCTTTATTATTTATTAATTCCCAAAGATACCTTTCTAGCAAATATTTCATTTTTTCTTTTTCAAATTTTTCTGCATTCGTTTGATCTCTGGCTTTCTGAGCTAATCTTTTCCATGCTACATGTTCTGATTGCACCCATACTGTAGGAGGATCAGCCTCGAAATATGATAATTCATCTTCACAGTCTTCATCTTTACTAAAATCAAGATCTGGGCCAGAATATGACTTTCGTACTCTCCGCCCTCCTTTACTTACTAAGGATCGCTTAACTTTCACCGTGATAACAGTGTTACCATCTTTTTTCTTACCTCCATGAGGAACTATTATAGCATCTTCATCCCATTCTCCTCCTTGCTTTTGCGTTTTTGTTTTACGATAACCAATCAAAACCTCTTCACCATCTTTAGCATCAATTAATCCTTCATTTGGTACTCCTTCTTCCTTTGAAACTCTTTCATTGGTAATTTCGTCTCCTGATTTTTGTAAATCTTTTTGGATTCCTTTCTGGAGAGGATTTTTAAAATTAAACTTAATTCCTTTTTTAAAAAGAAAATTAGATACAGTTTGAATTACTTCATTGGTTAGTTCTATATCTCTAGCAGTAGAAAGTATATTTTTCCATTCAGTGTTTAATCTCTTCAAATCTATAGATGCCGCACTCATTGCCTGGATAAAGGGAAGTCTAGCTTCGTTGTTTGCTAATCCAACTCTAATTTGATTTGGTTCAACAGAATCACAAACAACACATCCAGTTACAAAACTTGACTCCCAAACATCCTTCACTTGCGATAAACCTGGAATTTCTGAAATAGATGAATCTCCTAATGGCCGTCCCCTTATGACGAGAAATGGTTTTTTGTACGTATCGTCGTAACTTCTGTTGGTTTTGTAAATATGAAACTCAATCTGCCCACAAGGCTTACCGTCTTGAGTTCTTAATGCAATTGGTTTTAGAGCAAAAAGGTCTTGAATTTTTGGATGATTATCATAATCTTTTCTTATAACCTCGATTTCTTTTTTTCCATACCTAATTTTCAAACCAATGTTGAAAATATCATCTAGTCCAAATCCAAAATGATGTTGAAGTCTTCTTTCTAATTTTGATAAATGTCTGCTTAATTCGTTATAGTAATCTTCTTTCCATCCGCTTAAAATTACAATAGTACCTGTTCCAACATTATTTGATAATTTTTTATATTCATGCACACCTTTGAAACTGTATATTCCACCATGATAATTTTCAGGAAAAGCAAGATGAATTGATCTTACATCAATTTTAGTAGTATCTACTCCATCAGCTATTATGTTTTCTTGTTCTCGATTAGAAAGTCTTTCTCTAAGAGAGTAAAATTCCATTAGCTCACAAAATTCTCTAAAAACTTGAGACCCTCTTCCAAATTTACCTGTTATTACACTATGATCCTCACCAGTTTTGGGACTTATGAAAGGTTTTTGGCAGATATGTATTGGATGTTCAATTCCTGTTCCAGAATCAATTATTCTAACCTGTTCTTTATCGTCGTCTAGCTCAACAATGACAAATTCTTTTTGAGCTTTTTCAGATTTGATTATTTCGAGAATTTTTTTTCTGAGATTTTCAAGATTTTCTTCTTCCTCTTTTGTTAGATTCATATGTTTTTCTTTGAATTCAAAAATTGGCATTCTATATTTTTCAATTGCAATATTTTCGAATTCTGAGGTGAAATTCATTTGTTTGAGTGCTTTAGGAAGAGTTTGTTGAATCTTTCTTGCTTTTATTGCATCAAAAGAATTCTCAACGAATTCTGTAATCATAAGATCAACTCCACCTTTGGAAGCGAAGACCTCTCCTTGAGCTTTTACAGCCCTAAGTATTTGCTCAGGAGTATCTATCTTAAACTCTATTTTTTTAGAATATTGGGGCGCACTTTCTTTTATCGCATTAGCAAGCTTTGATTTAGATCTATTAGGATTTTTTCTACATTCATAACAAATAGGATTTCCAAAATGTTGAGGTGAAATTTTTATAGGTATTCCACACAGACTGCAATTAACATCTAATTTTATACTCATTCTAGCAAAAACCCCTTACAACACATTCTATTAAAACACGATCGTAGTCTAACAATTTCATATCATATTCTCCATGAGTGGTATCTTCTGATACACGTTACACAAATTCTTGGATTATTTCTTGATTTTTGTTTCCTTTTACCACACCCAAAGCAAGGTTTTTTCATTTCTTACCCATCCAATATTCATCTAGGTAGTTATTGTTCCATGAAAAAATTTCCAAAAAATAAGCACAGATTCTACATATTTGAAATTCTATCCATAATACATGCTTATTACAATTCTTATGTGGAAGCTCACAAATTCTACATCTCATTTTGAGTATCTCCTTTACTTGAAAGGTAATTTTCTACGAATAAATCACTGAGATAATGTATTGTGTAATTATCTCCTCTTTGAATTGCTTTTTTCCTCAAAACTCTCTGTTTTTGAGTTTGTCTTGAATATCCAGTTTTTACTTCCACGTATTCTCGATATTGTTTTTTGTTGCTAAGACGATTAATAACAATAAAATCGCATCCTTGTTTAGCTGGAATAATTTTGGAACCTCTATTCTTGTAGATTTCTTTAACAACTGCTTCTCCAACTAATCCTTTTTTTCTATTCTCAATGATTATTGGTTTTAGTTTTGTCGAATTATACAAATTCGTCAAGACTCCAATTAGAATTGAATGCAAATCTAAACTCCTTTGAAAACATCAACTGCTGCAACTTGTAATAGAAATTGTTAAACGCCCTAGCTTCATCTTCCACATATTTTACAATTTTGTCATACTCTTGTGAATGATGCCACTTGGGAACGCTGGATCCATTACCCGATTTTTTTAATAAAAGGTGATACCCCTTGAACCTACCACGGTTTAGCAGAATCATTAGTGGCTTTAGGTCAATGTGAGGCCTTGAATGGAAAAAAGTCGCATCTACATCTGTTCCAAGATGTTCCTTGAATTTCTCAGCTAGAAAGGTAAATTCAAAATTAAGATTGTTTCCGATCGGAACAAATCTGAATGGGTTCGATGACAGTAATGACGGTGCTATTTCTGATATGATTTTTTTTTCATCATTTTCGATTTCCCAACTCTTTAAAATTTTTAGGGGGCCGTCTGTTTTACCTGTATCTACTGCAATTGGTTGATATTGAATTGTTATTATTTTGTCATTTTTTGGATCCAGCCCTGTAGTTTCGATATCAAAATAGTAATGTGGCATTATTGTAATCCTCCATCAGTATTATGTTCCCTAACCATCGAATATAACATACATTATACTAGATATAAAGCTATTGACATTGATGTAATGATTACGATCAGAGTATAAACCCATATTTAGGAGTATTAAGTGCTATATTTTTATAGAAATAGGAACAAAAGAAAGACGTGCTAATAAAAATCGACGTTGATAGCGATCAGTACAAACGCATCCAAAATCTAATCAACGATAGAAAATACGAAGATATTCACCAATTCATCAAAATTGCAATTAATAATCAAATTCAGGAAGAGCAATCATCCGAATCAGAAAATAACGAAATTCAGTCAGAGTCAATTGGTGATAGAGTACAGGAAATAATACAAGAGCGTCAAGAGGAACTTGCAAAACTATTAGGTGCGGTTCCTCTAGAAAAATCGGAAATTGAGCCAGAACACGAGGAACTGATTTCAAATTTTTACAACAGATTCTTTCCAGTGAAGTTAGTCGTATCTACCGTAGCAAGGTTGATGGTACAGAAAAAAACTTGGATAGAGCTCAGCGAGGTACAGGAAGATGCTTCCAAGTTTGCAGAAAGCGTTTCCGCAATGCTACAAGATATTGAAGAAATGGCTAAGCTTCCAAGAAACGAGAAGTTATCAACTGGTTTACCAATGACCAAAGCTGAATACATTGGCTGGAAAGGAGGAATGAGAAGAAAAAAAGAAGCAAAATATCAGTCAAGTAAAGTTAGATTTATGGAACAATTTGTTGGTAGACCTGTAGGTGTACATAATTTCAAAGGTGCAAGTTTTTCAATGGGATTAATTGGAGTAAAATTCGTTGGTGACACATGTCTTGTTTCCTTAACAGATAATGGAAAGGAATTTGCACTAATCGAAAATCCAATAATTGACATGAAAAAATATGATTATTTATTTTCAGACAAAGAAATAAAATTCATCTACAAAAAAATAATATCACGATTTCCTCTTGAATATAAGCTTGTGAATTCGATAATAGATAAACTAACAAAAGAGGGAAGTCTACGTTCAAGTGAAATAGATCCCTTGTTTAAGGAGGAAGAAAGTAAAATCTTCAAATTTTATTCAAGTGAGCCTCAAAAGTTATCGCAAAAACGTAAGAAGGACATACTTGTTCAAGCCAGAGTAGGTACTATGGGAAGGTTATCTGAACTTAGAATAGTTGATTGGTCTATCGATAAAAAAGGAGTTTCTAATTATAATATAAACAAGGACGTTTTATCAGTAGTAAATTCTTAGTTCAGAGCAGGCCTCAATTTCATAACAGATCAGCTCGTCCGGATATTCTTTCTTGTTTTTGTCTGGCATCACTTGACTGCCCTCCCGGCTATTTTTTTAAAGCTTGTCCCGTAATCATATACAAGAACAAAGTCGGCCATAGTTCCCTGGCAGGTAGCTTGGCCATATAGTACAAGGAATTTCACAGGGTTGCAGCAATCGTATAACTTGATGCGTCTGTAATTTTGATGGACCTTCGTGATCAGGGCTTGGTTTGTTATCCTATATGGATGAAATTATCTAACCCTCGTCCAGTGTAAACCGGTTTTTCCTTCCTCAAATTCTTTGTTTAGGGCCTCTATCGGATCTCCTCGCAGTTCTGATTCTAGAATGACAACCCAGTCCTTGGAGGGGCCTTTTAGATATCGCAGTCGTGCAAAATAACAGGCAAGCATCAGTGCCATCATTAGGTCGTCGTGTTTGCCTGATGGGGCCTCAAACTTGTTTTTGTGGTATTCACCAAATATAGCCCACTGTTTTTTTAGCTCTGACATGTATTCGTCGTCGTGTCCTGGCCAGTCAAGGATGTTATGGTTCTGAAACAGCCATGTTACCATCTCGCTTTTGTTCATGGTATCATGCTTTTTTTCCTTCGAGTTTGTGTTTGTTGTAAATACGGCCGTTACGGGCAGCCGGTATTCGTATTTTAGCGTCTCGGCTATCGGGTCGCCTGCAGAATTTTTTTCAACTACAACATGCGAAACGCCGTGTTCTTTTACTATTCTGGCAATGTCGTCATATACCAGCTGGTACCTCTCCTGGTTTTTCCAGAATTTGGCGCCCAAGATGTAGATTGTCTTGTCCCTGACATCGATTAAGACAGATGCAAAAGGATCCGTCCTGCCAGGGTCAACGCCGAGAATTCGTGTCACAGTCTTAACGCCCTCCTGTCTGATATTACGGTATCATCAAGGGGCGGCAGTACCGCCCCCACAGGGGCTATGAACTCGTTGTTTAGCTCCTGGCGCCACAGCCTTGGATTCTCTTGCTGCTTTCTTTCGACGTCTTTTCTTGTGAGCAGCTCGCAGTCAAGGCCAAGCTGATAGTTCCAGATGTAGCATCTGTAGTCGTTTTTTGAAGCCAGCGAATCGGTAAAAATCTGATAAAATGCCCCCTCCGGCCCGTTTGGCGTGCTGTTCCATGCTATCCAGGGCTGTGTTTTGGTATCGTATCTTTCTATTGCCATACGAAGCTCTTCCTGCATGTTTGGATGAAAGAACGCAGCCTCGTCTATGAAAATAAACTGCAAGTCACTCTGTCCCCTGATTGCATCTATATGATCAGTTGGGTATCCCTTGAAGTAATATCCGTTGATTAACTCTATCGTATCGCTTGTTGATTTTGAAATCAGCTCAGGATGGTTTCTTGTAATTATCGATTTTATCCTAGTCTTGATTACCTGCTCTGTAAAGTTCATTCGTGTCCCTGTTACGATGGCAAACTGCCTGTATGGCAGATCGTAGTTTAGCATGAGTTCTAGCTCGATTCGCGGGATTAGCTCAGTAGCTCCGGCTCCTGCAAACTTGTTTATTACAATATGTTTGTGCTTTTGTTTTACGATATCATCCCGTAAATTGTGCTGGTATGGAAATATTGAAAACTCTCTTCCTTCCTTTTGTGGAAGGCCTAGCCACTCGTTGAATTTGTTAAAATCGTCTTTTGGGATTGTTTTTCTATACTCATGCCAGTCTATGCCAGGGCCGCCAAGCCTGCCCAGTACCGTCTCTGCCTTTTGGTTCTGCTTTTCAACCTTGCCTGATGCCAAGCCTTTTCTCCATTTCGGCGACAAGTTCTTTTTGCCGTGTCAGTGCAGGCCCCTCGGCTACCATCCTGTCGTATTTTATCCAGGATTCTATTATGTCGACTGTGGCTTTTTCCTGCATCTGCGTGTCCCTTATACCTGATCGAATGCTTTTCAGTTTGGTGATCTCGTCAAAGACCTCCTCGCTGTTTGCCCTGTGTATTGCCTGAAGCGTCCCTTTTGGAAGCGATTTGTACCATGCATCGACTCCCTCGTAGATTTCTTTTAAAATTCGCTCTACCTGGCGAACTGAAACCCTAAATTTCTTTGAAATGAATTCCTTTTCTCTTCCTACGCTGATATCCCGTAAAATGATGTTGTTCCTAAGGCGCAGTTTCTCATCCCGTGGAAGTCTCTTTGTCTTTTCCTCAAACTGCGTAAAAAACGACATAATTTGTTCCTGTTCCGACATGTTTTGCGACATGTCCAAGGAGTCTGCTATTTCCCTAAGGTTCTGGTTCAAATCTATCTTGGCTAGATATAGAACGCTTCACTTACAAATACTAACGAAATTGAAAGAAATTGATAAAAGGTAAGCGCTTTTTCAAGCTGCGATCGTTTGCATGAATTTTACTTGATGTCTTGGTCTTGTATAACAAAAAAGCAGATCGCCTCAGATCGCAAAATATGATCCATCTTTTATAGCGGTTTGCCGTATAGCTTTTGGATAATAGCCAACCAGATAGGATCGTTGATGATGGCAACACCATTAACTGAACTTTGGTCTTAGGATTAGAGATCTGCTTTTGGAAGACTGTTATCCACTTTTAATGATTCAATTAATTATAAATTCATCAGGTATTTTTCAGTCTCTTTTCAATTTCAATTCTAATGATTTTAGCGATCTGACTTTTTTTCTTCCAACCGGTTTGAATTACATTCTTTGAGTCAACTAGTAACACATTATTGTTTTCAGGATTTTTTCTATATTCTAAACCAACATCATTTGCAACAATCAAATCTGCATTTGACTCTCGAAGTTTTTTTCGTGCTTGATACAATAGATCTTGTTTTGAAGCATTAGCTTCTGCCTTAAAACCAACCAAAAATACATTTTTCTGCCATTTTTTGATCTGATCTATAATTTTTGGAGCTTGTTTTAATTTGATTATAACTTGCTTTTTCGTGCTTTTTATCTTCGATTTTTCTATTCTCTGAGGAACATAATCAGATACTGCAGCAGCCAAAATCACGATATCAAATTTCTTCTTTAATTCATTTTTTACAGCATCAAACATCTCTTTTGCCGTACTAACACGAATAACCTTGGCACCTTTAGGCGGCTCTTCTCTTCCAGGACCATACACCAAGGTTACTTTAGCTCCAGCAGAAACAAGCTCAGATGCAAGCAAAACTCCTGTTTTTCCACTACTCTGGTTTGTAATTACACGCACAGGATCGATGTATTCAATTGTAGGCCCTGCTGTCATTAATACTCTTTTGTTATGTAGTATGGAAGAAAACCCAAACTTTCTTAGAACATACTGCAAAACGTCTTCAGGTTCTGCTGCTTTTGCCTTTTCCTCAATCATTTGAGGTGAGATAAAATCAACCTTATCTTTTAGAAACTTGATATTTTTTTTCACAGCAATATTATCATACATTGACTGGTGCATTGCAAGTGCAATCAAAATAGGAATCTTTGATCCAAATCCTACAGTCAGTATAGTCGAAATCGGTGTATCATCAATTCCTGCAGCAAGCTTGCCAAGCGTATTTGCAGTTGCAGGATAAACAATTATCAGATCAGATTTTCCATAGTCAGCAACCTGAATGTGTTCAAGCTTGCCTGTGAGCTTTGTAATTACCTCATTTCCTGTTGCCCATTTAAAATAATCAGGTTTTACAAGCTTTGATGCTGCATCACTTACAACACAGGTAACATCAGCACCATGCCGCATCAAAAGACGTGCAAGCTCAATTGACTTGTATGCGGCAACACTTCCTGCAACACATAAAACTATTTTTTTTCCTGCAAGTTCGGTTCCATGTGAGCTAACTATATCAAGTGATGGATGTTTTTTCCTAGCTTTCAATTTCTTTTCTCAATTTTTCAAGCTCTGTTTTTTCCATTGAAAACAAATGTTCCTTTGTTGGAAACTTGCCTTCTTCCACATCTTCTTTGTAAGACTCTAGTGCATCCTGAATGTCCTTTGATAGCGAAAGATATCTCTTGACAAATTTTGGTTTTAGCTTGTCATACATGCCAAGCATATCATGAATGACAAGAACCTGACCATCACAGCTTGCACCAGAACCTATCCCTATGGTCGGAACATGTACGGTTTCTGTAATGATTTTTGCAACCTCATTAGTTACCATCTCAAGTGTAATGCTAAAGACACCTGCTTCTTCGAGTGCCTTTGCATCCTCAACTAGCCTCAGTGCAGCTTCTGCTGTCTTTCCCTGTACCTTGTAGCCTTGAGATAGCATCGTAGTCTGTGGCTGTAGCCCAATGTGGCCCATAACAGGAATTCCTGTATCAACAATTGCCTGTATTGTTTCTGCCATTGGTTTTCCACCTTCAAGCTTTACTGCATCAGCCCCAGCTTTTATCAATCTGCCAGAATTTGAAATTGCATCTGTAATGCTTGCCTGATATGACATAAAGGGCAGATCAGCTACAATCAATGAATTTTGTCTTGCTCTGCTTACAGCTTCTGTAAAAAGACACATCTGATCCATTGTTACTGGAATTGTATTTTCATATCCAAGCATCACCATTCCGGCACTGTCGCCAACTAGCAAAACATCAATTCCAGCCCTGTCACATAGTGTGGCCATTGAATAATCGTATGCAGTAATTACAGAGATCTTTTTTCCAGAATTTTTCTTTGAAATAATATCTACAACAGTCTTATGCATATCTAGCTCTCCGTGCAAGATTTTTTCTTATCTCGTTGACTGCCTCTGAAAGATTTCTTTTGTTGTTAAATTGTATATTCTCTGGATTTTTTGAAATCTTTTTGTATTCTTTGATTAGATTTTTTAATCCACGGACAACATTGTCTACTATTGTAATGTCTGCTGTTTGTGCAGTTCTTGAGAGTGGATTAAGATCAAATGTAATCACTTGTTTTCCTGCTTTTTTCAGTGCTAGTGTTCGGTCACCGTCTTCTAGTGGAACTAAAACTGTATCTGCTGCATAAATTCCGTCTTTATCTACAACTCTTCTTGGACTATCAAGACCTGAAATACGTCTTGATGATTTTAGATCAAGACCAAAGATTTCTTTTGCACCATTTTTTTTGAGGAGTTGTGCAATGTGTTGCTTTCTTTTTTTGTCTGAATAAAACAAATTTACCTCAATTTTTGCATTAACTATTCTTGCAAGCTGTACTATCTCTTTTGCGCATAAAGCAGCAATGTTTCCATTTACTGAAATTACAGGTGATTTTGCCAAAATCA
>Ga0209541_10012169_pt1 | contig 13349 bp, 16 predicted proteins | sample RifCSPlowO2_01_FD_184027 | JGI IMG/M metagenome (GOLD analysis project Ga0209541, IMG submission 184027) | Groundwater microbial communities from Rifle, Colorado - Rifle CSP2_plank lowO2_0.1 (SPAdes) (version 2) | ecosystem: Environmental > Aquatic > Deep subsurface > Groundwater | place...
ACGAGAGGGAACAAAGCAATATGCGATTATTCAGACGCATAGAATGACTTGGAAGCATCAAGAGAAGAATTCATATAATGAATTATTGAATGTGATTAGAATTTAATCGAGAGAGCTTTATATTTACGTATTTAAATCTTTTGTTTTGTAGTTATTATAAAGTAACAACTAAATCTTTAGACTTGGGGGAGAGCTTCAATTTGTAAACTTGACTATCTAAAGGTCTCTGCACTTCCAGCAAAGAATATTGTTCTTGTTTTGCAGAATAAAATGATTTTCTAACTCTTCTTCAATTGCTTCTTCCATTCCTTTTTTCAGGTCATATCGCATGTCAAATAATTCCCCACATTTATTGCAGGCTACCGGCATTGTCATCATTTGTTGTTCCATGCTTTAATTAAGGGCAAGTTGTTTATATAGAAGTTGATTATATATCATATACTTCTTAGGCTAATATAATTTATATAACAAGTAACTTTAGAGAGATGAAAGATATTTTTTATGACTTAGTGATAAACTTTCTACTCGACGGTTATTTGTCCGTGGACAGAGGTATGCGGTATGCAGTAATAGAAGAATTTTCCCTCTTTTTCAAATGTGTGCGTGTAATTTTCTCCATTTTTCAGGAATTTTGATTTTAGCTCTCCACCACTAGTCGAAGTTACTGTATGTGATGTTCTCGTATCTGTATTTGTCCAAGTAACTGTATCTCCTTTTCTAATGGTTAATTCATTTGGAGAATATCCAAAAGCGATTATCTCTATATAATTAGTTTGAACTTGGTCTTGCTGAGGAGTAATAGTTTCATTATTTTCTGGAAGAGCGGTATTTTCATTTGTATTTGAAGGAATGTTTGTTTCTGCGCCAGGGGTTTTTTTGTCTGTTTCTGTTTTTAAGACAGTAAAAAGAGTTACTCCGAATATCAATATTATTGCTATGGTTGTTATTAGAACTGATGTTTTCATTTCAAATTAAAGATTTATGGCTTTAAATATTTTAGTTATTTGTTATGTTGGTGAAGAAGCAAGTTTAAATATTTCACAATTATCTTATGAACAATAGACATGAAAAACACTGAGTGCGTAATATACATCACAACCAAACACGGCTATACACAAATTTATCGCAAAGATAATGGCGGTTGGACACAAACAAGCCCAAATGGCATAGTTCGCAGGATGACTGCTGAACAATTATTGTCTCATATCTTGCCACCGCTCACAGCGGACAATAAGAACCACCTCATCATCAGGGTGGAACGGAGAAATAGGAAGAAAAAAAATGCTGAAAGGACTGAGAAAAAAGATAATGTATAATAAAGTAAAAACAACTTAATTTTCTATTTAATAAATTAATTAAAATCAGACTTGACATTATTCTATATAAATTCCCGGCTTATTGGGCTTGGCTTTTTTTGCCTTATCTTCAGGGTCGTATTTGCTTTTGTCATTTACCTTAAAAATATTAACGGAGATTCCTAATTTGGCTGAGATAATCTCTATGGGATAATTGCTTATTTCATTTGGGAGAACGTAAAGATAGATTATTTTTTGCTCTTTTTTTGATTTTTCTTTTACTATTCTCAAGATATTCTTTATATCTTCAATTGTTTTCTCTAGGGCTTTCTCAGCCTCTTCCAGTTCTGGGGAGATTTTTGATTCGTCTGCTTCAGGCCATTTTTGGAGAGAAATGAACGGGGAATTGCCAAGCTTTTCCCAAAGTTCCTCGGAGATATGGGGGCAGAACGGTTGCAGTATCTTGGTTTGTAAAATAATAAAATCATTCAAGACCTCCTGATTTATTTCATTTCTTTTTAGATATTCTTTCAAAACCCGCTGTAATTGGAAAAATAATCTGTCAAAAGCAGTTCTGAAAAGCATTTCGTCCATGGCTTTTGTTCCTTCTTTTAGATATTTGTTAATGTAAGATAAAAACAACATGTCAGATTTATTTAGTTGAGTTTTTTTTGCTTTCTTATAGTTCCCTTTGGCAAATTCATACCATTGCTTTAGTTTAGCATTTACTGTTTCAGTATTATTAAAATCTAAATTTGGATCGTCCAGTCCTTCTCCTCCGAGCATTAATCCTGCCCTTAAAGCATCAGCAGGATATTTTTCAAGGATTTCTCTTATTGTAAAAAAATTGCCCTTGCTCTTGCTCATTTTTTCTCCGCCTACAAGAAGCCAGCCATTAACACTGAATGCTTTTGGCCAGTATTCTTTAGGAAATATAGCTGCATGATTGAAAAGACAGAATGCCAAATGATTCTGGACAAGATCCTTTGCAGAACTTCTTACATCAAAGGGATACCAATATTCAAATTCTTTTCTTAAATTATCTAATCTTTTATTATTCTTGCCTTTTTTCAAAAAGACATAATCAAATAATTCATCATTAATTTCTTTTTCAGGTATTTTTTCCAATAAATGAGAAATTGTATAGAAGGCCATATAAATAGTGGAATCTGACAAGGACTCTATTATCCATTTATTATCCCAAGGCAATTTGGTTCCAGTTCCGTGTAGATGAGTACAAGCCCAATCATTCAGCCAATTGATAACATAATTAAATTGCGGCCTTACTAATTCGGGATATAATCTCATTTGTTCCAATTCTTTTTTCACTATTTCTTTCCATTTTTTATCCCCGTATTTCAAAAACCATTGGTCTGAAACTATATTCACAACGCAAGGAGTTAAACACCTGCAAATAACTTTACCACTTAATTCATAAAATATGTCTAGAAGCCCTTTTTCTTTGAGCTCTTCCTTGATTTTATCTTTTGCTTCAATTACTTTCATTCCCTTATATTTGCTACAAGTTTCTAACATAATTCCATTATGGTATCCTTCCTTGTATACCTCCTGAGTCAATTTATCGAGCCTTTTATCTTCCTGAGAAAATATTTTATAATCTTCGACAACTTTTACGGCTGCCTGATTGCCATATTTTTTTGTGTTAATTATAGGAATTATTTCTATATCTTCAATTTCTTCTATTTGCTTCAAAGTAAATTTATACTTTTTATCCAATTCCTTAGAATCTTGCAATTCTTTTAGGGCAATGTAATCATAAGGGGCGTCACTTGGAACAGAAGTTACAATTCCTGTACCCCTGTCTTCATCAACAAAAACAGCAGGCAAAATAATAATATTTTTATCAATTCCTGGAGCAATAACATACTTTCCAATAAACTCTTTTCCATTTATTTCTTTTATAATCTCAATTTTTTTATCTTGCATTTCTAGTTTTTTAGAACAAGGCTTGCTTACAATCCAATGTTCGCCATTTATTTTTATTTTAACATAATTTATATGCGGATTTATCCATAAGTTAGTTTGACCAAAAACCGTTTCAGGGCGTAGAGTAGCAACAACAAGATAATCTTTGTCTAATTTAAATTTTAATAAACAAAACTCTTGGGGTGTTTCTCCCTCTCCCTCAATTCGGTCATGATCCCCAACAGGCATTTTATCTTTTGGACACCAAACAACAGGGTGTTTTCCCTTATCAATAAAACCTTTTTCTTTTAATTTTTTAAACTGCCATTGAATAAATTGGTCATATTTTGGATTTAAACTTGTTGTAATAAAACTTCTTCTCCAATCTACACTTGTGCCCATTCTAATAAAATCTTCTTTAGCGGCTGGAACAAAAACATCTATCCAATGCTTCGGCTCAGAGAATTTTAGTATTTCTTTATCTGAAAAACCCAGCCCTTTTAAAATTTGAATTTGCTTTTGCTCTTTTTCTTTGATTCTTTGAGCAGCAGCCCAAACAGGCGTTCCTGTACAATGCCAGCTCTGTGGGAAAAGGACATTATATCCTTTCATTCTTTTATATCGTGCAATAACATCTACTCTAGTTGAGGAAAAAGCATGACCTAGATGCAAATAACTGTTTATATAAGGGTAGGGAAAATTAACAAAAAACTTTTTTCTTCCATCTGGATTGGCTTCAAAAATCTTGGCATCTTCCCAGCGTTTCTGCCATTTTTTTTCTATGTTTGCGAAATTGAATTCTTTTATAGATTGCATAGTGGAGAAGGGACGCGCAGGGTTTTAAATTTTGTGTTAGAAGCCCTGGGTTAAAGAATCGAGAACGCCTTTCTTTTTTAATTGATAGAAAGCGTTTTTGCTGTACTGGTAAATTATGTCTCCTTTGGAATCATCGTCTGGCCAGGGAGTTATGATAACTGCATCGCCCGGGCGGAGCCAGAATCTTCTTTTAAATCTGCCTGGAACGCGGCAGTTGCGGGTTTTGCCATCTGTTGATTTTATTTCCATTCTATTGCCGCCAAGGCGCTGGGCGACAATTCCCAAGAATTCTCCTTTTCTTGGAAGCCTGACTCTTACAGGTGCTTCCTGGCCTTCTCCATTGCCTTCTTTATTTTCTTCAGTTATTTCTTCAAATTCGCCAAATTCTTCATCCATTGAGGAGAAAGAGGAAATGGTGCTTTTAAAGATTTGTGATGATATGTTCAATAAGAAATTATAATTAAAATTAATTATGTCAAGGCATTTGACGCCTTGAGCATCCCAAAGCCCCTAAACAAACCTCGGCTTTCAAGCCGAGGTAAACGCAAGGGCTCTGTGATATTATAAAGTAAACCATTTACCTTAGCATATTTTACAGAGAATATAGTGAGAGACATTAGTCTTTCCCTTAATAGTCAACGACAAAGAGAGGAATGATTAACGTCCTTGACTATAATGTCTAAAACTTTGACATAGAAAAATTGTATTAAAGATAATTATCTGGATTTGCTTACAAGTTATGTAAATATATACTTACTGCAATGTTAAGTTTGATAATTGACTTAACATATGTGTTAGATTTAAATATGTGTTTCTGCTTATAATTTTATGATTCAGGCATTATTCAGCGGGGAGAAAGTTGTGTCTAATTCCAGCGAAGCTTTTAGTCTACACGAGAAGTCGCGATTTGGCGAAAAAGAAAGCGGGCGAGTAGCATACTCTTTGGTTGAAGCATTGTATTTGGTTTCCAGCGGGAAAATGAAGGTTTTTTCAGGGAAAAAGGAAGTTGATTTTGATTTTTTGATGAAGAAAATGGGGAAAATTGACAAAAGGGTTGAGACAAAGTTTTATGTATTTAGGGATTTGCGTCGCAAGGGCTATATTGTCAAGACTGCGCTGAAATTCGGGGCTGATTTCCGGGTTTATGAGAAAGGCGTGAAACCTGGAGAAGAACATGCGCGATGGGTGCTGTATGCGGTTAGGGAGACTGAAGAATTTGGGTGGCATGAGTTTGCCGCCAAAAATAGGGTTGCGCATTCTGCGAACAAGAATTTGCTGTTAGGGATTGTGGATGAGGAAGGGAGCGTCACATATTATGAAGTTAGGTGGATGAAAATTTAAGTTTTTAGACATCTCTATCATAACAATATTTATAACATTGAAGGGCATGTTTAAGGCATGCCAATAGCGATAACTTTTCAGCAGCAGAAAGAGAGAATTTTGTCTTTAATCCAGATGAGGGGACCGTCTATGTCTATTCAGATTTCTAAATGGATAGGGGTGTCTTCTTTATTTGCTGGCGCGTTTCTTTCTGATTTATACGCTGAGAAGAAAGTTAAGATGAGCAATATGAAAGTTGGAAGTTCGTCACTTTATTATCTTGATGGGCAGGAAGCATCGCTTGAGAATTTTATTGAGCATTTGCAGCAGAGGGAGAAGGAGGCGTTTTTGCATTTGAAGAAAGAAAGTGTTTTGGATGATGAAACGCAGACTCCTGTGATGAGGGTTGCACTCAGGGCTATAAAGGATTTTGCAATCCCTATAAGGGCAAGGGTGAATGAAGAAGTGAAACTTTTCTGGAAGTATTTTCTTATGCCTGATTCTGATGCAAAGAAAATAATGCAGGAGAAACTTGGGCTTTCTGAACCTGCGGAGAAGATGAGAAAAGAGGAGAAAGTGGTTGTGGAGGGAGAGGTTGAAAAGAAAGCAGAGGAGGCTGAGGAGAGCGCTGAAAAAGCAGGAGAGACAAGCGAGGAGAAAGCTGAAATAGTAGAAATTAAAGCAGAGAAAAAAGAAGAGACAAAAAAGAAGGAAAAGAAAAAGAAAAAGAAAATTCAGGAGAATGAGTTTTCTAAAAAGATGAAAGATTATCTTAGCGGGAGAGATATTGAACTAATTGAAGTGCTTTTGGAAAAGAAGAGGGAGTTTGTTGCGAGAGTGAGGGTTGATATGGTTTTCTGGAAACAGGAATTTCTTCTTGTTGCGAAGGACAAAAAGCTGATTAGCGACAGCGACTTGACTGTTGCGCTGCAAAATGCCCAATCTGTACGCATGCCTGCGCTTTTCATGTCGCTGGGAAAACTGCATAAGAAAGGAGAAGAATATTTGAAAGAATGGAGCAATTTAGTGAAGTTTGAGAGGATTAAATTTTAGTATTAATTATTAAATAGTAACAATATAAAGATTTATAAATGCTTATTTATATGAAGGAATATGGCAATAAGAAAAAATTTGATGGGGATTGTTCTTGCAGGAGCAACAGGGTTAATTGGCTGTGAGGAGAATAATGTTTCATATAAAGGATTAGAAAAGACAGAACAGGAAAATGCAGAAATTGATCCTTTTGCTTATGGAACTGTTATAGACGAAATCATCGGTTATGGGCAAGTTGTTTATTACGCTATTAAATTTCAGATTGGTGAGGATATTTATTCGGCTGAAATTGTAGGAGAAAACTATTCTAAGAGAAACCGAAATGCACTTGCACTTGCGATTGAGCCTGGAACAAAAATAAGAATACCTAAAAAATATCTTGGTAGTAATAGATTTGAAAAAGATAAAATAGGATTTTTGAATACTGATGAAATAGTTGTTTTGGGCAAACAGAGAGAGAAAGAATAAAGAATTCTGATATTAAGAAGATAATTAATGATTAAGATGAAAGGATAGATTAAAGGCGTTGCCGAATAATGGCACTTAATAAGCATTTTAATGCCTATTCTGCAAAAAGCAAAATTTTATAAATGGCTGTATTGAAAATAGGTTATGGGAAGAATAAAATCAATTATGGTAAAGAGAGCTGCTAAGCAGCTGCTTACTGGAGAGCATAGCTTTAATGGTAGTTTTGAACATAATAAAAAACTTTTAGGCCGCACGATGCCCTCTATACCTATAAGAAATAGAATTGCAGGATATATTGCAAAATTATTAAAGACGCAAGCTAAGTGAAATGGAAGATAAAAAGACAGATATTGTAAACGAGGAAAACAAAGAGAAGGAATTTGCTGGAGATGGGAAAAGGCCAACTGATGAAAATATTGTTTTTATTGGCAGCAAGCCCTTAATTAATTATATTAAAAGCATTATGATTCAATTTAATAAAAAGAATATACAAGAAGTTATTATTAAGTCAAGAGGAAGATTTATTTCCAAGGCAGTTGATGCTGCGGAGATTTCAAAGAGAATGCTTGAGAAACAGGCTATTAAAATAAAAGGGATTAGCATAGCAAGTGAATCGTTTGAAAAAGAAGGAAAAAAGATCAATGTTTCTACGATGGATATTGTTTTGAGCGTTTAATCCTTATTTATTGGATATTTGTATTGCAATGTTTCTGATAAAGGCAGTTAATAAATGGATATTATTATTTAAATTAAATTAGACTTATCTGATTGCTAATGCAAAGAAGGGTTAAAGTTTTACAGCACTTTAAGATCTGCTTACAGTTTAATATTTAGGATTTCTCTTTTTTAAAATCATATCAAGCTTTTTTTCTATTGAAACCAGGCGCTCTTCTATGGCCTCAAGTTTTTTCTTCCTTTTAAGAAGACTTATGAATGAGATTATTTGGAAGGTAAGCCAAAGAATTATTAAAACGCCAATGGCTTGCACCCAAAGGCCTATTTTTCCTATTTGAATTATTAATTGGGCGAGTGTTTCTGTGGACATGTTTGCTATTTTTTCTATTGCCATTAGCTATAGCAGGGGAGAGAAGTTTAAATAGTTTTAAAATTTGTTGAATTTGGCTGCATAGCTCAGTTGGTTTAGAGCGCCGCTCTCATGAGGCGGAGGTCGGGAGTTCGACTCTCCCTGTAGCCATTTACTTTTCTAATAACCATATTAAATATGCACTAGGAATAGATTTATTAATACTAATTTCTTTAATAAAATATGGCGAAAAGAGGCATTGAAAAACTAAATTTAACAAGTTCAGTTATTTTCTTTTTTGATATGTTTTTGGCGTTTTTGATTATTTCAAGCTCTTCTTTTTTAATTACGAACGAGATTGGGAAGTTTTCCCTTCTTTTTGGGATTTTTATGCTGGTGTTAACTGTCGCATTAAGAATTTCGAAGCAGTGGTAATTCTTGTTAAATGAATCGCCTTTTATGTCAAGACACTTGACAGAAAACCGCACCCCTCAAGAATCTTCACAGGTTCAGATTCTTGACGGCATTCAAAGTCCATAGGACTTTGATGAGTCCCAAAACAAACCACGGCTTTAGAGATTTTCAATCTCTAATACATTCAATTCTTACGAATTGAAGTTTTTAAGCCGTGGTAAACGAAAAGGGCTTTTTAATTTTATAAAGGATAATTAATGGGATGTCAAGAAAAATATCTTTAAGATGAGATAAAAGATAAGTTAAAGAGAATTTATAAGATTATCAGAATTGTACCTAGGATTATTATTAAAGAGGCGATGAATTTTCTGAGAAGTCTATCCTCATGGAAAAGTTCTCCCCCTATGAAAATTGTAAAAAGAGTTGAAATTCTTCTTACTGATGTAGCCAGACCCACACTTACTAATTTTATAGCTTCTGCCTGTGAAAGGCGATAACCGACTGTAAAAACAGAGATAAGAAATATCCACCATCCTGCTTTTTTCAGCCCGTGTTTTATTCCTTTAATTCCGTCGTAGAATAGGGTCAGCATTATTATGAAATGAAATGCCAGAAAAATATGGACAAATACAATATAAGCTTCTGGCTGCATATCATAATTGTATAGGATTATTCTATCGAATATAGGGGCTATTCCATAAAGAAGAAGCGCCAAAAATATATAACTGATATATTTTGATTTTCCCAGAGCTTTTATTGAAGCTAAAAGACTTATCGCACTTTTTGTTTCTAAGACATATGCGCCGAGGAGCAGAAGAGTTATGCCTAGAATTCGGTTGAATGTCAAGGACTCTCCTAAAAATATAAACGCAAGAAGGGCGGTTATTCCTGGAGAGAGGGATAGCAGCGGAGTAGAATGTGTTATTTTCATATGCCTTATACTTTTTGCAACTAGAAGAAAGCCAATTGCGCCGAGAATTGAAGTGAAGAAAAGAATTACCAAAGGGATTAATTGAAGCTTCGAATAATCAATTACCAGGAGAAAAGGAAGGGAAACAAGTAAAGTGAAGAAGGCAAGAACTGTTGAAAATTCCATTGCATGCTCTTTTATGAGGGTTTTTTTCTGTGTCAGCACGGCTGCAGTTGTGAAAATTGCCGAAGCAAGCGCGTATGCCAACCAGGTTTCCATTTTATGATTTTAGGCAATTGCCCTCAAGCCATCGCCTTCTTTTCTTGGAATCAAATGAATATGGGCATGCATAATTGCCTGGCCTGCTGCAGGAGAGTTGTTAACCAGAAGATTAAAACTGTTGGATAGTTTTGGGTTTTTTGAAAGCTTCTTTATCAAATCCAGCATTTCTCCTGCGAGATTGGAAGGGATGTCAAGAAAAGTCGCATAATGAGATTTTGGAATGATAAGAGTGTGGCCTTCTGCTTTTGGATTTGCATCCGGCATTGCAATGAAATTATCGGTTTCATTTATTAATTTGACAGGTATTTCTTTTTTTATTATTCTGCAAAAAATGCATTCTTTTTCTTTCATATTATTGATTAATGAAGAGAGCTTTTATATTTTGCTTTGATGAGATTGCTACATAAATCTTTAAAAATAATCCTTTCTTAATAGGATACATGAGCACATATATGCCTGTGACAAGACAAAAATTAGAAGAGATGACGCCAGAAGAATTGATAGGACAGTACCATTCTTTGCGCGATTGGATACAAGAAAAAAGAGGTATAAATTTCGAAAGAGAGCCTAAACTCGGCAGAAAAGAACTAATTGCGATAGTCTATAACGGACAATCTCGTTATATCGATGATATTTTTAACCATGCTCTCGCAACTTCGTTGACAGAATGGGGAAAATCTCATCCAGGCGCAGTCCTATTTACTTCAGGAGAATAATTTATTTTGCAAACATACTTTTATAGAAAGTTTCCTTGAAAATCTGCCTATTTACCTGCTCTTTTTTGAAGTTTGGGAAGAGCATGCTCAGGAGGGCGCGTTTTTCCTTAGTGTATGTGAGAGCTGCACTCAGGTTAGAAATTTCTTTTGCGAATTTTGACCTTTTGTTGTAAATTGAGATAGGAATGCGGGTGAAAAGCGCTTTAATTGCTGTTTTGTCGTCTGGGATTTTTGCTATTACGGGGATGCCTGCGATTCGCTCTATTTCTTTTATTGGCAATTCATACGATGGACAGCGGATTTTGTTTAGTATTATTCCTGAAATTGGGCGACCTCTTTGCTTTGCGAGCTTTGCTGCTCTCAGAGAACAGGAAATAGTTGGGTAGTCAGGAGTTGTGACAACTAAGAGATTGTCTGAGGCAAGAATTGCTGACAAGAGCTCGAGATTCAGGCTTGGCGAGGAATCGATAATTATAAAATCATAATTTTGCTTTATTTTTTTGATTTTATTTTTTAATTTAAGGGGATTGAAATGGGTGTCGAAAAAATAACTGCCTGGAATAACATCAACGCCGAAACGATTATGTATGGCTCTTTTAATTTTTGCTCTGTGCGCGAGAACTTCGTGAATTGTTCTTTCGGGAGAAACAATATCCATATGAAGCCCGAGATTTGGGGCACCATAGTTAGCATCTACCAAGAGCACTTTTTTGCCGAAATGGTTGACGAGGTCTGAAGCTAAAGAAGCGGCTATTGTTGTTTTGCCTACACCTCCCTTTATTGAAATAATGCCTATTGTTGATGGCATGATTAAAAGAAGAAAGAGGTATTTATAAGATTTTGTTTTTTGTGAAATGGACTGACCATGGACTTGCCGACTGAAAGAATCTTCGTAAACTCAAATTCTTAGTGTCGTCAGTTCCATTCGCTTTGCTCATGGACTTGCCGAGAATCGAACTCGAGTTTTTACATTGCGAATGTAACGTATTACCACTATACTACAAGCCCAAATCATAAATGGACCTGCCGAGAATCGAACTCGGATCTCATCCATGCCATGGATATGGTCTACCATTAGCCTACAGGCCCGCTTAAAGATTTAGATATTTATGCTTTAAAAATATAGTGAAAGAATAATTTTGGTGTTAAATTGAACATCATGATAAAAGTAAATCTAGATAATTATCTATAATACAATTCTGCTAGTTTTATCTTCTTTTCTTTACTTTTCTATCTTCCTTGCTTTTTATATTGTTTTCAACAAGTCCTTTTGGATTATAGATCTTTATCACTATGAAATACACTAGAGAGCCGAACCAATGGGCTAGAACAATAACCAAAATCCAGATAATTTTTTCTATATTATTTTTAAAGTTTCGCTTTGCACAATCAATTATCATCCAAATCCAGAAGGCAAGGAGCAAGGCAGCTATGATAAGTGCTGCTCCAACTAGAGCTGCTGTGAATGGCCAGAAAAAAAGATTGCCCATGCTCATATTGAAAGATAGTAGATATAGTATATAAATTTATTTGATAGTTTTTAGTTTAAATTGCACTTAATTTATATTTAAATTCGAGATTTTTAGATATTCCCTATTTTTTATTTATACATAAATAATAAGTATTTTTAACATTAATAGTAATATTTATAAGGGTAAATACATAAATAATAAGTAATGGGAAGGGCTCAAATAGAAAGAACTCGAGTAGAGGAACTTAAAAGTAGAATTAGTGAAAGTGAGAGACGCAGAAAAGAGCTTATAAATTATCTTCAGGGACTGAAAGATAAATTGCTTGACAGGGAATTAGTCTATTCTGAATATAATGAGATTATTGAAAAAAAAAGCGATGGAAAAACTATTCCTGACTGGATTAATTATTATGAAAATTACATTAATGACTGCAAAGGGCTAATTGATAAAGAAAAGAGAGGATTCATTGTACGCAGGATTTTTTCTGTTTTCTTGTTTTCTTTTATTGGATTATTATTAATTTTTGCGCTTTTTAACATGCAAACTCTTATTGGATTTGTAGTGAAAGAGGAAAAGCAGGAATTTGTGCAGAATATAGGCCTGGAATTTAGCGAAACGGGGGATTATGAATGGGGGCTTGACAATGCTGGAGATTTATTATCTGCAAAATTGTCAGGGAACGTGGAAGGAGAAGGAGCAGTTAAAATTTATCTTGATAATTTATTAATTTTTGACAGCGAGAAATTAAAAGGGCAGGAACAAGGGGCAAAAATAACCGGGCAGGTTGCAGGAGAATTAGGAAATGAATCATATTCAGAAGAGAACAGCGAGGAAGCTTCTCAAAAGAAGCTGAGCCCTTCCCAAGAGGAGCTTCCTGCTTCTGAAACTGAAAAGCGGGCAGTAAAGACAGAATTTGCAGACATATGCGAGGAAACCTGCAATTTAGGAAAATTAAACTTAAATAAATCTTATTACACTTTGAGAATAGAAATAACAAACGCAAAATTAAAGATGGATACAATAAGATATGAGATAATTCCTTTTGCTGTTGAGGTTGTGGGCAGGGAAGAAAATATAACTGCTCTTGAAAATGTGAGTTTGCCTGAAGAAAATATTACAATTCCAGAAAATGTAACTATAAATATTACCCGAATAGAAAATATAACGGGGGCGCAGATAAATATTTCCAATATTTCTTCTGAAGTCAAGCAATATAGGGCTGTGATTAACAAGCCTGTCAAGTGGATTAAGATTGTTAAAATAAGCGAGCAGGACAGAGAAGGCAATATTTCAATAGAGATTCCGAAAGAATCCCAAAATATTTCTGTTAAGACCGGGGGAGAAGTTTCTGATGCTTTGGCAGAAATTGAAGCATATGAAAATATCATTGAAGATTCTGATAGGAAAGATTTTGTTTTTGGAGCAATTACGGGCAATGTAGCTTTGGATATAAAAAGCAATCAAGGATTTTTGACGAGATTATGGGGATGGCTTAAGGGATTCACAATAACTGGAAATGTAATACAGGAAGAAGAATTAAAGGGAAAGATTGTTGAGACAGAGAACAGCAAAACTATTGAGCTAAAAGATATTGCAGAATTGACGCAAGCAAGTGAAATTGCAGTTGAATATTATACCGAAGGGCCGAGCGGG
>Ga0209541_10012170_pt1 | contig 13348 bp, 21 predicted proteins | sample RifCSPlowO2_01_FD_184027 | JGI IMG/M metagenome (GOLD analysis project Ga0209541, IMG submission 184027) | Groundwater microbial communities from Rifle, Colorado - Rifle CSP2_plank lowO2_0.1 (SPAdes) (version 2) | ecosystem: Environmental > Aquatic > Deep subsurface > Groundwater | place...
AAAAATAAATAATCAATAAATTACAAAAAATTATAACTGATGGATAATAACTAAAAAAACAGTTATGAACCCCAAAAATCCAAAGGAAGAAGGCTTGTATTGGCAAAATATGAATGAATGCTGATATAAACAGTTAGTTTCAATTTTCTCGGGAAGAATGTCCCTTAAGGGGAAAATTATATTTTATTTAAAATCCCTCAAAAACTCGTTGCTCATCGAACAAGTTCTTCTTCACAACGTCCCGCTAACAGAGTTAGCTTTCGCTTCGCTCGGAGATACTAACAGGCATTAGAAGTAATATTACTCAGAATTTTGCAAGCCGAATTGAAGTCATCGGCAGATTTATATATCAAATAATTAAATAATTATTAGATGGATATAAAAGAAATTTTTAAACTAAATAAATGGAAACTAATAATTTGGTTAATTCTGTTGGCTTTGTTTATTTATCAAAGTTATCAAGATTCATGGGGTCCATACTACCTTACAGGGATATGTCCAGAAGGCGAACCTGATTGTTTCAATACTCCCCCACCAGAATTCCAACAAAACCAATTTATTTTACTATCTGTTATTAGTATAATAATTAGCTACATATTAGCGATAATTATCTATTATCTATTAGCTGCAATTATTAAATATTTAAAACCTATAAAAATTTCTTATAAAAAATAGTGCAAAATTCTTCCGTCATACGGAAAATTTATTGTTTCTCTTAGAGCCTTTGGCTTTTCAAAACATAAATTTTTCCCTTCGTTCTAATCCAAGGGGAACTTCGGGTACTTCTAACATCGTTAAGTGAAATAATTTTCTGGGGGCTTAAAGATTGTTTTGAAACCACTTTTTAGAAAAACTTATAATACTTCATCAAATTAAGGTATTATCATGGCAAACAAATACGATGTTATAATAATTGGCGCAGGTCCGGCTGGACTGGAATGTGCAAATCAATTAAAAAATTCAAATTTATCGGTTCTTTTGATTGAAAAAAATAAAATAATTGGTCCTAAAACTTGTGCTGGTGGATTAACAAATTTAGACAGAAAATTTGATGTCCCTAATAATAAAACAAGAAGTTTTCAAAATCAGGAAATTTTTATCAAAGAAAAATCATACACGATTAGTCTTGTTAATCCATTAAAGACAATTTCTAGATTTGATTTAGGACAATATCAACTTCAAAAAGTCAGCAATTGTAAAAATATCAAAATCTTAAAAGAAATTTCAGTTAAAGAAATAAAGAAAAATGAAATTGTAACATCAAGCGGAAATTTCAAATTTAAATATTTGGTAGGAGCAGACGGCTCAAATTCAATCGTAAGAAAGCATCTTGGCTTAAAGTCAAAAATCTGTATAGGAATGTATTATGATGTCCCAAAAATTACTGACAGGTTTATATGGCGTGTTGATCCTAAAAGGTTGAAATCAGGATATATTTGGGTTTTTCCACACAAAAAATATACAAATATTGGAGTATACCATAATCCTGATTTTGTTTCTGCAAAAGAAGCCAAGATAGCTTTAGAAGATTTTTTAAAGCAACAAGATTACGATTTTTCCAATAGCAAATTTGAAGCATCGCCAATTAACTACTCATATTGCGGATGCATTTTTAATAATATTTTTCTTGTTGGAGATGCAGCGGGTTTAGCATCAAAGACAACTGGAGAAGGTATTTCATTCGCCTTAACCAGTGGAAAAGAGATTGCCAAAAGAATAATGAATCCTAATTATGAAATGGATGAGTTAGATAAAATTTTGACATTAAAAAAAAGACAAGAAAGAATGCTAAAAGTTTTTGATGGTTTGCCATTTATGCAGACTCTTTTGTTTAAAATATTTCTTAATTTGATGAAGAAAAAGTGGTTTCAAACTTATTTTGGAAATTAATGATTACGCCCCCAGAAAATTATTTGCTCTGTTTCACTTCGCACCACGCTGCGCTCTCACTCCACTTCGTTTCGTTCGGGTCACTTAACAAGGGTTAGTTTCAATTTTCTCGGGAAGAATGTCCCTTAAGGGGAAAATTATATTTTATTTAAAATCCCTCAAAAACTCGTTGCTCATCGAACAAGTTCTTCTTCACAACGTCCCGCTAACAGAGTTAGCTTTCGCTTCGCTCGGAGATACTAACAGGCATTATATCCAATACCTCACAAAAAACAAGGCTCGGTACTCACAGGGGGAAATTTATTTTATTTCTAAAGCTAAAATTTCCAGCCCGTGCCTTCCAGCTCTGAGATTTTCTTAACGCTAATAAAAATTAGCTAAAAATCACGAGGTCAGGGTATATAACACGCATTATCAGCAATAGCGATGGCTTACATCCAACCCCCACCCGAAGGCAGTGCGTAACGATAAAGTTATAAAATCAGATAAATACTACTAAGATATGAAAGAAATTTTTTTAATAACAGGAAATAAAGGAAAATTACTCGCTGCACAAAAAGTATTTTCAAGATATAATATTCAAGTTAAACAGATTAAGAAGGAATACCAAGAAATCCAAGCAAAATCTAGTCTAGAAATTGCTCGGTTTACTGTTTTAGAAGCAGTAAAAGAGTTTAAAGTTCCAGTAATACGAGAAGACCATAGCCTGTTTATTCATGCTTTGAACGGATTTCCAGGACCTTATACAAATTATTTTGATAAGACTATGCCAGTTGAAACTTTGATTAAGATTCTCTCATTATTCAAGGATAGATCTGCACATATGGAATTGGCAGCAGCTCTTGCTTTGCCAAATGGAAAAATTTACGATTTTGTTTATCAAGTTCACCTAAAAATATCAAAAAATATTAAGGGAGTTAATCGAAATTGGGATAAGATTTTAATGTTATCTGATGATACTCACACTTTTTCTGAATCAGAAGAAGGCGATCGTTTAGATGTATGGGCTAAGAATTATGAAGAAATCGCAAAACTTCTTTCAACCAAAATGAAAAAATGATTCGCACTGCCTTCCCCCACCCTTAAAATTTGTGCCATCGCTACTCTCTCACTTCGTTCGAGCCACGCCTTGCAGACTCTCGGCTTCGCCTCGGGGCTGATAACAGCAATTAGGCGTAATTTGGTTCTGGCTAAGAAGCAGGTTTCGCTACCTCAATAACTTTTTTTACATCACCGGAAAAAATCTTACTAGCTCTTAAAATCTCTATACCCATAATCTTACCATCTTTAGTAATATCAATAACTATACCATTAGGTAGCTCAACACTTTTCCAATATCCTTTTTCCTGAAGTTGAACATTTAAAATGTCTTCTTCTTTATCGTATGAACTTATCATCTTAATCTAACCAATAAGCTGTAAGTATTTTTATAGTTTTGCCTTTTGTTTTATATACCACTTTAAGTATTCTTCCAGAAGGCGGAATTCTTGATATTGCATTGAATGCATCAGACCATCTTCTATCCCTTAATACTTCAGAATTTTGAATACAATATTCCATAGAATCATCAGTGATATCTGGTCTATACTTTCTTTTCCGCATCCAATGCTTAGAATAGTCAAAAAGCATATGAAAAAGGATATTTAATAGGTTTTATATCTTTCGCCAGAACCAAACTTTCTCACTCCGTTCGAACCTGCTTCGCAGGACGCCTAACATACATTAGTTTCAATTGGAATATCGCTTCACTTCGTTTCGCTCACCCCCCCATCGCAGGCTCGGAGGGGGAAATAATTCTCAATACTCTCAAATTATTTTTTCCAACTTTTTCGCTTCGCTCAAATCCTCATTTCATTCGGAGAAACTAACAACAGTTAGATGAAATTTACAAGTCCGCCTAAGAATGCTTCAAAAACTCTTCTCGAGTCATTTGAAGGTCGTGCTTAATAATCTTGTTTAGAAGCCCTCTATCAATTTTTTCTCCAGGATGATTTGGAATAACCGTAGTTCTTCCATCAGGATGGTCAAAGAACATATGACTGCCTTTTTGTCTTATAAATTTAAATCCAATTTTTTCAAGAATTTTAGCAACCTCTCTTGCAGTCATTAGAGGCAATTTTGCCATATTATACCTCTATTTGCTGTAACCCGACAAATTTTACAATTGGCCGTCTCAACTTTTTAACTTCTACATATAATTCAATTGCTTCTCTTGTTCTTTTAACTAATTCATCATAAGTCTTAGCTTGGGTATGGCATCCTGGAAGCTCCACTACATCAGAAATAAGATATCCATCTTCCCCTTGTTCCACAATGAGATTATATTTATTTGTCATATTTTTTAGATATTATCAGCACTTATATAACTTTCGGCGGACTTGTAAACTCAAAACTTTCATTGCATTCAAGTTTTGCCTTCATTACATTCAGGTCACCTAACACCAATTAGTTTCAATCCGATTTCGCCTTTCCACTCATCCTAAGCATATCAATATTGGTAAATACTTTAAGTTTATGCTGTTCCTTGAAATGGGAATCATGTGCCCAGATTCCTTCTGCTCTAATTGCGAGGCAAGCAGCAAGATGTGGTACATCATTAGGATCACTTATTAGGTTTTTACATTCATCTAAAAAATCTTCATATTCTGATTTTGGGATAATTTCAATTCGCTCAAAAATTAGAGTAAGCAAAATTTCAAATTCTTCATCTGTCAATTTTGTCTTCTTTCTTAACTCTTCCTTATGTTCCTCTATTTCAATCCTTGTATAATCTGGTGTTACGAACTCGAAATTTTCATCAAATAATATATCTCGTGTTGTACTTTCTTGAACCAAAGCTGCTATTATTCGATTTGTATCCACTAGGATTTTCATTTCACAAGACCGTGCCTTCTTGCGATTCCATGCTTTATTTTATTTCCTATCTTCTCTGCATCTTGTTCAGTCAGATTACTTTTTGCTAAAAGTTTATCCATAAACTCTAATTTTCTCGCTTTTTCCCACATAGCTTGTCTTGCTACTTCAGTCCATTTTATGTCTTTATGTCTATCCATAATCTTATGTAGATCCTCTGGAACAGATAATGTCATATTTCCCATATTTACCACCTTTACTTATTTATGTATTTTATGTGGTTAACATATTTATAAGGTTTTCGGCGAAATCGGACTCTTCGGCTTTCTTTGAAATCCTCGTCCCAATTTCATTCGGAGAAACTAACACTGATTATGTCTAATTCAGAATTCGGGCTAAAAGATAGAAACCGAAAGATTTATTCAGATACTTTTGATTCAAGAGACTTCTCTTTTGATGTATCTGGACCTATAACTGTCTCTTGATTATTAAGAAGTGCAACAACTCCCGTGGTTAGAAGAGTGTATCCTCCTGCTTGAAAAATATAACCTGCTCCTAGAAATAAAGTCCCATTTAAAAAAAGAGTTTTTAATCCCATAAAAAAAGGCGGACAACTTCCTGTGCTTCCCGTATGCAAATACAGTACAACACAGAACGGAAACCTGCTTGACTTCCGAGTTCGAAATGGGATCGGGTATATCCAGGCCCCTATGGTCGTCCTATTCTTTATTCTTAAACAGCAGTTTAAAAATCTAACTATTCACATAATAACTACCTTTAAGTAGTATAAAAAGAAAGGTTTAAAAAGGATAAGTAATGCCCAATAATATGGCAGATCCATATAAAGAGCTATATTTGAGAGTAAGGCGCCATTTAGATAGGTCTGCTGAAACAATATGTTATCTAGACAAGCCCCATCCAGAATACACCAATATCCGTGCTTTTGTGGAAGATTCTCTGCTGCTATTAAGAGTAGCCTTGCCAAGCTCATTTTCCACAGCTAACAGACCACTTATAGAAGAAAGGATAGAGCATTTAACTAAACTCTTTGATGATTTAAATAGAAGAGACGCCGGCTATAAAAGAGTGATTGGTCTAAACTAACATTTTTAAAGCTTTTTTATAATATCTTAACATGCAATTACAGCAATTAAGGAGTGAAATAAATTCTGTCAATGAACAGATTATCCTTCTTATTAAAGAAAGGTCTTATTATTCCCAGAAAGTTAAAATTAATAAAGATACTAAGATTCTAAGATTTTATTCAGAATTATTATTAGATTTATGTCCTAAAGAAGGCAAAGAAAGCAGCAAAGCATTAGACCTAAAATTGCTAGAGTTATGCGACAAAAGAATAAATCTTCTTGGGGAGAGAGTTGCAAAAGCAAAATTAAAGGAAAATCCTTCACTTTTGGAGGTTAAGACTAAGGAAGAAATAGAGAAAGCTGTCACAGATCCAGAAAGAGAAAAAGAAGTAATCTCAAAAATTCTAAAATCGGCAGAAGAAATAGGAATTTCAAATTTACCTGCTATAGAAAAATTTTTTAAAAAATTAATAAGTTTAACAACAGACACACAGATAGATTACATAAAAACAATATCTCGCTAATATAATTTCAAACTTCCAGTAACAGCATCAATTCTATTCTCTTCATCAGGGCCTATAGCTAAACAAGTAGTTGTAGAAGTTCCATGAAATGCTGTTTTTCCAGCATCAGTAATTAATGAAGCTTTTAACTTTGCTTTTTTAGCGAGTTCCATATACATCAGTAATTCTTTCTTATCCTTAACCTTTAATATGGACTTTTTCATTCCTTGGCTTCTCCATTTGGTTACAATTTTGTTGTCTGATTTTAAAACAGCATCAACAGAAGCATGAGCCACCTGGGCACTCATCTTACCTTTGTCCATATCAATATCTTTTCTAACAAGAATAACCTGTTTGTATTCCATGAAACTTATGGGTCTTAATCTGTTTTTAATACTTTCCAAACAGCTTCCCCAAGTCTTCCCTATAGTGCTTTAAAAATACTATAATAGAAACAATAACTAAAGCTATGCTTAACCCCTGCCCCATAGTCAATCCAAGATATAACACATCTTCCCTGTAAAAGTCTACTATAAGCCTCCCAATAGACTCAAAGAAAACAAAGTTCCAGAAAATAAATCCCGGTTTAAACACTTTTTGATTTAGAATTAGCAAATAAAAGAATACAACAAACCTCGCAGCAGCAGAGTATATTTGTGAAGGATGTCTGCAGCCTTCAACATTGGGATAATTAACACACCAGTTAACCTCAGTAATCTTTCCTATTAGCTCAGCATTAACAAAGTTAGCAATTCTTCCCAGAGCCAAAGCCAAAATCGCAGGAATCGTTATTATGTCTGCCAGGACACCAAGGTTAATGTTTTTCTTTTTGCTAAAATAGTAAGATGCAATTACAGCCCCTAGTAATCCCCCGTGAAAGCTCATTCCTCCATGCCATATCTTTAATATTTCACCAAGGTTTTGAGAATAAAAATTCCAGTCAATTACACCAACATGAAATATCCTTGCACCAAGCACAACACCTATGATTAAATAAACTATAAAGTCATAAACTTCATCATCCACTATTTTTAATTTATCTTTATTCTTTTTTAAGAAATAAGCAACAAGCAAAAATCCAAAAATATAGACTAAACTATACCACCTAATTCCAAAGCCTCCTATTTGAAATAGGAAAGGGCTCAGATTATGATCAAACATAACTCACCTCTATTCCTGTTCCTATGTTTAATGTTTTTGATTTAAACATATCTTTTGCTTTTAATGAATAATCCTTTATTTTATGCGAGTTAATATTGTCTGCAACAATAATCGCATCTTTATTCAATTTATCCTGTAACACTTCAAGGTATTTAACATATTCCTTTTTTGTTGCATCTATAAACACAAAATCAAATTTTTTATTTAATCTTTTTAAAACATCCAATGCCTCCCCTTTTATAATTTCAATATTTCTTAAATTAAATTCTTTAAAATTATTCCTTGCTAGTTTTATTTTTTCCTCATCTCTTTCAATAGTTTTTATCTTAGCTTTTGGGCATGCCAACCCCATCCAGCATGTGCTATACCCATCAGACGTACCAATTTCTAAAATGCTTTTAGGATTTCTTTTTTTTAGCAATTTAAACAGGAATTCAGCTGTTTCTCTGGGAATATTAAACATATGATTTTCTTTCCCAAACTTTTCTAATTTTATAAAAAAATTAGATATATCCTGTATTTGTTTCTTTTCTTGTTTCATGTTCCTCTCTAGCTCTGTCATACAGCCTTAATCCTTGTGTTGTTCTCTCATAATGCCTCAATTCGTGGTCTCTGACTCTCCTCGCCTCATCAGAAGCTAAACTATACAACAATCTGATAATATTTGATCTTGGATCATAAGTTCCTAAAACTCCAGACCCTAATTCAGCTTCAGTTGCGCTTAATATTGTCAGTTCTTCATTGTCTCTCAATTCCTCATAGAATGTTTTTTCTTTTCTGTATTTTGCACCTTCATCTAAAGTATCAAGTATCTCAAAAATTTGTTTATCTCTATTGTATCTATATGCAAAATATTTATCTAAAACAGCCTCAACAGAATATCTCCCTTTAACTCTTAAGTCAAAAGAAAAAGGAAAGACTTCATCTAGCTTGTCAGTTAAGGACATTTTAATATTCTTCTTCTAGCAATTCAATTATCTCATCATCTTGGTTCTCTGCCCCTATTACTTGCAGCAATACCGGAACAGAAGTTTGTCCAGATATCTTCTTCAATGTCTTTCTTTCAGTATGATCAACAGGAACTTCTATTTTTCTGTATTTGATCCCTTTTTTATCCATAGCTTCTTCCGCTTTCATACAACAAGAGCATCCCTCTAATCTAAACAAAACCAAATCTTTTTTTACCATTTTCCTTGACCTCCTTAATCACCATAGGACAGATATTTTTTAAAATTATTTTAACCCAAATCTATCTGGGTCATGATAAGTTCCTTTGTAACCATTTTTTTTAATTTCCCCCTTGCTCTAGTCTCAAGTTGCCTTATTCTCTCTTTTGTTACCCCAATAATACCTCCGATTTCCTCAAGATTCAAAGGTCTATCCCCTCTTAATCCAAACCTATACTCCAGGATGATTCTATCTCTTTCATCTAACTGACCAAGATATCTCCTAACAAATTCTTTTCTTTCCTGCTCCATTATTCCTTGGTCCAGATTACTGGAGGATGCATCAGGAGTAACTGCATATAAATTCCTATCATCTGAGGGATCTAAAGGCCCATCAAAGCTTAATTCACCTCTCAACCCTGCTCTCATATTCTGGATCCTGGAAGGAGGCAAATCTACTAACTCTGAAATTTCATACACATTAAGAAACCTGCCTAACTCCTGTTCTCTTTTACTTACAGGGCGTTTTATATGCCCTTGAGTCCCATAAATAGATGGAGGTCTTCTAACAACATCCTCTTTCTTCAGTGCCTGATCTATCTTCTGTCTTATCCACCAAACCGCATAAGAAATAAATTTAAATCCCCTCTCCCCATCAAACCTCTTAGCGGCCTCCATCAATCCTTCATTCCCCTCACTTACAAGCTGTGCAAGAGTCATACCTCTGTTATTATTTAAGTAAAGTTTAGCAACAGTCGCCACAAAAGGCAGATTTGCCTCAATAAGAGTCCAATACGCTTCTTCATCCCCTTCTTTTATCCTTCTGCTTAAGTCCCCTTCCTCTGCTCGGCTAAGTGGGGGGATAGACCTTTCAGCATAATAAAAAGTGTCTCTTTCAACAGCTCCCATAATATTTAATAAAAAGTTGAATAGCTTTTAAAGTGTTTCTACTTAAACACTTCCCCGGTCTCCATGCTCCAAAACAGCAAGTCCAGTTCATCCATCTCAATTCCAATCTTGCTTGAAAATTTTTTGAATTCGTCCTCGATGTCTAGATAAGCTTTTGGAGTTAAAGTTTTAGGAATTTCTTTTATAACATTTAACTTAATTAAATTCTTTAAGATATGCCTGTCTAAAATCGCTAAGTTTTCATGCCCAGTATTTCTTAAGAAATGGCTATTATGTAGGCAAACTCCACCAAAACCACCAACAAAGTTTTCATACTTATCGTCTTTGTCACTAACTTCAAGATCATAAACGTATTTTTTACTATATTTTTCTTTTTTAATTTCTTTAATCTTTACGAATGACAAATCAGAATACGCTATTTTTTTTAAACTCTCTAAATCATCAGTCGTTCCATAGGGTTCTAAAAGAGAAATTATCTTTTTCAAACCCTCTTTACTAGAGTCATTTATATGTTTGTTTCTCATAATCTTATTAAATAAATATGTGTGTTTACCATCAACCTTAGATATAATCTTTAAGTCTTTATGAATCTTATGCAGAAGATCACCAATAGAAGGAACAACTTCTGTTTTATTTATAAATTTATGATTCTTAAGGTCATCTGGTTGTATGATCCCACTAACATCAATTGTGTTATTAAGGGTGTTATTTCTTTTTTTTATACAATGTCTCCCAATAACTCCAATCATTAATAAACTTAATAAGATCCCATTAGCTAATTCTTTGGAGGTAGTAGATATACTCATATAAGATTTTGATTTTTTCCAGCCATCCCCTTCCCAATATCCTTGTAAAAAAGATATTATCTTATCCTTAGAAGCAGAATATACTACCTCTGGAAAATTCTTTGTTGTTGCAGTTCCCTTTATACCCAATATATATTTAATAAAATAAAAGAAAGGTTTGCTATGAACTTTAGATGTGTAAACATTCTTCTTTTTTGGTTTATATGATTTAACTCTTACTCCAAAAACATATTTTAACAAAAAATTAAGTTTTTTATGTCTATCAAGTTCCTCTAAACCCAATGTAAACTCAATAGGATTCTTTTTAATATAGGCTTCAGCCATTAATATTCCTAAAATCCAAAAAAAATCTTCGTCAAGATTAATAACAGACTTTAGAAAAGTATTAGACCTTCTAGTTCCTATAACAACATTATGCTTCTCCAAAACTTTAATAGAATATGCTTCTTTTGGAAGTTTTTTTAACATATGCATAGATATAATTCCTCTAAAATTTTGAGTATATTGATTCTTTCTTAGTATTTGTTTATGAAAATTATCTCTTAAGTACATCACATAAGACTTACTTCTTAAATAAAAAGAATTCACAACATCTTTATCAATGAATTCTTTAACAATATTTAACCTTTCAGGTAAAAATTCAGAATGTTTTAATGAATTTGGAATTGCTATAAACTCCCCTTCTTTAAGATTCCGTACTTCTGCTTCTATTAACTTTCCATTTTTAACCGTAAATACGCTATGATCTCCAGTAATTTTGGTCTTTCTACCAGTAGTAAGTTTTATCTCATACAAATCTTTTTTATAGTTATGTCTCATAATCTTAGTAGCAGAGCATATTTCAAATTTCAGATTAGAATGATTAAATGCAAATGTCTTTATTTGCTCTGCTGAATCATGATATTTATCATATAATTCTCCTATTCCTATTAATTTTACCCTATCTTTTATTATGATTAAAACTTTTTCATCATAAGGTAAACTCGCTTCTTTTAATCCGAGGCCCTTAACATTCTCAACAAGGAATTCTCTTTTTTCTTTATCGTCATTTATTTTATCCAATTCTTTTCTTAATTCTGAATATTTCTCTTTCATCTCTAATAAATATTTTCCCTTGTTATTATGAAATCTTGTATTTTTAATTAAATAAGGAGCAGGATTAATATTTCTCTCCTTAAACCTCAATCCTTTTAATTCTTCAATTGCCGCATCTGCTTTCTTTGCAGAGCTTTGAGGGGTTAATATGCAAAAGCACAGTTCATAAAACCATTCATCTTCTTTGATATTTTTAAAATCCTTTAACCTTTTCTTAATAATATCATTTTTTCTAGAATACTCTTTTTTTAATAATTCAACATCCATGCATTTAGCTACTTCAAATAGTTTATATCACTTTCTAGTTTTTATTCCCAGTCAGTGTACTTTGCAAAAATAGTATCCCTGTTAATTGCTTTTTCTTTTCTCTGCACCAGTCTTGTTTGAATCTTGCTAAATGCTCTGTTGAGAGTTGGAGTTATCCCATACTCACTTCCACTGGCAACTACTTGATTGCCTGAATTGAAGTAATTTGCTTTGCAATAGAACAAAGGAATCTGTCTTGTCTTCTCTTTTCTCTGGGTTAAATATACATCTAACTTCCCGCCATCAATAAACTTAGAATGTTTCTTAGCTAATTCATAAGCTACATTGTATATCTCCTTCTTATCAATGTTTGCTAATCTCTTTAATCTGCCAGCAAACTTAACAGACAAGTCAAGTTTCATTCTCTTCACCCCCCGAATATATACCTAGCTAAAGAAAACTGATACTTAAACTTAACACATATACTGTATATACTGCTTAAAAAAGCAAAAAGAATAAAAACTAATCTGCAAGAATCAAAATATGTCTGAAACAGAAAGAATTGAAGATTTAGTGCAGTTTGCCTCTTCCTTCCTGACTTTAACAAGGGTGTTTAAACAGCAACCAGCAGTAGTTTTAGACTCCCGGCTTTCTGTTAGTGGAAATCATGTTCTTAGATACAGAGAATTAAAGTCAGGAAGATATGTACTTTATCCCACCGCAGTACATTTACTCCACAGGCAGTTAGACAGCCTAACCGAAAGAAGAGCATCTCTAGGTTGGGATGTTTATTATGATGCAGCGCTTTCACTTCAGGAAATATGGGAGATAGATACAAGGATGGTAGGAGAATATGCCAGAATTGAAAGTGCAAGGTTCTGTCAGGAAAGAACAACAAGTCCAATTGATCTTAGTGTGATTTTTATGTACAGTGTAGGCCACAGGAGGAATATCTCTATAAGAACAGGAGGCAAATTTATCTCAAGTATGGGAGTAAGAACACCACAGCAATTAGCAGGAAAGATAATGATGGCTTATCTCCATGAAGGCAACCTAGTGGCTATCTCTCCATTATGAGGTATGGAACTCTACAATATCCTCATCTTTTAACTTATGTTCTATCCCGACTCTTTGTCCTTCAAACTTAGCACTCTTCCCCCACACCCTGGCAAACTTAAAATTCCTGACAAAATCTTTATGCACATTATTTGCCAGATCTCTAACACTAGCCCCTTTTTCTAAAGCTAAAGGGGGGTAATCATGCTTTTTTCTGGGTTGCTTTGTATAAATTTTCATTAAGTCAAGAGATCTCCATATCCTCTCTTTTAATTTTTCAGCATCTTCATCCTTCCTGGCAACTAAATGCTTAACATAAATATCATTGTCTTCCAACTCTTTTTTCACCAGCTCCAAATTATCCCCCATCAGGATTAACAGATCAGACATTCTCATAATAGCTAAATAGGTAGGTCCTTTTTCACTTTTCTCAAAATTTTCAATAATTGCTGGAATCTCAATAATCTGCAATAATACCCCTTTATAATTTAGGATTCCTACTTCAGGTTTGGTAGTGCTAAACTGATAGTCAGCTATTAAGACATTAGCATTTGTCAATTTTTTTAATAAAGTAGATT
>Ga0209541_10012171_pt1 | contig 13347 bp, 15 predicted proteins | sample RifCSPlowO2_01_FD_184027 | JGI IMG/M metagenome (GOLD analysis project Ga0209541, IMG submission 184027) | Groundwater microbial communities from Rifle, Colorado - Rifle CSP2_plank lowO2_0.1 (SPAdes) (version 2) | ecosystem: Environmental > Aquatic > Deep subsurface > Groundwater | place...
GGCCTCTTCGTTTGACAAAATACTTATAATAATGTATTGTAAGAGATGGAGGGAGTATGCCAAGACTTGGTCGGTTGTTTGTGGCATTAGCTACGATAAGCGTGCTACTCGGACTTCGGGAGTTGTGGCTGGCATTCGCAATGTTGATAGTCCAGAAAGAGCAACTCTTGGAATTCGTCACAGAGAAGGGTGTCGCAGCAGCAAATTTCGAAGTGATTTTTGTTGTTGCTGGCGGTCTCTTTCTCACTGGCTGGCCCATTGCGTATCGAAAATTACAGTGGACTCAGTGGAAGTAGCTTCTCATGCCACACGCCGCGCGTTCGCAAGAACGCGCGGCTGTTCGTTTATTTTTTCAATATTTGGAAAGTTTCTTCTCTGTCTCTGATCTCAAATCCTAGACCTTCAATCTCTCTCCTAATCTTATCTGCTTCTTCGAAATCTTTTTTATTTTTCGCCTCTTGTCTTTTTTCGCCTAAGTCTAAAATATTTTGTGGCACATCCGAAAATTCATTGTGTTCCAGATCGAGCCCAAGCACTTTATCGAACTCAAGAAGTGTCGCCGCTTTGAGAGCAGGGGAAACCGATTCATCTTTGACCAACTTCCAAACTACTGCGAGTGCTTCCGGAGTATTAAGGTCATTTTCTATCGCTTCTTCAAATTCTTTTTTATACTTCTCATCTATTCTCTTATTCGTGCGAACCTGCCCGTCCGGCAGGCGGGTTAGCCCATGATAAATTTCCTTCAATTTCCTGTACGCATTCTGTGCCGCCTCAAGTGCTTCCCAAGAGAAATTGACTGGAGTTCTATAGTGAGCCATGAGCAGGAAATAGCGATAGGCTAGGGGAGAGAAACCCTTAGCCTCGATATCATCTAGTGTGTAGAAATTGCCTTCCGACTTGGCCATCTTGGCATTAGAGACGGTGATAAATCCGTTGTGGAGCCAGTAGTGCGCCAGCTCACATCCGCACGCACTCTCCGACTGGGCGATCTCATTGTTGTGATGTATTGGAGCTAGGTCTATCCCGCCAGTATGGATATCGAAAGTATTGCCAAGATATTTGGTCGACATAGCTGAACATTCTAGGTGCCAGCCCGGGAAACCTTGCCCCCAAGGACTTTTGAAGCCTAGATTCTTATTGAATTTCCACAAAGCGAAGTCTTGAGAATTTCTCTTTCGAGAATTTACAATTCTCGACTCCACTTCTTTACCCAATTTACCCAGTCGGCCATAATTCGGATCTTTCGATATGTCGAAATAGATACCGTCATAAGTTTGGTAAGTAAAACCTTTTTCCTCAAGCCGCTTTACGAGTGCAAGTTGTTCTATAAGATGTTCGCTCGCTTTCGGCAAGATATCCGGCTCTTTGATATTTAATTTTGAAGTATCTTTTCTGAAGACTTCTGTATAGAAATCCCCAAGTTCTTTCATCGATTCCATGCTGACTTTCTTCCCATCGCGCTTGAGCCCTCGGATCATCTTATCTTCGCCCTCATCATTATCGCCACCAATACCAACATCAGTAATATTCATCACCTGCTTCACCTTAAACCCTAGATATTCAAATGTTCGGCGTAATATATCTGCCAAAAGAAACGAGCGTAAATTTCCAATATGGACATGGTCGTAGACAGTCGGGCCGCAGTGATACATATTGACCTCGCTAGAGTTTATGGGACTGAAGTCTTCGACCTTCCCCGAGAGAGTATTATGAAGTTTTATAGTCATTTATCCCGTTAGAGATAGGATGCGCCAGCGCATCCGTAAGTTATTTTTAATATGTTGATAATACCACATGATTTATCTCTAACGGGACGAGTATGCTACAATACCTAAAATGGAATTCTTGAGAAAACACGCTGGACTTCTCATAGTCGGGGCAGTGATTGCTATTATTTTTTATAATGTTGGCTTTAGTGCCGGAGAGAAAACTCTTACGGCTGATAGGGCTGGGTTAGAGAATACCGAGGAAGGCGAGCCGATTTCTGTTGACTTCCAAGCCTTCTGGAAGGCTTGGAACCTTCTCAACGAGAAGTATGTACCCGCCTCGACGACAGCTAAGGCTGTGGGTGACCAGAAGAAAGTTTGGGGTGCTATAGAGGGTCTGACCGATTCGCTGGGTGACCCTTACACCGTATTTTTCCCACCGGTAGAATCGAAACTTTTCGAAGCTGACATCCGCGGCAACTTCGATGGTATAGGGGCGGAGATACTGGCTCAAGACGGTGCCATCACAGTCATCGCTCCGTTGAAAAATTCTCCAGCCGAGAAAGCTGGCATCATCGCTGGTGATAGAATTATTAAAATTAATGACAAGGAGACTAGTAGTTTATCTACCGAGGATGCTGTCCAACTTATCCGTGGAGAAAGGGGTACACAAGTAGTTTTAACCATCTTTAGAAGTGGCGTGAAGGAGCCCTTCGATGTCACGGTAACACGCGACGTCATAGATATCCCAACTATCAATACCAAAGAGTTACCGAACGGGATATTCGTCATAGAACTTTATAGTTTCTCTGCTCAAGCTCCGAATCTTTTCCGCAATGCTCTTAGGGAGTTCATTGTTTCTGGTAATGACAAACTTATCCTCGACCTTCGGGGCAATCCGGGAGGGTATCTGGAAGCGGCTATAGATATGGCTAGTTGGTTCCTGCCTTCAAGTATGGTGGTGGTAAGGGAAGACTTCGGCAAAAACAGCAGCGAGGAGAAAGTTTATCGAAGTAAGGGGTACAACGTCTTCAACGACAATCTCAAATTTGCGATACTCGTGGATAGAGGCTCTGCTTCGGCGACAGAAATATTGGCAGGGGCTCTGGTAGAACATGGCAAGGCAGTCTTGGTAGGAGAGAAGACCTTCGGCAAAGGTTCTGTACAAGAGCTCGTCAGCATCACCTCGGAGACTTCTCTGAAAATTACTATCGCCCGCTGGCTCACCCCCAACGGTGTCTCAATTTCCCAAAATGGTATCGAACCAGAATATCCTGTCGCCTACACTCTCGCCGATAGGGAAGCTGACCGCGATCCGCAGCTCGAAAAGGCGATAGAAATACTCAATAAACAATAGACAATGATATGAAAATAATTTTACTTAAAGATGTGAAAGGGGTAGGGAAGAGATTTGAAGAGAAAGACATCTCTGCTGGGTATGCAAACAATTTCTTAATTCCCAAAAGTCTGGCAGTACCTATAAACCCAACTTCTTTAAACATGATTAAACAGATGAAAGAGCAGAGTGAGAAGAGTAGGGTAGAAGAAGAAAAAGAAGTGAACGAGAAATTATTGAAACGCCAAGAGAAACACGAGGCTCTTGAGAAATTTAGGCATGAGCAGAAAGGAACACCCCTCGACCCATTCGACACAGGCTCAGGGTCGCCCTGAGGAATTCGAAGGGCGACTAAGCTCGGGGTAAAACACTCATCACCTTCTTCTTGACCACTGTGTTATCGAAATGGATTTTGCGTTTGTAACTTAGAATTACTTGCCCATCTTTTATAGCGAAGAGGGTATGATCCTTGCCTATGGAGACATTCTTGCCTGGCAAGACGTCGGTACCGCGCTGACGCACGAGAATAGAGCCGACTCGAGCATAGTCGCCTGGGGTAACCTTGATTCCAAGATATTTCGGGTTGGAATCTCGGCCGTTTTTAGTAGTGCCGGCTGATTTCTTATGTGCCATAATTAAGCCATATGAATATATCAGAAACCATCTCTTATGACAAGGATGGGGAAGTGGTGAGGTTCCCCGTGTTTAGAAAGCTTTTTCTCTCACTAGTTATCATCTTGGTGGCTGCACTTTCCTTCGGCATCGGGCGACTGTCAGTGATAGGGAAGAGGGGAACAGTCAGAATCGAATACGATTCTGAAATTTCCAATTCACAATTTCCAATTTCCAATGAGGCCTCAGTTTCTAAAGCATTCAATAACATTGAAAATTCATTGAAAACTGAAAATTCAAAAATTGAAAATTCCACCTCTGTGGTGGTATCCAAGAACGGATCTAAGTATCATTATTTGTATTGTTCGGGAGCCAAACAGATAAAAGAGGAGAATAAAATCACTTTCGCCACCCCAGCGGCTGCAGAAGCAGCGGGTTATACCCTAGCTGCCAATTGTAAGCTTCGTTAAATTATAGGATATATGGCTCAACAGAGCCATTCTATATATATTTCACCACACATACTGCTTGACTTCAAGAGTCAGGTATGCTAGTATATAAATAAGTCAGCAGGTGCTGGCTTTTCATTTTCCTACGTCGCTCCTTCGGAGCTATGCAGGACAGGGGGAGAGAAGTTACAGACACGGCCACTCCCGATTAGCAACTAACCTACTGTTATTTTACAGCTTACGACTATTAGTCTCCTACTCAGCTTGTCCTCTGGAGCTTTTGCTGTATTGCCTGCACTACCATCGCTCGTAATGCCTACGACTGGAAGGGAGGTAACGGTAGAGCCAGTACCTAAACAAGTTAGAGCGGAAGACTATCAACCGATTACAGACACGGAGAACATTGAAAGATTCGTCAATGACTACTTCACCGATATTCCCGTCCTCGCAGATATTGCAAGGTGTGAGTCACAGTATCGCCAGTTCAATTCGAACGGTGATGTGCTGAGAGGGAGAAAGAACAGTTACGACAGAGGAGTGATGCAGATCAACATCTTGTACCACGCCTCCACTGCAGAGAAACTCGGGCTAGACGTCCATGATCTCGACGACAACGTTGCTTACGCGCGTTATCTCTACGAGAAACAGGGGGTCAAGCCGTGGATGTCATCTTCAGCCTGTTGGGCCAAGTTCAATCAGTCTGTTATCGCTAAGAGGTAATCTTCTCTCGACTTCGCTCGAGACAAGTACACAAATCCCGCCTTGCGGCGGGATTTGTTGTATAAAAATTTTTATAAAAGGGTAGGGCGCACCTATGGTGCGCCCTCTTCGGACTCGAATCTCCTCGATGTAAGCATGTCAACGAGACTGGCCTCGTCGGAAGAGAGTGTGATAGTACCAGACCTCTTCACCAACCTCTTAATGCCAGCTTTCTCGAGGTCAGTGATGGGAATATGAATGCCGATATAATCAGCATCTATCCGACCCGATGAGAGTGCCTCTTGGACTGACATGATCACCACGCCAATCTTTCTGAGCGCCGCTTTCTGTAAGTCGTTGAAATCGAAGCCGATGACGATGGCTGAAGCAAACTTGGCCAATTTCGACCAAGGGCTCGTCGAGTGGCCGATGTCATCAGCGTGGGGAATAGTCCTGAACTTGCTCTTCTGACTCTTAGGCGGCATGAAATCCTCCGTATGTTCGTAGTCTAGAAGCATCATACTTGCTAGAAATATAAAATCAATGTTTAAGGGGTGAGGGGAGGGCTTATTTAGCTTTATTTGAACGTCGCACAATATATCTTTGCGGTCATTAAGCTAGGCTCTAGAATAGATACATCTATAATCTGCTATAGCGTGAATTAGATGTATATCCCCTACCGATAATAGGTTTGTGTAGTTGGACATTAATCATTGAAAATTTATTGTAAATTAAAAATTGTAAAATTGTAAATTATCTCCCCCCACCCTGCCCTCTCCCCTATTTTGCCAGTAGGGAAGTTTGCTTGATTTTATGGATATTTCTGTTATTGTTGCTTCAGAAATTGCACACCTGAGTCAGAGGAGAATGGGTATGACCGAAGATGAGGTTTTTAAGATCTTCGATGAGGCTGGGGGTGTCATCACCAACAGTCACGTCGAACTGAGTGGCGGCAAACACACCACTGGTTACATCGACAAGTACGCTGTCTACAAAAACACTGAGAAGGTCTCTCTCCTCTGTCATGCCATCGCCGAGCGATTCGTCAACGATGATGTGGATGTGGTGATAGGTCCGGCCCGAGGCGGCATCCCACTCTCCAGACAGACAGCTCACCATCTGAGAAAACTGACTGCGAGACAGATACTCTCAGTCCATGCGGACAAGTCTGAGGATGGGAAAGGCTTCATCATCAGAAGTACTTACAGCAGGCTCATCACGGGCAAGCGTGTGCTCGTGGTGAAAGATGTTCTCACAACCGGCCGCTCTACGCAGTTGGTTGTCAGAGCAGTCGGGTCAGTCGGTGGTCGTGTCATAGGCGTTGGTGCTCTTTGCAACCGTGGGGACGTCACAGCACGAGATCTGGGAGTGTCGAAACTTGAGACTCTCATGAACGTGACTTTCCACACCTGGGACAAGAAGGACTGCCCGCGTTGTAAGGAGGGTATCCCCCTTGTCGAGATGCCTTGAGGTTCTCTGGGCCACCATCGTTCGCACGATGGTGGCCCTTTTCAAATCCCCTATTCATAGTGAGCTTGTCGAATCTATTTATCTAGAAGAGATGACCACCACTTGAAAGTGAAATTCATCAGAAGATAGGCTGGCACATAAATTGGCGCCAGTAGGAAGAAAAGTACCAATTTAAAAAATTTCATAAATTTTCACGAAAAGAGCTTTGATGTAATCCCAAGAAATATTTAAGATATCTTTGATGTAATTGATAGTAGCCCTCCCCTTCTTCGACTCTATGGCATCAAATATTGACCAGTCGAAAAAGTAGAAAAATATAGCCAACGCGATAATAATTAGTATGATCTTGCCTATAAACCCTCTGTTTTTCATAAACCCAGTCTACCCCTCAACGGTGTTCGGGGCAAGTTAGAGAGACGGTAGGCCCGCCTGCCAAAGCCTGAAGCCTCATAAGGCAATGGCGGGCAGGTAAGCAAGCGGATCAAGGTAGGAACTTATGCCGAGAGCAATAGGTACAGAGACCTGCTTACAACCAATACTAGTGGTAAATTGCCGAACTTCAACTCCTTGGGTAGCAAAGAGACCGACGTGGAGATGTTGCCCCTTAGAATAACCGGAACCATACACGCCTGGAGTTCCCCCAGAATATCCGACAATCTCCCCTGCCCTGACTCTCTGGTCATTTTTCACGATGGCGGCAGAAAGATGCGCATACACAGATGATAAGCCATTATCATATTTAAGGAGAATCCAGCGTCCGTAAGAATAGCATCCTTTCTGACTATCGGTATTATCTGTTCCAGATACAACCCCTCCAAACATAGCTCGTACTGGAGTTCCCATAGAAGCTCTAAAATCTAATCCATTATGAAAGCAATCTGGAGGTGGGTATATCTTACAATCACTCTTACCGAATGTTCCTGTGATATAGACTTGATCTAATGGCCAATTTAAAATACCATGATTCGGACTAGGAAAGAGTGTGGGATCTAAAGTGATGCGAAGTTGTTGTTCCAAGTTAGACAAGTCTTGTTCGGACTGCTTCTGACGAGCCATGTTTTGGACCAGTAACTTCTGATACTCGGCTTCTTTATTTTTCGTTTCCGCTAGGAGTTTCTCTTTGGCTTTTTTATTCTCTTCCACCACCGACTTCTGTCCACTTAGCTGACCCTTCAGACTGACCTGCTCCCCTTTCACCTTCTCCTTTTGTTCTTTCTGTTGATTAAGAATTTTTTTAGTCTCACGTAGAGCATCAATCTCTTCTTCCAGTCGACCGCTTAGACCAGCAAGCTGACTATTATCTTGCCAGATATCAGAGAGTCGCACGTAAGCTAGGAGATGATACAAGAGTGGTTTGGAATCGTATTCAGAAAGGGCCGTGATAGTCTCTGCGATAGCTTGTCGGTGAGTGACGATCTGTCGCTCTTTCTCGCCCATAGTGTTTTCAAGCGACTTGATAGTTAAATCTGTAGAAGTAATTTTCGACTGAGTAACATTAATATCTGCGGCCAACTTTTTCCTCGTGGTATCGAGAGATTTGACGGCAGTGCCGAGAGATTGAGCTTCTCTATTAACCGCCTCAAGCTCGGCACTCAGGATTTCACGCTCCCTTTCCAGCTGCTTCAAATTTTCTTTGTTTTGGTTAATCTGCTGTTCTAATTCGGTAGGAGTAGCAGCACTTGTAATAGAAGTAGGTAGTAAGAAGTAGGTAGTAAGAAGTAGAAGAATTAATAGACTCGCGAGTCTCCATTTCATTTCTCTTTTTTACCAAGGTTAAAGTGTTTCCTATTGACCCAAGCCAGCTTCTTCTCATCGAAAATCGCCCCGCCTTTATGTACTCGTGAGAGGTCGAAAACTTTTATAAGTTCTTCGAGAGTAAATATCTCCTGTTCTGTGCCAGGATTCCAACCAAGTAAGGCTAGATAATTGATAACTGCCGCCGGCGAGATTCCCTTTTCACGATAATAATCGAGCGAGACTGACTCACCATGTTTGCGTTTAGAGAGTTTCGATCGATCTTGGGCCAGGATGAGAGGCAGGTGCGCGTATAAGGGTCTCGGAGCACCAATGGCTTCTTGAATTAATATTTGCCGAGGGGTGTTAGAAATATGATCTTCACCACGAATCACGTGCGTAATACCGGATTCGAAATCATCAATTACTACTGCGAGGTGATAGAGCGGTTCATCGACACTCCTTGCTATGACAAAGTCTTTCAATTCAGTGGTATCGAACTCGATCTCTCCACGAACTAAGTCGTTGAACTTTATTTTCTTATTTGGATTTCTAAAGCGTATTACTTTGTCGTCGGATTCGTAGACTAAGTCTTGACTCAACATTTTTTCTACATAACTTTTGTACACCTCTCCTCGTTCTGATTGCCTATATAATTCGTCGTACTTAAGCCCGAGCCACTCGAGACCTTCCAAGATATCGTCCTCAAATTCTTTCTTCGATCTCTCTTTGTCTGTATCTTCTATTCTTAAAATAAATTTCCCATCATTTTTCCTAGCAAAGAGAAAATTATAAAGTGCTGTGCGTGCACTCCCAACATGGAACTTCCCCGTCGGTGACGGGGCCATCCTTACTATGACCTGCCTACCGGCAGGCAGGCTTTCATTATTTTTCGATTTCATGACTTAAAGCAATTTTTAGCAACTCTTCGGCCACCTGACGTGCGGCATTGGGTTTGTAGAATACTTTGGCAGCCGCTTTCATACTTTCCCTCTGGGCTTCATTTGTCACCAGACGCTCTATCTCCGAAGCCAAGAGATTGGGAGTGAGGTTCGCTTCCTCGATCACTTCACAAGCCCCAGCGCGTGCGTAAGCAAAGGCGTTTGAACGCTGGTCCCCGCTTACTCTCTCGTTGATAGGAATGATGATGGAAGGTATCCCCCAGGCTGCGATCTCAAATATGGTCGAGCCTGCGCGTGAGACCACGACGCTGGCGATGCCAGCCGCCATACGCATAGTTAAGACGTTCATGTAGTCGAAAGCTTTATATCTATCTTTATGGGTGGAGTCGAAGAGAACTGCGGCCGCAGTCGCTTTCACTTCGGCGATATTATTTTTACCGGTTTGATGGACTATAGCGTACTTCTCCACCAAACTTTTAAGTCCCTCAAGTAGTGCTCCATTAATCTTCTCGGCCCCTTGTGAGCCACCGAGCACCAAAATTACTGGTACATTTTCTTCAAGTTTCAGAAATTCGCGAGCACCAGTAGATATTGGTTGAGCCAGATCTTTGCGCACTGGATTACCAGTGAAGACTGCCTTACCAACTGGGAAATACTGCGCCGCCTCGGCATAAGAGAGAGCGATTCTGGCGACCCATTTTCCGGCCCAAGAGTTCACTTTGCCAGGCACGGTATCGGATTCGTGAATAACGACCGGGATACGCAAGATCCGCGCGGCCACAAGCGCCGGGAAGCTCGCATACCCACCTTTGCCGAAGACTACATCAGGATAAAGTCGATAAACTTGAAGGAGCGAGACTACAATCCCCCACCCTGTTTTAAATAGATCAAAGAAATTTAAGATAGAGAAGTAACGACGGAGTTTACCCGCGCTGTTTCTCTTGTAAGTAATTCCAGTTTCGAAAAGTACCCCAGGGTTATACGGAGTAGGAGACATGTAAAAGAGCTCCGGTTCCAGAAGTCTTTTCTCCTTGGCGAGATTTTTCAATTCCTCGGCGATGGAGATTATCGGGTAGAAGTGTCCGCCAGTGCCGCCGCCGGTAAATAGTATTCTCATTAACTTTCTTTGGTTCTAGAGATAGAGAGGACGATACCCACTTCAAGTAAGGTGATAAAGAGTGAGGTGCCACCGTGAGAGACGAAGGGTAAGGTAATGCCCGAGAGTGGGATGACCCCGAGCATGGCGCCAATATTGACGAATGCTTGGGAGACAATCATTATAACAATTCCGACCACTACCAGTCTACCGAAAACGTTGGGCACCTTCGAAGCAATTTTGAGACCCCGAGCGCCGAAGAGGACGAAAAGGGCTATTAAAGAGACAGAACCTACGAAACCGAATTCTTCGGCCGCCACGGCGAAGATCGAGTCTCCTATGGGTTCTGGCAGATAAGTAAATTTCTGCACACTCTGGCCAAAGCCGCGGCCGAGTAGTCCCCCGGAACCGACAGCGATGAGAGATTGTTTGATCTGGTAGCTTGCCCCTTGTATATCGACTTCTGGGTTAAAGAAAGTAACAATACGTCCTTTAATATACGGACTGGTGAAAAATAGAATCGAGAGTCCTATCATAGCGGCGAGTACGGTCACCAAAACGTATCGCCATTTGCCACCTACGGCTATAAACATGGCCATGCCCGCTGTGATGATAAGAATCAGATTGTCAGTATCAGGTTGTTGTACCAAAAGGATTGCAGATATAGTAAAGAGTATTAGTAGTGGCAAGAACCCAAAGCGGAAAGTTTTTATTTTATCCTTAACACTCGCTGCCCAAGCCGCGAAGTAGATGATGAAAGCCAGCTTCAATACCTCCGATGTTTGGAAAGAAACGCCGAAAACCACAATCCAACGTTTGGCTCCAGCATGTTCGAAGCCAATCCCAGGAATTAGTACCAAAATATTGACGATAATAGCGATAAGAAAGATGTAGAAAGCTAATTTGCGCCAAATGTTGGGGTTGAGGCGCGAGGCTATGACCATAGCTATAGTACCTAGGAAAAGTCCGAAAACAGTTTGGGAAAAAGCGATGCTTGAGTAGTTGGAAACTTCTTTTGCCAAGAGACCGAGAGAAGCGGAGCTGAATATGAAAAATCCAGCCACCATCAAGATGATAGATACGAGCAAAAACGGTTTATCAACTTTCCCTCGACTGGCCATCCCAGTTAGAAATTATAAATTTATAATAATCTGCAATAACTACACACCCGTTGAATTTCTAACGGGACAGGTAATTACTGCGAATTATAGCATTAACTCACCAGGGCCAAGATGACGCCGGAGATGGCCGAGATGACTGAGACGATCCAGTAACGCATGACCACTTTCTCTCTTGACCAACCGAGGGCTAGGAAATGATGATGTAGAGGTGCCACTTTGAAAACTCGGCGTTTGTTGAAAAATTTATAAACATATATTTGGATAATGACAGAAAGTGATGTGGCCACTAGAGGGAAAGCGATGATAGGTAATATTAGTACTGAATCAGTGAGAAAGGCAATAACCGCAAGCACAACGGAGAGGGCTATCATCCCCGTCTCCCCCATGTAGAAGCGCGCTGGTGGTACATTGAACCACAAGAAGGCCAGAATCCCTCCAGCAATAGCACCAGAGAGAGCCGAGATATCTATTTGATTATTTATGAAAGCGATGACAGCGAACGCGCCGAAGTTGGTAGCCAAGACTCCCCCAGCCAAACCATCAATACCATCAATGACAGAGCTCGAGAAGGTAGCCAGCATCACTATGATGAAGAAGGGTATGAACCATATACCAAGCTCCAAGTTTCCCCAGAAAGGGATGTGAACTGCACTGAAGTCTATTTTGTAATAGAACCAGAGGCTAATGATGATACCGATGAGAGTAACGAGTAATATTTTTATCTTGCGATAAGATAGAGTATCTTTGGCATAACTACTTTGACCAGATATCTGGATGAGATCATCTGCTAGTCCCACAAAGGCGGCGAAGAAGAATGCGGCCAAGGGTACCAGAGTCTGACTTCTAGAAAAGAAGTTTAGCTTCAAAGTTAAATTGGATGGGAATACGAGTGAGAGTAGGTAGATCACACAGACGGTGAAGAGAACCGATGACCAGACTATAACTCCACCGAGGCGCGGAGTATTTATTTCCCTATCGGTATTGTGAATATTGTTGAAAGTTTCAGAAGTATCGGCTTGGGTTCTGGGAGATTTCTTCCACATCTTGTGCCTAAGGAAATGCTTGGTGAAAAATGGTGTGATGGAAAGGCCAATGAAGAAGGTCAGAATGGTTGGAAAGATGATTTTAAGAATGTCGCTCATGGAGGATGAAGGTATTGTACCAAATGGCAAGCATCAAGAGGAGATAAACCTTTCTTGAATTATCACTCTTTTTCGCTGTGTGATCGTCAATGATTTGTACGATATATCGTACATCCATATGGCTCTTGATATATGAGTTTTCTAAAATAGTTTTATAAATATCTTTCCTATCAGTTGTAAACCAGTCTCTAATAGGCGTCGGGAAGCCGAGCTTCTTCCTATTGCGTGTCGATTCTGGCAACACTTTCTTAAAGGCCTCGCGCAAGAGATATTTAGTAACACCCCCCTTCCATTTGAACCTATCTGGCAAAGTAGCGGCCAGATGAGCCACCTTAGTGTCTAGAAATGGCACTCTAAGCTCGAGTGAGTGAGCCATAGTCATCTTATCAGCCTTGGCCAATATATCCCCTACTAGCCAGGTGTTTATGTCTATATACTGCATTTTGGTAGAGTCACTTAAATCTGTCACCCTTTCATATAGACTGTCGAGGTTCAACCTTGACATACTGCCTTCCCATAATTTTTCAACTTCTTTTTCGTTAAATATAGAGGCGTTGCCGATGTAGCGATCTTCAAGCCTCAAGAGTGCCCGTCGGGCATAGTTTCTGCCTCTGAATGGCGACTTCGCAATAAATTTGAGAATAAAACGTGGTATCCAGAGAATCTTGCGACGGGCGAAGGGTTCAAGGTAGATATTGTAGCCACCGAAGAGTTCATCAGAACCTTCTCCAGAAAGTACTACTTTAACCTGCTTACGCGCTTCTCGAGCTAAAAAATAGAGCCCAAGGGCCGATGGATCAGCCACTGGTTCGTCGAAGTGCCACACCACTTGCGGCAAACTTTTGAAGTACTCTTCGGCACCAATGCTAATCTCTGTATGATCAGTACCGAGTGGCTCGGAAGTTTCCCTAGCCTCTTTGCCCTCGGAGACTTCATTAAACATAACTGTAAATGTCTTAATCTTCCTTGCCCCGAGCGTAGTCGAGGGGTGCATTAGTGTAGCTATAATACTTGAATCTATACCGCCAGAAAGGAACGAGCCTACAGGTACATCAGCGATCATGTGGTGCTCGACAGAAT
>Ga0209541_10012174_pt1 | contig 13345 bp, 14 predicted proteins | sample RifCSPlowO2_01_FD_184027 | JGI IMG/M metagenome (GOLD analysis project Ga0209541, IMG submission 184027) | Groundwater microbial communities from Rifle, Colorado - Rifle CSP2_plank lowO2_0.1 (SPAdes) (version 2) | ecosystem: Environmental > Aquatic > Deep subsurface > Groundwater | place...
AGGTGCCATGTCCAGAAAATCTCCTGGTTATCTTTGTACTTGACGTTCAAAGGCAGGGCAAAATCCTTGATTTCCCTCAACGCAACTCTTATTACTGGCTCCTGCTCGGAATCCTTCAGTATCTTATTTTGGCTTAACAAATCAAATGCTTTCTTTTCCTTGTCATTAAAATTGCCGACAAACTTCTGGAGCATTGCCTCTTGCCCGGCCAGGTAATACAAAGGAGAGCCTCCAACCTTGACGCTGGAAATTTTCAGCCTTTTGCTTGCAGTCAATTCTGCAAGATGCGCTGATGCCATCAGGATGCTCATGCCAACCTCTTTTCCAACCTGCACGGGCAGAACAGGGCCTTTTGACTTGACAATATCTACAATCTTTTCTCTGGTTTCCAAGGCGTTTTCCATAAACCAAGAAATAGGAGTTTTCTTTAAATAAGTTTTGCTATTTAAAAGTAAGAATTAAGGCCTTAACCATCTCACTTCCCAGTATGTGGTGTCTCCTTCGTTATCAACACATCCGATTAAGAGCCTTTTTTTTGTGCTGTGAGCTACACGATTTTTGGCTGAGAACTCGTACCATGTTAAGCTTGATCCTTCAGCTACCGGAAATACTACCCACCTTGCATGATCTTCGCCTGGCTTTACTCCCCTGTCATAAATCCTGAAATCAGCGCCAAACTTCAAAGCAGTCTTTATGATGTAACCCCGATTTCTTATGTCCCTGTAGACAGCGTATCTAACCCAGAAATTCGGCTCCTGTTTCTGGGCTTTCTTCATGAATGAATCATGCTCAATAACCTTGTTTCTTGAGTCATAAACAATCAGCCTTTTCTTTTCAATCAAATATAATGCTTCAATCAGAGAAAGCTGGACTCGTCCGTCTTCCAGCAATTCTCCAAACCTGCTTTGGTTATAGAGCTCTCTAGCAGGATCTGAGCTTTCTGTAAGCACCCTTTCCCTTGAAAAGTATGCTTTGACAGGCTCTTTGTGTTCGTGTTTTTCTTCCTTTGTTTCCTTATGCGGAAGAATCTCTTCAGAGTCTTCCTTTTTATGCTCTTCTTTCTTCTTGGACATTGTGAAATGTGATGGATTAAGATATAATTGGGTGTTTAAAAAGTTAACTGGTTTTTGTAATTTGAATTTTAGAATCTGTGGGCTTAAACCTTCCCACGATAGTGGGGTAGATGTATGCCAACAGATTCAAAAATTTAATTCAACATCTTATTTTAATTTCCCAAACAAAAACCCTTATAAATTATATTCTTATTCTCTATGGTATGCAACTAACGTTTTTAGGCACTTCTTCGATGGTGCCGACAAAGGAAAGGAATCAAATAGCAGTTTTCCTTAGCTACGGCGCTGAAGGCATTTTGTTTGACTGCGGCGAAGGCACTCAAAGGCAGTTTAAGATAACTGGGATAAACCTGCAAAAAGTTACAAAAATCCTGATAAGCCACTGGCACGGCGACCACGTTCTTGGAATTCCGGGATTGATGCAGACCCTTAGCTCTACAGGATACGAAAAGAAATTGGAAATCTATGGCCCAGAAGGAACAAAGAAAAGGATGGAGAAGATGTTTGAGGCTTTTGTATTTGATAAAAGGCTTAATTTTGATGTGCATGAAGTAAAGTCAGGAAAATTCTTTGAGAACAAAGATTTTCAATTGGAAGCTCGTTCTCTGGAGCATGGAATAGAGACATTAGGCTTTAGATTTGTCGAGAAAGACAAGAGAAAAGTTGATATGAAGAAAGCAAAAAAACTAGAAATCCCGGAAGGGCCTTTAATTGGCAAATTGCAGCAAGGCATCTCAATAGAGCATAATTCCAAGAAAATAGCTCCGGATGATGTCACTTACTTGGAAAAGGGAAAAATTGTTGCTTACGTTACAGACACAGTTATCTGCGATGGCTGCTACAAAACAGCCCAAGACGCGGATTTGCTGATATGCGAGGCAACTTACTCCTCTAAGCTGGTGGATAAAAGCGAGGAATACGGGCACATGACTGCGAAGCAAGCTGGGCAATTGGCAAACAAGGCAAATGCAAAAAAGCTGGTTTTAGTGCATTTCAGCGCTAGGTATAAAAACACCCAGGAGATAGAGGAGGATGCCAGAGATGTTTTTGACAATGCCATATGCGCAAATGATTTTATGAGGATTGAACTATAGACTAAAATGTCAATAAAAAGCAAAGGCTCCAATGCGGAAAGGGAACTATTGCATTTATTCTGGGCTAAAAAATGGGCAGCCATAAGAAGCGCGGGCTCAGGCTCGATGAAATACCCCGGGCCGGACCTGCTTGCCGGAAATAAAACAAGGCGCCTGGCTATAGAATGCAAGTCTTCAAAAAGCAGCAAAATCTACCTGGGCGAGTACGATATTCAGCAGTTAAAGGACTTTTCCAGCATGTTTGACGCAAAGCCGATGTTTGCAGCAAGATTTTCAAGAAAAGAGTGGCTGTTTTTGAATCTTGACGACTTGCAGAAAACCCCTACCGGATATGCAATAGACCTTAAAGTTGCAGAACTTAGGGGCTTGTCTTTTGAAGAATTAATATCCTATTAAAAATTCAATGCCTTTTTTTGATTGCCCTCTCAATCTTGACTTCTTCCTTCACGATCTTATCAACAACTCTTTCGATGTGCATCTCTATCCTTGCTATCCTTCTCTCCATAAGAACTAAAATCCTCAAAGAATATACAATAGCGGCAAGAGTGCCTATGATAATAGCCAGCGTTATTTCCTGAACTCCGAAAACCATCTAATCACCTCTATTTTTCGCTAGTTGAAAATATTTGCTTAAAGTATTTAAGCTTTTCGTTATTGGGCGCCTGCCTTTTGTTTTTTGGGCTTTGCATTTTCCCTATTAACAAGCCAGGTTTTTCTTATTGCATACTGGACAGGGTTCCTGCATCTTGAGCATATTTCATCGGAGCATTTTATGCCCATATCCCTGTAGTACGCGCTGTTGTCGCAATTAGGCGGCAATATCCTCTTCCCTGACTGCTTGTGGTATCTTAATTGTCCTGCTAAATAAACATCCCTTAATGGCTCCTTGTTCTTGGAGTTCCATTCTTTAAGCCTTTTCTCTATAATCTCATAGTCCCACCCCACTGATGTGAGGAAATTGATCAAAATAAACAAAGCTCTTTTCCTTCCGTCCTCCATTCCGTTGAGAATCAGCTTGATGCACGGCGGGAAAAATTCCTCTGGCAGCGCATTTTCAGGCGATTCAAATTCCCTTTCTTCCTTTAGTTTTATGTCTGCCTGCTTAATGCCGAAATCAAGCGCTTCTGTCAATAGCTGCTTCGCCTCGCCAGATTGTGCATTTGTCCTGTCAAGGAACCTATGCCTGCTTATACTGACGTTGCTCGGAGCCGCAAGCTCTTTTCTGAACAGCAAAATCTTTTCCGGATTAACAGGAACGGAGGCCAATCCCGATTTCTCATGTAGAGAATAGGGCATCCGGTATAAATGCCTTGAAGAGATCAGCAAAGTGTCAATATTGAGGAACGGCTCGGCATTCAATGCCCTCACATTGCCTTCATAGTAGCTTATTTCACTTGCCCTTTTCCCTGTTTTTTCTATTATAGCATTAAAATTGTTTTTTTCAAGTCCCATTATCCTAGAACCAAGCTCTTTCTTAATCATCTCCCTTATGTAGAGGGCAATCTTTCTGGCAGCCTCTGGAAACAAATTTTTTGTCTCTTCATTCCCTATTTTTTCCGGAAACGCCTCAAACGGGACCCCTATATGGAAGCCCTTGTTGCCGGAGAACTTGCAGGAAACCGACTTTATATTGTGGAATTTCAGCGCATTGACCACCAGATCTGCCGCAATCCTGCTGTAATCAAAAATGCCGCAATCAATGTCAAGCACCAGATCCCATCCAATCCTTAACCTGTCCAATTCGTGCCTTTTCAAAGAAGGGTCAAGCTGGAGAGGATTCCTCCAAAGCTCTTCAGAGGCATGAAAAGAAGTGGCGCCTTGCTTCGCAAGCTCCAAAACGTCATTTCTGTGGCGTAAAACATCGGGCCTTTTCCCGAAATTGTCGTTGAACTTCACTGCCACTTCCCTGTCTCTGGAATTTGCAATAATCTCTTCCCTAACATCATTCCTTTTGTAATGGCTCAGTGAAACATTTATTGGTATCATGGCTTTTGGTGGGCCTATAGCGTTTTTAATTGTTGTGATTGCCAGCTTAAAAACAAAAGCTTTATAAACAATTTATATGATAAAATAATATAAACAATATTTAATAATATAAACTATATTTTATAATATAAACTGACCTGATGAAAAAGCCTATCAGCGCAACAATAGAAGAGGAACTCGTACATTGGATCGAAAAAGAGATTAGCGATAATAAAAGATACAGGAACAAGTCCCATTTAATAGAAATTGCTCTGGAGAACTTAAAGAAAGAGGTGAAAAAATAATGGCCTTGTTTGGCGAGATGAAAAAGCCTTTTACTTACGATATTCTGCGCGAAGGCGAGGAAACCGTGCTTCTGATTGATTTGGAGCAGTATCCCCATCCCCCTTCCCTTGAAGACGATCCCGTTTGCATGTCGAGAACGGTGGACATCCTTGCTGAAACAAGAAACGCGACAAAAATAATATACACGCAGAAGAGAAACTACGAGTACGACTATCCCCAAACACTGATGGTGCAGGAAATAGCGCACCTTTACACGCAGCTGGCTAAGAAAAGCGACGCATTGAGCTACGGAAGCCTGCTTGCAGAGCCGAACTGTACCAGATGGGCTGCGCAGTGGTATGCCAAGATACAAAACATCACAGCAGATTTGCTGAAACGAGATCCTATAGGGGCTTACGTGGAGTTAAGGAGGACAGTAAGGGACGAAAAAATAAGGATTGACAAAAGCGTGGACATGGCTTATTCAAAATGCGCCAATAGGTACATTGCAGTGCTTCATTATTTGATGAGCTTGATGGAAAAGACAAAACTCATAGAATCTGCAAAACAGTACCTGCCCGGCTATAAGCTTAACGACCGCTCTGTTTACAGAAGGATATTCTCTCCGGATATAAGGCCAGATTTTATGTTCACAAAGCTGATGGCAACTTACCCGGCAGACGGCGAGGAAATAGACAGTTATGACATTGACAAAAACACGGAAGTTACTGTGTTTGAGCTCCCCGACAATGTTCAGTACCTTTATCATTTAATACCTCCGGAATTCAAGCTGACAGAAGAAAAATACGAGATACTCGACACTGCAAGAAAAATCATGGCAGAGCACAAGCCCACAAGGCAGGAGTTCATAGATCCGGAAAGAATGAGGCAGGTCTTCTATAACATAGGCTCTGATCTGATTGAAGAGCTTGTTGAGTACAGAAATCTGAAATTGTCCTCTTCTGAAATAGACGAGATGACCAAAATCCTAATAAGGTACACGGTGGGCTTTGGCTTGATAGAAGTCTTGCTGCAGGATGAAAAGGTTCAGGACATAACAATAAACTCTCCAATGGGGGAAACTCCGATGTTCATAGTCCACCAGGATTATGCAGACTGCAGGACTAACATAGTTCCTACAGCCCCTGAAGCAGAATCATGGGCTTCCAAGCTTAGGCTGATTTCGGGCAGGCCGTTGGACGAAGCAAATCCTATCTTAGATACAGAGCTTAGCATTCCCGGGGCAAACGCAAGAATTGCTGTAATCTCTGCCCCTTTGAATCCTTCAGGCCTGGCATTTGCCTTCAGGAGGCACAGGGACAAGCCATGGACTTTGCCCTTGTACATTCAAAACAAAATGATCAACCCATTGGCTGCAGGCATCTTAAGCTTTTTGATTGACGGCTCAAGATCATTACTGATCGCCGGAACAAGAAGCGCTGGAAAAACGAGCCTGCTCGGGGCAGTGCTTGTCGAATTGATGAGGAAGTACAGGGTCATTACCATAGAGGACACGCTGGAGCTGCCCACAAATTCCCTGAGAAGGCTGGGCTACAACATTCAATCTATGAAAGTTGCTGCTGCGCTGACAAAAGGCTCATCAGAGGTGCCAGCAGATGAAGGCATCAGAACAACATTAAGAATGGGCGATTCTGCGTTAATCATCGGAGAAATCAGATCAAAAGAAGCATTGGCGCTTTACGAAGCAATGAGGATAGGTGCATTGGCAAATGTCGTTGCAGGCACGATACATGGTGATTCCCCTTATGGCGTGTTTGACAGGGTTGTGAACGATCTGCAGGTTCCGCGAACGAGCTTCAAAGCAACTGATATTGTTGTAGTGGCAAATCCAATAAGGAGCGCAGACGGCTTGCACAGGTGGAGGAGAGTAACTCAGATAACAGAGGTCAGAAAGCACTGGGAAAATGATCCTTTAGCTGAGAACGGGTTTGTGGATCTGATGAAATACAACTCCAAAAAAGACGAGCTTGAGGCAAGCGACGACCTGATTAACGGGGATTCTGAGATTTTGAAGGCGATTGCCGGAAACGTCAAGGAGTGGGCTGGCAACTGGGACTCGGTATGGGATAACATCCTGCTCAGGGCAAAAGTAAAGGAAACTCTGGTGGATTTTGCAAATAAAACAGGCAATCCCGATCTCTTGGAAGCCGAGTTTGTCATTCAAAGCAACGACCAATTCCATAAGATTTCAGAAAGAATAAGGGAAGAAATCGGGAGCTTGGACTCTAAGAGAATATTTTTTGACTGGAACGAATGGCTTAAGCGCCATATCAAAAAGATGGATTTCCACAGCAGATTATAGCCAAATAAACTAAAGAGCTTAAAAGAGGTGAATGGATGAGATTCTGTAAAATATGCCATATGAAATAGACAAACAAAAGCTGCTGTCTTTAGTTGAGGTTTACAAGAAGCATTTAGAGAAAGAGCTAGGCGCTAAGCTTGAAGACCAGCCTTCAAGGCAGACAACAAAGGAATACAAGGCGTTTAAGGCGGAGTTTCTGCCAAAGCACATGAATGTGTACGAGAGGCTCTGCAACCTGAGCGAGAAAATACTAAAAATCAAGCCTGATCAGAAAAAGGCAGACTCTGTGCAGGAAGCAGCCAACATAACCCACTTGAATATCACGCCAGCGGGCGCAGTGGCTTTTTCATTTTTAATTCCCCTGGTTGGGGCGCTGGTGGGCTCGCTGCTGGCATTTTTAATATTCCAGTCTACATTTTTCGTTTTTTTGTTTTTGGTTGGGGCATTAGTTATGATAAACCCTTTAGGAAAAATTCCTGAATTTCTTGCCAATAACTGGCGCCTGAAGGCATCAAACCAGATGGTGCTTTGTATTTTTTACACAGTTACTTACATGAGGCATACATCAAACTTGGAAAAGGCAATAGAGTTTGCGAGCCAGCACCTTGCCCCTCCGCTTTCCCTGGATTTGAAAAAGGTAATGTGGGATGTCGAGACTGAAAGATACCCCACTGTGAAAGAATCCCTTGATGTATACCTTGAAACATGGAAGAAATGGAACATAGAGTTCATTGAAGCGTTCCATCTGATTGAGGGCTCTTTGTACGAAGGCGACGAATCAAGAAGATTGAACGCTCTTGACAAGGCTCTTGACGTAATTCTTGAGGAAACTTATGAAAAAATGCTGCATTATGCCCACAACCTGCAGAACCCCATAACCATGCTCCACATGCTTGGGATAATATTGCCGATACTTGGATTGGTGATTCTGCCTTTAGTAGTGAGCTTTATGGAAAATGTTAGGTGGTACCATCTTGCATTCATTTACAACATAATATTGACTGTTATTGTTTATTATCTGGGGAAAAACATACTTTCAAGAAGGCCCACAGGCTATGGTGACAGGGATATCTCAGAAGAAAACCCGGAGCTTAAAAAATATAAGAACATACTGGTGAAATTTGGAAATAAAGAGCTGCAGATAACTCCATTAATCATCAGCGTGATTATAGGTGCAGCTTTGATGCTGATCGGTCTGAGCCCCTTGTTGTTTCATGCCATCGGGATCCCAGATTTCGGTTTTGGAGGGGAGGATTTGACAACATCCTGCAAGCAAAAGTATTGCTTTTTGGAGTATAGGGTCAGCGCCCAGACAGAACAGGAGATTGGGCCTTACGGATTGGGTGCTGCAATCGCAAGCTTGTTTGTCCCTTTGAGCTTGGGCATTGCAATTGGCTTGTACTATAGGCTTAAATCCAAGAATATCATGAAAATAAGGGAAAAAGCCAAGCAGCTTGAGCTTGAATTTGCGTCTGCGCTGTTCCAGCTTGGCAATCGCCTGGGAGACAACCTTCCTGTGGAGATTGCAGTAGGCAAGGTTTCTGATGTTATGGAAGGCACCGTGTCAGGAAGTTTTTTCAAGCTGGTGAGCCTTAACATAAGAAGGCTCGGCATGAGCGTCGAAAAGGCGATATTTGACCCTATGCATGGTGCTCTGGTTTCTTTCCCCAGCAATTTGATCGAAAGCTCCATGAAAGTCCTTATTCAGGCAATTAAAAAAGGGCCGTTGATTGCCGCCCAGGCCCTGACTAATGTTGCTAGGTACATCAAGGAAATCCACAAGGTCAATGAAAGATTAAGAGACCTGATGGCAGACATAATCTCATCAATGCGCTCGCAAATAAAGTTCCTCACGCCGGCAATTGCAGGCGTTGTTATCGGCATAACCTCCATGATAACTGCTATTCTGGGCAAATTGAGCACGCAGCTTGAGCAGGTAACTGCGTCTGTCGGCACAGCAGACGCCGCAGCTCCGGCAGGGCTTCTTGGGCTGTTCGGAGACGGCATTCCAACTTACTATTTCCAGCTTATAGTGGGCATTTATGTCGTGCAGATTACTTTTATACTGACAGTAATAGCAAATGGCGTCGAGAACGGCTCTGACAAGCTGAACGAGAGGTTCCAGCTTGGAAATAACCTCATAAGAAGCACCCTGCTTTACGTGTTCTTGTCGGCGTCCGTGATGCTTTTGTTCAATATTATTGCGGGAAAGATTTTGACTGCAACGCTGACAGGATAAAATCAAAGAAAATAAAGTGGGGCGGATGGAAATTTCAGAAACTTGCAAAGACAAGTTTTTTTGAATCCATGATTGTGGAAGAACACTGAACGTGAATCTTTCACCACGGTATCTGGTAATCATCGCCTTAAGGCTCATAATACCGAGATACTTCACTTCAGCCGTGTGCTCTCCCAGGCTTCGCCAAATTCAAGCTAATGCTTAAATTTTTGAGCTACCGCCCCTTACAATCCAAAGAACAAGATAATAATTTAAAATACTTTCTATTATAAAAATTAAATCTCATCCTCACCAGAGCCATCATCCTCAATATCCTCTTCCTCAATATTAAGCCCTTCACCGGAATCATTATCCTGCTTCTCCAATGGGATATTGGTCTTTATTGCGGTATCTTCTTTTGCCTCTGTTTTTCCCACAACCTCTAGCTTGCCCATCCTTCCGGTCGTTAGCTGCATTTCCCCCTGCCACTCATTGACATATCCGTTAGTTAAATGAACTTTGTCTCCCGCCTTTACCCTGTCAATGTCTTCATTCCATAATGTAAACTTCACATCGCCTGTTTCGTCCTTCGCGATAGCAGTGGAAACTCTGCCCGATTTTCCAAATTTCTGGAATTCCCGCGCTTCTCCAATATCAACAATGTCAACTACGATGTCTACATTTCCCTGTTTCGGCTTTAAGTCCTTGATCTGCATTTTCGCTTTATTATTCCAATTGATATATAAATTTATCTCATAATTCCAATTCCAAAATGCAAAAGGCGAATGAAACATTTATATATGGCATTGTTATCAATATTTTAAATGGGATTCAGGAACTATTTTGGAAACTCGCTTTTTTTGAAAAGCATCCGGCTCGCAAGATCAAATCCCGGGAAAGTAGGTGTCATGGTTTTGCTTGACATCATGTTTGTGGTGTCATTTTTTATACTGCAAAAATTGTCAGTTTATCTTGGCGGAAGCATTTTCTCATACCAGTCAGTTCCTGTTTTAGCTTTCTTGGCAGTGTCTCTTGCGTATTATCTGGCGCTATTGTTTTTGTACACAATCTTCAAATACAGCATGCTTGGTCTTGTAAAATCTTTGTTCGGAAAGGCCAAGTCATCCTCAGGCAGGTTTGGAATGTTTTATCTCTTGAACATGTCAATTGCCGCAATTTTTTTCGCAATTATGCTAGCGCTTAATTTTTTGCTGTTCAGCGTAAAGCAGCCTTATGCCCGGTTAGTATTCATTTTTTTGGCAGTGCCTTACCTACTGGTGCTTTACATAGTGCTGAACCTGTCACACTGCATATTCTATGAAGGGGCAACAATAAAAAACACGCTGAAATCAAGCTTTAGAATAACCTTCTCCAAGCTCGGCGCATACAGGGAGCTTATCCTCGCCATGATAGTCTTTGCGCTTTTGTCATGGGCGTTATTGTCCGGGGGAGGCTATCTTGCTGGATTGCTTGCCTCAAAAAGCAATGTTTCATACCTAAACGTATATGGCATCTTTAGGCAGGCTTCAATAATAACCATAGATGTGCTGCTCTATTTTATCATCTTATTAAACAGGATTTCATTTAATTCTGCAGCGAGGGAATCAAAATAAAATGTTCCTGCACAATCTAAATCCAGTATTGTTTGAGTTAGGCCCCTTTGAAGTCAGGTATTACGGCTTATTTTATGCTTTGGGGTTTATAATAGCCTATCTTATGCTGCCGCATCTTGCAAAAATTAGAAACATCAATTTGAGCAAAGATGATGCAGCGGACTTTATTCTGTATCTATTAATCGGGATTGTGGCTGGCGCCAGGCTGGTATATGTTCTTGTTTACAATCCTTTATTTTATTTTAGCAGCCCAGCCGAAATTATCAAGTTATGGCACGGCGGCCTAAGCTTTCACGGCGGCTTTTTGGGAGCAATAATTGCCTCATACTTTTTTTGCAGAAAAAAGAAAATTGAATTCTACGATTTGGCTGACATAACTGTTGTGCCGGCTGCTTTGGCCCTTTCTTTGGGAAGAATTGGCAATTTCATAAATGCAGAGCTTTATGGCAGGATTGCAGATATTTCCTGGTGCGTAGACTATTCCCAAAACCAGTATGTTGCTGATGTGCCAAGCGGCTGCAGGCACCCTTCGCAGATATACGAGTCGTTTAAGAATTTTTTTATATTTGCCGCATTGTGGTTTATTAAAGATAAGAAGCTGCCGAAAGGCTTTATGTTCTGGAGCTTTGTAGCTTTATATGGGTTGTTGAGGGCTTTAGCTGAGTTTTTCAGGCTGCCAGACGAGCAGATTGGGTTTATTTTCAATTATTTCACGGTGGGCCAATTGCTGAGCTTTCCACTGTTTTTGTTAGGCAGTTATATGATGCTCAATCTGTACAGGAAAAATAAAGCTTGATTAGAAATATATTTAAATGCCCGATAATTGTTGAAATCAATCGTGAACGATAAAATCATCGGCTATTCATTGGTTGCATTCTCTGTAGTTTTATTTATAATACTGGCAGTCATAAAAGTTCAAGTAGATAAAGAATCTGCTTTCTTGTGCGAGAAGTTTCATGAGAATAGCCTTAATATGGCAACGTGCCCTGTGCACCAGGCAAATTCCCTCTGGGCAAAGATTTCCTGGATGCTGACGGCTGCCTTTGGCATAGACTTTTTAGTATTCGGAATTGGAATTTACCTTGCATTCTTCTACAAGGCTGGAAGCAGGGAATTGAAAAGGGATTTCAAGCAAATAGATATTTCAAAGCTTGACGATGGGGAAAAAAAGATGTATGATATAATAAAGGGCAAGAACGGCTCTGCATACCAAAGCGACCTGATTAAAGAGACTGGCTTCAGCAAAGTTAAAGTAACAAGAATTCTTGACAAGATGGAAACAGCAGACATAATCGAGAGAAAAAGAAGGGGCATGACCAATATAATTGTGCTGAAATAATTTTTCTATTTGAAACTAGTTTCATCGCTAGTTTAAAAAGGCATTTCAGAACTATTTCTGCTATTGAAATTTATGAAATTTACATATAAGGTGAAAATATGTCTATGAAAACTTTGGACATCATTGCAGTTGTGCTGATGGTATTTGTGCTGCTTGTTAATAGCCTCAATATCTTGCAGATGCAGGAAATGAAAGGCGGGGGAGTCATGGCAGCACAGCAGGATAATATCGCAGGAATGGCTGCCCAGCAATCCAGTTTTTCGCCTTCTGGAATTGATATTCTGCCAAAAGGCATTCCAGCGGTATACGGCGCAGAGCTTGGGGTCAGCTATGACGACGTTTCTGCGTCAAACCAGCAAAAGGCAGACTCTACAATAAACAAGATAGGGATGCTGGACCAGCAGATAAAGCTAAGCGGCACAGACAAGGAAAGATACATCACAATTGCAGGGCAGATAAGCTGCGAGTATTGCTGCGGAGTCGAGTCAATAATTTTCAAGGACGGAAGCGCCGCATGCGGCTGCCAGCACAGTTTTGCAATGAGGGGCATTGCAAAATACCTGATAAAGAATCATCCGGCAGAATTCACAGACGAGCAGATTTTGGAGGAGCTTAGCAAGTGGAAAATATTGTTTTTTCCAAGCCAGATGGCAAAAAAAGCAGCTGTTCTGAAAGAAAAAGGTATAGAACTAAATTACATCAATCTTGCCTCAAATAAGTACAGGGGTATCTAGAATTAATCATTCTCGGACCTCTTCGTATAACTCAGAGGCATAGAAAACTAATCGTTGAGGTGCTAAAATGGAGAAGGAAAATTCAAATGAGCATAAGCATGAATGCTGCATGAAAAAAAATCAGGAGCAAAAGGGCTTTCAAAAATATTTGCTTGTAATAATGGTTGGGGCTGTGCTTTTGATGTCTATAGTGCAGTCATTCCAGATAAATTCGTTGAAGAGTTTGCAGCTAAGCAATCAAATAACAGGAAATGCTGTTTCAGGAGGAATTGACATGAGCGGCTGGACAGAAGACGAGAAAATGATGTACGAGCATCACGGGACTTTGCCGGCCAGGCTGCAGGGAAGCCAGCAGCAAAGCTCGAACATGGTAGGTGGATGCTGATGAGGAAGCTGCTAGTTTTTTTGGTTTTGTTTTTATTTCTTATGCCGTTTGCTTATGCGCACTGCCCGCTATGCACCGCTGCTGTCGGAGCTGCTGCAGTTTCGGCCAAATATTACGGGATGGACTTGTCGATAATAGGGCTTTTTATTGGAGCATTTGGAGTTTCAACAGGATTGTGGATCGGGCTAAAAATAAAAAATTATTTCAAATTTCAGCTGCCAGTGATAGTTTTATTGTCATTTTTATTGACTGCATTGCCTTTGCTGTACATAAGCAATGAGCACATATACCTGCCAATCTTGTGGCTTGGCTCGGC
>Ga0209541_10012176_pt1 | contig 13344 bp, 11 predicted proteins | sample RifCSPlowO2_01_FD_184027 | JGI IMG/M metagenome (GOLD analysis project Ga0209541, IMG submission 184027) | Groundwater microbial communities from Rifle, Colorado - Rifle CSP2_plank lowO2_0.1 (SPAdes) (version 2) | ecosystem: Environmental > Aquatic > Deep subsurface > Groundwater | place...
GATCTGATGAAAAATAAATGGGTCGAAGGGATTGAACGTGGAAGATATATAATTATTCCTTTGGAAGCTGGCTGGAAAGGAGAGCATGGAACGCACCCATTTCTGATAGCCAGAAAATTAGTAAACCCTTATTATGTGGGCTTCCTGTCTGCGCTGAATTATTATGGCATAACAGAACAGGTGGCCACAACAACATATGTTGTGACAATAAAAAAGAAACAAGCTGTTGGTTTTCATGCTCAGAACTATTATTTTGTTTCAATGGACAAGAAACGGTTTTTTGGCATTGCTGAAGAATGGATAGGCGATTTGAAATTTAATATATCTGACAAGGAAAAAACGATTATAGACTGCCTGTTTATTCCAGAATATAGCGGAGGCCTGACAGAAGTGGCGAAAGCCTTTAAAGGAAAGTTAAACTATGAAAAATTGTACGAATATGCGCTAAAAACAGAAGATTTAGCCACCATTAAAAGATTGGGGTATATGCTGGAAACACTCAAAGTAAAAACACCGATTACGGAAAAACTGCTGAAAAAGGCAGCTGGCGGCTATTGTTTATTGGATACCGGAGGTCCCAGAACAGGCGCAAAAAACAAGAGATGGAGAGTTATTGAGAATATACAAAAAGAGGAACTGCAATTAGAATTATGATTTCTTCAAACATAATTACAGAAATTTCAAAGGCTGAAAATATAAGCTGGTCAATAGTTGAAAAGGACTATTTTCTCACACTCTTGCTCGATGCAGTGTCTGCCAGCCGGTTTCTGCGCGACAACTTTATTTTCAAAGGCGGCACTGCGCTCAGAAAAATCTATTTCAGGCATTATAGATATTCAGAAGATCTGGATTTTACCCTGAAAATACAATTAACAGAGAAGGAGATAAGAGAGGCATGGGAAAGCGCCTTTGAATATTTGAAAAAACAATATAATGCTGATTTTAGGATAAGGGATTTTTACAGCAGAAAATGGTTCAGTGATATAAAAGTTCAGTTCACTGGCCTCAAAGGCGTGAAAAACACTATTGCGCTGGATATATTATCTGATGAAATCATCGTTGACACAATTAAAGAAGAAAATGTTTTCAATCCATATTATGAAAAAACATTCACAGTTCCTGTTTATTCCATGGAAGAGATACTTGCTGAAAAGCTCAGAAGCCTTTTGCAGAGAACGCGTGTGAGAGACTATTATGATGTATGGTACCTCTTAACCCAATCAGGAAATAAAATCAATATGGAAAAAGTAAAGGGAATTTTCATTAAAAAGGTCGAGCAAAAGAAACTCTCTTTTTCCAGCAAAGGCCAGCTGTTAGACCAAAATAAAATTAATCAGGCAGGAGCCTACTATCAAAGGCAACTGGGAAGCCATCTTAAAAAATTACCGCCTTTTGATAGATTAATAGCTGAATTAAGAGCCGCAATAACTAAATTGATTTAAGCAGCTGGGACCTAAAAATATATTGTTACACTCCCTTACACTACCTTGTAGAAAGCTTTTCCCATCTTATTTCTTTTTTATCCATCTGGCAATAGACACACAATCCAAATCGTCCCAAAAAAACCAAACATCGCATCCCTTTGTCTTACATTTTTCATCAACAATAAGTTTTTCGTATATTCTTCCGCATTCAGGACAAGTGACCTTATGTTTGACTTCATCACATCCGCTATCCCTTTCTATTTTACCTTCTTTTTCAAACGTATCAAAACAGGCCCTGCATAAACCCAAATTGTAGTTTGATAACATAAATTCTTCATATTTTTTGCTGCATTTTATGCATTTCCTTTTCTCATCTTTAATTTCCTTTGCCATTTCTACCCCCCTTTCTATCAGGAACATCTGCCTTTATTAATTCTCCAGTTTCCAAACTGTACCTGAAAAATCCTGATCTATCTCCTTTCAAAACCATATGCAACATCAATTCCTTATTGCCAGGATTCAGCCAAAATCCATGATAATGATCTATATCATATTTTTTCTGAAGTTGAGCTATAAGCTTATTCGCCTTTGGAACATTCAACCCCATGCTGATTTTCAATGCTTTTATTGCAATATCTTCTGCAGCCAATAAATATTTGCCGTGCCCAGAAGCTTTTATTTTTTGATGCATGACAATCCTTTTCAATTCTTTTCCCTCTTTCTTCCCCTTTATCACCAACCTGAATTTCTCACAAAGATTGGGGTGGTCCAGATTATCCAAAATCATCCTAATTCCATCCACAACTATTCCTTTTTCCTTGAGTATTAAAATGCTGCAAAACCCCCTTGCCGCATTCCTAAGACTTTTAAAATATTCAGATATGCAAGTTGGAAATGAATAATTCATTGCAGCATCTCCAAGATTAAAAGCAGCTGAACTAACCCACCTCTCTATTGTCTTTTCTGTTGGCTGAAATCCTTTCTTTTTTAATTCAGAGAAAAAATCATTATCATACAAAACCTTCCCAAACTTCAAAGAAATCAGATTAACAGGAATCCCTTCCTTAACTGACTTCAAAAACTGTTTCTTCCCATATCTGAGCATCTGAATATTAAAACCATCCACATAATCATGCTCTATGCAGTTTTTAACAGGATTCTCATATACAATCACAAGATCCACATCACTATCTGGTGTAAAATCCTCCTTTCTCAAAGAAGAGCCTATTTGGACAACTGAAACAACATTCTTTTCTTTCTTCAGTTTTTCTGAATATCTTTTTGCTAATTTTGCAGCCCTGTTAAATTCTTTCATGATCTCATCTCCACTTAGGAGCTTCTATTTTATCCCATTGAACATGCCTAAAGTATTTTTCCTTATGCTCTTTGGAAGGTTCATAATAAAAGGTATGAAAAATATTGCCAGAAGAATTCACTGAAAAATATATTTCTCCAGCCAGATAATTTAACACCTCTTCCAAATCCTTTGCATTGAAAGGGACTCTCTCCTTAATCAACGATTTGGCCATGTGAATAAAGGCTTCAGCATAACTATAATTGGTCACTCCAAGAAAATAATGGGGAGAGTAAGAATCTGGAGGATAAAGATGAATTCCATGTCCAAACGAGCTAAAAATAATTTCAAATGGATGGCCACCACAGTGGGATTTATTCCTTAACCAATCCATAAAAGCCCCTTCACTGTTTTTATCTTTAATGTCAAGCATCCCGCAATCCCTTCCATCAGCCCATTTCTTGTACATTTCAGCAGGAGAAAGGTTTTTTGTTTTCTTTCCATAGGCAGCTCTATAGCAAATGGCGCAAACTTTAAGGTAATCAACAAGAGAAATCTGGGAAATTTTCAACTTCTTCTCGAGATGCTTCTCATAATATCCTAGAATCTTCTTTTTTTCCTCAATTGACATCATTTTTTCCATAATATATTTCCCTTTAATCTTCCCTGTCCGAATATCATAAGGCATTGTCTTTTCCAAGATTTTGTTCCTGGTTTTCTTGATAAGAGAAATAAATTTCAGAGCTTCCCTAAAAACAGTCTTATACTCTTTTTCTATCTCCTCCATCCCTTTTTTAATGTGAAGATTTCCTAATCCCTGAAACCCAATAAAAAACTCTCTATTATATTCTACAACCCAAAATGGAAGGCTGATAAAATATCCGCTCCTTCTGAGAGGCAGATAAAAATTAAACCATTTCTTATCGTACTTGTCCTCATAACTTGGAACAGCCTTATCAGTTAGTTTTCTAGCTAGATTATAGATTACAGTGTTCTCTATTTTTTTCTCTTTTCCCCTATCCAATAACCACTCTACCTCAAAATAAGCAAGTTTTGGTTCGAATGAAGCTTTACTTAAACCCAACATATTATCTCCTCATAGGCTTGCTGTCTATTGTTTCCATAATGTCTATATTTTTAAAATCCAATTCAAACAATTTATCCATGTTTAGCGGAGTATAGTTTATGAGCTCCACACTCACATTTATTGTTTTCTTTTTTCCATTAATAAAAGGATAGTTTTTCAAATCATTGTTATGACAATGGCCATGAATAATCCAACATCCCTCCCATTTCTCTGGAACCTTTTTGGGATCATGGATCAGCAAAAATTTATTGCCCCTATGCCACAAAACAAAACTATCGGAAAATTTTATTTCCTTAGATCTGTCATGCCCGCCTTTGATAAAAGAAATATTGCCGCTTAGTTTGTCTTTCCAGTAATCTATTTTCCTGCTTTCCCTCCCAAATGACATATCGCCCAGAAAATAAACAGCATCATCCTGTTTGACAGTTTCATTCCAGTTTTTAATTATAATTTTGTTCATCTCTTCTATTGAAGAAAACGGCCTCTCGCAATATCTGATTATATTCGTATGATCCAGATGCAAATCGCTAATTACAAATGTCCTCTTTTCATTGTTTTCTAATTCCATGCATATTAATTGTATTACAGATTTAAATACTTTACTATAGGTGCATTACACACCATATAGTTAGGAAAGTAATAATAGTATAGCTTCCAATATCTTTTATGCAAGAAGAAAAAATCAATCTAATCAATTTTATTTCCAAAAAATATACATATCATATCCTTAAATGCCTTGAGACAGGAGAAAAAAGATTTAAAGACCTGAGAGAGGGATGTGAGGGTGAAAAGATGAGGGTGCAGCGGCTTAGAGAACTTGAGTCTTCTGGCCTTATATATGTCGGTGTCAGAAGAGTTGGCCGGCGTCCAGTCTCCTTTTATAGCCTTTCAGAAAATGGAAAAACCATACTGAAACTGTTTGATGAACTAAAAAAGCAAATGAGAACAGTTGATTGATTATCCTTGCTGGTTTATAGCAGAACTGGCAGATTTGGAAAATGCAATTTTGCCTGTCTCGCCCCTTTTTGCCATGCCAAGATCTATAGACATGGCTAAAAAAACAAGGCACTTTGAATATCCCCCAAAGCCCATTCAAGGTGCTGGTATAGGATAAAAATATGCCATTTTCTAGGATTATTTTATACCAAAATCTTAGATATTTTGTTTTATATAATAACTAAAATGGTTACTGAGAAAAACAATAGTTCTGAGAAAATCATTGACAGGCGCAGACAAAATATTTCAAGGAGAATTCCATAAACAAAGAAACTTACCAGGATTTAATTGAGAAATATGAAGAGAGGGAAGCTGAGGTTAGGAAAAAAATATCTGGTTCTAAGAAAAATGCAAACATATATAAGCAACCTTAAACAATTAATAGTTAAATATTGGTGCCTATATGTTTGGAAAACTCAAGCCTTTTTTAGTTCTAATCGTTGTCTCACTCTTAGTTATTCCAGTAAATTCTTCTTTTGTGCTTGCACTAGAGTGTCCATCAGGCCAACACGAAGATCCAGTCAGCCATACATGCGTAGCAGACAGCACAGGAGGCACATCTCCTCAACCGTCTCCAACACAACAATCACCTACACCGCAACTGTCTCCATCTCCTACAGGAACTACAGGCGATACACATGGTTGTGTCGCGCCAGCTTATTGGGATGGAACTAAATGCGCAACATCAACAACAGGCGGAACCAACCAGCAATGCCCATCAGGCCAGTTCTGGGACGCTTCTAAAAATTCATGCCAGCCTTCTACAGGAGGGACTTCCCCAACACCTCAATTTAGCCCTTATCCAGGTGGATCACCATTCCCAGGATCTAATCAGCAATGTCCACAGGGCCAACATTCAGAATTCAAAGATGGCAAGCAATCTTGTGTAGCAGACCAATATTCTGGCGGTTATCCAATTGGATCACCTGGTGCACAATATCAACCAGCAGGCGGATGTAAGCAGGGTGAGTATTTTGATTTCAGGCAAAATAAATGCGTAGCACAATTTGGTTCAACTGGTGGCGATGCAGAGAGTTCAAGATGTCCATTTGGTGAATATCGTGAAGGTGATAAGTGCGTTCCTTTTGAAGGTGGTTATGGTCAGGGATGTCCACAAGGTCAGCATCCAGATTTCAAGGATGGAAAACAGTCATGTGTACAAGACAGAGAAGGTCAGCAAGAATTTGGAAGGCAATTTGGTGGATGCCAAAAAACTCAAACAGATTTGGAAAGTGAAAAAACTACAGTAGAAACTACTTGTAAAGGCGGCACAGTAAAATCAGGCGTTGTAGACAATTTTGGTTGCTTAGGTTATTGGTGTGATTTCAGTGGTGGCGGTTACTTCGGCGCAGGTAAGGGAAGAGGTGGAAATGCGGATTATTATAGCAAAGGTGCTGCAGGCGGTCAGGGAAAAGGTCCCCAATTCTTCGGCGGGCAACAGAGAACATTCTGTGAGCCATATGATGAAATACTGAAAAAAGCAGAAAAAATAAACGAAGAAAGTGATGGAAAAGCCCAATGTAAGGTTGATGTTGAAGGCAGCTGCAGTGTATTAAATTGCGGTGTAAGAAGCAAGTTCCATGAGGAAGTAGAAAAATATAGGGAAGGCCCAGGCTACTCAGAAGAATTCTACAAAAAAGGTGAACAGAGAAAACAATCATTCAAAGACAGGAAATCAATAGAACCAACCAAAAAAGTTTTATCTGCGTTAGAGATAACCGGTGTTGTTTTGCAAATGGAAGAGCTTAAGGTAACTGTATTAGATGCAGGCGATAGGCTACAGGAATTAGCAAAGTATTATGAAGGAAGAGGCGACGAAACCAATCAATTAAGATTTGATAAAGCAGAAGACAAGCTGGATACAGCTGCAAATAATGTAGATAAAATAATCGATAAGATGAAGGATTGGGTTAATGTCCCATCTTCAGGTTCAACACTGACAGGCAAGCAGATTGCAGAGGCTTCAAACCCAAAAACAACTGTCACAGCCAATCAAATGAATAAGATAAGAGCTGAAATAAAGTCTAAAGTCGAAATTCCAATACAAGATGCAGCTTTCATATTATTAGGTAAAGAGGAAGAAGTCCTGAAAGCAGTCAGCAATGAAAAAGAGGATATAGTCGCAAAGGATGAACTGGAATTCCAAGAAGCAATGGAAGCAAAAATGCACGATTGCAAGCCAGGTGAAGTTAAAGCTGATTTCACTCCCGCAGATGTCCCGTCAAATATGGCAGACAAAATACATGTTTCAATGCAGGCTGATGTTAAGGGTTTGGTAGGTGAAGGCGATAATAAAAAATGTGAGTTCACTATAAAAGCAACATTCCCAGATTTCGGCGCAGGCGGTAAATTCGAATCGAAAACTTATGACATGAAATGTACACTTCCAGAGGATGTATACGCAGCAGCCAGTATAGAAGAAGGTGGAGAAGAGATACTGGATAATTGTTCAGGTAGCTTAGTTGACCAATTCAAGAAAGAAGGTGGTCCGGGTGGAGAAGGCCCGCCGGAGATGGTAGAATTAGCCAAAGAATTAAGTTGTGAAGGTGTTCCAGACAAAGAACAGTGTATAAAAGAAGCAGATGTTGGTCCAGAAGCTTTAGGTGAATTCTGCCCATTGTCGGCAGAGAATGCAGCAAAGTGTGTAAAGGTAATAGATAATTTCGCTAAAGCAAACCCAGATTTGGCAGCTACAATATTCCCAGAAGGTTCAGAAGCTATAACACAAGGTTTAAAATATATAGCTGAGGGCAAATCAGCCGAAGATTTGCAACAACATTATGAACAGCAGGGTTATCCAGGCGATAGTTCGTCTTTTGAACCAGGATCATATGGCGGTTCACCAGGTGACTTCCCAGGTTATCCAGGACAGTTTCCAGGTAAGGGCGCAACAAATGGTCAATTCCCATCAGGCCCAGGAGAAGGTCCTTATCCAGGTGGTCCTCAATTTGAACCAGGTGCCTATGGAGGATATCCACAAGGTCCAGGCGGAGCTTCAGGTCCATATCCACCGCCAGGCGGCGGATTCCCTGGATCGCAACCACCGCCAGGCGGATCTAATGCAGGCGCACAACCACAGCCTCCTCCACCAGTCTAAGAACAGAAATAGACTCAAATCTATTTCCTTCTGAACATCTAAGGAACAATTATGAAAAATCTAAAAGTATTTGGAATTTTGGCTATAGTTTTGTCTGTAGTCTTGGTTTCAGGTTGCTCACAACCAGCAGCAACAACAAGTCCATCACCAACAGCAGCCGCAAAAGCACCTGAAATAAAGAGCGCAGAGGAAGCATCAAAAACAGTAGTTGACACATCAAAAGATGTTCAAAAGATCTCAAAAACTCTAGCCGGAATAGATGAAGCCTTGAGTGGGAAATGATTTTATTTTTCATCCTCTCAAACTTAATTTCAGGTTATGTTTAAAAAAACCAATCAAATTTTTGTTTTGTTTGTTATATCACTCCTAGTAGTACCAGTAAATTCTAGTTTTGTTCTCGCCCAGTCACCATCACCAACTCCAAGTTGCAACAGTCCAGGTCAATACATAGATCCTCCAACAGGCAAATGTATAACCCAAACAGACTGCCCTTCAGGACAAGCTTGGAGTTATGACACAGATGCATGCGCACCAACATCTGGAGGAACAACATCATCTCCCTCACCTTCTCCAACTTCATCTACTTGTAATGGTCCAGGTCAATACATAGATCCTCCAACAGGCAAATGTATAACCCAAACAGACTGCCCTTCTGGCCAATCGTGGGATTATCTTATAGATGCATGTAAATCAACTTCTGGCGGTACAAACTCGCAATCTCCTTCACCACAACCTACTTATTATCCAACACAGTCTTGCGCTTCTGGACAATATTTTGACCCGACTGGAAAAGGTTGTATTACTCAAAGACAGTGTGCTTCAGGCGAGTATTGGGATTATGAAATAGATGACTGTAAAAAGTCAGGAACAGGTTCAACAAGTGGATCCTGCCCTTCAGCAGCGAATCTTGATTGGGCAGATGATGCAAGCCAGTATTGTAGAAGTGGTTCTATCTGTGGTCCATTAGGTTCTACCAGCACAAGCGGTTTCACAAGCTCCCAATGCCCAGCAGACAGGTCACCAACATATGGTTCAGGTGGTGGTTCAACAGGGTCAAATTGTGGCGCTGGCTGGTGCGGTCCGGGTGAAGATTACAATAACTGTCCTCAGGATTGTAAACCCGGTGAGGTAGGTCCAGTTGGAAGTTCAGCACCTGATCAATCTCCATACACAAGGCCTCCTGGAGAGCACTGTGGTCCAGGAGAGTATTTTGATAATTCTAAAAATTACTGTGTAAAACAGGAGTTTAGTCAAAACGAGAGAAAGTGTCGAGGGGACGAATATCTCGATTCAGCTTCTTACACATGCAAAAAATTCAGTGAAGGTAAGTCGCAAAGCAGGGAAGATTGTTCTAAAAGAGATACAAGCGATTTGCCTGAAGGATGCTATTACTTGTCAGATCAATTCGGTGGCTGCAGGTGGGAATGTAAATCACAAAAAAGATGCGCAGAAGATAACCCTAAATTCCAGAATGAGATAGTTTTAGATTGTATATCTGACGGGGGAAATCCAGCCCCTGGAAGGGATCCTTCTGGATGTCCAATAACATTATGTGAATATGGCAGTAAAAGAAGATTTGGTGGACCAGGCCATGAAGGTGAAGGCAAATATGGTTTCTCAAAATCTGGTGGAGGTTTCTGCAGTTCAGAAGATGAGAGGAAAAAAGCATTTAAGCAGTGCGAAAAGCAAGGAAAAGAAGGCATAATAGATTTCGAAGGAGGATGCCCAGTAGTTAGGTGCATGGATAAAGATTCTTTCAAAGATTATGAGCAGAGATTTGATGATAAATACAAGGATTTGAAAAAAGGCGAGGTTCCAAAAGAAGCTTATCAGGCATGCGCAGATGAGGGTGGAAGTATAGTTGAGCTAGAAGGTTTTGTTGATTGTGTGAGGGAAGCAGACGAAGATGAAGTTTTCGTGCATGAAGATGAGGTAAAGAGGGTCCCAAGCGCAACAGACTTGCTAGATATTGCATTAAAATTAGGCGAGCTTGAGGTTGCGCTAGATGAGCTAGTATTGAAATTGGATGCAATAGCAGATTATTGGGAGGCTCGGGCGTCCAGCGGTGTAACAGCTTCGGGTAAACAGATAGCAGAAGGTGAAGCAAAAACAGATAGTCAGGAAAAGGATTTCGCGAAAGAAGCGCGAAGATACCAGTTAGCAGCAGACATAATAGAATCTGCGAAAGAGGATTTGAAAGAGATTAAAGAAGAATTGAGAGATAGAATAGATAAATTATCAATAACTGATGTCAAAAAAGTATTGCTCGAAATAAGGAAAATAAAAGATGTCAGATTGAAAAATGCAGTGAAGGTAATGTTAGCAGAAGATCCAGACGAATTGAAATTAACAGAAGAAGTGCTTATAGACGATGATGAAGCCCAAAAATTAGAAGAGAATGGTCAGGATCCAGAGAAATACTATGCAGACAGGTTCAGAAACTGCGCAACCACGACTTTCAGTCCAGATAACAGCGTAAAAGTTCATTTCGAAAAGAAAGGGGAGAACTGTTATGTTGAGGCATCTGGAGAATTCCCAGGTTCAGATGGAAAAATAAGCATGACTTGCGATGTTCCAGGTTCAGTTTATCCGAAAGCAGATGTAAGGGAAGGGCCAGACGACATACTCCCATATTGTAACGGTAAAATGGCTGACATGCTGAAAGAAGAGGAGTTCTTTGGTGGAGATGACGTAAACAAAATGCCTGAGAGAATGAGAAAGCTGATGGAGGAATTTGGTATTAAAAATCCAGAAGAGTTCCAAAGAAAATGCCCAGAGAGCCAAGAGAACGCAAAGAAGTGCTTGGAAGTTTTAGGTGATGTAATGCCACCTGAAGCAAAGGTATTTTTAACAGCGATTGCTGATGGAGAAGCTGAAGCTGGTGATTTTGGTGGAATGCCAAAACCTATAGCCGAATTAGTAAAAGAGTTTGGACTTAGTAGCCCTGAAGACTTAAAAGACGCCTGTCCAAAGAGCAAAGAAAACGCACAGAAATGTTTAGATAAATTAGATAAGTTCCTGCCACCAGAAGCAAAGTTTGGTTTGAAAGCAATAGCAGAAGGTCAATTTGATCCTTCAAAGTTAGGCCAGCAAGGTTCTAGAGGTCAAAGAGATAATGACCAAAATCCACAATTCAGCAGAGGTAGAGGAGGGCCAAGAGAATATCAGGAATATAGAGAAGGTCCTTCTTATGAACCAGATGATAGAGGATATTCAGAAGATTATGGCGGTGGACCAGAGTCTTATCGCTCTAATTCAGGTTATCAGCCACCGACAGTAGGTCCTGGATATGTAGCTCCTGGATCAGCCCAAGGTGGAGGAGCAGGGTCTAATGCAGGCGCACAACAACCCCAATAAGAAATCTACTCTAATTTATTTCTGAATTTTTTCTCTTTCTAGATCTTTTTATTATAGTCGAACTTCCCAGAATTAGTATCACAACTATCCCCATGTAAATCCATAATTCATAAAATGGGTAAATTTCGCTGTTTTTCCTTTCTGTGGGCTCTGTATATCCTTTTTTTAATTCAGTTGAAAACTGGCTAAGAATTAGAGATAAAATAAGTACACCAATTAATAAGACTAACAGTTTTTTCATAACAGGTTATATAGTCGATATTGGGGCTTATTAATTTATATATCCTAAGAGTATTCTAAAACATATAGCTCATGGTGTCTAATGGATATAAAAAGTTTAGAGAAAAATGAGAAATTGTTGGTCCTTTCAATAGACAGGGATAATGATATAGGGGAAAAAACAGGGGTAAATGGCCCTGTGATAGGAAGAGAAAATGTCCTAAAAGCTGCAAATAAACTAGGTCTGGTGGATCCAGAAGATACTGACTTTAATGCATTATTCGAAGCTGTTAGGGTATTTGATGAAATCAAGGGTTTGTTCAAACAGTCAACTCTGGTTAAACAGCCTCAAGCTTCCATAGAAGTTGCTGCAATAACAGGTGACAAAGACCGCGGGATAAAGTCTGATTTTGAGATTAGCAGGCAGTTAGATACTATATTAAAAAAATACAAGGCAACTGGGGTTGTTTTGATTACAGACGGCAGCGACGATGAGCAAACAATACCTTTGATACAGACTAAAGTCCCTATAAAATCTATCAGAAGGCTGATAGTAAGGCAGGCAGACCAATTACAATCAACCTATTTCAAAATAAAGGATTTCCTCGACGAGTCGATGGAGAATCCCAGAATAAGCAGTATAGTTTTCGGATTGCCTGCTGTTATATTAGTCTTATTGGGCCTTTTTGGCTTAACCGGAGTCAGGTATGTGTTATTGCTTTTAGGCATATTCCTTGTAATAAAGTGGTTTAGATTAGAAAAGCATATAGTGGGCGCCTCAGACGAATTGCGGTCTTCTCTTACAAAAAGGCGCTTCGCAGCGTTCTTTGTATACGTGTTAGCTGTCGTAATTGGTGTATTAGGTATATATAGAGGTTACACATTCATGCAGAATTTTTTGAGCAGGTCATTTTTCGAAATAATAGCCTCCTTTATTTATTCCTCTGTTTTCATCTTATGGATAGCTATAGCTGTGGGTTGGCTGTCAAGATCTGCTTATAAAAGAAAAAGAAGTGTAGGTCAAATCTCAGCTATCCCAATATTCGGATTTGCTGTTGCTCTGGTTTTGTTTGGCGCTTCTGATCTAATTATTGAACCAAATTCTGCTATTACGGCTTTCTTATTGTATGTGATTTTAGGAGGCCTATTGATAACGCTTTCTGTGATAATGGATAAGATTAAGTTGTTTAAAAAGTAGGTTTCCGGTCAGTTACTATTTTGTGTAAAGAGACTCAACAAATTCTTTCAAGCCGTCATTTTTCAATACAGCAAAATATAATTTAGACGCAGGTGGGTGAGGATCGCGTCCTCTAGGATCATCGACCATTGGACGAGCCTTTTGTTTTGCTATTTCGTCTCTAAATTGCCCCAGCCTCAACCCAACAAGATCAGGATACGTCTCTTGGATATATAACATTTCTGTGTACTTTGCAAAAAATTCTTCCTGAACAGCTGTACTAAATTTCCTCTCGTCTCCAAGGCCAAATCTTTTTGCTAATCTCCTTTTTGTCCCGTTCGGAATCCTATGCGCAAGTTCGTGGACTAGAATTGAATCTGAAGGATTAGTTCCTATTCTTTCAGCTATTGCTGGATATGATAAATCGTCACTGATTAATTCTCTTGTAATATCTTTTGTTGGCAAAAAAACATATTCTGGATGGTTATTGACTTTAAACAAGTCGGTTTCCAAGTCTCTTGTGTATACACTATCTGATTCTTGTAAATTCGTCTGTCTGAGACTAGGGCCAGTTATTAGGTATCTTTGAAGAGCGCTTCTCTGCCTACTAGTTAATTCAGCAAGTGGTACGACATTTTCGTAAATCCCGTTAGTTTTTGTATAACCCTTCAAAGGCCTATTTGAGTATAGGCG
>Ga0209541_10012180_pt1 | contig 13341 bp, 9 predicted proteins | sample RifCSPlowO2_01_FD_184027 | JGI IMG/M metagenome (GOLD analysis project Ga0209541, IMG submission 184027) | Groundwater microbial communities from Rifle, Colorado - Rifle CSP2_plank lowO2_0.1 (SPAdes) (version 2) | ecosystem: Environmental > Aquatic > Deep subsurface > Groundwater | place: Rifle...
CCGACATTAATTCCAAGTCCAACCCAAATTTCAACACCTGTTCCTACTCTGACGCCCACATCAACGCCGACTCCGGCGCCAAGTCCTACTCCAAGTCCGACACCTACACCTATGCCGTCTCCGACTCCTGCGCCAAATCCTGCATCCGAAACAAGCCCTGAACAATCCAATAAAATCAACATTAATACTGCGAATAACGACGAATTGGATAAAATTACAGGTGTTGGCCCAGTTATTGCCCAGCGCATTATTGATTACCGAAATACCAACGGGCCTTTTCAAAAGATAGAAGACATAAAAGAAGTAAAGGGCATTGGAGATATTACATTCGAGAAAATGAAAGATGAAATTACGGTGGGCGACACACCTTGATTTTATGGCCAATATCCAAACATATTGGCCATGATGACATAATGGCCAGTATCATCTTGGCCATTATTCTTTCGTCTTAAAGATTTAGCCTGACGCCAGAGTGGAGGAGTTTATAAAAAATTGGTATTTTAAGATAATCCGAATATCGGTTGTGATATGCATATTTGTCAAGTTATTAACAGACACTATTTTTTTGGCTTAAACCTTTGTAAAATAAAACCCTTAAACCCTTATAAACTTATCCACAGTTTGGCTCTTTACAAGGAATGGTTTGCCTTATAAAATGGGCCTAGTTGTGGATAAATCCAACATTTTAGGTCCCTATATCAAAGGAGCGATAATTATTGTCAAAATGCTTTAATTTAAACTATTCGCTTTTTTGATGTAGGGATTTTGCCTGTTTAAGGTTTCCTACAATATCGGTCGAAATTAGGTTAAATCCGGTTTGGTCCTGGTCGACGAAAGCGGACCATTAATAAAAGCCGGATAAATATAAATAAAAAATTTATCAATTATCGATAATTGATAACCCGTTAAATAAAGTCGAAAAATTTATCGGGTTATGAAAATTAACTAAGGCATATTTCCAAAATCTTTAAATGATTAACGGGAAATGCCTTTGGTCGCAGAAAATAAAATGAGTATATCCAAACAAACAAAATCAAACCTTAAAAAAGGTTTGTCTATAATTACTTCGGCGGCGACGATTATCGTGCTTTCCGGAGTAGCTTTAGTGCCGTTTGGAGCTTCTGCCGACACCGTCCAAGACCAGATTAATGTTTTATTGCAGCAAATTGCTGCTTTGCAAGCCCAGTTGCAGGCCTTACAACAATCAACGGCCCCAAGCACTGCCTGCACCTTTACTCGGAGCTTGTATTTAGGCGTTTCTTCTGGCGATGACGTAAAGTGTCTGCAGCAGTATTTAAACGGTGCAGGACATCAGGTTGCGGCTTCAGGCGCCGGTTCTTCGGGCAATGAAACCATGTTTTTTGGTTCCAGAACTCAGGGAGCGGTCGCTTCATGGCAGGCTACCAATGGAGTTTCACCGGCAGCCGGATATTTTGGTCCGATTTCAAGGGCTAAGTATCAGAGCTTGGCCGGAGCCCCAGGCGCAACGCCAGTAGCAAGTCCGGGCGCAACGCCAAGTCCGGGTGCGACGCCGATAGTAGGCGTCCCAGGCAGTGTTGTAACCAGCTTGGCTCCGGATAATCCAGGAGCAAGAACCGTGATGATGAACTCTTACGGAGTTCCTTTGATGTCCGTAAGATTTATTGGTTCAGGAACAGTTCAGGAACTGACCTTTAAGAGAGGCGGTCCCGGCAGTGTAGATGATTATGACAATCTCTACATCTTTGACGGCGCCCGCCGCTTAGTCAGTGGACGGACTCCATCTTCATCTACCGGCGAGGTTACGTTTATCAACCTAAGTGTTTCTGTAAATGGAACCAAGGATCTTCAATTGGTTGCCGACCACTCCGGCGCGACCGGAAACGTCAACTATTGGGATTTGACCAGCGCCAAATTAGCATCCGGCACAATCAGCGGAACCCCGTTAAGAAGCAATAACTTTACTATCGGCGGTTCTAACGGCGGAACGATTAATGTTGATAAGATCGGTTCAATCGGAAATCCGAAAGTGGGCCAGAAAAACGCCCAAATTTCGGAATTCAGAATTACCGCCAACACCGAAGCAGCCTGGGTGAAACGCGTCCAGTTGCTTCAGGGCGGCACCGTAGCCGATGCCAACATTACCAACTTGCGTCTGGAAGTTAACAACGCTCAGGTTGCCACCGGCTATATGACCTCTGACGATTACGCCGTGTTTGACTTTGGTTCTCCCGGCTACAAGATTGAGAAAGGAGATAACAAGGTCTTCAAGATGTATGCCGATTTAGGCGGAAAGAAAGACGAGACCGTCAAGATATATGTTGAAGATGACACTGATATAACAGCTATCGGCGATCAATTCGGTTTCGGAATGAAGGCGACTGTTGACACCAACTTTGACGATTCGTCCAATACCCACTCCTTGACTTTGCAGGGAGGCGTATTGACCATCGCCTTTAACGGTCCGAATGCTTCCAACATCGGAACCAAGGTTACTGATCAGGTTTTGTACAGATTCTCAATGTCCGCCGCAAACGACATTGAGGTCAAAAAGATGAGAGTCGGATTCTGTTGGGATGAGGACGGCGACGGCTCGTTCACCAACATTGACGCCGACTTTGACGATGTCACCGATGTAAAGGTTATTGATGAGGATACGGGTCAGGTGGTGATGGGCCCGGTTGACGGCACCGGCTTCACCGAGGGCTCGGCTGACGGCTGTGAAGATGCCGCTCAAGGCACTTACAAGCAATTCACCGACGTCTTTGATTTGAAAGCCGGCCAGACCAGAAACTTCAAGATTACGGCTGATATTGATACCGCCGCCAACACCACCGGCGAAGAATTAGCTGGCACTGACATAGTTCAGGTAATGATTGACGGTTTTGGCGAATCAGATAATGCCACCACATCAGGCGACGTGTCGGTCTTGAAATATGCCGGCACCAACACCGCGGTTGACGATTCTGACATTGTTCCGAACACTGACATAATCGGCAAGAGCATGACCCTTCAGGCATCAAGCTTGACCTTGAGCTTGTCTTCAGTTCCGGCTGACACGACTTATGTCAAAGGAACCTCGAATACTGATAGCGTAGGCATTACTTTCGCGGCAGCATTGGCTTCGGCTCTTAAGGTCACTAACATAACCTTGACCGGTTATGTGGATGACGACGGCACCGCGCCGTTTGCCAAGATCGGTTCAAACTCTGATTCCAGCTTGACCACCGCCGGGCTTATTGCGGCAGTCAAGTTGTATGACGGAGACACCGGGGCATTGATCTCAGACACGCCTCAGACCAATAATCTTAACAATTCAACCGGCACGATCCAGTTTGCCAATTTGAACTGGATAATTGATGCCGGCAAGACCAAGAAGCTGTTGGTCAAGACGAATCTGTCGGCCAACCCGACTTCGGGCTCAAACGATTACTTTTCGTTTGACATTGACGCCACGACTGACGTGACCGCGCTTGACGGCTCCAACCAGACGGTCAATTCCAGCAATGCCGATCCGAACGCCTCAACCAACCCGACCAACGTGGTTACGGTTTCTTCAGCCGGCACTTTGGCTGTAACTGCAGCTTCAGCAAACCCGATTAAGAAAGCGGTTTACTGGGGCGAGAATGAATCCTTGTTCACGGTGTACCGCATAAGGTCCACTGACGAGGCCTTCTTGATTGAGCGGCTGAACGTTATTACCGCAACCGGCAGTGAGGCCGTGGCCAGCGCCACATCCAACATTGACAGCGTCTCAATGAAGTACAAGAACAAAGCCGGTTCAACCCTGACGACGATCGGCGCTTTGGATTCGGTCACTGGTTCGATTTCATTCTCCTTTACCGGCGATAACCGGCCGTATGTGCCAAAGGATTCAAGCACTGATGTAAGCATTTACGCCAATATCAGGCCAAAGGCAGGAAGGACCGGGACGGCTCTATCCACCCTTGGTTCAGATATAGAATTCTCGCTTGACTTCTCTGGAGGAGCGGCTGATGAGTTCCGAGCGGTTGGCGAAGGTTCCGGCACGGTCATAGACGGTTCTGATGCCAATATCGCCAATATCGCGAGAGGCAATGACCATAAGGTTTACCGCGTGTATCCGGAATTCGTTCAAGAAACAATAACTTCCGGTTCTCCGGTAGGCACCAAGGATGTCTTGAAGTTCACCATTAAGGCCCGCGGTTTGTCTGATTCGAGATTGCTATTTGACGACCGACCGTCAGCAGCCATCCGGTTTGAAGTTCTTGCTTCTGGTAGCCAGACCGCTACTAATATGACCGCCAGATTATTTGACGCGGTTACCGGCGAACAGTACGCAAGCGTCACATTCTCAAACGGCCAAACATCGGTTAGCGGCGCAAGGGCCTCGATAACCTTTGATGAATGGGACCAAGACGTTGAGATCGCCGGCGGCGAACAAAAAACATTCAGGGTCCAGGTTGGCTTTACCGGCTTTACCGACAAGAACGACCAATTCCAGCTTGTCCTTAACAGCACCGACGTAAACACAATCTTCAGGTATGTTGACGGCGCTAACTCGAATGAGCAGAACACGATTGTATTAAACCAAGCCAAATCAAACGGCTATTGGAGATTACTGCCGATGGAAGGTCCGATCTTTGTCCAGCCCTAATGCAGTTCTAGATCCAGCGGCGCTAATCCTTGCGTAGCGCTTGACTGGAAAACCAAAAACCGCCTTTCGGCGGTTTTTGGTTTTTAAACTTTTAAACTCTTAAACCTTGAAACTCTTTTGTTTTTTCTTTAATATTTTACTATGTCTAATAGGTTAATTCTTTGGATTATAGTTTTAGTCGCCGGAACGGGCCTGATAATTTCAGCCAATATCTTTCGGGATACAAATCAAGGCCCAGTTTCTCAAGGCATGCCTATAATTTCAGAATCGCCAAGCCCGTCGCCGGATTCTTCGTCTGTTCCGTTTTCGCCAAAAAGCAATATCTCTGTTCCGGCCACCTGCCAGCTTAGCGGAGAGATAGTATTCATAAATCAGAATCTTTATGAAACTATTGGAGCGAAAATAGCTTATCAGAACGTGGATGACGCAATCCGCCAGATTTACTGGAAATCAAATCCGGACGACGGCGTTTTAACAATCGGCCCCAATCTTTTTGAGAATTTGGAAATTCCGAACGGCGAAAGAGAAATCGGAGTCGTCTTGAAGGGCGAGCCGTCGGCAACAAGTTATCTTTTAACTGCAGTAATAACCTACGGAGTAAAACAGCCAAGCGGAGCAATGGAAGTAAAAATTGCCAACTGTTCCGGGATGATAACGGTAAAAATGCCATGACCCAGCAATGATGGATTCTATTCTCTCAAAAGCTATTCTTTTATTTGCTTCTATTTTAACCGTCTTTTCCGGGTCCAATTACATTCAATTAGGAATTGACAGTTTGACTTTTGATTTCAAGACCGGCGAGATATATCCGATTTATTACTATCTGAATCTTCAAAATGTTGGTCCTAAAACAGCAAGGTTTGAAATTTCTTCTGACTCGAATTGGGTATCCGCCTACCGGGAGGGCACTGATTATACTTTTGTCGAATTGCCGTCTCAGGCGTATGTAAATTTTGTTTTGACGATTCGCCCTGAGCGTTTATCGGACGGAGTTAATGAAGCCAAAATCATTCTAAAAGTTTTGGATATTGATTCTTTGGTCAGTCAGGAGGTCATACTTGATGAAACCGAAGTTTTGATTGTTTTGAATAAAAACATTATTCCGACGCCGACGTCGATACCGACGGCAGTGAGTTTTCCAACTGAAAATATTCCGGTTTCAATTCCTTCGTCTATCTCCTCGCCAGCCGTCGAATCAACTACGCCTCAACCGAGGTCAGCCGATTTAGGCCCGATCCTGAAGCAGATTCAGTCATTGATTGATTCTATTCGGATACTCCTGAAAAACTTTTTCTGATGCACCTTTGAAATGATTAGAAATAAAAATTTAATACTCATTGCCGGACTGATAGTTATCGGTTTTTTTATTTATGCTTTCAATCTGAGTAACCTTCTTTTTTGGGACGATGACGAGTGGATTAAAGGCAATATCTTTGTTCATAGTTTTTCTTATCTGAAGGAAGTCTTCACCCAGAATGTCGAGGCCGGTTTTGGTTTGAACAGCAACTATTATAGGCCCCTGCTTTTGCTAAGTTTTGCTTTCAATTTTGTAATCCATGGCATTGCTCCATTCGGTTATCACTTGGTTTCTAACGGTTTCCATGTCGCCAACGGAGTTTTAATCTTTCTTTTATTAAGCGGTTTTATTGGTTCTCGCGCCTCCTTCATTGCTTCGCTTTTGTTTCTAATCCATCCGGTCCAGACCGAAGCCGTGACCTATATTTCGGGCCGGGGCGACCCGATGTCGGTTTTTTTCATGCTTTTGGGTTTATGGGTTTTTATCAAATATCATAGAACCCCAAAACTGTTATTCATTATTAGTTCTGTGTTATTGGCAATTGCCGCAATCCTTTCCCGCGAAACCGCCGTACTATTCCCTTTATTTTTAATGATTTTTTATATTTCTTTCATTTCAAAAGAAAAGTTCATTTTGGCTCTGAAAAAATCTTTCCTTGTTTCAGCTCCTTTTTGGGTGGTTTCGGTAATTTATTTCATTTTGCGGTTGACCGTATTTAATTTCCAAAACACGCTTAATTTCTACGCCCAATCCAATGTCTATACCGAAAACTTATCTTACCGCCTCTACACTTTCGGCCACGCTCTGGTTGAGTATTTCAAAATAATCTTTTGGCCGGTGGGGCTTCATATGGAACGCGATCTGCCGATTCACACTTCGCTGTTCCAATGGCCGGTCTGGCTGGCGGCCACTATTATTTTTTCAATAGTTATTATTTACGTTTCACGTTTCAGGTTTCAAATTCCACGAATCTGGTTTTTCTCCTGGTCTTGGTTTTTCGTCGCCCTTGGCCCTGTTTCGGGAATAATTCCGATAAACGCGTTAATCTATGAACACTGGTTATACTTGCCTTTGATCGGATTCGCGACTCTTGCCGGATTTTATATCGATAAGCTTTTGACTTTTCTTAAATCTAAAAACCTTGCTATTAGCTATTCGCTTTTTGCCGTTAGTTTAATTATCTATTTTTCTTTTTTTGCCGTTCAGTCAATCCGCCGGAATATCCTTTGGGGTGATTCAGCCAAATTTTACGAAGATATTTTGAAATACAGTCCTTCAAGCGTAAGGATTTTGACTAATCTCGGGAATATTTATTCTGAAAGAAGGGATTTTGGAAAAGCCGAAGGATTATTTAAAAAAGCCATAGGTACTTCGGCCGGCGAAACATTTGCCCAGCCGTATTACAATTTGGGGAATCTTTACCGCGATAAAGGCAGAATTGACGACGCTATAATACAATTTAAAAAAGCGATAGAAGTTGACCCAACTTTTCCGTTTGCTTATCAGAATCTGGCTACGGTTTATATCAATAACAAAAGAGATTTAATCAAAGGCATAGAAATACTGGAACAGTTGAAAAAGATCCAGCCGGGCAATTCAAGAGTTTATTATAATCTGGGTTTGGTTTATCTGGCGACTGGGAATACGGATTTGGCCATCAAAAATTTTGAATTGGGCCTTAATTTTGCCTCTGGCCGCGATGAAGAAACGGAAAAGGCTATCAGGGAGATTTTATCAAGGATTGAATAATCCTTCAGTTTCCCTGATCATTTTTTCAATCGGGAATTTAAACAAAATTGTCTGGTGGGCCTGAAGAGTGAATTCCTGTTGGATGTGTCCGTTATCCATAAGATATTTAATTGCTTCAGCGATTTGTTCCGGATTTTTAGGTTCAACCATAATGCCGTTTTTACCGCTTTCTATAATTTCTGGAACTGCGCCAACATTAGCAGCAATAACCGGAATTTTGGCGGCCATGGCTTCCAAAATTGTCCATGGGAAACCTTCTTTGACCGACGGCAGGATAAAAGCGTCAAAAGCCTTCATATATTTATAGGCCTCGGGAATTTGGCCCAGAAGAGTTACCTCTTTTTCAAGGTTATAATCTTTGATTTTGGTTTCAAGTCCCCGCCGTTCTTGTCCATCTCCGATAATTAAAAATTTTATTTTTTCAAAATCCAAGCCGTAGTTAAATTTTAATATCCTCGCCGCTTCTATAAGATGCTCCAGTCCTTTTGTCGGATAAAAATTAGCGACGCTTCCGATTATAAAATCTGCCTGAAATATTTTCGCGGATTTTTTGGATAATTTAAGGCGAGCCTCGTCTTTTGGCAAAAAATCAATCTTAAGGGCGTCGATGCCGTTATGGATTAATTTCAGTTCTTTTTTTGGTTTTATTTTCAGTTTCACCGTCTGTTCGTAGTCGCTTTTATTATTCACTACGATAATATCTTTGAATTTAGCCGTGATTTTCTCGGCCAGAATGAACATTTTTTTCTTCCAAGTCGGCCATGGATCATTAAAGGACCAGCCGCCGATGCGGTAGATAATTTTTAAATGTTTAAACTTTCGGGGTCTTAAAATTTTTATTTTAAACCCGGCAATACTGCCCAAGATACCTGCCTTGGAACTCGAAAGGTGCAGATAATCAGGCCTGAAATTATTTATCAGTTTCATCAATTCAATTATTCCAAGACAGTCAAAAATCGGGTTTACTTCTCTTTTCAAAAATCTAAGCCGTTTGGTTTTTATTCTTTTTGCTTCCAAGGATTTCAAAAATTCGTTTTTTCCCATCGAGCCGCCAGCCACCAAAATTTCGTATCTTTCTTTATCCAATCTGGTGGTGAGTTCGTATAAAAATCTCTGGGCGCCGCCAAACTCCGACTGGGTGATAATGAATAGAATCCGTTTGATTTTGTTAATCATTTATGACAGGATGGTATAATAAAAATCCGATTTTATCAATGAAAATACTTCTTTTTTCAACCGCTTATCTTCCTCATATCGGCGGCGCGGAATTAGCCGTAAAAGAAATTACTGATCGGCTTCCGGGCGTGGAATTTGATTTAATAACCGCAAAATTAAAAAGGGGACTGCCCGATTTTGAAAGAATAGGCAAAATAAATGTCCATCGGATCGGCGCCGGCAATAAATTTTTAGACAAACCCCTTTTGCCCAATCTCGGTTTTTTAAAAGCAATAAAACTGCACAAACGAAATAAATATGATTTGATTCACGGCATAATGGCTTCCCAGGGCTCGGCCGCGGCCTACCTTTTCAAGTTTTTTTATCCGAGAGTTCCTTTCATTTTGACTCTTCAGGAAGGCGACTTGGACCGCAATTCGCCTTTTGACAAGTTTTGGCAGGGGAGAATTATAAAGAAAGCTGATGTAGTTATAGCGATAAGTAATTATCTGGCCGAATTTGTCAAAAGATACAGTAAAAAAGCTCCAGTTTATGTTGTGCCGAATGGAGTCGACCTAAAAAAATTCAAAATTCAAAATTCAAAATTCAAAAATAAAATTCAAAATCCAGAAATCATAATTACTATTTCCAGATTAGTCAAAAAAAATGGAGTTGATATTTTAATCAAAGCTTTCCCCGTGTTGCTTAAAAATTTGGGTTCTAATCATCTAAGCCCTAAATTACTAATTATTGGTGACGGTAAGGAAAGAAAAAAGCTTGAAAAGCTGGCTCAAAAACTGCATATTGGAGATAAAATTGAATTTTTAGGCAATGTTTCGCCAGATGAAATTCCCGGATATTTAAGCAGAGCCGATGTTTTTGTCAGGTCTTCCCGTTCAGAGGGCCTTGGCAGCGCCTTTTTAGAGGCAATGGCCGCCGGAGTGCCGATAATCGGGACGGCTGTCGGCGGGATCCCGGATTTTTTGAAGGACGGCGAAACCGGGCTTTTTTGCGGATTAAATGATCCTAAAAATCTGGCTGAAAAAATGATGCTGATTTTGAATGATGAAAATTTAAGGAATAAGCTAGTCGAAAACGGCAGGGAAATGGTTGAGCATAAATATAGTTGGGATAAAATAGCCGAACAGATGAAGCGAGTTTATGATAAAATTATCAATCATAATTCCGGTATATAACGAAAAAAATACGATTAAAGAAGTTTTAAGAAGAATCGAAGCAGTCCATTTAGACGGTTTAAAAAAGGAAATAATCATTATTGATGATTTTTCAAATGACGGGACCAAGGAGATTTTAAAAGGGCTGGGCCCCGCATACAAGATTTTTTTCCAAAATAAGAATATGGGTAAGGGCCGGGCCGTAAAAAGGGGTTTTGAAGAAGCAGGCGGCGATGTAGTTTTAATTCAGGATGCTGATTTAGAATATGACCCGGTTGATTATCCAAGATTAATTCAGCCGATAATTGACGGCCGGTCTGATGTTGTCTATGGTTCAAGGTTTTTGAAAGATTCAAACTCTAAGATCATTTATAAAAGGGGTTATTTTTTCAGCCGATTACTGAATTGGTTTTCAAATTTTTTAAGCGGTCTTCAGCTTTCAGATATGTATACTTGTTATAAAGTTTTTTCAAAAGAAGCAGCTCAAAAAATTGCACCTGCGATAAAATCAAAAAGATTTGGCATAGATCCGGAGTTGACCGCTTTAGCGGCGAAAAATAAATTCAGGATTCTGGAAGTTCCGATTCGTTATCAAGGCCGTACCTACCAAGAAGGGAAGAAGATAAACTGGAAAGACGGGTTAGCGGCGATTTTTCATATAATCAGATTTAATATATTTCAATGAGTAAGAAAATAACAATCGCAGCCGGGAGTTTCTGGCCGGAAATCGGAGGACCGTCAAGCTATCTTAAATCAATACTGCCGAAATTAATGGAAAGCGGTTTTAAGATTGATTTAGTAGCCAGATCGAAGAAAAGAAAATATTTCGAAGACGCCGGTTTTAAATATAAGGTTTATCGGATTAAAGATTTACCCGGTAAGCCGTTGAATTATTTTAGGTTTTTTTTGAAGCTGTTAAAAAAAGCAAGGTCAAGCAATATTATTTACGCCCAAGGAGCGGTCAGTTCCGGCTATCCGGCATATTGGGTCAATAAATTTTTGAAAAAGAAATTTACGGTTAAAATCACCGGCGACTACGCTTGGGAACAGTATTCACTTAAAAATGAAATTATAGACACTTTAGATTTTCAGAATAAAAAAATTTCCGGCAAGTTCAATACTTTGAGAAAAATTCAGTTCAAGGTCTGCCGGGCAGCCGACAAAGTCGTTGTTCCCTCCAATTTTTTAGCCAAAATAGTGGGATATTGGGGTGTGAAAGATGAAAATATAGAGGTGATTTATAACGGAACCGATTTTAAGCCCTTAGGCATTGAGAAAGAAAAAGCCAGACGCGAAATCGGCATTTCCGGCAACATAATTTTGTCAGCCGGCAGGCTGGTTCCGTGGAAAGGATTCAAAATGTTAATAAAGATAATGCCCGAATTATTGAAAGAATATCAATTTGCCAGATTAATTATTGTCGGCGACGGCCCGGAAATGGAAAGTTTGGAAATAATGAAAAATAATATGGGCTTGAGTAATAAAGTTTATTTAGTCGGCAAAAAGTTGCAAGAGGAACTTAAGGTCTATCTGGCCGCAGCCGATATGTTCGTTTTAAACACCGCTTATGAGGGATTTTCTCATCAGCTTTTGGAAGCGATGGCTTCCGGAGTGCCGGTTATTTCAACTAACGCCGGCGGCAATCCAGAATTGATCAAACAGGGCGAGAATGGTTTTATGGTCAAGTATAATGACGAACTCAATTTAACCGAGGCAATTAAGGTGGTGTTTGAACATCAAGACATAAGAGGAAAATTCATAGAAGAAGGGAAAAAGACAGCCGAAAAATTCACCGTCCAAAAAATGGCTGACGAAACCGTTAATTTATTTAATTCACTAATTTCTAATTAACCTAATTTCTAAATGGCAAAACTTTTGATGATTTCAGGCGACCGGTCTTTAGCCCAAGAGAAGAAAGGGGCTTTTTATAATACCCTGGAAGAGTTTCATAAATACTGGGATAGGATTGATATTATTACTCCAAGAACCCGGGGTCTTAAAAATAAAGGGGTGACCCGACTGGGGGTCCCCCATGGCGCGCAAATAGAAATTGAGCACCATGGGGGTGAGGAGGGGCAGGACCCCGTTCTTGGGGATAATGTTTTCATGCATCCCTCGCCCTGGCCACTTATCTTTCAACCTTTTTGGATTTTGAAAAAGGGTCTTGATATTTACAGGGCGCAAAAATTTGATTTGATTACAGTTCATGAATACCCACCCTTTTACAATGGCATCGGCGCGAAAATGCTTTGGAATAAAATAAAAGTTCCTTATGTTTTGGAAATTCATCATGTTGTCGGTTATCCAAAAACAGCGGACCTAAAAGAAAAGTTTTACCGATGGCTAACCGGAATTTTCATTAAATACGATTCTTCAAAAGCCAAAGCAGTCAGAGCGGTAAATCAAAAACAAGTTCCGGAATTTTTAGTCAAAGTCGGAGTACCCCAAGAAAAAATACTTTATATTCCATCACTTTATATTGATTTAGGTATTTTTAGACCAATGAATTTAGAAAAAAATTATGACTTAATTTTTATCGGCCGCTTAGTCAAAAATAAGGGGATTAACTTGCTGCTTGAAGCAGTAAGTAAGCTCAAAACTCAAAACTCAAATTTTAAATTATTGGTTGTAGGGGCTGGCCCCTTAGTGAATTTTTTAAAATTGAAAATTGAAAATTTAAAATTAAAAAACAATGTCTTATTGTATGGTTGGGCCGAGAGCCCTCAAAAAATAGCCGAACTCATGAATCAATCTCGAGTATTGATTATGCCTTCCTATAACGAGGGCGGGCCAAGAGTAGTAGTTGAAGCAATGGCTTGCGGAGTGCCGATTCTGGCCACGCCTGTCGGAATTGTGGCCGATATTATGAAAGATGGCCAATTTGGCCGGTTAATAAAATGGGATGCAGAAGATATTGCTAAAAAAGCCGAATCTTTGCTTTTTAATAAGTTAGAGTATCAAAAATACAGCGAAGCGGCCCTTAAGACAGCGGGACGATTTGAAAGAAAGTCGGCAATAAGAAATTATGCTGAAAAACTCCAGGAATTAATTTAACCTCTCTGTCAAAGTTATCCACAGTGTAATTCTTTTTCTTTTGATATAATTGATTTTAAAGGATATTTGGTTATCCACAGGTCTTATTAAAAAGTAAATAATTCTTTAAGGATTTTTTGAAAAATATTAGAGAATTATTGCTGGAATTTTTTTATGAAAAAAGTATTTCTGTTTCTCTTCATCGGGTCGATGGTTTTTTCTTTCGCTTTAGTTAATATAGCATCGGCTACCTCAACTATAGGAGCCAATATTTCCACAACCGGTACTCTTACAGTGACAAATGGCGGAACTTCGGC
>Ga0209541_10012186_pt1 | contig 13338 bp, 16 predicted proteins | sample RifCSPlowO2_01_FD_184027 | JGI IMG/M metagenome (GOLD analysis project Ga0209541, IMG submission 184027) | Groundwater microbial communities from Rifle, Colorado - Rifle CSP2_plank lowO2_0.1 (SPAdes) (version 2) | ecosystem: Environmental > Aquatic > Deep subsurface > Groundwater | place...
CGGGCTGGGGTAAAAGATGCGTACTATGCGAATCGGGATTGACGCACGAATGTATTCCACCGAGTTCACGGGAATTGGCCGTTATGTTTATGAATTGGTACGGCACCTCATAAAAATCGACGAAAAGAACGAGTACGTGCTGTTCATGAATCAACCGGAGTACGAAGCTTTTGAGGAGCCGAACAAAAGGGTGACGAAAGTTTTGGTGAATGCGCATCATTATTCTTTTGCCGAACAGTTTCGTTATTTGCTCGCTTTGCGAAGCGCCAAACTTGACCTCATGCATTTTACGCATTTCAATGCGCCCATTTTTTACAAACGGCCTTCCGTGGTTACCATTCATGACCTGACCTTGTCTTTTTTCCCGGGTAAGAAAATGAACTCGGCTTTTTACCGAATGGCGTACAACTGGGTGCTCAGAGCCGCCGTGCGCAACGCCAAAAGCGTGATTGCCGTTTCGGAAAATACCAAGGCCGACTTGGTGGAAATCACGCGCACTTCTCCAAGCAAAGTGGAGGTGATTTACGAAGGAGTGGGGGAGGAATTCGGACCGCGCGGTGATAAAGAATATCAAGAGGAAGTGCATAAAAAATACAGCATCACGAAAGAGTTTTTGCTTTATACCGGCGTGTGGCGCGGCCATAAAAATTTGGTGAATTTGATTCGCGCTTTCGCGCTGATTCATGATGGTGCCGAGGGTTTTGATCTTCAGCTCGTCATCACCGGCGAAGAAGATCCTTACTATCCCGAAGTGAAACGCACGGTGAAAGAGCTGGGTCTCGAGCATCATGTTATTTACACGGGAATGGCGCCGGAAAAAGAGCTCATTGCGCTTTATCAAACGGCGAAGGCTTACGTGTTCCCGTCTCTTTATGAAGGATTCGGTTTACCGCCGCTCGAAGCCATGCGTTGCGGCACTCCCGTGGTGGCTTCCAAGAGTTCCTGCATTCCTGAAATTTGCGGCGATTCGAACGCGCTCTTTTTCGACCCTTACGATCCCGAAGATATTGCCAATGTGGTACGCCGCGTATTGCTCGACGAAGGCTTGCAAAAAGATTTGCGTGAGTGCGGGCTCAAGCACAGTTTGAAGTTTTCTTGGGAAGACATGGCGGAGAAGACCCTGAAGGTTTATAATTCGGCGGTAAAATGAGTGATTTCACCCATTTCATCGACCTCATTCCCAAGGCGCTTGCCCGCTACAAATTGACCCGCGAGGCTCGTGCGGCTTTGGTGTGCGCTCGTTTTCGCGACCTGCTTCCCGGCATTGTGGGCACCGATGCGCTTCCCGACGGCGTTCGTCCGAAATATTTTAAAAACGGCTTCCTTGTGGTGGCCGTCCCCAGCAGTATTTGGGCGCAACGCATTTATGTGCATCGCCACGAACTGCTTCATCGCATCAATCTCCATCTCGACAAAGAGTGGGTGAAAGATTTGAGGGCGGTGGTGGAAACGGGGAAGGCGGAAGTTTAGTATGAGTAAGGTTCGCGACACTTTGCTTCCTGTAAAGACTGGCGTTGTTAGTAAAGTGTTGTGGAGTTCACCCCCGGGGGTGAACGAGGGCATAAAAGGGCTTTCCAACAAGATCCTTTGGCTTTCCGCTTGACTTTCAGGGGTTTAACACTACAATCGGTAGGCAATATTTTCTAATCTGACTGCTGTGCTCGTTATTCGACTTAGCCGTGTGGGGAAGCAGAATCAAGCCGCTTTCCGCATTACCATCTCTGAGAAAACGGATGCCGTGAAAGGGGCAAGCCATGAAATTTTGGGGCATTACAACCCTTCCGATAATAAGAAGTTGGACTTCAATAAAGAACGTATCGAGTACTGGATTTCAAAAGGAGCTCGGCCTTCCGACCGTGTGGCCTCCCTCCTTAAGACCAACGGAATGTCCGGACTGGATAAGTTCTTGGAACCTCGCAACAAGAAAAAACGAAGCAAGAGCGCGCCGGCCGAGGAAAAACCGGCTCCGGTTGCGGCTGCCGTTGCCGAATCGGCTCCGGAAGCTCCCGCTGTTGAAACCCCCGCTCAAGAACCTGCAGCTGTTGCTGCAGTGGAAGAAACTCCGGCCGCTTAGTCCGACAAAAATTCTTTAAATTTCACCTATGCCTTCTTCCGACATTAATGATGATATGGCTGCACGAGACTTTATTGAGTTTGTTGTAAAAGCCATTGTGGAACATCCCGACGACGTGGATGTGACTCAAACCGTGGATGATTTAGGGGTGCTCATCACCCTAAAAGTGAACAAAGAGGATATGGGAAAGATCATTGGAAAGGCCGGACAAACGGCTAAGTCGCTGCGTATTTTGCTCCGCATGATGGGATCCAAGAAGGATGCGCGCTATAATCTGAAAATTGTTGAACCGGAAGGACAAGCGGTGTAGACTTCTTTTAGTTCACTCACTTCGTTCGTGTAATGAATCTTTTTCTTTTGGCTGTTACGGAAGGCTCCGTCCTCGACGTGGCTCAAAGCTACGATGCTCTTGAAGTGATCAACCGCGCCATTGCTTATGCCATTATTGTGGCGGGTTTTCTGAGCGTGGTTTTCATTTTCTACGGAGGTATTTCCTTTATTCTGTCCGGGGGCGCGGAGGATAAAATAAAGCAGGCGGTTTCAACGATTCGTTATGCTATTATCGGGCTCGTGGTGACGATGTTTTCCGTGGTGATTGTGGCGTTTGTGGGACGGGCAATGGGACTGGATGTGATTCAGTACATCAATCTTGGGGAGATTTTTGATCTCGTCGCAAATATAAGCTCCGGGGGAGAAAGCGGCGGGGGACCGAATTCTTTAGATTAAAAGGGCTTTACCTTGGCTGCGAAGATTTTCCCAGTCGTAGCTGAAGGCGAAGTTTTCTATGGCGCGAATGAGGGCGGCATGAACGTTCCAGGCGCTGAGTTTATTAAATAAAAAAGCGTTTCCGCTTTCTTCAACAGGGTTGTAATTTTCGGCCTTTTCGTGAGAGCCGGTGAGTATGACGGGGACGATGCCGCGATCCACAATCATTGAAAATTCTTTGGGGAGTTTTGGGTTCAATACCACCCAAATGTGCGCTTCTTCCAAAGCCTCCTCCATTGAAAAAACGTGGGGAACGTGTGTGAGGCCGTCGCCGATCACGCGGAAACGGGCGGGAACTTCATCGAGACCTGGCAGTAAATTTTCCAGGAGTGCTGGGTCGGCATCGCGGACATCCAGGACAACGTGCGGAATGCGAACCTTTAGTTTGAGGGGAGTTTTTGTTTTAGCCATCATTCTTTTTATATGCTCACCTTCGGTGAGTGATTAAGATATTATATCAGATTTTTAGAGATTTAGGTAGGGTCTAAGGAGTGGACGATTTAAGAAGGCCTTGCTTTTATCTTCGAATGTTGTATAATTCGAACTTCTCAACTAAAATTATGCTTTCCGGAAGTTCCGATGCCGTCAGTGAACGTACCCTTTACTTTGATTTCTGCGCTCCGCTCAATAGAGCGACTGCTGAAGCTAATGCCAGATTGCTGGAAGGGTGGATCCCCTCTCTTAAGATTATAATTGAGTGGAAAAGTGGAGCAAATGCCGCGAGTGGTATGCATTTTGCTCGGATTGAGGCGAGGGACGTGCCGGAGGATGCTCGCTGCTCCTCACAAGATGAGCTCTTACACTTTCTCAACTTGGGAGAGTAGGTTATTCTTGAGTGGTGAAAAAGTTTGTCATTATAGACGGAAACGCCCTGGTGCATCGGTCTTATCATGCTTTGCCCAAGACGCTTCGGAGCGCGAAAGGGGAGCTCACAAATGCGGTTTTCGGATTCACATCCATTCTGCTTGGGATTTTGGAGTACGAGAGGCCGGAGTATTTGGCGGCGGCTTTTGACATGAAAGGGCCCACATTCCGCGATGCTATTTTCGATCAATATAAAGCCACGCGCGGCAAAACGGACGATGAGCTGATTGCGCAGTTTCCACGAGTATGGGAAGTTTTGGAGGCTTTTTCAGTTCCGATTTTTGCAAAAGAAGGGTTCGAGGCGGACGACTATTTGGGGATAGTGACGACGGAAGTAAGACGACGCCACCCCGACACGGAAATTCTCATTGTAACGGGTGACCATGATGCGCTGCAGCTTGTGGGGGAAGGGGTGACCGTGGTGGCGCCCATCAGCGGCTACACGAAGGTGAAGCGTTATGATCGCGCCGCGGTGAAAGAAAAAATGGGGGTTTGGCCCGAGCAAGTGCCAGACTATAAAGGATTGGCCGGCGACTCCAGCGATAACATTCCCGGCGTGCAAGGCATCGGCGATAAAACGGCCGTTCGGCTTTTGGAAGAGTGGGGAAGCATCGAGGGGATTTATGAACACTTGGAAAAGGTGCAGCCGGAGCGGATTCGTGAACTTTTAAGAAAAGGCGAAGAAAACGCGCGACTTTATAAAAAGGTGGCCACCATTGTTCGCGAGGATGGCATCAGCGTGGATTTGAATGCTTGTAAAATGCACAATTTCGATATTAAAAAGGTGCATACTCTTTTCGCCGAGCTTTCCTTTAAAGGCCACATGGGGCGCACCGAAAAGCTCAATAAAGAATGGGAGAAACTACGGGAAAACGAGAAGCAGAGCAGCTTATTTTAGTGCTCACCTTCGGTGAGTGTTAAATTCCGCTGCCGTACACTTTCAGAACCACTACGCCGGCCAGAATCATACTTATTCCTCCAACTTCAGCCAGGGTGATGTGCTCTTTAAAGTAAAGAATTCCCACGGTCACGACCAAAAGAATGGAGAAGGCTGACCATAGAACGTTCACAACCCCCATGTCTCCGTAACGAAACGATTTCACAAGAAATCCGGCAACCAAGGTGTAGAAGAAAAGCCCCAAGCCAAAATAGAGCCAGTTGTCGCTCATGGAAAACTTCTTCAAAAGACTGATGGCCGCGGTTTCGGAAAGCAAAATGAGAAGAACGTAGAGGTAAAGCATTTTTACATTTTTATAAATTCTCCCTTTCCATAGTTGATGTGAGGGTCGTGGGAAATTTGTTTTAAGCGTTTGCCCTGTTTTTCAAAGACAAACTCTTGAATCATCATGTTGTCGGTGAGGAATTTCGGGAAAATTGTGCCGAGTAAATCTTCGGTATAGTGGATGCCTGGCTTTAAATCGGAAAAGAGCAGGGTGAACAAGGCGGCGTAAACACCGGTGGCCACCTGGTAGTCCGTGCCACTGCATTCTTTGAGGTTTTCGTTGGAGGCGCTGTTGAAGTAATACACGGCCCTATCCTCGTAATCGAGACGCAAAGCAACGTTATCGGAGCCGAGCAGGGAATCTCCCACGTTACTTCCAATGACTAAGTCGCTTTCTTCAACCTTACCTTTTTCTTTGTATGTCTTTCTGATGAAGTCCATGGTTTCTTGATTTACCGTGTATATGAACTTAGCCGGAATGTTGTGTTTGTTGCCCAGCGTCACGCATTCTTCATGGGTGCTCATGCAGCCGCGTGGATAGCTTTTGAGCTTCCAAACAGGTGAGAAAAGGGGCTCCAAATTCTCGGTGTGATACAAGCCGTTTGGAAACATGCTTTTGATTTTGTGATCGCCCAAGATGATTTCAGCGGGATCGGTAACGAGCTCCACCACAAATTCGGGGATGCACCATGTGACCATTTTCTCTTTGTGATGCTTCATGAATCGAGAGGTGTCGTACTCAAATTCGATGATTTCTTTGGGGACACCGAATTTTTTGATTCCGATTGCGGCCCAAACATTCACTGCGCCCGGGTTCATGCCGGTGAAGAAAATGTGTGGCATTTTTGGCGTGGGTTTGTTCTTCTGAGCGTCAATCCACTCATTCAGAGCTTCCCCAAGCGGGGCGTAACTCGAGGTTGAAAGGCCACAGCAAATGTAGGAGGCTTTCCCATAATCGAAAATGAGCTGTGAGGTGAGTTCCGTGTCGGCATCGCTGAGATCGAGAACAAGATCAATTTTTTTGTCTTTAAGAAGCTTGCTGAATTTTTTTGCGTGCCGCGACGTAAGGTTAAGTCTCACAAAGCTGGCGTCCAAATTAGTCAGGGATCGGAAGTTATCATCCCGAAAGGGCTCTTTATCCAGAAGATACAGTTTGCGGAAGAGATGGCGGTGGTTTTTGAGGTAAGTGAGAACGGTGTGAGCCAAAGTCCCACAGGCACCCAAGACAAGTAAGTTTTTTTTGGTTTTCATGGCGCGGGGTCGCGTTTGAAGTATGTCAATCTTGTCATTATACCATAAACTTGAGCTTAAGTCCAAATGGCCATGACGGCTTGGCGGAGACCGTTAAAGTGGGCGCGAATGAGGTTTGGTGTACAAGTTTTTTGTTCGCTTATTTTGCTTGTACAAAAGGCTTGTTCATGCGGTTTTCGGTCGGGAGCGCGTTTTATGCATATTTTATGGCTTTCGCAAGCCAAAATTTTCGGGGAGGAGGAGCTTGAAAAATCGGCTTATTGGAGCCTAAAAAAATGAGTAAAATTTGGGTTCGATCGGCGTTTTTTGGCTTCTAAAAGCCGCGTTTTGCCAAACAATCTCTTGCGTACCTAAAAGACTTGTACTAAAGTCGCCTCATGCCTAAACACCGAATGATTGCGGGCCTCGACATTGGGAACTCCAAAGTTCGAGTCGCCGTGGCCGTTATGGACGAAGACAGTACCACTCCCAATATTATTGGTGTGGGAGTTTCTCCTTCGGGCGGACTTCGAAAGGGAAACATTATTGATGTGGAAGAAACGGTTTCGAACATTTCTTCCGCTTTGGAAGATGCCGAGCGTATGGCGGGCGAACCTGTTCACCATGTGTTTTTGGGAATTTCCGGCGATCATATTTCTTCCATGGACTCCAAGGGTGTGATTGCCATTTCTCACAGTGGAAATGAAATTATTGAGGATGATGTTGACCGCGTTTTGGAGGCCGCTCAAGCGGTGGCGATCCCGAACAACCGAAGAATTTTGAGAATTATTCCGAAAAGCTTTACCGTAGATGAACAAACGGGCATTAAATACCCTGTGGGAATGACCGGAATCCGTTTGGAAGTTTTGGCACATCTTGTGACCGGCCTTATGCCGGCGGTGAAAAACATTGAAAAGTGCGTGCATCAAGCGGGCGTGGATATCAACGACATCATTCCTTGCGGTCTTGCCGCCGCCGAAGCCGTGCTCACGAAACGCCAGAAAGAACTCGGCGTAGTGGTGATCGACGTCGGTTGCGGCGGAACGAATGTGGCTATTTTTGAGGAAGGAACCGTACTGCACACCGCCTCGTTGCCGGTGGGCGGAGACAATGTGACAAACGATATTGCGATTGGTCTTCGAACCTCCATCGACACGGCGGAAAAAATTAAAATTGAGTATGGTTCATGTCTTCCCGAGGACATTCACGATCGAGAAACCATCGACCTTTCTTTGCTCTCCAAAATCGACACGCAAACGGTTTCCAAAAAGCAGCTCGCGGAAATCATTCAAGCGCGTTATCACGAAATTTTTGTGATGGTGAAAGACGAACTGGCGAAAGTGCAACGCGACGGCATGCTGCCCGCCGGAGCCATTTTGGCCGGAGCCGCGGTGAAAATGCCGGGTGTTATCGACTTGGCTCGTGAGATTTTGAACCTTCCCGTACAGATTGGTTTCCCAACGAACTACGAAGGCGTGGTGGATAAAATTGAGGATCCCGCTTATGCCAGTGTGATCGGTCTCACCATTTGGGGCTCTCGCTTTCAAGGCGAAGGTTACGGCCTCAAATTTGATTTCAAGAACTTTTCGTTCGATAAAGTCGGCCAAGGACTCAAAAATTGGTTCCGCGGTCTTTTGCCATGATTTTAGATTTCCCTTTTTAATTCACTCGGCTATGCCGAGCAACCCCCATCCTTATGGCCAGTTCCTCTAACAAAGACGACAGTCTTAAAAACTTGTTCTCCGGCTCAAGTTCAAAACGCCGGAACTTTGAAGTGACTCCGGACGTTACTCCCGTCGCACGCATTAAAGTGCTCGGCGTTGGGGGAGGCGGAGGAAACGCGCTCAACCGAATGATCAAATCCAACATCAAAGGAATTGAGTTCATTGCCGTGAACACCGATGCGCAAGCGCTCTACCACAATGAAGCGCCCGTTAAAATCAACATTGGAAAAGCCACCACGCGCGGGCTCGGAGCCGGAAGTCATCCCGACGTGGGACGTCAAGCGGCTGAAGAGTCATCCGAAGAAATCAAACAAGCGCTCGACGGAGCTGAAATGGTTTTCATTACCTGCGGCCTTGGGGGAGGCACGGGAACTGGAGCCGCTCCGGTGATTGCCGAATTGGCTCGCGACATGGGAATTTTGACCGTTGGCGTGATTACGAAACCCTTTACTTTTGAAGGACACCGCCGACGCACGCAAGCCGAAGAAGGTCTTGAAAATTTGAAGAATAAAGTCGATACGCTCATTACCATTCCGAACGATAAGATTTTGTCCCTCATCGATAAAAAGACTCCGCTGACGGAAGCCTTTATGGTGGTGGACGACGTGCTGCGCCAAGGAGTGCAAGGCATTTCCGACCTCATCACGGTGCATGGAATGATCAACGTGGACTTTGCCGACGTGAAGGCCATTATGGAAAATGCCGGGAGCGCTCTCATGGGAATCGGTTACGGAACGGGAGAGACTCGTGCTACGGATGCCGCTCGTGCCGCCGTGGAAAGCCCGCTTCTCGAACTCGATATTCAGGGTGCCAAAGGAATTTTATTCAACATCACCGGAGGCAGCGACCTCTCCATGTTCGAAGTGGACGAAGCCGCTCGCATCATTACCGAAGCCGCCGATCCCGAAGCCAATATTATTTTTGGAGCCGTTATCAACGATTCGTATACCGGTGAGATCAAAATCACGGTGGTGGCTACCGGCTTTGACGACTTTAAACGTGGCGTTCAGATCGCTAGACCTCTCGGGGAATTTCGTCCGATGAGTTCGATGGGCGCATCACAACGTCCCTCTCAAACCATGGACAATCGTCCCAGCACTCCTTCCATGCCTATGGCGGAAGAAGGTGGCAGCGAATACGACATCCCCGCGTTCATCAGACAGAAGATGCAGAAGTAGGGATAAAGCGGTAAACTGGGGTTATGGAAGTTCGTTTGTTAAGCGAAAAAGACGGGTCGAGGTGGGATCGACTTGTAGAAAAGCACTTGCTCGGCTCGGTTGAGCAAAGCCTGGCGTGGGGTGAGCTGCAAACGTGTGTGCCCGGTCGATCGGCGTTTCGAGTTTTTGGGGTTTTTGAATGGGAAGAGCTTGTGGGAGGCATGCTGGTGATTCGTCAGGTGATGGGACTTGGGAAAACGTGGCTGTGGTGTCCCAAAGGGCCTTTGCTTCCCAAAGAAGGCGCTGAAGAGGCTTGGGAGTTGTTGGAGAAAGCGGTTGAGTGTCTGGAGGAAGGGGATGTGTTTTTGCGGGTGGAATCGTGTTACGGAGAGGATTCCGTCATTCGTGGGGAAGAGGTGAAGGCGCGGTACATCCCCTCTAATACTTTAGTTTTAGATTTGTCCCTTCCTGAAGAAAAACTCTTGGTGGAAATGTCGCAAGGGACACGAAGGAATATAAGAATTTCCGAAAAGGCAGGGGTAAAAGTGCGGAGTGGAGACCTTGAAGAAATCGGAAAGTTTTATGAGATTTTAAAAGATACGGCCGCCAGAGATCGGTTCCATTTGCATGATGAGCATTTTTATAAAAATTTTTTGAAGCTTTTGAGAGATCGGGCACGATTTTGGCTCGCTGAAATTAATGGTGAGATGGTTGGCGGGGCGCTCGTGGTGCGTTTTGCCGATACCATGACTTATTATTTTGGAGCATCCTCCAATGAATCCCGTGAAGCCAAAGTGGGACATGCACTTCAATGGCACGCCATTCAAGAGGCGAGGCGTGCGGGGGCAAAGTCTTATGATTTTTTGGGGATCGCTCAGGAGGGAGATGCGGCTGACAGTCTGGCGAAAGTGACGCAATTTAAGCTTGGGTTCGGGGGGAAGCGGGTGGTTTATCAAAAGAGCCAAGTACTGGTGTACCGGCCCTTTTGGTGGTTTGTTTACCGATTGGCTAAGTTGTTCCGCTAAGCTTTGATCGGCTCTTTCTTCATCTTCATGTAAATGGCGAAGGCGATGCCCAGCAGCGCGACCACTATCAGAAGAATTACGATGTTTTTGATGACCAGAACGAGCAGCCAGAGCACAAGGAACGTGATGATGGCTAAGAGCAGAGAGACACCTCCCACGATGAGGCCGGTGGCTTCTTTAATGAAGGGTCCGACGAGGGGCAGTTTTCGCATGAGATGAGAGAAGTAGCGGAGCGGGCCGAGAATGCTGCCGAATCCAATAAAGAGCATGAAGAACGCGGCGATGCGAAGTCCCCAGGCGCGAGTGGAGTCGCGGGCTTGAAGTTCAAGCAAAGTTTGCGCTTGATCGTAAGGAGAAAGTACGAAAGTTTTTTGCGCGGAGCTGATTTTCCCGCCGGAAGCGTCTCCGGCAACCGTGAGCTGATCCGGAAGGGGGAAAATGGTCCAAACGTCACGCGTGGTTTCGGTTTGATCAACGATTTTTTCCTCAAGGCCGAGCATTACGGCAAGCGACGAAAAGGTGACTTCATAGGCGCCCACTGTGACGGTGGCAAATTCTTCGGTGCTGTTTTGCGTTTCCCAAACGTCGCGTTCCACGAGGTAGCATTGCTTACAGTTTCCATCTTCATCACATTCCAAAACGGTGGATTCAATGATGCGAGCGTCGTCGGAAACGTCTCCACATTGTTCTTCTTGTTTGGTGATGAGTTCTTGGTTTTCTTCACGGTAGTAGAGGCAGCTTTGCTCATTTTCCACACAGGCCAGGGGAGCGGCCACTTCCGGCGTGCCCGTGAAGGTCACGTAGCCGTCGGCGGCGGCATCGATTTCAACGGGCGTGGCGCCGGCAAAATCTTTGGCGGTGTGTTGGCTTTCGGCCAACCACAAAACAACGGGGGCGGCCAGAATCAATCCGACTCCCACAAAAACGCCTATGACGGTTCCGGCCAGACTTTGGGATTTTTTAATTCGGACGCCTCCCGTAGAGGTGCTTACACTGCTCAGGTTGAGGTCTGTCATAGACGTGGGTGAGAATTAAAATTCTCGCTCACTTTAGCGAGATTTTTTCTTTTCTTCAAGCTCGTAGGCGCGGTCGATGAAGAGTTTGCCGTCGAGATGATCCACTTCGTGCTGGATGATGCGGGCGTTAAACCCATGGAGTTCCAGCGTTTGCTCCTGGTTTCGGAGGTTTTTGTAGCGGAAGAGGATGCGCGAAGCGCGTCTGACCTTGCCCCACATTCCTCGAAGACTGAGACAGCCTTCTTCTCCGTCGTCGAGTTCTTCGGATATTTCTAAAATTTCCGGGTTGATGATGGGGAAGATGATTTCGTTTTTTTCGCCGGGGTTGAGTTTCACAATGGCCATGCGGATGTTGCGTCCAACCTGGGGCGCGGCGATGCCCACGCCGTTTTCATGCTCCATGGTTTTAGTCATGTCCAGCGCAAAAGAGCGCAATTCGGGCGTGATGGCTTTCACGGGCACGGAAATCGTCCGGAGAATCGTATTGTCGGCACCTTGGACAACTTGCATGGTCATGCTTTCATTTTTAGCTCGGCTTCGATGAATTCGTCAAGGGCGCCGTCGAGGACTTTGTCGACTTGGCTTGTTTCAAAGTCGGTGCGATGGTCTTTTACCATTTGATAAGGCTGAAGGACATAAGAGCGAATCTGATTGCCCCAGGAGTGTTGCACATGGTCGCCCGTGATCTGCTCCATGGTTTCGAGGTGATGTTTTTCTTGGAGAGCGAGCAGCTTGGATTTGAGGGTATGGAGCGCGTTTTCACGATTTTGGATTTGGCTGCGTTCCGTTTGGCATGTCACGGTGAGGCCGCTGGGTTTGTGGGTGAGGCGCACGGCGCTGGAGACTTTATTCACATTTTGGCCGCCGGCTCCGCTGGAGCGAATGAACTCCCACTCGAGGTCATCTTCTTTAATTTCGAGATCCGCTTGCTCTATGTCCGGAGTGACGTCCACCATGGCGAAGGACGTTTCACGCGTGTGTTTCGCGTTAAACGGAGAAAGGCGAACGAGGCGATGCACGCCATGTTCATGTTTGAGGTAACCATAAACGTGCGTGCCTTCCACTTTGAAGGAAGCGCTTTTGATGCCGGCTTCTTCGGCGGGAGAAAGGTCGAGCTGGGTGGTTTTCCAGCCTTTCGTTTCACAATAGCGAAGGTACATGCGCATCAGCATTTCCGCAAAATCTTGAGCGTCCACGCCGCCGGTTCCCGCGTGGAAAGAAAGAACGGCATCATTTTGATCGTAGGTGCCGGAAAGGTAGAGCTCAATGTTGAGACGGTTATGGGTTTTTTCGGCTTCGCGCGTGTCCGCGTCGAGCTGAGTAATGCTTTCTTTGTCCGAGGTGTCCACCATTTCCGTGAGATCAAGAAGGCTTTTTACGTCGTGCGCGAGCTTTTCCCAATCTTCGATGGTCGTGCGAAGAAAACCCGCTTCCTTGGAAACTTTTTGAGCGCTCAATTGGTCGTTCCAAAAGTCGGTCGCGCCCATTTCCACGTCCAGCGCGGCGAGGTGGGATTTCTTTTGAGGAAGGTCCAAATGGACCAGCGATTTTTGGACTTCGTCCTGAAGGAGCCGGAGGCGATCTTTGATTTCTTGCATATCGGCGACTAGAATACCTTGCGAAATGTCTACCGCAAAGAAAATCCTATCGAATACGGCCGTGCAGGTGTTTGGACGTGCCATTATGGCTGTCCTTTCGATTGTGATTTTGAAGATCATTTCGCACTTTTTGAGCGTGGAGGGCTACGGGCAGTACACGGCGGTTTATGAGTTTTTGGCGTTTTTCGGGATTGCGGCGGACTTGGGCCTTTTTACAATTGCGGTGCGGGAAATGAGCAAAGGAGAAAGGGATAGAGTTTTTATTGCGAATAATATTTTGGGGATGCGTATGAGTTTGGCGGCCGTGATGATGGCACTCGCAACGGTGGCCGGATTTTTGATTCCGGCGTATTCGGAAACGTATATCCCCATGGGCATTGCGGTGGCTTCGTTTTCGGTTTTTTTGGCGATCATGCATGGGACGGTTTCCAGCGTTTTACAGGTGGATCTTCGGATGCAGCATTCCACCTGGGGGCTCGTGATAGGGAAGTTTATTTCGCTGGGATGGATGGCGGCGGTGATTTTTTATTTTTATGTGGGGGCGCCTTCCGCGGAGGCGTTCAATCAACTCATGGTAGCCGGCGTGGTGGGGAATTTAGTGGCATTTTTGTATACGTTTTATTTCGTGCTCCACGTGCAAAAAGTACGGCCGCAGTTTACGGC
>Ga0209541_10012188_pt1 | contig 13337 bp, 15 predicted proteins | sample RifCSPlowO2_01_FD_184027 | JGI IMG/M metagenome (GOLD analysis project Ga0209541, IMG submission 184027) | Groundwater microbial communities from Rifle, Colorado - Rifle CSP2_plank lowO2_0.1 (SPAdes) (version 2) | ecosystem: Environmental > Aquatic > Deep subsurface > Groundwater | place...
TTGCGATGGGCACGGCCCTCTCGGATTTTTTTGCCGATCTTCGTGCGCAGTTTGCCGATACCTCTCTCCTTCGCCGTGAGCGCGATGATCTCATGCGCGAAAAGGATTCTCTCGCACGAGAGAACCTCGCGCTCGTCGCTAAGATCGAAGATCTCACGCAGTTCCTCGGCAAAGAGCCCGCGCCGCCTCTCGGCATCATTGCCGGCATCCTCACTCGCCCGCCCGAGTCGCCCTACGACACGCTTGTCATCGCCGCAGGTGCGACCTCGGGCGTCTCACCGGGCATGCGCGTTCTTGCGCCGGGCGGGACGCCCTTGGGTTTCGTCGAGACGGCATTCACCTCTATCGCTCGCGTGACTCTCTATTCGGCGCCCGGTCAGTCGCTCTCGGCGTGGGTGGGGAGAGAACGCGTGGCAATGACTCTCAAGGGCAAGGGCGGCGGCGCGTTCACCGCCCTAGTGCCCAAGGATGCGGGGGTCGTTTTGGGCGATCTCGTATATGTTGCGGGGGGAGGGGCGCTCCCCGTGGGGCGCGTACGGGAGGTGGGGACAGATCTCTCGTCGCCTATCGCGACCCTCTCGATCACGCCCCTCGTGAACCTCTTTTCGCTCACATGGGTCACGCTCGTCCCGTAGTCCGTGTCGTGCTTATCGCGGCGGCGCTCATCGCCCCGTTCTTTTTCACGATCGGCATAACCTCGTTTATTGCTCTCATTGCCGCCGCCGCTTCACCCTCCGCACCGCTTGCGGTCGGCATCATCGTCGACGCTCTCTATTGGACAAAAGCCGCATACCCGTACCCCCTCGGGACTTTTGCAGGCGCGCTTCTTACCGCCGCCGCATTCATGGTGCACTCATTCATTGAGACGCGTATCATGCGAGTATGATGTGGCGCCGCCCCCGTCCGCGCGACCCGGAGATTGCTCCCGACGAGATCTTTCTCGATGCGGCGAACACCCCCTCTTTTGATCGGGCGCGTTTTGAGGGGCGGCTCGAGCGCCCCCTTGGCGAGACCGCGTTCGCTTTCTTGAGTATCGCACTCGTGTTCGTGTTCATCCTCCTCCTTGGCCAAGCATGGAACCTCCAAGTGAGGCAGGGGAGCGCCTATGCGACGCAGAGCGAGCGCAACTCGCTTTCGTCGCAAGTCATTTTCACGAATCGCGGCGTCATCACCGATGTGAACGGTGTCGTGCTCGTTGGCAATGAAACGGCATCCGAGGGGAGGGTAGAGCGCGTGTATGCCGCGCCCGGCTTCGGCGTTCTCTTGGGGCATGTTTCGTATCCAAAAAAAGATGCCTCTGGCAACTACTACGATACCTTGATCACCGGCCTCGCCGGCATCGAGGCCTCTTTTAACGAAATGCTTGCCGGCGAGAACGGCACCATCTTAATCGAACGGGATGCGCTCGGCGAAGTGCACTCGCAAGGCATCATCAATCCACCGATAAACGGTACCGATCTCGCTCTCTCGATCGATAGCCGCGCGCAAGAAGCTCTCTACGACGCCGTAAGCTCGCTCGCCGACCAGGTGCCGTTTCTTGGCGGAGCAGGGATACTCATGGATGCGTCGACCGGCGCGGTGCGAGCGCTTGTCTCGTATCCAGAGTACGACCCTAATGTGCTCTCTGGCGGCGGGCCTGCCGAGACGATCGCGGCGTATAACGCGAGTAGCCGAAAGCCCTATCTTAATCGCGCCGTCTCGGGCCTTTATGCGCCAGGTTCTATCGTCAAACCATTTGAAGCGACAGGTGCCCTGACTGACGGCACGATCACGCCTTCGGTCACGGTCAACAGCACGGGCTCGATCTCTGTCCCGAACCCCTACGATCCGTCGCGCCCGACCGTCTTCAAGGATTGGAGGGCGCTCGGCGTCCTTGATCTGCGAGAGGCGATCGCGTGGTCCTCTGATATCTACTTTTATGCTGTCGGCGGCGGATTAGGGAACGTGCGAGGGCTTGGGATCGAGCGGCTCGCTTATTGGTATCGCGCGTTCGGCCTTGAGAGTCCGACCGGCATCGAGCTCCCAAGCGAGTCTGCGGGATTCATCCCCACGCCTGCGTGGAAAGAGACGACCTACGACGAGATTTGGCGCATTGGCGACACCTACCACACGGCGATCGGCCAGTACGCCATGCAGGTGACGCCGATCGCGGTCGCGCGCGCCGTTGCGGCTATCGCAAACGGCGGCAAGCTCGTCAAGCCAACCCTGCTCAAGGATGCACAACTCTCCGGCGAATCGCTTACGGTTGACGCTGACGCGCTCCGGGTGGTGCGTGAGGGGATGCGCCTTGCGGTGACGCTTGGCACAGCCTCGGGCCTCGCTTCGCTTGAGGGCATCGTTCACGCCGCCGCTAAAACCGGCACGGCGCAAACGGGAGCCAAGAACGAATACTACAACTCATGGGCTGTCGGCTTCTTTCCCTACGAGGATCCCAAGTATGTCTTTATGGTGGTGATGGAGCGCGGCCCCGCAGGTAACCCGACCGGCGGGGTCTATATCGTGCAGCAATTTCTGACCGCCCTCTCTCAAGCCGCTCCCGAGTATTTCGATTGACTTGCGCCTCCCGATACTTCGCGTACAATGACGCGCACCGATCGCGACCTTATGACTGACCAAACCAAAGAGGCCGTGCTTTCTCAAGAAAAGTTCGATGAAATGGCGAAAGAGCTGGAGCACTTGAAAACGGTGCGCCGCACCGAAATCGCCAAGAATTTAGAGTATGCCCGCTCACTCGGCGATCTCTCTGAAAATGCCGAGTACCAAGAGGCGCGCGAGCTCCAGGCCGCGACCGAGGAGCGGATCCGCAAGCTCGAAGATGTGCTGAAGCGGGCGACCATCACGACTGATAACAAGAAGAAGAATGAAGTCGGCTTCGGTTCCAAGGTCTCTATCAAACACGGGGGGAGCGATGAGGAGCACGAATACATGATCGTCGGGAGCGAAGAGGCCGACATGCGAGAGCGCAAGCTCTCGCATGTCTCGCCCTTGGGCGCCGCGCTGATGGGCAAAAAGAAGGGCGATGTCTTCACCTTTGAGACGCCCTCAGGCAAGCAAACCTATACCATCGAAAAGGTAGCGTGATACGATACGAGGATGTTTTGGGCGGACCGGATAGCTGACGAGATACGGGACACGCGAAAGCCCAAAGACGGCAAACGATTTGTTATACGCGATGAAAAGACGATGTCGGGGCGCGTGCACATCGGCTCGATGCGCGGCGTTGCGATACACGGGCTTATCGGCGAATCGCTCGCAGAAATGGGAGTGGCGAATATATATAAGTATGAGCTTAACGATTTCGACCCGTTTGATACTGTCCCAAGTTATTTAGATCAAGCAAAATTCAAAGAGCACCTCGGCAAGCCCCTCTTCACGGTGCCCTCGCCCGAGCCTGGGTTTGCAAACTATGCCGAGTTTTTTGGGGCCGAGTTTGTGAGTGTGCACAAAAAAGCCGGGTTTATACCCGAGTACTATCGCGCGACCGAGCTCTACAAAAGCGGGAAGATGGACCAGTACATCAAGCGCGCACTTGAAAAGGCGAGCGATATCCGGCGCATCTTGAAAGAGGTCTCGGGGTCGGAGAAAGATGCGTCGTGGCTCCCGGTATCGGTCGTGTGCGAGAAGTGCGGCAAGATCATGACCACGAGCGTTTCCGATTTTGACGGCGAGACAGTCGCTTACGCGTGCGATAAAAATCCCGATGACATTGCTTCATGCGGCCACCGAGGCCGGGTCGATCCGTTCAAAGGAGGGAGCAAGTTGTTTTGGAAGGTCGATTGGGCGGCGAAGTGGGGCGCGGGCGGCGTCGATATCGAGGGCGGAGGCAAAGATCACTCGACCAAGGGTGGCGCGAGAGATGTGGCAAACCATATCGCGCGGGAGGTTTTTGCTATCGAACCGCCCCATGACATACCCTACGAGTTCTTCTTGGTCGGAGGCGCCAAGATGTCGAGTTCGAAAGGGCGAGGCTCGAGTGCCAAAGATATGGCAGAGCTCTTCCCGCCGCAGATCCTCCGGCTCATTTTGATTGGCAAAGACATCAAAGAGCAGATCAATGTCGACCCCTCGGGCGATTCGGTGCCAAAGATGTATGATTGGTACGACGATTTGACCGAAAGGATAGGAGAGGGCAAGAGCGACAATTACGCGCGCCTCTATGCGCTCTGTCAGTTGCCGGATGAGCGAGCAGAGCTTGCGGCGCCGTGGCAGATGCGCTTTCGCGAGGTTGCCTTTATCGTACAAATGCCGCACCTTGATTTGAAAACGGAAGCGCAAAAGGCAAAGGGTGTTGATTTGAATGACGATGAAGTTCGCGCGCTCCTTCTGCGCGCGGGCTACGCAAAACTCTGGCTCGCGGCCTATGCGCCAGAGGAGTTCAAATATGTGCTACAAGAAAAATTACCCGCGGTCGTTCTCTCTGAACTTCAGAAAAAGGCATTGCGAGAAATACACCTCTATATAGGTGCGTCAGAGCGGACGGGGGAGGAGATCCATGCGCGCCTCCATGAACTCAAGGGCGAGATACCGATCACGCCCAGCGAACTTTTCAAAGCCATATATCGCATTTTCTTAAATCGTGATTCGGGCCCTAAGGCCGGCTGGCTCCTCTCCGCGCTCTCGCGCGACCTCGTCCTCAAGCGCCTTCAAGAAGTCAGTCAATAAGATGCCGCCCGACGCCACTCTTTAATGGGGTGGGGATAACCTTGTTCGGCAGGGTGGGGGAGAGTGGGATATACTCGAGTGTTGGGTAGTGAAGTGGGAAGCCATGGCCTCTTCGACCCATCGCCCGCCTATGTTTCTCGGCGAATACCTGCACACTTTCGACACGAAGAACCGGATCTCTTTGCCTTCGAAATTTCGACGGAGTCTCGGCCGCGTCGTGGTGATCACGCGCGGCCTTGATCGTTGCCTTTATGTGTTCGCCAAAAAGGTGTGGGAGAAAGAGGCCGCGAAGTATGCCGCACAAACCTCTGGCACTGCGGCCGCGCGCGGGCTCGCACGCCTCTTTTTGGCCGGCTCGTTTGAAGCCGAGGTTGATAACGGTGGCCGCATTCTTGTCCCGGAGCACCTGAAGTCATTTGCGACCATGAAGCAGTCGGCGGTCATCGCCGGCGTTGCCGACCGCGTTGAGATGTGGGAGGCAGGGGCGTGGAAGCGCTATACCGCCGATATCGAGCGCAACGCCGATAGCTACGCAGAGAAGGTGGGAGACGCGAAGTAATATGGAGCCGACTCACGAAAGCGTACTGACCGATGAAGTGCTCACGGCTCTCGCCGTGAAGCCAAGCGATGTCGTCGTTGATGCCACCATCGGCGGGGCAGGACATTTCGCGCGCCTATTCGCCGCTCTTGGCGTTGACGGCACCCTCATTGGTATTGATGCTGATCCGGCTGCGGCAGAGCGTGCTCGACAGGTCGTGGCCGCTGGCAAACGCCCCTCGCGGCCCATCGTACACATCGTGAATGACAATTTCAGGAATCTTGTGCGCATTCTCGACCGCTTGCATATCGGTGCGATCGACAAGGCGCTTTTCGACCTCGGCTGGAGCGCGTATCAGCTTGCAAGCGGGCGCGGCTTCTCGTTTGGGAACGATGAGCCCTTGCTCATGACCTATGGCGAAGACGGTATCCGCGCGGCCGATATCGTTAACACGGCTAGAGAGCGCGAGCTCGCTGATCTCTTGTACGCCTATGGCGAAGAGCGCTTCTCTCGTCAGATCGCACGCGCCATCGTCGCGAAGCGCGCGCGCTCACGCATCCTCACCACTAAAGATCTCGTCGACGCGGTTTCGCAAGGTACGCCTTCGTGGTACGGGCGCCGTAAGATTCACCCGGCGACAAAGACCTTTCAGGCGCTCCGTATCGCCGTCAACGACGAGCTCGATGCACTCAGAGAGGGGCTCGCAACCGCGATCGCGCGGCTTGCGCCCCGCGGCCGGATCGCGGTGATCACCTTTCACTCTATTGAAGACCGCATCGTGAAGAGCGCGTTTCGCGAGGCCTCGTATGCCGGCCACGGACTTGCTTCGAAAAAACCTGTAACGGCAGGAGGGGCCGAGCTCTTGCGCAATCGCCGAGCGCGGAGCGCCAAACTACGAGTATTTGAGAAGAACGGCACACGCCTCGCCTCGTCCGTGCCTGCCATCACCTATGTTTAAATTCACCTTCCCCAGCATTTCTCTTCCGCGGCTCCTTGCGGGCGCGAACCTCCTCCTTGTCGTTATCTATATCGGTCTCATTGCTATCGTCATGAGTTATGCGGCACTGCATGTCGAATTTGCAGAAGAGGTGAAGAGTGATGAAGCGACAGTGGCCAAGCTCGAGGCCGCATATTTTGCAGCGGTCTCGGCGATCACCAAAGTCGATTACCTCTCGGCAGGGTACCGTAAGCCAATCGTGAAAACATTTGTCACAGGGGGTAGCGCTCTCACTGCGCGCTAAGATATGCGGGCGGCATTCCGACTCCGACTCCGGCTTGTCCTTGCCGGCATTTGTTTATTTGCGCTCCTCATTCTCACGCGCCTCTATTTCGTGCAGATTGTGCAAGGAGAGGAGTATTCGCTCAAGGCCGATCGTCAGTATGTCGCAAGCGGGAGCGCCCTTTTCGACCGCGGCGCGATCTACTTTACGCGCAAAGACGGCGCCTTGGTCTCGGCGGCGACTTTGGCGATCGGCTTTTTGGTCGCGGTCAACCCGCGCCTCATCGACGACCCCGACGCGGCCTATGACGCTCTCGTCAAGGTATCGGGCGACACGATCGACCGCGAGGCCTTTCTCAAGGCGGCAGGGAACACGCAAGCGGTTTATATCGAGATCGCCCATCGTTTAACCGACGAAGTGGGGCGAGCGATTGCTGATGCCACGATCCCGGGCATAAGCGTGCTTCGTGAACGGTGGAGGGTCTACCCGGGCGGTAAACTCGCCGCGCAGACGATCGGCACAGTCGCTTTTTTGGCAGACGACGATGTGCGGAGGGGGCGCACCGGCATCGAGGCTCGGTATGACGAAATTCTCGCGCGTGGAGGCGATGCTCTCTACCGTAACTTCTTCGCCGAACTTTTTGCGAATGTGGAGAATATGCTTGCCGACCCCGCGGCTGCGCACGAGGGAGCCGTCATCACGACCTTAGAGCCCGAGGTAGAGACGCGGCTCGTGAATGACATCGCGGTCGTGCATGAAAAGTACGACAGCAAAGAGACTGGCGGCATCATCATGGACCCTGCGACGGGTGCGGTGATCGCGATCGCAAGCTATCCGACCTATGACGCGAACGATTTCTCTCACGAGGCCATTGCCGTGTTCACGAACCCGCTCGTTTCGCATGTGTACGAGTTCGGCTCGATCATGAAGCCCCTCACCATGGCCTCGGCCTTCGATGCGGGTGTCGTGACGAGCGCCTCGACCTATACCGATACGGGTTGCATCACGCTCGATACTTTGCCGATCTGCAATTTCGACCGCAAGGCGCGCGGCACAGCTTCGATGCAGCAGGTGCTCTCCCAATCGCTTAACCTCGGTGCCGCGCACCTTGCGGGGAAGCTCGGAGGTGACCGTCTCCGCTCTTATTTCATGGCGCTTGGATTTGGAGAGAAAACCGGCATCGATCTCCCCGCCGAGATCGCGGGCTTGGTGAAAAATCTCTCAAGCCCGCGACAAGTGGAGTATGCGACCGCAGCGTTCGGGCAGGGCGTCGCTGTCACGCCTATCGCCATGGCGCGCGCGATCGGCGCCTTAGCGAACAAAGGAACGATCGTTACTCCGCATGTCGTCTCTGCGGTGAAACTCGATTCGGGCGTCGTGAAGCCGCTTGCGTGGGAGGAGACAAAAATAGTGTTTTCGCCGGAGACGACGCGCGAAGTTTCTGAAATGCTGACACACATCGTTGACCACGATCTTGCGCAAGGCGCACTCGCGATACCCTCGCTCTCGGTTGCGGCGAAAACAGGTACGGCGCAACTGCCTGCGGCAGGCGGGGGGTATCACGCTGACCGCTATTTCCATTCTTTTTTCGGCTACTTTCCCTCCTACGACCCGCGGTTTATTATCCTCCTTTACACCTATGACCCGCAGGGCGTCCAGTACGCATCGCAAACCCTAACCACGACCTTTATGGATCTTGTCCATTTTCTTGTCGATTATTACGACATTCCTCCCGACCGGGCAGGTACAGCTTCTCTATGAGATATCTCGCACGCGAATTCGTCGCTCGGTCTCTCGCTTTTTTTGCACGCACCGTTATCCGAAAGTATCGGCCGAAGGTGGTGATGGTGACGGGCTCGGTCGGCAAGACCTCGACCAAAGATGCGCTTGCTGCCGCTCTTGCCTCGCGTTTTTATCTGCGGGCGAGCGAAAAGAGCTACAACAGCGAATTCGGCGTCCCTTTCACGATCTTTGGGGTGAAAAACCCGTGGTGGAGTTTCGCGCGCTGGCTCATTGTTTTCAAAGAAGCGCTCGCGCTCATCTTTTTACCCAATCACTACCCAAAACTGCTCATTCTCGAGGTCGGGGCTGATCGGCCGGGTGACCTCTCGCGCATTCTCAAAATAGTGACACCCGACGCTCTCGTCGTTACGCGCCTCCCCGATATCCCCGTACATGTCGAGGCCTATGCTTCGCCGGAGGCGGTGCGAGAAGAGGAGTTTGCGCCGGCGTATTGGCTCCTCCCCGGGAGCCCTTTGATCGTAAACGCAGGCGATCAGCATGCTCTCCAAATGGCGAAGCGTTTATCTGCGATGCTCATAACATATGGAGAAGGCGAAGCCGATGTCGCAGTGGGCGACATCGGCTTCTACCTTGAGGGCGGTGCGGTTGCTGGTATGGAGGCCAAGGTCACGACCGCGAAAGGGGAGGGGAGATTGGTGGTGAAGGGCTCGGTTGGGCCCCAGCAGGTGTTGCCGGCGGCGGCTGCGCTTACGACCGCCCTTGCCCTCGGTATCGATGTTAAAGAGGCGCTCGAATCGCTCTTGAAATATGTGCCGCCGCCGGGGCGCGGCCGCCTCTTTGCGGGCATCAACGAGTCGGTGCTGATAGACGACTCCTACAACTCGTCTCCCGCGGCGGTTGAAGAGGTGTTGAAAACCTTGAGAGATTTCCCGGGTGCTGGGCGACGTGTTGCGATCTTGGGAGACATGCTTGAGCTCGGGCGCTATTCGGTGGTTGAACACACGCGCATCGGCGAGCTTGCACGAGCATCGGCTGATCTTGTCATTTCAGTAGGGATCCGCGCACGCGCCGTCCACGGCGCGTGCGCCTATAACGACTCTCACGCTGCCGTTCTTGAGCTCCCATCCCTCATTGAGTCGGGTGATGTCATTTTGATAAAAGGTTCACAGTCAGTGCGCATGGAGCGCATCGTCGAGGCCTTACTTGCCGATCCTGCCGATCGTGCACGCCTAGTCCGCCAAGAGCGCGAGTGGAAGTTCTGAAAGTGGTGACCCCACGGGGAATCGAACCCCGATTGCCGCCTTGAGAAGGCGATGTCCTAACCGTTAGACGATAGGGCCTTGCCTGTTGGCAGGCGTACGCGTTTTTATAGCATAAAAATGGGCGGGAAGCGTACCAACGCATCCCGCCCGCTCACAGTTGAAGTTCGAGTTGGCGCTTCTTCTCCGCCTCTTTTGCAGCTCGTGCCGCCTTTTTCTCCCGCCGCGCGCGCTTCTTCGCTTTCGTCGCGACTGCTTTCTTCACCCACGCTTTGCGCGTGTAGCTGACGAGTTCGTCAGGCAGAGTGGTCCAGCATGTCGAGTCGAGAAACACTGTTGCGAGCGCGAGAAGTTCTTTGTTGGTGTAAATAGGCGGATCCCGAGAGTACCGTCTGCTGCTCTTCAGCCAGCGGGTGAAGAGGTTAGCTTGGTCTTTTTCGGTGGGTTGCGCCATCTACGCCTCCCTTGGTTCGAGCAACTTCGCGACGCGACCCATGGCGCCGAAGAGCAGTGCGCGCTCCTTTTGTTGGCTCTCGGATAACCTGCCGCCGTAGCCGCCGCTACCGTTCAAGACGGGATTGCGCGCATCTTTGAGCGACCCGAGGTAACGCTCTTGGTAGGCGATCATCCCGAGAGTGAGATATCGCAGTGTCCGACCGTCGAGGTCATAGCGTGTGCGGGCCTCTTCAACAGCCGCCTTAATTTGCTGTTCAGACCATGTGGGAAGTGTCGAAACGCCCATGTCAGCACCTCATTGTTTGAGGAAACATCTAGGCACACAATACCACACTTCTCTTAACTAAGCAATGCGTCGACGACTGCTTTCACATCGGCGCCGTCGGCTTTGCCTTTGAGCTCTTTCATAAGCATGCCGATGAATTTGCCCTTAAGCGCCGCAAGATTCGCGGCACCGGGCGAGCCGCCATTGACGGTTACAGCCATATCGGCCATTTTTGCTTTCGCCACCGCTTCGATGTCCTCACGACTCATCATTGTGGGGAGTAGAGTCTCAATAATCGCAAGCTCGGCCTTTTCGGGCTCAACAAGGTCGTTGCGTCCCGCTTTTTCAAACTGCTCGATAGAATCTTTGCGCTGACTCCCTGCTCGCTTCAGCACCACGGTCGTCTCGTCGTCAGTAAGGAGTTCGTCTGGCTTCCTCTTTTTCGCCACAACCTCGTTCGTCATGGCGGCGACGAGGGAGCGTAGGGTGCGGAGCCTCACTTCATCTTTTGCTCGGAGCGCCGCGGGGATCGCGGCTTTGAGGGACGCATGAATAGACATGGGGATAGTGTAGCATTGGTATACTCGAGAAATGAAACGCAGAGTTTTTTGGAAGAACCCGGGCTATCGGATAGGGAGGCCGGTCAAAGGCATCCACAAAACGGAGTATCTTATCGTTGGCGCAGGCATCACGGGGCTCATGCTCGCGCACTTTCTCCTTAAGCGCGGCATCAAGGGGAGTGACATCACGATCGTTGAGGCGGGAGTGGTGGCCGGGGGGTCAACCGGTCGCTCGGCTGGGATCCTTATCCCCGAGATCGAGACCGAAACGAATGTCGGCTGGGATACCTTTGTGGTGCGTTACGGCCTCTCGCTTGCAAAAAAGTATCGCCGCGCGTATCGACAGGCGCTCAATGCCGTCGAGGAGCTCATCGAAGAGGGCGGCATCTCTTGCGAGGCGCACACGGGCGACTTTTTGATCCTTGCGCGTGACGACGAGGCGAAAGAGCGGGTCAAGTCAGACATCCGCGCGCGTCGCCTCATGGGCGAGCGGCCGCAAGGCCTTCGTGGGGTGCAGCTTGCGCGAGAGTTCGGGAGTCCAGGATTTATTTTCGCCGAGCGTGATGTGGAAGCCCTTTCGGTAAACCCACTCATGCTTGCGCAGGGTATCGCTGACCACTTGCGGCGGCAGAGCGTGCGTATTTTTGAGCACTCGCCCCTCGACTCGACATATGGACACACGGCGCGATTTGCAAATGGCGCGATTTCATTTAAAAAAATCATTTACGCGCGTGGCGTGGGGGAGAACCACCGCCTCCTCCACAAGTACGTCACGACAATCGTCGTGACCGAGCGCCTTAAAAAAGAAGAGCTTGAAGAACTGAAACTCGCCGATCTCGACCTTTTTATAGATGAGGAGGGAACGCGCTCATTTCATTACGGCAAAGTTACCGGCGACGGGCGCCTCTTGTTTGGCTACGGCGATGTGCGCGTAAGGGTACACTCTGCCAAAACAGAACTCCACAATGCCCACCTCGCGAACATCAAACGGTTCATCAAAACCATGTTCCCTAAGACGCCTCTCAAGGTTGCTTACGCGTGGAGCGGCGCCTACGCGATCGGTTGTAAGCTAACCGCCATCATCGAGTTTAAGAAGCACGAAGTCGTGGTGAATGGGGCGGGGATACAACTTGGGTCGATCGCGGCGGCCGAATATGTCGCGACTAAGCTCGTCGGCAAGAAACACCCCCTCGACCCACTGTGGGAGCCGGGCTCCTATGCCAAGTGATATCATGGGGGGATGAACATCGAATCAAGTCCGGGCGGGAGTGAGCCCAAGAAACTTGAGTGGACGATCGATGAAGCACTAAAAGAGATCGAATGGGCAAAGGGGCAGCTCGCGGCGACTGGAGCGATTGATTCTGAAATGAGTGAGCTGAATTGGCTTGCAAAGCAGATTCAAGAATCGCAAATTGACCCAGGCAAGGCGGTTACCAGAGTACGTGAAATGCTTGTACGGCGGCAGGAGCACTGACCATGAATATGCTTGAAATCGGCATCCTTATCATCGTCCTCCTCATCGTGCAGGGCATTGCGCTCTGGTTTGTTTTTGGCCGACAAAAGTCTAAGCCCGAAGAGGGTTCAGGGCTCCTACTCCTCCAACAGCAAATGTCGAGTCAGATGTCCGAATCACACAAGATCATGCGCGAGCTTACTCGCGAGATAACGAGCGTGAAGGAGATTGGCCGACAGGGCGCAGATTACGCAAAACAGCTCCAAAATCTGCAAGACATCTTAAAGAACCCAAAACAGCGCGGCATTTTGGGCGAGTATTACCTTGAGACCGTGCTTAAGAACGTGCTCCCGCCCGGGATGTACCAGATGCAATATCCCTTCAAGAACGGAGAGATAGTCGACGCGGCGGTATTTGTGAATGAAAAAATCGTGCCGATAGATTCGAAATTTTCGCTTGAGAATTACAACCGATTCATCCATGCGCAAGAGCCCGAGCGTTCCGTACTTGAGAAAACGTTCGTAAACGATTTGAAACTCCGTATCCAAGAGACGGCAAAATATATCAGACCCGAGGAGAATACGATGGATTTCGCCTTCATGTTCATCCCGAGCGAGGGGATCTACTACGATTTGCTCACAAACCAGGTTGGGGCAGGGGCTAAGGCCGGAGGCCCGCCCGACGCATCAGATGCGTTTAGGGAGAACGAGAACCTAATCCAGCGTGCAGCGAGCAAATACAAAGTCATCATCGTCTCGCCGACCTCATTCCTCGCCTACCTTCAGACGGTGATGCAGGGCTTGAAGGCGCTCCAGATAGAGAAGCAGGCCGAAGAGATACAAAAAAGGGTAGGGGAGTTAGGAAAACATATCGGCTCGTATGAGGAGTACTATAAGAAGCTCGGGGGCGCGCTTGGCACTGCTGTCTCGCACTACAACAGCGGCTATAAGGAGCTCGGTAAAATAGACAAGGATGTGTACCGCATCGCGGGCTCCAAAATCGACATCGAGCAAAACCTCCTCGACAAACCCTCCGCGGAGCTTGACTAAAAGGCCGCGCGAAGCGCGGCCTTGTTTTTTATCTATAGAAATGCTATAGTGCATGCATTATGGAAATGGCGGTTATCAAAACCGGCGGGAAGCAGTACGTCGTCCAAAAGGGCGACTCTATTTTCATTGAGA
>Ga0209541_10012189_pt1 | contig 13336 bp, 16 predicted proteins | sample RifCSPlowO2_01_FD_184027 | JGI IMG/M metagenome (GOLD analysis project Ga0209541, IMG submission 184027) | Groundwater microbial communities from Rifle, Colorado - Rifle CSP2_plank lowO2_0.1 (SPAdes) (version 2) | ecosystem: Environmental > Aquatic > Deep subsurface > Groundwater | place...
AAAGACGCAATTCGTCATTGTTACCCATAACCGCGCGACCATGGAAGTGGCCGACGTTTTGTATGGCGTCACGATGGGGGAGGACGGGACATCAAGAGTGCTGTCGTTGAAGCTGTAGCATAAGTGAATAACGAATAACGAATTATGGCAAAGAAAAAATTCTTACTACGAGGAGAATATTTGAGAAATATAAAGCCGAAAGAAGAACTTAGCTTTGGAGTTAAATTGCCGTTTAAACAGATCACTTCTCCCAGCGGAACAATCTTCGCGGCGTGGCATGGTCCAAGCAGAATAAATCCTGATTCTACTGGAACCGCTTACTATCTTAGATTAGACAATGATGATCCAATGCCATTAAACATTGATGTCTATTCCATGCGTCCAACAAAAGAACCCAACGTCATTGAAATAGAAGCTGCTCCTAAGCAAACTTATCACTGGGGTCAAGATATTCCGCAATTTATAAAAACCTCCACCCCTAAAAAGTTTATAGATAAAACAAATAAAATTCTTTCAAAAAGATTGGACAAGTGAAAACTTGATTTTTTCTGAATATCCATTATTCTTACAAATACACTAAAAAATACCAATATTAACACTAATTGACACTAATCTTTCGTGTTGGTTCGTGTAGCTCGTCCGCGGGCTTTATTTGTGTTAATTCGTGTTTAAACATATGTTAGCAATCAAACTAAAAAGAGTAGGCAAGAAAAGACAGCCGAGCTATCGGGTGGTTGTTCAGCCCAAGCGATCAAAGGTTCGGGGCAATTACGTTGAAGATTTGGGCTGGTACAACCCGACGACAAAGGAGATCAAAATCTCTGCCGTGAGGGCCGCGCATTGGATAAAATGCGGCGCGCAACCGACGGCAACCGTTAGCAATCTTTTGAAAAAGCAGGGAGCCAAAGCAAAATAATACAATCATTAGAGCCTGCCGGTAGCAGGCATCGTCGCAATGTTATATAATCTGCCCTATAGCGAGGAGAATGTTTTGTACGCCAGCTCCTCCTTCTGTTCCGCACACATTATTTAGCAGCTGCTTTTTCTTTTGTACAGCAACTCTCGGAGCTTCGGCGGCTTGCCCCCACACCAAAGATTTTGGTGTGGGGGCTTGGTTCTGCGCCGAAGCGAGAGCGTAATCATGTGTTTTGCCGCAGGAGCATTAGAACATCCGGTGCTGGTAAAAAGAAAAAGCGGCCAGGCCCCTATTTATAGTTGGAATAAACCGACGGCAGGTGGCGGTAAAAACATTTGACGAGCCGTTGACATCTAATCCGTTTGGGTATATAATATACGCGAAATAAGAAAGGTCGCCAAAAGTAGATATTAGATAAGAAATTCCGAACATGGCAACGACAAAATCAGCTGATCAGGAATTCTTAACATATCTGGTTCAGTCAATTGTGGACCACCCCGACGATGTTGTGGTTGACCGCAAGGTTGACGAGATGGGGGTTCTGCTTTCTTTGAAAGTTAACCGTGAGGATATGGGCCAGGTAGTCGGACGCAGAGGCGCCACAGCCAACGCGATCCGATCGCTCTTGCGCATTGTCGGCATCAAGCACAATGCCAGAGTCAATCTCAAGATCGAAGAGCCCGAGGGTTCTACGAGAAGCCGTGAGCACGAATCAAGAGTGGCGGATCTGAACGTATAGTAGTTTAAAAGTTATATTTTAAATTAAACAGGCACAGAAATTCTGTGCCTGTTTAATTTTGTAAACAAAAAACCCGCACATGGCGCGGGTGGTCTGATTTTGTTAAGGTGTCGCAGCCGACTGGGGCTGATTTCTGTCGAGATTTTCTTCGAATTCCTTTAGCCGTTTTTTAATGCTTCTTAGCTCGGTAACCGTAGTCCAGTTCTCCATGAAGAGAGCAAAACTGCCCTGAACCTTGCCGAATGCATTATCAATCTGAATAAGAACGCCGAGGGTGATGATTCCGGAAAAAAGAGCCGGTCCCGCTATCAGGAACGGTATAATCACCATAACTTGATTGAAGAGGTTGGACCATAAATCAAAGTACCCGTAGTTCCAGAAAAGGCGTTTATAGTTGAATTTAATGCCGGTAAAGAGCTCGCCGATTGCTGGTATTGATCCGTGATTCGCCTTGTCCTCTTCGGCCAGCACGAGTTCTTTCCGGAACGCGGCTTCAACCACCTGGTTGTTGTACTCAAGACCGGGCAGTTTTATTCCGACAAACCAGGATATTACTGTTCCACTGAAACTTATAAAAACAGCGACCCAGACGAGTGATTCCAGGGAGCGGTTGATAAATCCAGCCGATAACCAAATGATTGCCGTAGCCAGAAAATAGCCGATATTGCTTATCTGGCTTTGAAAAACTGAATGCCGCGTTTTGAGCCAGGACACGGCCCGATATGTTAAACGGAATGCTATTAAAATCAGGAAGAAAAACCAGGCAAATTGTCCCACGGTCGTCCCAACTAAAGGAATGGCAATCCCCTTTTTGCTTAATATCCAAAGAATTGGCAGGAAAGCGAAAAGAGTCATGACGGCGCGGGCAACCTGAAGTCCAAGAGTTTCTACTATGCGCGCGAAACGGTACGCATCTTCTTGGAGGCGCTGGCTTTCTCCCTCAATCTTTGCCGAAACTCTGCGCCATCGCGGGAGATAACCGAAGGTAATGGCTTCGCGCCACCAGAGAGAGTAACGGCGGGTGACGTAGTTCGTAATTACCGCGAAAATCGTCCAGGGGACGGCAATCCATGAAAAATCAATAAGTTTTTGCTTGAATTCTCCGAACGTATGCTGATCGATGTGCTGGAGAATGTCATAGAAGCCTCCATACCACGCGTTCATTCTGACCGACATTGAAACCTGCGCGTATAAGAGAAGCAGAAGTAAAAGCCCACCGCCGTAGGCAAACCAAAGCCACTTTTTGGTGGCAAAAAACGCCCTGAACACTTTTTTCTCCGAGGCGCCACAGAGCACCCTTGTTAAGTTTTAAACTTTACCTAATTAGATTTTAACACGCGTGTTACTATCATGTCCAATTTTAATGGCTAGAGGGGTTGAATTTTCTGCTAGGTTAACTACAATTACATTGTTTTATGTTATCTATTAACGATCTCTCAAACGGCAGTTTTGTTATTATTGACGGTGACCCTTATCAGGTGATGTCCGTCAAGCACCAGCATATAGGGCGGGGCGGTTCCAGCGTCCAGACCAAGTTACGCAATGTGCGCACCACGCAGGTTTTGGACAGGAATTTCAAACCGGCGGATATGTTTGAGGAGGCCGATATAGAAAAAACGCCGGTAAAATTTATTTACGACCACCGCGGCGAGTATTGGTTTGCCGAAGCGGGAAAACGACTTGCTCTAAAAGAAGGCCAGCTGGGCGAATCAGCCAAATTTTTAAAACCCAATATTGATGTAACGGCTCTCAAGTTTAACGGGCAGATTATCAACATTATTCTGCCTATAAAAATTGACTACAAAGTTATGGAAGCCCCTCCCGCGGTTCGCGGCGATACCGCACAGGGAGGCACAAAAGTCATTACTTTAGAGGGGGGTCTAAAAGTTTCCGCTCCGCTTTTTATAAACGAAGGAGATATTGTGCGGGTGAATACTGAAACCGGCCTGTACGCGGAGAGGATGGAGAAGGCGTGACTTACTTGTAGAGGTTTTCTACCAGTACCACAGAACAGCCCCGCCCTTGGATTGGGGCTTTGGACTAAAAAGACCATCCTCTAGAGCGTGGTTGTGGTCTGCTTGAGTTCAATTTTTTGGCTTAAAAACTTTTTTAGCTCTTCGGCGTCGTTTGTCTCAAGCACCAAAGACGTCTCCGGTTTTTGGAGACGCAAACCGAATATATTCATTTCCTGGGGACTCGAGGTCCACACTCGGAGAATCTCTACGCCTAAGTACCGTGCGAAAATATCCTGTCTGGTTTCCACGCTTTTTATGGAAGTATAAAAAACAACTTTTATTTTTTTAAAAAGCGTGTTATTTGTGATTGCTAATCTATCGTCCTCTATGACATAGGTCGTGCGCGTATGGGCAAGGAATAAATATACAGCGATAGGGAAATCCGCAAAGATAAGCAAGGTCCAGAAAACAGCAAAGGCCAGGCTGAATCTTGAAACGATGAATAGCACCGATATATCGAAAGAAACGAAAACGACCATGCCTATCCGGTAGTAGAGCGATCTTATCGGAGGTTTTATCGGCATGCCTAACTGCATTTTTCCATTATAGCAAATCCAGCAGCAAAAATGAAAATAATTTGCGCTGACCGCCTATTTATGTTAAAAATTATGAAGTTTGTTTGATTTCTTAATATGTGAAAACACCAGTGGGGGGCGCGAATCATGCAAGAGAAGCTGAGGCATGTCATAGAGGCACAGCAGTTTACGAGGGAGTGGATTGAAAACTGGCTTTTCCCGCTTGCCGGAGAAATGGAAAGACTTGCCAGATGGGGAGAGGCCAAAACTCTTATGGGTAAGCGGATGATCACCTTTTTTTACGAACCGAGTACGCGGACGCGCGCGTCTTTCGAAATCGCGATGAATCTGCTTGGGGGTGATGTGGTTTTTTCTACAGAAAACGCGGAAAAATTTTCTTCGGCAGCCAAGGACGAATCACTTCGGGATACGGTGAGAGTTCTAAATCGCTATCATCCCAATGTCATCGTGATGCGTTTTAAGAACGACGGTGAAGCAGCAATAGCGGCCAGCGTTTCGGCGGCACCCGTAATCAATGCCGGCGACGGCTCGGGCCAGCATCCCACGCAGGCGCTTTTGGATTTGTATACCATTTACAAAAGATTTGGCCGTATTGACGGGCTTTCAATCGCAGTGGTGGGGGATTTATTGCACGGCAGAACCGTGCGCTCGCTGTCTTATCTTTTGGGGAAATTCTCTGATGTCCGAATCTATTTTATATCACCGGGATCGCTAAGCATAAGGGACGACATTAAGGGTTACCTTGTAAGGCATGGGGTTCTTTTTACTGAAACCGAAAATCTTAGATGGGCGGTTCCTAATGTCGATGTGATTTATCAGACGAGAATCCAAAAAGAAAGAGGGTCTGTTCTCGCGCCGGAAGACGCTGCGAGATTTCATATCTCCGGTGAATTGGTTTCAATAATGAAGCAAGATTCCATAATCATGCATCCTTTGCCGAGAAACGAGGAGATTGCCTTGGAGGTAGACAACGACCCGCGGGCGGTTTATCTCACGGACCAGGTTTCGGCTGGTCTTTATGTGCGGATGGCTTTGCTTACGATGATCCTTGCATAGCATAGCGTCTGAAGTTGCGTAGCGCGGGATATGTGCTATAATAAACACAGTGATTGGATCTGCCCAATCACGAGCGCCCGCTGGGCGTTTTAAGTTCCCTTGAGGGGAGGTGATGCCGATGTTGCGGCGACGGTGGATGTTGCCGATTGTTCTGCACTGCGGCAAGTGCGGCAGCGGTTCTTCGGGGCTGCGGGCTATAGAACCCCATTGGGGCGCCCGCAGCCCCCTTTTTTGCTTATTCCGTGTTTGACGCGGAATAAATAACTCTTAGCAAATGCAATTTGGGGAGTTCTGCTTAGATACCTAGGTTGCTTCAGTCGGTAAGCGGGTAAGGCAGGGAAGTTTCATTTTATAGTTTTATCGCTATAATATTTACGACATCGCAAGTCGTAATAAATAAATAAATATTTACGACTTGCGATGTCGTTATATTGTTAGTTGAGATTTGTTAAAATCTGAAAAAACGGTAAGATTAATCCACCCTTTGTTCTTCAAAGATTGAGAACAAGGAACTAAATTTAACAATAATTATTACCCAAAACTTGATGACGCAAATTTTATTAAAAACGCTTCTTTCGTCGCGAAGCGACTTATCTTTGAAAAGCAAGAGATGAGTTTTGAACTGCCAAGAAAACTGGAGCAAATCCGCGAGCGATTCTTGAGGTCGCGTAGTGTCGAAATTGAAAAAGGCGTCGAGTTTGAAGTGAGCATCGCGAATGAAGGTTCTAAGATAACTCTAAAAAAGGGCAGCGAGGAATTGGTGGATTTCAAGCAGTTTACGCCTTCGGGAACTAAATTTATTTTTAATCCTAAGGGCCAATGGGGAGCGTGGATAGGAGGCGAACAGCCCAAAATGGAAATAGGAAAATTTAAAGGCGCGGGAACGATTCTGGGTTTTCTCCATGAAGCGGGCCATTTACACAATGCCCAAGATGCCGATATTTTGCGGTCGGTTCACGAACGCTATAAGAGAGAAAAGAAAAAAGATAAGAAAAATTCTTATACGCCGGAGCGTCTTAAAGCTCTTGCCGAAGAGAGAAGGCGGGTCATAAGGTCCGAACGTGATGCTTGGGCGTTTGCACTCCGCAAAACCCGCGAGATTGAAAGACGCTTTGGTATAAAAATTTTTGATAATTTGCCGGAGGTTGCGGTTGCTACGAAAAAAAACAGACCCAGAACAGAGGGCATATATAGGTTTGTTGATAAATTTCTTACCAATTACGAACTGGGATTCGCGGGAGAGCTTGACCTTGAGGATGTTTACACAAAAGAAGAAGTTGAGAGGTTCTTTGAAGATCTGGAAAAGACAATGCCTAAGGCAGAAACAGCCGATACTCAAGCGCGCAAAGTGCTATAATTCAGGTTATGGGTGAAGATTTTCATAGGGCCCTTTCCGGCGCTCTCAAGGGTGCTGTTTTTATCGTTGCTGTCGTGTTTTTGGGCTTTTTGGCGTATATGGCTTGGACAAATATCCAATCACAAGGACAGTTGCCGTTGGTTTTGAATCCAAATCAGGCGGCCCCGACCTCCAGTGTTTTGAACTGGCAAACTTATACAAACAAAGATTATGGTTTAGAGTTTCAGTACCCGGGTGATTATGAACTGGCCTTGGATACGGGTAATCCCAGCGATATTCAGGATAGTGAATTTCTTCCGGTTAGCTCTGGCTTCCTGCGTCTCATCGGTATTCGTCCGAAAAATTGGCCCCAAGCCCAATACGAAAACGGTGAGGAGATTTATTATACCTACTATCATTATCCGGTAACCGTGATTGTTGAGCGGCTGGATAAAAGCCGCGATAATAAACTTGCGGAGTTGGGTTATGTAAAACAGGGCGGCGCGTGGGCGGTCAATCGCGGCGCTTCCGGCACCGGCAATGGAACGGATATAAGTTTTAGCGGCAGTTCGACTGCGCTCACTACAAGTTGGACGGGCGTGCGCGCGACGACACCTGTTCGCCACTATGCGGAGACGGGCAGCTATATCGGCGTAGGTAGCCGTCTTGAGGCGCTGATTTTCAAGGATAATTTTTATGTCGCGGTTTATATGGACCCCATTTTATCCGAGCAAGTTTTTGACCGGGTTTTGTCCAGTTTAAAATTTAATGCAACGGCTGAGTTATCGGCGAGTTCAACCGCAGGTTGGAAAACCTACCGCAACGAAAAGTATGGGTTTGAGGTGAAGCGTCCCTCTAATTTCGATGGTCCGGAAAAAACAAAGTTCTCAATGTACCCCTTCTACCTGGAGAACATTGATGGAGAGGGTTTCTTCCATCGGGTACACGTGAGATATTGTGGCGAATCCGGCCTGGAAGAGCACTGTACAGATAATCCGGTCAATATGTCTTTGGAGTTTTTTATTCTGGAGAAATCTTTTAATTTTGTAAGAAAAAACTTTGAAGAGATTGACGTTTCAGAAACTTTTGGAGAAGTTTTCATAGATGGAATTAAAGGAATTCATGCTATGGCGGGCGTGGAAGGTACTGGACAGTTTTATGCTGTCTTCCCGCTAGAAAATGGTAATAAAACTTTAGTTATTCAGAGAGGTTATACAAGCGAAGGATCGATAGGTGTCTTTCAAGGTGTTAAAGATTTTATTTCGTTTGACGACCAGAAGAAAACTTTTGACCAAATTCTCTCCACCTTCAAATTTATTCCTTCGATGGATTCGGGACAAAGTAGACCGATTAGCACATCCGGCTGGAAAACTTACAGCAACGACGTCTATAGATTTTCTTTCGTGTATCCGCCTGATTGGACTGTAACGTGGAACGCCAGCGATTTTTCTGTGTCGGCAATGCCTACTTCGGAAATTGGAAAACAGACGTCCAGAGTTTTGCTCAAAGTAAATCCGATACTTAACCATGACACGCCGTTTGCATTTCCTTATTATTTTACGGACGGCATTTTCGCCGGCAAAAACGCGAAGTTTTATGAATGTCCCACGGCACAGAATCCGTGCAGTGGTATGGCCAGAGAAAAAGACATAAAAATTCTGAACCATTCTTACTCATGGTCGGACAACAATGTAATAGAATACTATGTATCCTCCGACGTCCAAAATAGCGACGCCTATGTTAAGGTTATGGAGAGGATTTTATCAACTTTTAAGTTTCTTTAAATGCAGAAGGGCCTCTCAAACATCTTAATTCTCGGCATCATCGCGGCAATCGTTCTGATTGGAGCGGGAGTTGGAGGGTATTTGGTGTTTGTGAAGAAATTCAGTACACCCCCGGTTTCCAAGAACGGAATAGTTTATTACAGCGACTCATTCTATGAAAAGTGGAGCGCTGAACAGTTACAGGCTGATTGCAAAAATCGTGGCGGGGAATTCAACGCCTGTGGTTCTCTGTGCGATGGATGTGTGGCTGCGGTTTGTTCTCCGATTTGCGACCTGAACCCAAAAGCAACTTTTAGTAGTTCGACGCCGTCAACTTCGCCGTCTTCAACTATCGATACGGCTGGCTGGCAAACCTACCGCAACGACAAATATGGGTTTGAGGTGAAGTATCCACCCCATTGGGGTGTTGAAGTAATGCCTAGTTATGATAGTAACGGGCAAGTCAAAGTGGGTCAAAGTGAATTTTGGTTTACAGACCCCGCTCTTTATAGATTGTTTGTGGTACCTGTTGGCGGGGGGACAGCATACCGCTCTAGCGGTTCAGTGAGAGGTGAGAAGATCGTTTTTAATGGTATTGTTGCGCAACGGCAGGACTTCGAATATGTGGGTGGAATTCGCACTATCGTAATCGATCAATTTCAGAATATCCCATATCCAACATTTGGAATATCGTTTTCACCTATAAATGCAAGAGAATATATCGAGCCCGAGAAATTATCAGAATTCAACCAAATCCTCTCCACGTTCAAATTTATCCCTTCGACGGATTCGACAAGCTCACCGCAGGCTGGTTCAGGACAAGGTGAGCCGAGTGGTATCTCAAACTGGCAAACCTACCGCAACGACAAATATGGGTTTGAGGTGAGGTATAAATCCAATTCGTGCATCGATATAAAAGAATTCCAAGGAGATATTACAGGAGATGATGGGCTCGTAACCAGTTTTTCAGTGAGTCCAAGAATCCGGCTTTATATTGAAAGAAGACGATACAGGTATATTGAAGAACTTATAGAGAATTTGAAAAGTGGTAGTATTAAATATCCTCAAATTGAAGTTGATGGAAAAGAGAATATCGAAATCGAAAAAATATCAGTTAGTGGAGCTAATAACGCAATAAAATTCAGTCATTCGGTGCCTCAAGCATATTCAGGCAGCGGGAGCGCGACTCATATGGGTATAACTTCTTTTATGGAAAATGGAGGTTATATTTTTATCCTAACGTTTAGCGAAGGAATAAGTTCTTGCAGTTCAGATGAAGAAGCCCTCTTTGATCAAATCCTCTCCACGTTCAAATTTGTCCCTTCGACTGGCTCAGGACAGAATGAGCCGCAGTAATTTGATTTTCGTGGTAAAAAGTATATGATGATGCATATGAAAGCTATAACCATACCAAAAGAATTAGCTAATCAGGATGAGCTGGTGGTGATTCCTAAAAAAGAGTACGATGAGTTTTTGAAAGTGATGAGTATCATCCGATTCGTCGAGCCTGATAAAGTTGAATTGAAAACTTTGGAACGGGGGCGACGAGAGATTAAAGCGGGAAAATACACTCCGTGGAAAACGTTTAAAAATGAATTGGCATATTCACGTCGTCGATCAAGCAAAAAAGCAGATTAAGCGCCTTCCTAAACACGACGCGATTCGCATTGAAGCTATGATCGATACCATGGCGATTGATCCGTTTAGCGGCGACATCGAAAAAATAAAAGGACAGGATAATGCGTGGCGTCGCCGAGTTGGTGCATACCGAATACTCTATGAGTTCTCAAGCGAGAAAAGAGCTATTTTTATTTTAGGTGTACGCCGTCGAACCTCTACCACTTATTAATATGATATAGATACGCATGATATCTATGCTTAATAATCAAAAAGGATTATCCAAAATTTTAATACTCGGCATCATCGCGGCGGTTGTTTTGATTGGCGTGGGAATCGGTGGGTATCTGGTGTTTGTGAAAAAAACCAATGGCCCACAACCTTCTTTTCCACCAGGGCCGAGAATTGTTGGTCAAGAAATTATTCGAGGTGGTAAAGTAATTAGAAAGAATACGGAACCTCTTTCGAGGGACGGCGACGGCGTTTTAGAACTATCTATTGTTGAAGAGAAAAACCTTACAGTTTTAATTCCTGCTCGGGAATCTTTATGTAGAACGAAGAATGTTCTCGGGGTTTTTAACGAAATAAAAGCGGGAGATGTTGTTTTGGTATTTGGTGAGTTGGTAGATGAAAATACCATTCGGCTTTGTGGTTCAGAAAAATACTATTTAAGAGTTGAGAACGAGAAAACATCAAGTTCAACGATTGATATTTCCAATTGGCAAACCTACCGCAATGACAAATATGGGTTTGAGGTGAAGTATCCAAGGAATTGGATAGATGATCCACGCACCATGTCTAGCTTAGGGATTAAACAAGGAATGTCAGATGTAGGCAAGAATGACAGACTTTCTATTGTTTATGAACCCCAAAATTCAAAATGCTCCGAGGATGAAGGTTGTTCTTATCCGGCATGGATAATTATGCAACCGATTAAGATGTCAGGCGAACTCATAAACACTCAAGCCTCTTTTAGAGAATTTGTGTCTTCCTATCGTAAAAAGTATTTAGATGATGGGGCGGAGCTATCATCTAAAGAATTAGCAGTAGATGGCCATTGGGCGATAGAACTTTCAGTAACCAAAAGAAAAAACAATCAGGCCTCGGTTTTAGTACCTTCTATAACTCTTTTTATTTATCACTCGCCCTCAACCATAATATGGATGGGGGTTAGGCATTTTGATGAATATAGAGATATCGTAGTGCCAGCACTCAATCAAATCCTCTCCACGTTTAAATTTACCCCCACATCTAATTGAGATATATTTCAATGACATTGCATTGAAATTTTGGAGTTGGCAATCTCAATTAGGTGTGGGGGTTTATTCCTTCGACGGATTCGACAAGCTCACCGCAAGCGAGCTCAGGACAAGGAAGCCAATAATATGTTATTCTTTGATTATGAAAGCAGTTAAAGTTAAGCAAACAACTCAAGAAATTTCCGTTCGACCCATTCGACTAACGCTCAGGGTGGTGAGAAAAGTCGAACCACGAGCCGAGAACGAGTCCTTCGACTCCGCTCAAGACAGGCAGGATAATATTTTTAGGAAGATGACGGCAGACCGGAAAATTGAAGTGGCCTCCGAGCTTTGGAAACTTGGGAAAGCGTTAGACGGCAATAAGATTGATTTTAGAAATGGAGCACATAGACCCAAGACATCTTTTAATAAAAGTCGTCGAAGTTCTTGAGGAACTCAAAATCCCATACGCTATTACCGGCGGTATGGCCGTTTTTGTGTGGGCGAAACCGAGGTTTACGGCCGATATAGACATAATTATTCTGCTTGATTTGCAAGATGTAGAAAAACTGTCAGACGCCTTACTCAAGATAAGCGAATATGGCTATTTGGATAAAGATGATATGTGGAACGCACTCCGACGCCATGGAGAATTTAATTTTATTGACGGCGCAAGCGGCGTAAAAGTTGACTTTTGGGTACTCGGGGGCGATAGCTTCGGCAAAGATCAGATAAAACGACGGACTCCAAAAGAAGTTTTAAATAAAAAAGTATTTTTCGTGTCGCCAGAGGACCTCATTTTAAGCAAGCTTCTTTGGGCAAAAGAAAGCGAATCAGAATTTCAATTGCGCGACGTCGAGTCTGTTTTAAAAATTCAAAAAAAACTGGATTGGGTCTATCTCAAAAAATGGGCGAAAAAGCAATCCACTTTTGAAATATTAAGTGAGGTAAAGAAGAAATCAAAAAATGAGTAAGGGTTTTTCCAATATCTTAATTCTCGGCATCATCGCGGTAATTGTTTTGATTGGCGTGGGAGTTTATGGATATTTTATTTGGTCCTCTAGGCCAGGTGGTGGGGGAAGCGAGCAGTATGCGCCTGACACAGTCAAAACTGGCGAGCTAACTGTGATTAAATTTTATGTTCACACTTGGGGCGCTGGCGGTCCTATAAATGGACGTTTTACGAATATATCTTTGCATTACAGGTTAATAAGTGAAAACACTTACAACGCTGTTCAGCCGAAATTGATTGCTTTACCTGATAACTATCAGAAGGTTGTGTCAGAAACAAATCAGTGGGAAGCATACGAATTTACGGTTCCTCCCTATCCTGAGGGCGCAACAGGGGAGATTGAGTATTATATCGATATGACATTTGATGGTTACCCCAGTCATCTAGACGGAATAAAAAAGATGAAACTGCTTGATTCTAAAATAACACAGGCGTCTCAGATTGATACCTCAACCTGGAAAACCTACCGCAATGAAAAATATGGGTTTGAGTTTAATTATCCTAGTCAGTGGAATTTAGTCGATTCGAGCGGGCGATCCGATTTTTATAAAATTGAGTTAGGTGTTGGACCGTCTAAAATAGAAAGTCTTAAAAAGAATTTTTCAGTTGGAGAATTTCTTTGCTCTTCTGCTCCCTTCTTTAATATAAAAGTTTACGCCAGCTCAATCGAAAAAGTTATAAGTGGAAGAGCTGTGACGAGTTTTGAGATTTCGGGCTTCACAGGTTGGCATTATGCGGATTCTTTGGCGAGATATCAATGTGATAGTATTGCCGCCGAGGTAATATTATTGTCCATTTCAAAAAATGAGATATTGCAGATTGAAATTCCTTATTTGGCTCGTAGCAGTACCAATCTGGGTGAAGAATTTACTCATGCTCCAGATATAAATAAAATCCTCTCTACGTTCAAATTTATTGCGCCACAGGTAAAACAAGATGTTACGTATCTCGGCAATCCTGCGTATGCGGGTTGGACTGAAGCACAGATGAAAAATGATTGCGGGCTTAAGAGTGGCACATTCAACCCGTGCGGCAGTGCGTGTCTGGATTCTGCACAAATTTGTATTCAAATGTGCGTGCCGAAGTGCGAGTTCGAGTAATAACCAGT
>Ga0209541_10012192_pt1 | contig 13335 bp, 19 predicted proteins | sample RifCSPlowO2_01_FD_184027 | JGI IMG/M metagenome (GOLD analysis project Ga0209541, IMG submission 184027) | Groundwater microbial communities from Rifle, Colorado - Rifle CSP2_plank lowO2_0.1 (SPAdes) (version 2) | ecosystem: Environmental > Aquatic > Deep subsurface > Groundwater | place...
AAAATTGGTGCAAGTTGGGAAGTATACAGACAGGAACTGAATTAACAAAAAAAAATCCTATAACATCTGAAGAGGCTCAAAAATTTGAGGAAGCTTTTAATTCTAAAAGAGGAGGGACTAATTATAAACCAGAGTTTGACTTCAATAATGATGGAGAAATTAATTTTGATGATCAATTATTACTTGCTCAAGGCGCTTCTCTAAGCCCTGTTACCTTGTTAAGCGGGCAAAAAAGCATTCAAGACAGCTTATTGTTGAGTATTGGCTGCGGGTGTATAAGTGGAATATTAGTAAAATTATACCAGCTAAGAGCTATAGCTGATTCATGGAATTCCTGCTTGAAGCAAGCTCAAGCTGGAGAGGAATTTAAAGGGACGTGCGATAAAATTCTAAGCCAGGGTATTTGCACTTTTGTCCTTGGCGAGCTAACCAGCTTGAAAGGAGTTAATTTAATGAGTTTGGCTTATGAAAAAATAATTAATCCTCTTGAAGAAGAAATAGCGGATGCATTTGGATTAAAAACAGCTGCAGATGAGAGTAAAGACAGAGTAAAGGATTTTGCTGAGAGTGAGGTCAAAGAGATTGGAGAAGCATATGGATTAGGTGTTGCTGGCTATGCTGAGCTGCCGATTGCAAGATCAATCTGCTCGCTTGCTGTTTATGGAAGACTTCCTAGCATTAATGTTTACAGCAGATTTGATATTGACAAGCCAATTGTAAAAACAAGCGCCAATATTAACTGGGATTCAGCTCAAATTCTACTTGGACCAGATAACCAGCCATTCTTTGAATACAGCGTCGAGTGGATGGTGGTTGCTGGAAGAGATAATCTAAGATATAGCATCTATTTGAGGGGAGCTGATGGAGCTAAAAGCGAAAGAATTGATACTGGAACTGGAAGACTAGCTAAAATAGGAGATTATGATTCTAATTATTTGCAGTTTGTTGATCCAGCTCAATACGTTGAAGCCTGCGTTGAAATCCCCGATGAGTTTTTAGGACCTAAATGCTTTGGACCTGGGACTGGAAGCGGCTTTGGAATAACTGGGGACTTTTTCGGATTCTCTGATGTGAATGACAAGGACAAAGATGGCTTGCCAGATGAATGGGAGGCAAGACATAATTTAAGACATAATTTAAAAGCTGATAATCAAGACAGCGATGGAGACGGAGTTACTGACAATAAAGAAGACAATGACAATGATGGAATAAATAATTACAATGAATACAAAGCAGGGACTGATCCTAATAAAGCTGGCGTGAAAGAAGATGGCAGCTATGTTGAAAGTGAATGCGTTGCTACTTTTAAGAATGAGATTGCAACTGACAAAGTTGTTTATAATCCTGGAGAAACAATAAAACTAAACAATCTTGGAATCGACGTTAAAGACCCTCCTGCTGATATTGCATTGAAAATTGAAATCACTGAAACAAGAGGAGATTTCAGGAAGAATGTTTACTTTGGGATTAGTGAAATAGATGGTAGAAACAGCATAGATGTTTGGACAATACCAACTGGAAGCGAGGCTCCTGCAAACGGATTATATGATGTTAGGTTAAGCCTGATAAAATGGAAATCGAGCTTCAGCAATGTTCAATGTGTAAACTCTGAAGGGAAAATTACAAATTCTGCTAAGGAGATGCAAATTCATATCGGATCTGTTGGAACTTGCATTAATCCTGATAGTGGAGCTAATGAAATCTATACTCGAACTGCTTGCATTCCTAAGGGAGCTACTGGAGCTGGGCTGAAAGGATCTACTGATGAATGCAGTTCTGGAGAACTTGTAGAATATGTCTGCAGTTCTGTTGGGGAATGTGAAGGGAGTCTTGTTTTGAAATGCTCTGCAAATGAAAAATGTGAAGAAGGGATATGTGTTGCTAAAGAAGAAGAAGTAGTTGCTCCTCCTGCTGTGACGCCATCTCTTATCGTTGATGATTTTGTTATTTTTAATCTTGCAAAATTCCCTACAGATGATCAAACTAAAAAACATGTGCTTGAAACAATTACGAATTTGAATTCTTATTCACCATCATTAGGGATTTGGAATCTTATTGAGATAGAAAGCCGGATAAATTTGATAGATTCTGACTTAGTACTTGCTTTAATTACAACCGAATCTAAAGGAGCTCAATTTGTAAACGGTCGGACTCATACGTCAAGTGCAAATGCCGTTGGAATAATGCAGATAGTTCCCTCAAGCTATCCTGAATTAGATTCTAGAAAACTCGGAAATGATGTTAGATATAATCTAGTTATGGGGATTAGAATATTGGCATCAAAAGAGAAACTTAATGATAATACTTACAAGAAAACTATAGCAGCATGCATTGACCCTCAGAGGAAAGCTAAATATGAAAAGTATCTTAATTCTAAACCGCTAGATTCAGCTTTGAGATTATATAATGGTGGGGGTTGCAATTGTGAAGGTTGTGATGATGACTTTGTTGAAAAAGTTAACAAATATTATGAGGTGTGGAAAGCGACAATTAAACCATTTACTTAAAATGAATTATTTTGATTTATTTCTGGACAGCTGGAAAATCTTGAAAAATAAAAAAACTTTAATATTAATTGGAGTGGAATTTCTGTTTTTTATTTTATTAACTATTGGAGCTTTGGTCTCTGTTACTTTCATCACTGAAAGAGCTCAGAATCTGCAGGCATTCCAGCAGGAATTCCAGGTTGATGAGAATGCGAATCCAACTTACCTCTATCAAAACCTGCTGCTGCTTTCCCAGATGCTTGATGAAATAATAAAGGCTGCAGTTTATTTTTTTATTTTTTTATTTTTAGTATTTGGTTTCTTCATGGGGATGCAGTGGAATGCGAGCAGGAATTTAATTGAAAAGAAGAAATTATTTCATGATTATAATCTTAGCTATCTTTTGAAATTTTATTTATCGAGCTTGATCTGGTTTTTAATTTTTGCTGCAGGATTTTATGCTTTGTATGAGATTGGATTTAATTATCCTCTGTTTTTTCTCTTGCTAATCTTGCTTTTTTATTTTATGTGGGTTAATTTTTCCTGCTTTAATAATGAGAAAAACATTTTCAGAAATTTTTGGAATGGAATCAAAATTAGCCTTGTCAAATTTCATGTTTTGATTTTAGCGTTCCTGATTTTTGCTGCTATTTTGTTTGCTGCTTCTTATCTGCTTGACTTTGCCAACTATGGATTTTTTTCAATTATTTTAAGCATCCTCGGCGTTGTTTTCTTTGTATGGTTTAGGATTTTTTTGATAGAAGTTATAAAAGAATTTTAATTTTATCAAAAGGTTTATAAGTAAGATATAGTTTACTTTTCCTACATAGGAGGTAAAAATGGAAGTCGAATTAACAAAAATATCTGAAAAAGGACAAATTGTAATTCCTTCATCTTTAAGAAAAGAGATGAACATAAGCAAAGCAGACAAGTTTCTCGTGTTTGGGGAAGGCTCTACAATAATTTTAAAGAAAATAGAAACACCGGCATTTAAGAAATCTTTTGATCAAATAGCAAATCCTTTACAAAAAACAGCAGAAAAAATAGGGTTAACAAGAAAAGACTTAGAAAGGGTAATCAAGGAAACGAGAAATGCTTAAACTTGTTTTGGACACTAATACAATAATATCAGCATTCTTCTGGAAAGGAAATGAATATGACTTGCTTAAAGAAATAGAAAAAGAAAGAGTGCAGTTATTTATTTCAAAGGAAATTCTTGACGAGGTTGAAGATGTACTTAATAGAGACAAATTTAAAGATATTATTGAAGAGACGAATCAAAATACTGATGAAATTATCCAGAAAACTATTTCCCTATCTCATTTAGTTATAGGAGAAAAATTAAATATTAATATCTGCAGAGATCCTAAAGATAATAAATTTATTGAATGTGCTGTACATGCCCACATTGATTTTATTGTTTCTGGAGATAAAGATTTGTTATCCTTAAAACAGTATAAAGGTATTAGAATTGTAAAGACTTCTGAAATATTATCTAAACTTTGATTTTTATGACCATAACTCTATTTTCTGATGTATGCGGGAGACAGGATTCGAACCTGCGAAAGCACTAAGCTAATAGGTTTCTTCCATTAGAATGGCCTAAGCTTGGATTAATTTCTTATCTATCCCGTTTGACCACTCCGGCACTCCCGCTTGATAAAGAATTAGAATTATTTGTTTTAAAAAGTTATTTCTTTTTTATTTTGTTAATATATCTCTTTGCTGAGAACTCCACTTTTTATCCTGATTTTTTTTAACCCATTCAGAATATTTATCAATAAATTTTAATCTCTCTTTGAAATTTTCTTCTTTTATTTTTTTTAGCTCTTTTAAATCTATTTTTGGCAGTTTCATTTTAAATATTTCCTAAATAAATCATCTATATTAAGATTTCTAATAAATTGGTCCAATAAAGATTTGTCTAATTTGTCTTTGAAAACGTTGTATAAATATTTAGCATCTTCTATGTCTTTTTCACTCCCTAAAAATAACTTGAAAGGGATTTGGGATTCTAATGGGCTGATATAGATTTCATTATTGTTTAATATTAATTTTTTCCTGTTTTTTATCCCCCAAATATCTACTTCTGTTTTTGGGAATTTTACTTCAATATTTGGAATAAACCTGCCCTTTCTTGCGAATCTTATAGCACTTCCTTCTCGCAGAAAATCATTGAAAATTTCTTTGGGGTCTTCACTATTGATGCATTCAAAATTTTTTTCTAATCCTTTCCATAAATCTGAAAATTTTTCTTCATTAATTCTCTCCATAAATATATCAATATCTTCTGATGCTCTGTTTCTTCCAAACACAACTGCAACATATCCCGAGATTATTGTATACCTTATTTTAGCTTTGCTTAATATTGATGTAAAATCTATAGTAAGATTATCCAGCTCATTTAATTCCTTATCCAGCTTTATTGTGTTCTTGTCGGGAAATTCCATCAAAATAATTTGGAAGTAAAAATATAAAAAACTATTTCTTTTGCCAGGAATATTTTCTTATTCTTGACGATTTGCCATAGCCACAATGAGAGCAACGACTTTTTCTAACGTGATAACTGTGCTTTCCGCAGCGCCGGCACCTTATATGGGTTTTCTTCTTTGATTTCTTTCCCTTTGAGGGCGTTCCCTTTGTCATTTTTATTCAACTTATTATTCTTGATATTATTATTTTTATTCAGATGGAGATATTAGAATTATTGTGTCTCCTCGGATAAATGCGGACCCTAATTTTCTTTTTAATTCATCATTTTGATATTCTTCTGCGTCGTCTACAACTATATTGATATGAATATCGAATGCTTTTAATGTCCCGCGAATTTGCTTTCCATTCTTCAATTCAATAATGACTTTCTTGTCGCGCGCTTTGTTTAATGTGTCTAAAGGCCTTGATGTAGTTTCCATTTTTCTCCTTTTAAAACTTAAATTAAGTGTATATAAATATTACCATAAGATTTATAAGCTTCTCTTTTTGATTTTGCTTTATGAGAAGTCAACTGAGAAGCAAGAGAAAAGTATCTGGCGGGAGATACAAAAATTCCCTGAAAAAGAAATTAAGAGAGGTTGCAAGAGATCCTGTCAATATTTTAATCGGGAAGAGAAAAGTTAAAACTTATAGAACTGTAGGCGGCAACATAAAAAGAAGCCTTACAATTGCTGAAGAAGCGAATGTTTTTGACGGAAAGCAGTATAAGAAAGTTAAGATTGAGTCCGTTGTTTTGAACAAATCTAACCGGCATTTTGTGAGAAGAAATATAGTAACTAAGGGAGCTGTATTGAAGACTGCTATCGGGAATGCGAAAGTTGTCAACAGGCCTGGGCAGGAAGGATTTATCAATGCTATTCTTGTAAAATAATTTTAATAATAAAAACTTTTAGAAAGATTTAAATAGTGGTTTTTCTCGGTATTTATAAAGCTTGTTATGGGGGTATAACAATGGCTATGACTTATGTTAAGAAGTGTCCGGAGTGTGGGGGCATTAATCTTAGTGTTGACAAAGAAAGAGGGGAAGTTCATTGCAAAGACTGCGGATTAGTAATTGAAGAAAAAATGGTTGACTTCGGCCAGGAATGGAGAGAGTTCGACCATGAGCAGGCTTCTTCTAGAAGAAGAACAGGCGGACCTATGACGTATACGAAATTCGATCGTGGGTTGGGCACTGATGTTGGAAAGAAAAGTGATATTTACCAGCTTGGAGGAAAAGAGAGGAATAGATTTTTCAGACTGAGAAAATGGCAATACAGGATTTCTACTGCTATTGAAAGAAATTTGAAATTAGCTCTTGCTGAGTTGAAACGTGTAAGCAGTTATTTAAAATTGCCCAAGGCTGTTGAAGAAGAATCAGCAAGAATTTATACATTAGCTGTTCAGCGTGGGTTGGTAAGAGGAAGGTCAATGGAATCAGTAGTTGCTGGCGCTTTATATGCTGCATGCAGAAGACATGAAGTTCCTAGAACATTAGATGAATTAAGCGAGGCAAGTGGTATTGACAAGAAAGAGATTGGAAGGACTTATAGGTTTGTTACAAGAGAACTTGGAATTAGGATTTTGCCCAGCAATCCAGTTGATTACATTGCAAGATTTGCATCTGCCTTGAGATTAAATGCTGAAACTCAAAGCAGGGCTGTCGAAATCCTTGAGAAAGCACAGAATTCTGAGCTAACTTCTGGAAGAGGGCCTACTGGAATTGCAGCTGCTTCATTATATGTTGCTGCTCTTATGAACAATGAGAAGAGAACACAGAGAGAAGTTGCTGACGTTGCTGGCGTTACTGAAGTTACAATCAGGAACAGGTATAAAGAATTGCTGAAGAAACTAAAATTAGAAGAAAAATTGAAGAAGAAAGTTGGAAGATGAACTCCTCTTACTCTTCACCATATGGAAGAATAGCAGTAAGAGAAGAAAGCAATTCAGTTAGTGTTGGATTGGAGCCTTCTGAACATTTTACAGGAATTAGATATGAATGGTTAAAAGATAATGATAACTATTTAATAAGCATTTTTTTTTGCGCTGAAGGCGTTAAAATTGAAAGAACCAGAGAATATAAAAGCACTTTGGCAAAAGCTAAAGATGCTTGCTTGGAAAAAGCAAGAAATTATGCTAAACAATTAGCGGAGAGAGAAAAACTAGCTGTTGAAGATCTCACTTTAAAACCTACTTTGGAATCTACTTTGACTTATTAATTTAAAATGGGAAAAATTTCTGAAGCTATAAAAAAAGGGAAGATTGAAGGCAATCCTGATTATGGGCTGTGCGGAAAAGATCCAATTTTTATAAAAACAAAACAAATAGTTGATGTTGAGAAATGGGATGATTATCTTGATTTAGACCCTAATGGTTATTTCCTTTTTGAAATTGAGGATGGATATATTTATGCTGGCCTTGTAAACGACGATAATGAAATGACTTTGATTTTACGCGGGAAAAGGGCGATTGATTTGTTTAAGGCAATTATCGAGAAAAAACTAGTCAGTTCGCTGGATCATGCTGCTTACATTGGATATGAGCTCGGGAAAGCTGAAGAATCCTTGAGGAAAAATAAGAAATATTTGCAGGATTAAATCTTAATAGAAAGGTTTTTAAATTGGTAATCTCGTGGGATTACTATGAAAACAATTACTATTAAGTTGCCTGAAAATGAAGCAAAAGAATTAGAAGAATTTGTTGTAAAAAGAAATTATCCCTCTAAATCTGAATTTATAAGACATTTAATTATGGAAAAACTAGACCGGAATAGAAAAGAAAATATCGGTTGGATGATCCTTGCCGAAAAATCTCTAGCAAAGATATGGAATAACAAAAAAGATGATGAAATATGGAGCAAATATCTATGATAGAACAACGAGATCTATTGTTAGTTCCGTTTCCATTTTCAGATTTCTCCGGTAAAAAAGTAAGGCCTGTTATTGTTCTAAGTAATAATGAATTTAATTCTTTTTCAAGTGATATAATTGTGATTGGTGTTACTTCAAATGTTTCTAAAGACCGATATACAATCAGTCTCGGAAATAAGCAATTGGATGAAGGAAAACTTTTAACAAACTGTTGCGTGAAAGCTGAGAACATACTAAAATTAGATAAAGAATTAATAATTAAAAAAATTGGTAAAATAAATATTGACGTTTTAATTGAAATTATTTCTAAATTAAATCAAATTTTCAAACATTAAATTTTATGATTAAACTTCTACTTTCATAAAATCCTCTGCCAAAATAGTGTTCTTAAAGAATTTTCTTGCTTCTGTTTCCAGCTCTTTCATGTCTTTATAGCGCTGCGAAAAATGAGTTAAAATTAATTTCTTGGCATTTGCCTTTTTTGCCATCTTCGCTGCCAATTCTGCTGTCAGGTGCTTTCTTTTCATTACAAATTTTTCCAGCTCTTTGCTCCATGTTGCCTCTGCAATCAACAAATCTGAATCTCTTGCTATTTTTTCTGCATTCCTCGTCGGGGCTGTATCCATTATAACTGTTATCTTTTTTCCTTTTATCAGCTCAGTTGCCTTATCTGCTGAAATTTTTTTACCTTGATAAACTATGTTTTTCCCTTTTTGCAAATCTCCCAATAGAGGATTTTGCTTCAGCCCGAATTTTTTCAGATAATTTAATTTTATTTTTCTCCTGTCTTTTTCCCTTATACTATATGCCAGACATGGAGTTATGTGATCCAGATGAGCTGCCTCCAAAATAAAATCCTTCTTATAAAAAATTCCTGCATTTATTTCATTGACTTCGTATTTTATCCTTTCCTGCATTACAATTCCTGAGAGCATATTTTTCAAATATTTTTTTGTTCCTTTAGGACCATAGATCTCTAAAGCTCTCCGATAATTATTAGCTGCCAGGTTCTGTATCAATCCTGGAATGCCGAGAACATGATCGCCGTGCCAATGTGTAATCAATAATTTTGTTATCTTGCCTGGCTTTATTCCTGCAATCCTTAACTGCCTTTGGGTCCCTTCTCCACAATCAACTAGGATCCCTTCATTCTTGAAATTAATAAAAATACTTGAATGATTTCTCTCTTTTGTAGGCATCATTGCAGAAGTCCCTAAAAAAGTAATGCTTATCATGAGATATATATTGCCGAAAGGGTTTTAAATAACTTTTCATAGAATATTTTGGATGGCAAAGAAGAAGAAAGAAGAAACTAGCGAGGAAAAAGAAGACTTGAAGGATATAAAGAAATTCAAAGCTGTTCTTTCCAAGGAAAGAATTCTGACTGAAAAATCAAATGAGGCTGTTGATTTATATAACAAGTCGAGATATGGGGAATATGTCGAGGATAAAATACAATATTCATTCGTTGAAGCACTGCACTTGATGGAGAGAAAAAGATTAAACTTGAAAGATGGGAAAAATAAAGCAATAAAAATAGACAAGTTCAGAAAAACATGCGAGAAGATTGAAGAGAACTTTTGGGTTAGATACTGCGTTTTCAGAGATCTGAGAAGAAGAGGGTATATTGTGAAAACTGCCCTGAAATTTGGCGCTGACTTTAGGGTTTATGACAAGGGCGTTAAGCCGGGAGACGACCATGCCAAATGGATTGTTTATCCCTTGCATGAAACTAAAACCTTGACTTTGTACGAATTTTCCGCTAAAAATAGGGTTGCGCACAGCACCAGAAAAACACTGCTGCTTGCTATTGTCGATGATGAAGGCGATGTGAGCTACTGGAATTCAAGCTGGGTCAAACCTTGATTTTGGATTGTATATATTGAGCTCATAAATTTTTATAAATCCTTCTTCATTTTTTATTTTCATGCCAACAAGCAAAACTGATAAAACAAGCAGCTTAGCAGCTAAAAGAGACAGAGTCGTAGAGATTGTCAAGAGAGATGGCCCTTTATTGCCAATAGCGATTGCAAAGAGACTTGAGCTAGATACCACCTTTTCTGCTGCCATTCTTTCTGAACTGGTTGACAATAAGCTGCTTATGATTACGAATGTTAAATACGGCGGAAGCCCTTTTTACTATGCACCGGGACAGGAATCTAAATTGAAAGACCTGATAAAGCACCTTAATGAAAAAGACAGAGAGACTGCCCAGCTCTTAATGGAGAAAAAGATTCTGCGCGACAGAGACCTTAATACACTATATAGGTTTAGCCTGAGGCAGATAAAAGACTTTGCGAAATCAGTCAGAATAATAATGAATAACGAGACTGATATGTTCTGGAAATGGCACCTTGTCAACGATGACGAAGTTAAAAAATTAATAAATGACTACTTTGAAAGCAAACTCCCTAAAACCGAAGACAAAAAAACTGCCGGAAAGACTAAGGAAAAACTCAAGGAAAAACCCCTTGATGAATTTAAAAAAGATGTTCAGGAAATTGAGGAAGAGATTCATGAAACTGAAACTGAAGATGAGATTGAAGAAGAAAAAATCGAAGAAGTTGGAACAAAACCAAAAGAGCAGGAAAAGATAAAGCAACCTGCTAAAGCGAAAATAACAAGAATAACAAAAATAACAAAGCAAGATATTGAAATAGAGAAACCGGCTTATGATCGCCTCGGCATGTTTTTTTCTGATACTCAAGTTGATATAATGGATCAGAAAATTATCCGGAAAAAGAAAGAGATAAATTACATTGCCGGTGTAAATACCGACCTTGGAAAAGGGATTTTCTTCTTGAAATACAAGGATAAGGGAAAGATTAATGAAGCTGATATCAGCCTTGCAATGCACGAAGCTGGAAAACTTCCTTTGATATTCTTAAGCACAGGAGAATTGACAAGCAAAGCCCGAGAATTATTGGGAATGGAATTCAAGGGAGTGATTTTTAGGAAGATATAAAAGCCTTAAATTCGGTTTTATCTCCATGAAAGAGTACATATTTGTTCTTGGGAGAGAGCCTGAACTAAGCTTTTTGGAAGTGATTAGTTTTTTTAAATCTAGGAACATAATTTACAAGATTGTCGAATATAAAAATGACATTATTATTTTTCTTTTAAACAAAGAGCTGGACTTTGACGAGATAATTAAAAAACTTGGCGGCGTCATTAAGATCGCTGAAATTTTTTCTGAGTACAAATATGACGGGAGTGAAAATAAACTTAATTATGGCATTAGTGTTTACAAAGGAAATGCTTCAAAATTGAACAATCTTCTTTCGAGAGAATTTAAAAAAGAAAAAGTTAAAGCCATGATAAGAAAATCGAGGGAGAAAATTTTCAGCCCGAGCGAGATTGTTTCAAAAAAACTTAATGAGTTCATTGTGTATGGAGATTATTCTGCGAAGACAACTGCCTTTTTCAATCCCAGACTATACATACAGAGAGATGAGACCAGGCCGAGGCAAATATTGCTGCATCAAGTCAGCTTAAGGCTTGCTAAAATACTTATTAATCTGTCTCAAGCAAGAAATAATATCTTAGATCCTTTTTGCGGAGCCGGGACTATACTGCAGGAAGCCATGCTGAATGAGCTCGATGTTGTAGGGATTGATATCGATAATGAATCTGTTCAAGCAAGCGAGGAGAATTTGAAATGGCTTAAAGAGAAATACAATCTTGACAGAAAATTTGAAACCATTAAGGGAGACAGCACGAAGCTTACAAGATACTTGAAAAGAAATTCTGTTGAGGGGATTGCAACTGAGCCTTACATGGGGCCTTATTACAAAAAAATGCCTGAGAAAGATGAAATTGAAAGAGTTGCAAAAGATCTTGAGAAAATCTATTATGAATTCTTTTTGCAAGCAAGGCAGATTTTAAAGAAAAACGGAAAAATAGCGATTGTAATTCCAAGATTGAAATGCTTTAATGGAAATGTGAGCATTAATATAGAGAATATAACTAAACAAGCCGGATTTAGAACTGCTGTATTGGACAGAAGAGTTAAATTTCCCTTGGTTTCTAAAGGAAGATTTCTGGATAGATTAATTTATGTTTTTGAAATTAAATAGAAAAGAATAACTGTTGCGGACATCTAGTAGCAAGTTTTATAAATTCTTTTTTTAGAGGTTTTATCATGGGAAGAATTAAAACACAGCTAGTGAAGAGATTTGCATTGAAGATGATGAGAGAGTATCCGGATACTTTCAAGAATGATTTTTCTGAGAATAAAACTTTGCTGAATGGGATAGCTGATATTCCATCAAAGAAACTGAGAAATATAATTGCAGGCTACTTGACAAGATTAGTGAAGCAAAGGCAAAGCTAGGTAATTTTCATTAATTGGAAATAAAAAGGAATTATAACAGGAGGTACATAAAATGAGTGAAGAAAGACATGAGAAAGTGCCAAGAGAAAGACTTAGCGACCATGTGGTGTTCATCGGTAACAAACCTTTCATGAATTATGTAACCGGAGTCGTTATGCAGTTCACTACACAGGGAGCTAATGAAGTTGTTGTAAAAGCAAGAGGGAGATTTGCAAGCAGAGCCATCGACGTTGTAGAAGTTGCAAGGAAGAGATTCTTGGAGGGGCAGGTAGACATAGCTCAAAATGGAATTGAAATCGGGAGCGAGGAATTTATAAATAAGGAAGGGAAAAACATAAGAGTCAGCTTTATAGAGATTAAATTATTGCGCAAAACTTGATTTCTTTTTTCTTTTTGTTAAAAAAGATTTAAATAGTTCTGAACCTTTTTTTTAGCAGGTGATATTGTGGCTTCGAATATATTCATTGAAATTAGCATCATACTTGTTATTGCTACTGTGATTGCAGCATTTATGAGGATTCTCAAACAGCCATTGATCATTGGCTATCTTATCACAGGAATCTTGGTCAGCCCATTTTTCTTGAACTTGATAAAATCCGGAGATACACTTGTTATTTTTTCCCAATTTGGAATTGCGTTTCTTCTGTTCATTGTTGGCCTGAGCTTGAATCCAAAAGTCATAAAAGAAGTTGGGAAAGCATCATTGATAACAGGAATAGGGCAAGTTGTTTTTACTTCCTTAATCGGTTTTTTCATTGCAAGATTTCTTGGATTTGAGATAATTCCTGCCTTGTACATTTCCATTGCCTTGACTTTGAGCAGCACAATCATAATAATGAAATTGCTTTCTGACAAAGGCGACCTTGAAAAATTATATGGCAAAATTTCAATAGGATTCTTGCTTGTCCAGGACTTGGTTGCTGTTTTGCTATTAATTGTCATTTCATCATTTTCAGAATCAACTAATGCCTTGAGCTCGATTTTATTTGTTTTCATTAAAGGAGTTCTGCTTGTTTTCCTGCTTGTTTTAATCAGCTTGTATGTGCTGCCCAGATTAGGATTCTTTTTTGCTAAGTCTCAAGAATTATTATTTATATTCTCTGTCGGATGGGGACTAGGACTAGCGAGCTTGTTTTATTTAATAGGCTTGTCTTTGGAGATCGGCGCTTTAGTT
>Ga0209541_10012194_pt1 | contig 13333 bp, 17 predicted proteins | sample RifCSPlowO2_01_FD_184027 | JGI IMG/M metagenome (GOLD analysis project Ga0209541, IMG submission 184027) | Groundwater microbial communities from Rifle, Colorado - Rifle CSP2_plank lowO2_0.1 (SPAdes) (version 2) | ecosystem: Environmental > Aquatic > Deep subsurface > Groundwater | place...
AGAAGCGGATGAAAAATCCCTAAGGAACCAGCCCCTATGCCAAAAAGGTCGAGCAACGAAGACGCCGACCGCCAAGCAATAGCAATCAATCGGAGGGAATGCCGCTGACTCCCAGGCTACCGTCAAGGCCAACATCTTCAACCAGTTCCTTCGATTTTGAACGACGTTTGTTCCGATGGTAACGAGCTGACAAAGGCGAGAGGATTTTCTCTCGCTCTTTTCTTTTTTCACAAAGAAAGTCCTTGCCCCGATAGTAGAAAGTGGCATTGTTCTTTCGAACGGAATTTTTTGGATTCACCGTATATTGTATTATCGACTTTGTAACGATCCACGCCACGCTCAACGCTTGCGTTAATGCCACTTCTCACTACGGGGCTTGCAAAAAGAAAACCCTTGATATAAAGTCGTGAAAGAAAACCACCCTACCCACCTCCGATGTTATGAAAATAACCGTAACTGTCGAGACACTCAACCAACAGTTCAAATTCGTCTGCAGAGCTCATAAGTCAGCATCGGCGAGAAGCCGTCTCATCGATCCCTACTTCTATGAGAAATACTGCGCCCCGGGAAAAATCCCAAAAGGGGTCCACTACGAACTGGAACTCAAGACCGAAGTCTGGTCACACCAGTACGCCCGACACATCCACTACTACGTGACACCCAAGACGCACACGCATCCCGACCGTACATTTGTCTGTTGGACAGGGCACATCCCAGACATCAAAGCCGCGCGAGCCGTATTTCGAATGTGGTGCCTCATCACCACGTACACCATGATTAAGGGACAGGACGTCGCAAAAATCCCGGGATTTCCCAAAGCCCCAAGCGATATCGTCGCCTGGATGGCGAACGAACACCACATCAAGGTTCTACGAGAACGTTAATCGGCTTGAACCAAACAGCGCCCCGTGACGCTGTTTTTTCTTGGCTAAATCTAAAATGAGAAAAAGAAGACGCGCGGTGAGAAACTCACCACGCGTGCGTTTGTAAAACTGACAACCAACGACTTACTACCGGCCGAGATCGAGGCCACGGTCCCCTTTGGCCATCGCCGCGACCAAATCGGGCGGCAGGTCGAGCTGTGCCGCAATCTGCGCGAGGACATCAGACATCTCGCTTTCATGTTTGCCAACGCAAGTGACAATCCGCCAGCCGTCGCGGACCTCGATCGTACCGTATGTCGTCGAGTCCGGGATCGAGCCTCTGATTTCATGCCAAAAGAGGTCGGCCGCTTGTCTCGCCTGATCACGGAGCACCTTGACGGCACAATCGTAATCTTCCTTTTGCCCGCGATTCTTGGGCATGGGAACTTGACGGGCCTCTTGCACAAGCCGATTGGCAAGTGAGAAGAGCTCCCGAGCCCGGGGGTTGGCGGTGCCAAGCATCCGTTCGCTCATCATGTTGTACGGATCCAGGGGACAGAACAGGTCGTTCGGAGGGGTCACTGCGCCGATAAAGACATCGGCAATCGCAGACATGTAGCGCGCGTGAACGTTGGGCGGAGGCGCCGCAGGAGTGGGAGGCGGAGGTGGCGCCGAAGCGACGGGGCTGGAAGCTTGAAGGCGATTTGAGCTGGTGTTTGAGCTGGTGGGAGAAGTTGAGATATCTTTCTCCCTGCTACTTCGTGGACTGCGTATTGCTGGCATGGTGTTGCCTTTCGGTTTTCGGTTTTTGGTTTTGTCAACGGCTTCGTTGACAGGTTTGTACGCTTCTGTAAAACGGCACAGAATTGCGAATACCCTATCATCAAAGAAAAAGATGTCAATAGGTCGTGATTTAGTGAGTCTAGACCTAATGTGTAAGGTCACAGCAAAGGACGCAGTGGTCTGACACATACTTCCAAAGTCTTTCTGAAGATTGATCTCTTGTGCCATTCAGACAATCGGAGCAACTCCGCCGTTTTACAATCCTCCGCGAACTGTGCGTCCAGCTCAGAGATAAATCCCCTATCGCTCGTCACCAGATTCGCTTCGAAATTGTAGCGCAAGCTCACGGAGTCGAGATTCAAACTCCCGAGCGTCCCCCATTGTCCGTCTATCATGCCTGCCTTCGTGTGATTGAAAGGCCCTCCGCCGCGATATATCGTGACACCCGCTTTGAGTAGTTCGGTAAAAAAACTCTGGGTGGCAAGGTCAACGAGATATCGGTCTGATGTTTGAGGGATGAGCAGTGAGACTCTCACCCCACGACGAGATGCTCGACGTAGGGCATGCAGGAGTTTTCAATTCGGCACGAAATAGGGAGTGGTAAAACGTATGGAGCGTCTTGCTTTCTTGACGCGCTCTAGCAATTCATAATAGAGGAAGCGTCTCCGTACAAAGGGCTGATTCGTTAAGAACGCAAATGGAGTATGCTCATCGAGTCTCGTGCGTCGCTCGCGTTCTCGCCACAGCTTTTTGCTGCGTTTCCACATGATAATAAATGAACGCTCCATATCGTGAACAACCGGTCCTTCAATGCGAACGCACGTATCTCGCCACTCTTTCATATGTTCTTGAAAACACACCCCTCTGGTAAAAGCGATGGTTGAATCGATCACCACGATCTTGCGGTGGTCACGAAAATACCAGGAGTTGTAATAATGGAACGTGCCCGGGATGAGCGAGTTGAAGAATTCTATCTCGACCCCTGCCGCCTGTAGCTCCACTTCAAGCGGAAAGGGGAACACTTGTGTGCTTCCCAGAGCATCAAGCAAGACTTTAACGCTGACACCCTCTTTTACCTTTCGCTTGAAAAGATCGATAAGTGGGCGACCGCTCTCGTCGTCGATAAAGATATAATGCTCGAACACGATGGAGGTACGCGCCTGCGCGCATGCGTCGTATATCGCATGCCACGCCGCATGTACATGCGAGAAAAATCTGTAGGTGTGTGTATCCACGATATTTCTATATTCACCTTCTAAACCTCCAAGAGAAAAAGTTATTATTTCAATCCGGCCATAATCAACGCAACAACCTGGTTAAGTTCTGTGTCCGGTGATGTTTCTCTGCTCCCCGGTCTATATAAAAACTTTCGTGGTTCATAGTCCGTTATACCAGAGTCACCTTCTTTTCTGGGGACAATGTGCAAATGGATATGTCTGACTGCTTGCCCCGCAACACCTCCCTCATTCCATGCATAGTTGAATCCTTTAGCACCAAACACTTTCTTCAGGGACTCTCTCAACTGTTTCCGCAAATTCATGATGGAAATGATTTCTTCATTGGTCAGCTCATCAAAAGTAGCGACGCACCTCTTCGGACAAACTAGCACATGTCCCGGAGTAATCGGAATATTCGTCGGAAACGCAAAGGCAAGCTCGTTTCTCACAATCACCCTGCTCTGGATATCTTTGGATTCACAAAATGCGCATTTCATAACGTGAAGCTTAAAGCGGAAAAAATATCTGTAGTTTCCTCTGCACTCTCAGAGCCAGAGTTTATGTTAGGAATAAATGAAGCGTTGGAATTTCTCAGACAACTCGTCAGGCTCAGCATAAAAAATGATATCCTTCGCAAGACCCTTAAGGGTATCGGATATTTCGGAGCCGGTTTTAGCGATAACGATAATCGGTTTTCCTTTCGCTAAAGCATACCCGGCCTCAATTCCTAATCCTACCCCCTTCTCCGAGAACTCGATTATTAGAATGTCTGCTTTATCAGTCTCTTCAAAAGCCTTGCTCATCATCTCTTGCGGAGTAAATTTCGTTTTGCCCCACTTCTCAAGATCGCGAACCATAACCGTAGTTTGTACCCCCACTATCTCAAGAGCAGTACAAATATTTTCAATGAGACTCCTGTTACTGAAATCTTCTTTGAATTTTATAGCTAGATATGCGTTCATAAATTTGGGTCCCTTTCAGGATGTTATTCAGGTCTTTAGTGATAGGGATTATATGCAAAGTATAGCGGAAAGGTTGGCATTTATCACTAACGTTTCTACTTTCGCAACTTAACAAAAAAGCGAGCCGAAGCCCGCTTTGCACCACTACCGAGTTTTCTTCGCGTTGTGGCGTGTGTGTTCTAAGCCTTTCTGTTTGAGAAAGCGCTCAAATGCGTCTGCAATCAAGAACACCTTCAGGGTGTTACTTTGTGAATCGTGGTCTCGGAAGATTACACCCTTCCATGGTTGAAACTCGCTGTAAGGCGAACGGCTTTCCTCTCTTCCGTCAAAGAGGTACATCTTGCAGTGCGAGATATAAACGCCGTGAACGTGAAGGCCAATCCCGCCCTCATTACCATTCCAAGTCGGATGGTTTTCCATCATGGTCGCATCGGCTTCATTGTCGGGCGTTAGCCAAAGCATAAAGTCGCGAAGCAGACCAACGAGGTAATATTGGAACTCAGATCCCTCTTGAGCTGATGGTACTTCAAACCTGACTAAAGACCAGTGTTGCGCGAGAAACGCCCGCCTTTCCTCTGATATCTCGAGGTCGTGAACATCTCGTGGTAGATTCATATAAATCCTTTCTCCGACACCAATCTACACTTTTACATTTCCCTGTCAAACAAATCTGATTACCAATAGACCCTTTTCCTATTGAGACAGCATCTCTTGAATTTTTTTCCACTACCACAAGGACATCGGTCATTTCTTCCTGGTTCCTCCTTCTTTTTCTCACTAGGATATTCTTCCACGTGCGCATAGGTTTCTTGGGGCGCAATCAGAATATTAGCTTCCTTTTGCAAGCGCCGTGCCTCACTCTCTAACTTATCGTCCCAACGGCTAGCGTCGAGATAAATGGCATCCTCTGAACGGATTTCGTTCAAACCAGATTCTGTAGCAATACCAACGATGTGTCTCGCCTCTGGGAATTTCAACTTTGTGACCATACATAATGCTTCCAGATACGCACCACGCACCCGCCTATATGAGATATATCAATTACTGAACTTGTTAACGCCATTTTTGACAATTTTTACGAAAAAGAGAAAAAGACGGCTCTGGATAGCGTCTCTGGCGAAAAGGATTCTGATGGCGAAAAAACGACTAACCAACAATAGACAGCAATTTGAAGAAATAATATCGCAAAAGTTAACTCGTAAGTCGGCTTGGAAATCACAACATGAAGTATATAATGAAGCCACAACTGAATAGTCGGAAAGACCTAACCTTCGGAGATTTCTCTGGAGTATGGTCAAAAAGTCAGGACGTGCATAAAGAACCCATCATGGGATCGCATGTCCTGCCATATCACGAAAGTGGTATGAGAGGCTCCGAGCCTCTACCCGTGGTGGGCTTTTTGCATAAGAACACCAAAGTATTAGCAACTTAATAACGAACATGGAAACAAAAAAATGTAAGCACTGCCAGACGGATATACCGAAAAAGGCGAAGAAATGCCCGAATTGCCAAAGCGATTTGAGGTCGTGGTTTAATAGGCATCCGTTTCTTGTAATTCTACTCGCGCTTATTCTGCTCTTTATCTTCTCGGTAGGAAAATCGGCAAATAAGGTGGCGGAAAATGTAGGTGGCGTAAACGAGCCCGTAACGACAACCCCTACTCCAAACAAACTTCCTAATATCGGATCGGAAGGAACGGTTAGCGTTGAAGGACAAGACCAAGTCCTGCTCACGCGGACCGAGGAAGCACAAAAAACATTCGCTAAGGCGGCGTTGGCGAAAGATACAGCTGGGCTTACCGAGTTAGTCCTTGGCGGCGATGCGTTCTTCGTAAAAAGCGAAACAAAAGTTCTGGTGATTGACCGCGGTTCTCTCGGCGTTAGAAAAGTCCGTATCCTTGATGGCGATTTCGCTGGCGAAACGGGATATCTGCCAATGGAATACATTAAAGTCCGATAATTCAATCTCATGGAAAAAGCACTTATCTACTGCCGAGTATCAACCGAAGAGCAAGCCAAGGATGGACGGCTCTCACTTAAGACGCAACAAAACTTGTGTGAAAAAGCGGTTGAGGCTAACGATAAATATGTTCTTGCGATAGACGGTGTATTTATTGATGCGGGAAAATCTGCCACAAATATGAATCGAGCTGGTCTTCAGGATATGTTGATTAGGGTGGATGAAGACGAAGATATAGGGGCGGTATTTGTGCTTGATACGGACCGACTTGCACGGAATGCCCTTGACCACATGACAATCAAGGCGCTGTTAGAAAAAAAGGGGGTTAAGCTTTTCTCAGTTTCCCAACCTGGAATTGAAAATACACCCGAGGGAAATTTTATGGACTTAATTATTGCAGGCGTTAATCAACTTCAGTCGCAGATAACATCACGTAAAACGCTAAAGAGCATGGAGCAGAAGTTCAATGATGGCTGGTGGGTAACGAGAGCCCCAATCGGATACTTCAATGCTGGAGAAAAAGAGAATTCAGACAAGCGAATAATAACCATAGACCCTACTAGGGCGCCTCTTATCGCAGAAGCATTCAAAATGTATTCCACTGGCGGGTATTCGGTCTTGGACATTAGGGATGCTTTGTATAAGAAAGGTTTTGTTACAAGCTCGGGAAAAATGCCCGCAATCAGTTTAATGTATGAGATTCTTGAGTGTCCTTTCTACTACGGTGAAATGCGCTGGCGAGGTCTGATAAAGATGGGGAAACATAAGCCGATAATCACGAGGGAACAGTTTGAACGGTGTCAGCAAGTAAAAGCTGAACATAATCGCTTTGCCTGTCGGAAAAGAAAATACGACTTTCTTCTCCGTGGATTCTTATTCTCAGCTGTAAGTGGATTACGTCTTACTGGTGAACACCATCCAGAGAAAAAGAAATCCTACTACAGGTGCTACCCAAAGAATGGGAAAATGCCGATGGCGGAAGATAAAGGCGTTCCTCTGGCAGACGTTGAATCAGTTGTTGAGGATGAATTTTGCGGCATTGAATTTTCTTCCACTTTTATAGAAAAAGTAGCGGCGAAGGTGCAATCAATCTATGACCGCAAACGACAAGAGGTTGGCGGACAAAAGAGTTCGTTGCTGGCTACCCGCGCCAACCTTGAGAGAAAACTTGAAACAGCGGAGGAAAAACTTATCTCTGGCGTATTGAATGATGCGGATTTCACTAAAATCAAAAACCGATACCGCGAACAGATTGCTGGCGTTGATGATGAGATTGGTAAGCTTGAAAGGAACCGAAATATTAAAGTTGATGTAATACAGCAAGTTCTCGCCCTTTGCAGGAACATTGGCGAAACCTATAAAGCCGCCCCCTACGAACTCAAAAGGCTATATCTGGGGTTGTTTTGGGACCGATTTGAAGTATCGGGCGGGAAGCTAGTAAACGCGATTCCTAGCAAAATAATACGCGCATTGGCGCAAACAGGGTCCGTATGCCTCAATAAAAAGCAAAAACCCATCCCGATTGCCGTGATGTTCGCCAAGAAATCATTGGCGTATAGACAAAACGTCCAAATAACCAACTTAAGGGGTGCCGTCGTAGAGGACGTTAGAACTGTTTTTGAGAGGATAAATGATACGACAATCTACATTCCTGAGCTTCAACCCGTAGAGTTTGTCTAAATTTACCCCACCCTATGACTCACTTATTGTCTAAAAAGAAAACCCGCCTCTCGTTGGAGAAGCGGGTGTACTCTGTCGCCTATGCGGCTTTTTTGTGTAGCCGCTCGGATTTTTCCCGGCGGCGGTTTTCGATCCAATCGGGATCGAAGGCTTCATAGAGGGTCATTCTGACAGATCCGCTTTGTGGGTCGTACATCTTCTTTTCCTCATATTCCTTGATTGTCGCAAGGAGGTACTCGAGCATCTCGGTTGGATTTTCATCGAACGAATGCTCATCGTTGTGGTACTCAAAGAGGCGTTTGAGGTCTTTATAGGCTTGTTCCGAGAGGCGCGGGAGAGCTTTTTTGTGTTTCTTGCGATTCTTTCGGCTACCGTTTCTTTTCATATCTGTATTCCTTTCGTTTCATTTTACATCTGGATGAATTATACCATCTTGCGTTTTTTCTTTATGGGTCTCACGACATTGATGCTGACACCGAATATGCTTGATACCCAAATTTCGTCCTCAAGTTTCCCTTTCCAGATGGATTTTCTGTCAGAGTGGGCGGCAAGTTCGGCAACCCATTTCCAAAACGCCCGGACTAGGTAGCCAAAGACGAACAGACCGCAGTCGTCAAGATACCTTGCAACAGCACGCATCACCTTTGCAAAGTATCGCTCTGCAAACGCCTGCTCTTTTCCCGCCCAATCGTACTGATCAAGAAACCGCTCTTTCTGATGCGGACTCCAGAGAAGATAGCTTCCTCCTTTGCCGTATTCATCCACCGCAAAGTAGAGAAGGGAGCGATGCACTGCGGTCATTCCTGCTTTCTCGGCCTTCTTCTCGAGAGGCATTTTCAGCGGCTTAAACACAAGCCGTATGATTTGCGACCGTTCGTCATCCATTTTCCTCGACTTCCCGAGAAAGACGCCGTCAGTCTCGTACAGCGACCAGCCGAAGTAGGGTGATTTGTACATGTTCATCCGCCGTCGAATATCTTCGTTTGATAAAGGCTCAGTCCTCGGCGTCATGCGTTTGTACCGCTCCGGGTCGAACCAATGTGGGTAAGCGGAAAGCTCGGTCTTGAAAAGTACTGGAGCGTTGATTACGAGCCTCTTTTGCACATCTTCCTCGTCTAGCCCGCGGATCAAAGCTTGGTACATTGCGCTTTGATATACCGCCTTTTTGGGAAAGTATATTTCCGCCAAAACACAGCGTTTACCGGGTTCAAACTGATACGGTGTTGTATCTTTCATTTTGCTCCTCTCTATTTGATTGTTTTAGGACTTAATCTGGCTCGCATATTGCCAGAATACCCTCTTTTTAGCAAACGGTGTATCGGGCTAGAACCGAAAGCGTCCTTGCTACACAAGGTTTTTTTGGAGAAAAATAACGCTGGGTGCCTATTGGGAGTCGAACCCAAATTCATCCCTCCACAGGGGATTGTAATAACCGCTATACGATAGGCACCATGTCGCAGTGCGACAAGTACAAATTACACTAAAAAAAGGAAGCTCGCTACTCGTAACTGGGCGGCTCCTCTTTCACATCCGCTTTGAAATTTGAAAATCGGGCTAACGCGTAGCACAGTGAGGACAAACGATTCAGGTACGCCCGAGTGTGCTCGCCAATTGAAACTTCTCCGGCCTCCACCGCGCGAATGACTGTACGCTCGGCACGGCGCACAAACGTACGAGCAACATCAAACAGTGCGCCTGCCTCCGTACCCCCCGAAACGAAGAAAGATTTTATCGGTGGCATCAGTTTCTCCATTTCATCCACCAAAGTCTCAACCTCCCCCACCTTACTGGCTTTAATGGTTTTTTCGGCGCCCGCGATCTCTGCCTGCACGATGAAAAGATTCTGCTGCGCCTGATTCACTATCTCCGAGGGCGTTTTCTCCTCTATTTTCCATTTCAACCCTTTTGCCTTTACCTTGCACAATCCCAAAAACGAATTCAGCTCATCGAGCGTACCAAGTGCTTCGGTCGTGCAGGACGCCTTAGAGACCCTATCTCCGGGCTTCTGTTTGAGCGTTTTTGTGGTTCCCCCATCTCCTTTTCTGGTATAGAACGCCATAGGTATAGCGTATAGCGAATAGCTAATAGCGTCTAGTGCAAGACAGTGCAAAAAAAGAGGCGCTTGAAGACGAGACGCCTATAAAAACATTCTAATATTCTGCAGAATATTAGAATGTTTCTTCGCTCTAACGTATGCGAAAACCCGAATATGAGCCCTTGGGCTCACCCCACACCTCTTTGATAGAATCGATGTGAGAAAAGTACGATCCACGCCTCACACTTTCCAAAAATTCCCTCAGGGTCGCCTCCTCTCCTTCGGCGATAATCTCAACCGAACCATCATCGAGGTTTTGAACAGTCCCCACAAGACCAAGTGCCCGTGCGGTACGCCGTGTAAAGGCACGGAAGAACACGCCCTGTACTCTGCCATATACTCTTACCGTCAATCTTTTACTCCTATTCACATTATGCGCGGGACAGGAATTGCACCTGCACGCCCGTGAGGGCGATAGCCCCTCAAGCTATTGCGTCTTCTAGTTTCGCCACCCGCGCATCTAAAACTTCTCGCCAACTATAGCCAACATCTTCTTTATTTTCAAGTATTTTCTGGAAAGAAACATCTGGCCTTTACGGTAATACATCATTCTAATTACTTTTAGACCGTCTTTTTTTGCATATTTTAGTTGATAATAGGTGCTCTTTCTTGTCGCGGTTGTGATATGACCTCTGACCTTTAAACGCCGAAAAATTACGCTTCTTAGCCACTCAACGAAAGTAATACTTGCTGACACAAAACCCACATAAAACATGAAGCTTGATCGCCATCGCTTGTCCCAATAAGAATACGTGTAACCATCTCCATCAAAAACTCCTCTCAAAAAATCCCGGTAGTATCTCTTCGGTACAGCAATAACACCGAGTGTTTTTGATTTAGCGGGGGTAAATCCAATCGAAAGAAGAAACTTACAAAAAAGGACGTCACTGAACTGAACAAAGTAATATTTCTTTTCTTCTCCTGAACCTCTTGCTTTCTTGCTGATCTTTGTAGTTAAACGAAGAGCTCTATTAAAATTAATTATTTGTTCTTTATCTTTAGACACAAAACTGATGTGTCTTCCATCAGAAGATAAATTCCCGTCTGTTGCAAGTAGCCCAATCGCATAGGCAAAATCAGAAGACCACTCGATTTCTACCTTCCCTTTTGGTTTAACACCTCGCTTCCCCATTGAATAATTATAACATCCTCAAGGGTGTAGCGCCTACCAATTATTCACAACGAAAAGAGCTACTTTTTGCGGCTCTTTTTTATTTATTTTCTGTGACTTGCTCTGCAGAAGCTTCTACCGGAGGAGCTTCAGGAGCTGAGGCAACCGGTTCAGCCACCTTCTCCTTGACCACGCGCAACTCACTTCTCATCTGACGGCGAATCTCTTTTGCCGCTTTTTCACGGACATGGTAGAGCTTGGCGCGGCGGACACGGGCGCGGCGGACAATCTCGATGCTGTCGATCAGAGGCGAGTAGAGCGGAAAGATGCGCTCGACACCGATACCGTCGATAACGCGACGAACGGTAAAGGTAGCACCGGCTTCTGCACCGTGCTTGACCGAGAGTATTAAGCCTTCAAATGTCTGGAGGCGAGTTTTGTCTTTTCCTTCTTTTCCCGCTCCTTTATCAACCACTTTCTGTACTACCTGGACGGTATCCCCCGCACGAAGACCAAGCGCCTTGCGGGCGTCCATATTGACCGGTGAAACTTTGATAGTTCCGAGATTCATCCTGTTAGTGAAATTTCAGGTTGCTCGCAGAGCGAGCGGCCCTCATTTCCAATTACCTTAGTATTATGTAACCAACAACCCTTTCTACTCAAACACCCCTTACTACAAGCCACGACCTGAAATTCTACTACGAGATTCATAGGTCTAAAATGGTGAAGTAACTCCAAACCAATTCCTCCTCCCTACCACTTGGAAAACCGTTATTGTTCAGAAACCCAAGTTTTTGGGAAAAAATAACCCCTGTTTAGGGGAAATTGGTACGGGGTAAATCTAACATACTGCACTGAATCAAGCAAGAAAAAAGCCCTCGACGAACCGAAGGCTTTCATAACCCTGGTCAAAGCTGTAAGACTAGTTGATTGGGGTCCCAATCATGGAAATCAAGGTGACCTTGTGTTCCATTGGGTTCTGCAAGAGACCCTGGGGGCGGCGACAGTGGCGTCTGCCGCTCTGCCTGTTCCACACGCTCCCGCGCTTCTATGCTCAAGGGCGCCAACCCGAGCATCGGTATCTCTGCGTTTCCTTTCATATCTACCTCCTCTCGAAATATTGTACCAGGGGTTATGCTCATTGGAAAAGAGAAGCAATCCGAAAGGGCCTCGGTAGGATCTAACAATAAAAAACCGGCAGTCGGTGCGAGCCGACTGCCAGAAACCAAACCCAGTAGGTAGAAGAACGCCAGTCCAAAGGGCTGACCATGTGGCGGATTGTATGGAGGGATTGTGCTTCCATCTTAGGGGGATGGAAGCGAGGAAACTTTTGGTCACAGCAACGCAACCAATCGTCTAGCGACATACTACTGCTAGTTGCATTAAATGCAACTCCAACAGTTCACAACCTTCATTTCATCACGTGAAAATAAAACAACGAAACGTTTCCAATCACTACTAATAAGCATGCTATAGCATGCTTATTAGTAGTGTGTGTAAATTGCATAAAATCTCTCGGCAAGAAGCCCTCCTGTTTTATCCCAGATGAAACGCCTTTCGAAGAAACTCGTCATTCTCTATTTCATCGCTTATTATATACAGGAGGTCTTTTCCTATCTTAAAGTCCGCCTTCAGAAGTACGACAAGATCTTCACAGTCGTAGGGGTACACCCACACGCTATCCTGTAGACGGTAGAAACCCAAAGAAATCAAAGTGCGTCGTACTTTTTCTCGAATATTTTTCCGTTCCTCGCGAATGTCAAAAATAAGCATGCGCCATTTTTTGTCCCACCGTCTCTTACGAGGGCTTTCCATCGAAGCTAGCATGAATCGAAACTCCTGTTTTCCCTTTCCAGTAATTCTCCAAACATTTTCTCGATATGCAATAAAACCACGACGCGCTAGCCGTTTGCGAGCGCCGTAGATCGCACTCGCCGAAGCCTGCTGCTTATGAGCAGGTGTATTAAGCGAACGTAAAACGCCCCGGACAAGGCCTTGTGGATTGAGCGTGCCTGCAACCGCTACCGCCAAGGTGGTAATGATCGCCCGCGTAATCTTGCCGTTTCTAGTCCGTATCCGCGTTCTTTCTTCAAGTTTTCCCATATTTTATATTAAATAGTTAGCAACACACACCACTTCTCTTTTTTTACTTTAACCTCTATCATACAGTAGTATTAATAAGTGTGCTATAGCATGCTTATTAATAGTTGCTTAAACTAAACAATAACAATAGAACATAGAATGCTTGCTAGCTGCTTAGTTTCTCCATCACTTCAATAATTCAAGGGCGTGCGTAAAATCGTCGGGATACGGGGCAACAACTTCAATCTCTTTGCCACCCCGCCCCATAAATTTAATCGAGCGGGCGTGGAGGGCAGTGCGTTCGAAGCCGAGTGCCGTTCGTTTGGTAGGCGCATAGAGCTTATCACCGACGACGGGATTCCCTATCGCTTTGAAATGCACGCGTATCTGGTGTGTTCGCCCCGTCTGCGGCTGTGCCTCTATAAAACTTATTCCGTGCCCCCGTGCGAGCACCTTGTACCACGTTACCGCTTCGCGCATCACACCCTTTGCCCCCCTCTGCGCCGACCATTGGCGAAAATCATTCGGGCTTTTGCCGATAGGACGATCGATGGTCCCGCGCTCGGTCTTCATCTCTCCCC
>Ga0209541_10012198_pt1 | contig 13331 bp, 11 predicted proteins | sample RifCSPlowO2_01_FD_184027 | JGI IMG/M metagenome (GOLD analysis project Ga0209541, IMG submission 184027) | Groundwater microbial communities from Rifle, Colorado - Rifle CSP2_plank lowO2_0.1 (SPAdes) (version 2) | ecosystem: Environmental > Aquatic > Deep subsurface > Groundwater | place...
CCTTCCGCCTCCAATTGCATTATCAGCTCATCCCTGTTAATCTTTTTATTTTTTATAACCAGCGCATAAACAAACCAAGTGTGCATATTTTTTTTGGCAATCCGAGGAATTTCCGCCAACTCGTTATAAGGCTTAAGATGCTTACCGTACCAAGCCGTTATTTTTTGCCGTTCTTTTATCATAAAATTCAAATTCTTCAATTGCGAGATCCCGACGATAGCGCTGAATTCATCCAGGCGGTAATTATAACCCAGATATTTATGATCCAGCCACTGCATATTTTCGGCCCTCCCCTGATTTCTCAAGCTGCAGCACAAATCATAAATTTTCTTGCTGTTTGTCGTTATCATCGCCCCCTCGCCCGTTGTCATTTGTTTATTGGGATAAAAACTGAATACCGCCGATTCACCGAAGGTTCCGGCGTTTCTTCCTTTATATTTGGCGCAGATCGATTCGCAGGCGTCTTCAATTATTTTTAATTTATGTTTCCGGGCAATTTTGATTATCGGGTCCATGTCAGCCGGCTGGCCAAAAATATGGACAACCAAAATCGCCTTGGTCTTTGACGTTATCTTGGCTTCAATTTTTTCCGGATCAATATTATAAGACTCCGTTTCTATATCAACAAAGACCGGTTTTGCTCCGACGTATAAAAGGCAATTGGATGAAGCGATGAAAGAAAAAGGAGTGGTGATAACCTCGTCCCCGGCTTTGAGCCCGGCGGCAATAACCGCCAAATGCAAACCGGCTGTGCCGCTGGAAACGGCGCAGGCGTATTTTGTCCCGATCTTGGCGGCGAACATCTGCTCAAACTCCCTGTATTTCGGGCCAAGACTTAAATATCCGGAATCCAAAGCGCCAGAAATTTCCTTTAATATTTCTTTTTTTCCCTGCCGGCTAAAATATGGTTTAGCAATAGAATATTTTTTCATAGCGCGTATTTATAATGATTTATAAAATCTCTTTTCAAACCGTCCAACAATGGCGTAAATTTTAACCCTAAACTTTTAATTTTTGTATTATCGCAAACAAAACTAATATCAGCAAAGGGGAAAGTATTCTTCTCTGAACAAGAATTAATACCGCAATTAAATTCTAAAAGTGGCTTTTCTTCCACAATTTCCGCCATCTTAGTCACTAATCCGCGCATCGTTATAATTTCATCGCCACAACAATTAAAAATACCGGCTTTTTGTTTCTGGACCAATAAAACCGTGGCTTCTGCAATATTTTCTACAAAAGTAAATTGCGCGACTGTTTCCCCGTTGGCCGGCAGAAACAATTTCTGACGTCGCTTAATATTATTATAGATAAAGCGTTCTCTGTCGCAATTATTGTGCGGACCTAATACGTAAACGGGCCTTAAGACGCCGTATCGTGCGCCGCTTTGAGCCAACACGTTTTCACTCTCTAGCTTGCCCGCGCCATAGCTTCCCCATTCCGGCCAGGGTCCAATAGGAGAAGTGTCTTCCTGCAACGGCAATATTGTCGGCTTTTTGTAAACGGCCACGGTACTAATATGCAAAAAATAATCAAAGCTCAATTCTTTTAATGCTCTTCCAGTATGAATACCATTATAGGCGCATATATCCACTACTGCGTCAAAGCGTTCTTTTATGCCAAAACCGATCTCCCTATTGCCTTTTATAAAATTAATTTTATCCAGCGGCAATTTTGCAATATGTGAACCTCGATTAAAAACGGTGACCAAATGTTTATTCATCAAAAAATGCTCTATAATTTTTGGCCCCAAGAAATTACTTCCCCCTATTACTAAAATTTTCATATAATAGAATCCATTATTATCATATTAAAATATATTTATATCGGAAAACGGATGCTCCAGCTTATTTTTTTGATCAATTTTCATTACCTGATCTAAATCAACAAAAATTTCATTCCAGAATCTAAACATGTAGGACTCATTAAATACAAGGCGTTTCAAGGGTCGGTTAAACACGATTTTTTGCATTAACGCATTGACGACATTAAACCCCAAATAACTGGCAGCTCCGGTGGTCCCGGAAAATCGGCAATTTATTTCAAAAATAACCGGACCTTTTTTTGTTTTACGCAGCTGAAAATTACAAGGCCCAAAAATATGCAATTTTTTCCCCACTTGAGCGATAAATTTTTCTAATTCGGGATCTCGCCGAAAAATAGCCTTGTAGGTATCGCCATTTCGCAACCACCTTTTAGCAGTAATCACCCCAAAATTTTTGCCAGCGTAAAAAAATGAACCGCAGGTAAATTCTTCATCATTTCCGGATAAAAATTCTTGGATAATAGGATTCTCCGTGGCCATGATCGCCGCCAATAATTCTTCCTTATTTTTTACGACACCAACGCCGATTGATCTGGCGCCTATTCTGGGCTTGATTACCAATGGAAATTTCATATTCTCAAAATCAAGGTTTTCTTTGAGCCATGACTTAGGATAAGGAAAACCATTTTTTTTCAAAAACAGATAAGTTTTCCATTTGTCATCGGCGATTCTAACGCTATTTAAATTACTGGCGATCAACTTAGCCGAAGTATTGGCTTCAATTTCTTTTTTATGGGAAGATAAAACTTCCAGCTCCACATCTGTGCCCGGAAAAATTAAATCAACGCTTTCCTCGTTGCAAATTTCAATCAATCTTTTTACAAAATCAGGATCGCCCTTTAACGGCACCAGATAAGCGGCATTCGCCGTATAGAGGCCAGCGGACAAGCGACTATTGTCCGCGGCTATAATCCGAGTTTTCATATTAGACAACTTAGCTGATTTAATTATGCTTTGCCCCACCCCTGCTCCGGCACCAGTAATTAAAACGTTTATCGTCGGAGCAACATCAAATGCCGAATTACCAAGCTCCGAACAATCTTTATGCAGATCGCTGCCAAATGAAAAATTTTTTATATTTCCGCGGTCTATTTCGGCAAGCACAAATTTTCTGATGTTTTCCGAAGCTGTTTTTTTATTGTACTCAAATTTAATTCTATTCTTTACGCACAATTGATAAATCGATTTTATATAAGAAAAGCTCGGATTAGTGTTAAAAAATCTTTGGCTCATGCTAAAAGGATGGCCCAATATATCAATCTTCTTGTTAGCGGCTAAAAGCTTGGTAAGCTGATATTCTTTTTCAAGCAGTTCCTCGGGTGACATTAATTTGATCCCATTGAAATGATGGATGCTGCCAATAACAACTTCGGCCTTGTTTAAAATTTTATCCGTCGTATTGAGCGTCCCAGTTTCATCACAAACTTTGACCTCGCAGCCGATCTTAACCGAAAATTCGTTATAGCGCCTCCTTAACTCTTTTATTTCTTTGATATATTCATAAAACCAATCTGTATTTTTATCAACATGATCGGCAATGATTAAATCCAGCTTATCGTGCAATTGATTGTACGCAAAAACCTCGGCTAAGGTTTTTTTACCATCGCTGTAAGTGGTGTGAATATGATTATCTTGAAATATGATTTTGAGCATAATAATTATTTAAAAATTCTTCTATCTTATTCACAATTCGACCGGAAACATTGCCGCCCCGGTAAACCGACGGCGTTTTTTTAAGCTTTTTTTTAAAAACTTCGGACAAGGCGACAGCGATCCCATCTAAAATTTGTTGGCTGTCGTAGGCCGTTGAAATAACGTTCACGCCTTTTTCCCGGCCTCTTTGGCGATTACCGACGTTGATAAACGGCGTTTTCAAAAATCCGGCCTCCACTAAACCAGAACTGGAATTGCCTATTAAAGCCGCGCTGTGACGAAGCAAACTTAGATAATTTTCCCTTTCAAGGTTTTTAAACAAATGGAAGCTGAAATTTTTTAATGGCAAAGAAGCAATGGTCTTAATGAACACTTCATAACCCGTATCAGAATTAGGATAAATGATAATTTTTTCATCAACGGATTCAAGTTTTTTTAAAGCTGCGATTACCGGATTAATTTGATCGGCAAAAGATAACGCCTCAAAAGGAGTGGGGTGCATACTGATCAAAAACCAGCGGCTGTTAAGATTGAGGCCGAGCTCTTCAGCCAGCTTTTTTCTAGAAAGAAGCCCTTCAGTCCGCAGACCGTCAAGGCCGGCCGATCCGACCACGTGAACATTTCCAGGATCTGCTCCCAGCTTAATAACATTTTCTCGGCTTTTATGAGTTTGAACCAAATGAAGTTTTGAAAATATTGAAATAGCGTTGCGCAATAAATGGTCAACCGATAGACCGCTGACATCACCGCCGGAAACATGAATAATGGGAATATTCAAATGGATGCCAACCGTCGCCGCCGCAAAAGGTTCATCCCGATCACACAAAACTAAAACAGCCTTAAAATTATTTTTATTCACATAGCGATAAATTCCGTCTATTTCTCGGTTCAAAGCAGAAACCATATCGTCATTTTCTTTGATTGAAACAACACAATCCACCGGCATATCTTTTTTTATCAAACTCAGACTAAAACCAAATTTTTTCAGAGTATGCATACCGGTAACCAATAGCTTTACTTCCAAATGCTTGCTTTGGCGCAACTTAAAAATAGCGGAGCGGAATAAGCCATACTCTGCCCTTGAACCGGTGACTATTAAAATTTTTATTTTCTCGTCTTTTTTCATAATTAATCAACTTTAATTTCCGGTTTTTAGCAACGATTCGTCCGCGCAATACTTTAATAGATTTTTAAATACCCCACAATCCAAACAGACGTCTTCTTTTAGCTTATAAAAGTAACCATCGCACTTGCTACACTTTTTCCAATTACCCCTTCTTGTCAGCGGGAATAATCTATTATTCACACGTCCTCCTTTATGCCGCACATCGGTCGCGTTATAGCAATATGCGCCACTATATCCGTATCCTGTGTAATTTTTGATTCCTCCGTTTGAATACCAGCTGCCATCAACCCACTCGCCAGCGGATTCATTAATAATGTCTACCTTGCCTGAATTATCCATAAATATCATCTTTGTAAGACTTCTGCGGCAGTACTCATCCAGCGCTTGCCTAATATAAGAGTTGACAAGAAAATTATTTGGCAAACGCCGCAATATATGTTCGTTAAATCGTTGCACGTCGGACTTGTCGTCCTGCCATTTTGCGAAAAAGTTTGAGAATTCAAATAGATTGCCGTTTTCCACAAATGCCAGGTCATTATTTAGAAAAAAAGGATGGCAACGCTCGTCGCTTATATTACCGCTTGAAGCAGTGCGAAAATGGATAATAATGTCCGTATCTGCTGACTGCGCTACCGCCGAATACAGAGAGCAAAATTTATTAAAATCATAACATCCCTTTTCGGCATGCAATATGCCGTCAGACCACATAATGCCGCATCCGTCAGGATTGGCGTTATAAGCGTCTTCTAATCGTTTACGCGTTATTGTGCCGGTTTTGGACTTATAAATAGCTATGCACATGATTTGAATATATCATAATTTTTATACTCATCTTTAAGCTCATACGGCCGCTCGATATTACCGGTTTTGTATAGCATATTATAATCGACATACTTGTCAATGATAGTCCAAAATTCTTTTTCGCTCATTTCATAATAATCCAAGTATGCGGGGAGAAGCTCTACCGGAAACGCGCCGTCAATTCTGCGACAGACCTCTACCCCTTGCGCTCTAGTCATGCGGCCTCGTCTAATTTCAACTGATGCATCGGCTACGCAACGGCCAAAACCAAACTTCGTAAATTGCAAATAAACATGAAGATCACGAGTCAGGTCATCTAAGCTGGCATAATTAGTAAACGTGCCGATGCTGCCCCCCACAAGCATTTCAAGACCGCAATGTTCTTTTGCGTGCCGTGCGTGTATCTGCGGGTCCCAATCTTCAAACTTACTCCAGTGTGTAGGATATAGTTTATCCAGGTCTTCCTGTGATGGCATCTTCCACCATAATCCGTAATTCGATGGATCGTGTCCGCTGTAATAATAATTCAGCAAATAATCGCGATCGATTTTTTCTTTCGCATCGCTAGCTCCGCCGTACTCGCTTTCCCCCTCTTCCCCGTACATAATGAATGGAATGCCAAAATGTATTGCAATCTGAAATACAGCCGTGCTGACATATGTATCAAAAGCATGCCATGGCCGGCCTTGCTCAATAAATCCCTTCTTGGATGCTAAACGAAGTGTTTCTGGATTTGGAGACAACTTAAAATGGTCAAATCCGCTAAGTATGTAACTCTCGAGGTTTTGTTCTCCTATTCGAGTCGGCATAAGTGGCCGACATGTGACGCCAAGGGGGTGCATTCCGAGGTCGTGTTTCATCCGCCACGATACATATGATCCATCTTTACCTCCGCTACAGGGCACGATAACATCAAAACTTCCGTCGGAACTTCGAAACTTATCGCTAAGTTCTTTTAGGCGCAACCACCGTTGCGTCCAATCCATTCCTTTCATTTTTCGCTCATGGTGAAGACAAGCATTACATATGCCCTCTTCATTAAACTGAACGCGGGGGCGGGTAGATGGCATCAAGCATTTTTTACAAAAAAATATTTTCATATTAAAATTTTTATTTTCTCATCTTTTTTTATAATCACTTTTTTGAATTAAAGCATCTGCTTTTATTTCTCTTTTAGCAACGCAACCGATTATTTCATTATAGTATTTTGACTTTAAACCGGTTCCGGGCCTTTTAATGGCCAAATTATCCTTGCTAAAAATTTCCCCTTTCTTTATTGTTTTTTCCGCGACAACGCTTTTTCTGGCTATTTCCATTATCTGAATTTCGTCAGCATTCGGTTTTTTTATTTTAGAACCCAAAATCACCGGCACCGCGCGAATAGATTCAACCATTATTTTTAATTCTGTTGGATCAAGAGATGCTTTGTGATCGGGCCCAGACATATTTTTATCTAAAGTAAAGTGTTTTTCTATTAAACAAGCGCCGAGCGTTGCAGCCATTATCGGCACTTGTATTCCCGGGGTATGGTCAGAATAGCCGGTCAAAACCTTCAGTCGCTCTTTCATAGTTAACATTGCGCGCAGATTAACCTCATCCAAAGGACACGGGTAATTGGTCGTGCAGTGTAAAATTATAATCTGATCATTACCGGCTTTTTTTATACAATCAACGGCTTCTTTGACTTCCGCCAAGGTAGCCATACCGGTTCCCAAGATCATCGGCTTTTTAAGACCGGCCGCATAGCTTAGCACCGGCAAATTGGTCAGATCTCCGGAACCGAATTTAAAAGCGGATATCCCCAAAGACTGCAACAAGTCAACGCTATTGAAACCGCCATGCGGCGTGGATAAAAAGATAATGTTCTTTTCTTTACAGCGGTTTGCTATTTCGCTCCAAGAATCCTCTCTAAGTTCAAAACTCTTTATCATTTCCAGTTGGCTCATGGCTTTGCCGATATTTTTAACCTGATATCCCGCCATTTTTCCGGCACCAGTAACCACATCTTCGGCTTTAAAAGTTTGAAATTTAACGGCATCTGCTCCGGCTTTCACGGCAACATCTATCAGTTGTTTGGCTAATTTCAAATCCCCGTTATGATTCACGCCCGCTTCGGCGATGATAAAAACAGGGCATCCCTTGCCAATATATTTTTCGCCTATTTTAATTTTTTTCTTTGCCATAGTTTTTTAAAAGAATTCTCTTGCCTGTGCGACTACTCCCTTCCAAAGAATACAAAATTTTCAAAAGGTGATGATTTTCGACAAAGGTATGCGGATATTTTTTCTTTTCCCTGATCGCGTCCAAAAACATTTTAATCTCATCGTTGTACATTTCCTCTTCATTAAGATAGCCGGTTTCTGGGTGACCCTTGGGCACGATGATATTCTCGGTTTTTTCGGATTTAACGTTAAATAGCTTAATAACCGAATCAAATTTTTCCCACTCTAACACGCCCCCGGATCCCAAAACTCGCAAAGTCCTGAATGGTTTTCTGGAAATCACATCAATAATAACGTTGCCGAAAATCCCGTTTTTATATTTTAAATTGGCTAAAATGATATCGTCGGCTTTCATGTCCAAATCAGAAATCTTGCTGATGTATCCTGAAACTTCCGCCACCTCCGATCTCATTAGCCAATTAAGCCAGATAAGTTCAAAGGGCAACATTTCTCGGCAAGCGCTGGTCTCTTTTTTTGAAAAATAAACTTGACGGTAATCTTCCCAGGGATGCCAATCCGGTAAATATTGACCCATATGATATTGAAAAGCCAAAATTTTGCCGATTTTACCCGCCTCTAAAATTTCCTTCATCATTTTTATCGGCGCGTAATAACGCATATTGCAAGAAGGCGCCATAACAATAGCTGAATTTTTCCCACCGGAGACGGATCCGCCTTTGGCGGAAAAAATATCTTTATATCCGTCATCGCTGGTTGGGTGTTCAACAAAAAAATGCTTTTTATTCTTAAGCGCCAAACGGATATATTCCCCGTGTTTGTTCGGCGGCGTGGAAATTATTATCGCGTCAATATCTTTAACGGATATTTTTTTGAAATCGGCGATGGTCTCTATTCCATACTTTATTTTTGCTTCTTCTCTCCTTTCCGGCGAAATATCGTAGCCTGTAATTTGGCATTCACCGTTAAAAAGCAAATTGCGTATCCGCCTTTTGCCCATTGATCCTAATCCAATAATTAAAAATTTTAGTTTATTTTTTGCCATAAAAATCTAAGCGACCTGCTAAAAACTTATGCGTTTACTGATTCTTCGCATCAGTTAGCTGTTTAATTCTACTGACTATTTTTTTTCTGTTTTTATACAAATATTCGGCCAATACCCAGTCCTCAATTGTGTCTAAATCAACCGAGCGCCATTTAGGACAAATAACGGCTTTTGTTTTTTTAGTAATAATGCTTTTTTCTTTCAAAAAGGCATCCGTTTTTATGATATAAACAAAGCAACCGTTTAAAAGATATGCTTGCCTTCCATATTGAATATTTGTTGATTTGTTCTTTAAATCGTTAACAAGAATGGCATCATTATTACGGCTCAAATAATATAATCTCGGATGAGTGGGGCAAACCGTTAAAACAGTGGTCGCATCAGAAAATTGCATCATTTTCCAGCAATTTTCAATATCCGCCATCTCTCGCAGAGGAGAAGTCGTCTGCAAAATCATAATGTAATCGGGATTATAATTTTCTTGTTCTCTAAGTTGTTTTAAAATATTTAATATGCTGTTTTTTATCTGCGCTCTATCTCCTGCAAGCCGGGTTGGCCGTAAAAATGGTATTTCCGCGCCGCATTTTAAAGCAATCTCAGCAATTTTAGAAGAATCGGTGTCAACGATAACGCGGTCAACAAAGCTGCAAGCGTGCGCCTGTTTGATCGTATAAATTATCAATGGCTTGCCCAAAAAAAACTTTATATTTTTATGAGGAATCCTTTTCGATCCAAAGCGAGCCGGTATGATAGCCAAAACTTTTTTATTTTCCTTTTTCTTAAACATTTTATTCTCTTATAGATTATGAATTGAGATACCCTTAGCTTGCTGTTGCCTAAAAGCAGTCGTACTAACTAATCTTAATATAATGATTTAATAATTTTTATATCGTTTTATATGAACCCGATGAATATTCCTTCTCTAACCGCAATAAACGATTAAAATATGGTTTTGAGGCAAGCGCCTTTATGTCCGCCAGTCTTCGTTCTCTCAAAGACAAGCGGTCTTTATTAGGCAGATGTTCTTTTTTTAATATCAGTTTCATCTCGGGCAAAGATTTTTTGTTTAAAAATTTGCCTATCTTTTTTATAACGCCATGCGTATCGCCCAAAATATCTTCGTACAAAACAGTAAGAATCTTCTTTCTGTTTTTTGGAGACAACTTGCGATAAGCTACCAAGCTGGTTTTAAACAATCTTTCTATAAAAAGAATTGTCCTGTCCACTTCCGACAATGAGCGATAATTTTCTTTCCAGCCAATCGCGTACCACGGAGTAGGCCCGCTTTTATCGCCAAAAAGAATCATAAAAAGCTTGGGATCTTGCTGTCCTATTCTTCTGCCTATGCCCCGTTGGCACCATGCGTAAACGAGATCGATCGGACTTCGCTGAACACTAATCACCTTTAACGCCGGAAATGTATCAAAATAAATACCGATAATAGACATAATTTCATGAAGAACGAACATACTATAGAGGTTTTTCCTATAAAATCTTTTTATCGCCCAATCCCCATCCGATTCTTCGCACCGCCTTAAGTAATTGTCAAAACTTGGAATATTAAAAATAGAGGACTTATCGCTCCGACGATGATTCAAATTTCTGCCAATCAGCATCTCATAACAACGGCTGTCAATCTCGCATTGCAACATCTCCTGGGCAACCCCCTTTTCCATTAATCCAAATTTCTCTAAAAAAGGTATGTCGTCCAAAAGCCAACAACACTGGGTCGGTTCAATTCCTTGAAAACCATGCAAAATATTGGCCAACAAAAGCTTTCCAGCCCGGCTGATTCCCTCAATCAATAAAAGATTTTTAACTAGTGGCTTTCTTCTGATGAGTTTAATAGATTTATTTGATTGTTTCATAATTGTTTATGATAAATTTTTTATATTCTTCTGTCACCTTGCGGCTGATCAAAGAATTAGCGGCCAATATGCCATCCTGATGATTTACTTTTTCCACATTATATAAAATATCATTTCCCAGCATATCTGTCATTTTCCCGCCCGCTTCCTTGAGCAAAATATAAGAAGCGCAAGTATCCCATTGCTTTAATTTGTCGCTAAAAGTAAAGTAAATATCCGCGTTTCCTTTGGCAATTTCGATGGCTTTCAAGCAGCTGCCCAACTGACTGAACTCACTTATACCCAGTTCTTTTAAAAATATTTTTTCCTCCTTCGACAAATGATTGCGGCTCATAAGCGCCTTAACCCGCATCAAATCGGCTTTGGCATTAACCGCAAATTTCTCCCACCGGCCGTATTGCATAAAATACGCGCCTTGCCCTTTTTGCGCCACATATAAAATATCGCCGACCGGCTGATAAATAACGCCGGCAATCGGCAAGTTGCCTTCCACCAATCCTATCATTACTGTAAAATCGCTGATCTGCTTGATAAACTCTTCCGTCCCGTCCAGCGGATCAACTATCCAAACTCTTTTAGCGGTCAAGCGACTCTTGTCATCCTTATTTTCTTCAGACAATATCGGATAGCCAAAAGAAGATAAAATTTCGCAAATTATCTTATTACTCTCCAAATCCGCCTCCGATACCGGCGAGCCGTCCGCTTTTCGGCTGACCGAAAAATTGCCATGATAAATTTTGTTTATCGCTCGACCGGCTTCCAGCGCGGCGGCCGCAGCCAGATTGACTTCCGGTAAAGTATTTTTAAACGGAAACGATATTTTGTCGGAATCCATTGTCAAAGAAATTAGTTATTTTATCGACTACCGATTAAAATATTTCGCTTTCTAACAATATAATTAACTGTTTTATCATGCCGTCGTGCGAATTTTTAACGTCCACAATCTCTGTTTTTTTTCTGAAAGAATCAAAGCGGATGAAAGACACGTGGCTGTTCTCTTCAAATGCCATATCGATTACAATATCCTGCCAAGCCTTTTTTTGATTATCATACACCTTCGGGTCAATAGGATGGTTTATTTTTAGATGCAAAGGGTTCCTGTCTTTTATTCTTCGTTTTGATTCTTCATCGTTGCAGACGAACTCAATTAAAAGCACATCTTTCTTCAGGTGCCTGGCCAGGTCATAAAAAGATTGGCGTAAATCATTGGATTTTAAATTAGCGTCAACAATAATCCCCACGCCCTCGGCTGCGTATTTTTCTATTTTTTCAATCATTTTTGCCAATACCTTGGGAGTATCTTTGCGGGAATAATGAATAATGCCTAACTCGTGGCGAATCAATTCCGGGTTTAATCTGACATAATTTAATAAATGATTCTCCAAGCGCATAGCGCAAAAACTTTTGCCGGTCCCGGAAAGGCCGCAAGCGATAATTAATGGTTTGTTGTCGTTCAAAAAATTCTTGTTCATAATTATTCTTCGTTTATAAAAACTTTTTCACCGTTATTGATCGCGCTAACAATAATAGCGGATATTTCTAATCGCATAAACCAATCAGGCGGGACTTCCCCTCTCTCAAACATTTTTCTTGCCTCCGTGCCGCTAATGTGGAGCTTATCGGCTTCATCATGGCCGGCATTTTCTTTCTCATGGATATGGCAATTTAATTTTTTGGAATAAAAAACTTTGGCGAACCTGACTGGTTTTATGCCGATGTCAAATTTATCAAAAATTTCATGGGATACTGTTGGCGGATAAAAATCACCCACTCCCGTATGGTCACGCCCTACAATAAAGTGGCTGCAGCCAAAATTTTTCCGGCACAGCGCCGTAAATAAAGCCTCTCTCGGCCCGGCGTATCTTGAGAAAGTGGAAAAAACGGAAAATACCACCTTGTTTTTGGGATAAAAATCCTTGATCATTTTTTCATAGCCGGCAATAATATATTTGGCCTGAAAATCGCCCGGCTTTTTTTTGCCGATAACCGGATGAATAAATAACCCATCGCAAAATTCGTTATTTAAAGCCTGCATCTGAATGAACTCGTGGCTGCGATGAATAACATTCCGGGTATGAAAACCGACAACTTTTGACCAGCCCTTTTCTTCAAATAATGCCCGAACTTGGGCGGGCGTCAGCTCATATTCCTTAAAATCAGCCTGGCGCCTTTTTATCAGATCTATTTTGCCGCCAACCAGTATTGGCTTCATTCTCTTCATCATGGCCGCGCCGGGATGCTTTAAATCGTTGGTTCCATAAAGTTTTGACGCAACTTCGTCTTTATCAAAAACATATTTATCTTCAACGTGCAAAATGGCCGCGGCCTGACCCTGCTTGTTAAATAAAGCAACGTCATTCCCGACAGAAATATTTGCCGCTTCCGCTTCTGAAATATCAATAACTATCGGCAAGGGCCAGACAACGCCGTTGGCCAGGCGCATATTATTGAGAACTCCATGAAAATCTTCTTGGCGCATAAATCCTTCCAGCGGGCTGAACGCGCCAATGGCTATCTGTTCCGCGTCCATTTCTGTTTCCGGACTAATGATAATTTTGGGCAAAGAATCTAAATCTTCTTTAGCTGGTTCCTTGGCCAGTACGCGATGGACCAATCGGCCGCCATGAGGCGGAATTAAAGTTGAGGCTATTTGGCGGTCCAGTAAATAACCGGTTTTTTCCAGCTTGTTAACCAGCCGATTACTAAAAAATATTTCATCATCGCCAACAGTCCGTTTGGTGTGGCCGATAATATTATTTAAAGTATTAACGCATTCCATCGGATATTTTCCGACAGCCGTTTCCGCCGCCAGAGTTAACCCTTCGGCCCCATC
>Ga0209541_10012200_pt1 | contig 13330 bp, 17 predicted proteins | sample RifCSPlowO2_01_FD_184027 | JGI IMG/M metagenome (GOLD analysis project Ga0209541, IMG submission 184027) | Groundwater microbial communities from Rifle, Colorado - Rifle CSP2_plank lowO2_0.1 (SPAdes) (version 2) | ecosystem: Environmental > Aquatic > Deep subsurface > Groundwater | place...
CCTGATTTTTCCGCACCATGAGAATGAAATCGCTCAGAGCACGCCTGCGGGCGGCAAAAATATAAAATATTGGCTGCACTGCGAGCATTTGTTAGTAGACGGAAAAAAAATGAGCAAGTCGCTGGGAAATTTTTTCACTCTGAGAGATTTGCTTGATAAAGGTTATAACCCATTGGCAATAAGGTTTATTTTGCTTTCCGCTCATTACAGAAGCCAGATGAACTTTACATTTGCCGCTCTGGATAGTGCAAAGAAGACGGTTGACAATATCAATGATTTTGCCGAAAAAATAAAGGCATATAAAGAAAAGAAAAACGAAAAAGAAAACGAGGAAATGATGCTACTCGCCGACGAAACAAAAGAGAAATTCGAGGAAGCGATGGATGATGACCTGAATGTGCCGGCTGCTTTGGCAGTAATATTTGACATGATGAGAATTGTTAACAGGGAGATAGACGAAGGCAGAGCAGATAATGAATCGCTAAAAAAAATAGAAGAGCTGATGAATGGTTTTAACTCCATTTTCGATATCTTCTATGAGAAAAAAGAGCTGACAGAGGAAGAGAAAAAAATGATAGAAGAGCGCGAGCAATTGAGAAAAAAGAAAAAATTCAAGGAAGCTGATAAAATAAGGGCAGAACTGCGAAAAATGGGTGTTTATCTCGAGGACACCAATGAAGGCGTGAAATGGAAGAAGGTGTGAGGAAATGACATAATTTTATGTTCATGTTTCATAATTATGTCTTTTCTCTCAATAAATCAGAGGAATTCGAAAATAATGAAGGTTTTAAAAATGGAAATTGATTTCACTGGAAATAAAATAAAAATAAAGAAAGAGCTGTCAATTCTTGACAAATTTGCCATAGATTTTGCAGAAACGCTTGAAAAAAACAATATAAAGTATGTTATAATGGGCGGCTACACTTCAATTTTGTTTGGCAGAGTAAGGACGACAGAGGATATTGACATTTTCATAGAAGAGATGCCTTTTGAAAGGTTTAATGAATTCATGAAAAAAATAAGCAAGCAAGGCTATGAGGCAATAAATTCCGATGATGCAGAAGAGCTTTACCGCGAATTCCTGAAAAAAGGCATCGCAATAAGGATTTTCAGAAAAAGCATATTCCCCAATGCCGAGATAAAATTTCCGAAAGACGAAACGGATTTTTTGTCATTGAATAGCCCGACAGAAGTAGAAATAAACAATAAAAAGATATTAGTAGCGCCGTTTGAAATTCAGATTGCTTACAAGCTTTATCTTGGTTCCAAGAAAGACATTGAGGACGCCAAATTCCTTTTTGAGCTTGCAAAGGAAAAAATAAGCAAAGAAAAGCTTAGAAAATATGCAAATATGCTTGGTGCGGATATAAAAATATTAGGTGTCTGAATGAAAAAAACAAATAAAAAATCTCTCGAAGAAGCAAGAAAAAGAAACCATGAAGGCAACATGAAATACATAGAGCAGTATGTCGAATGGCTCAAGAAAACGCCCAACAGCGTCTGGTCAAAGCAGCAGGCAGAGTTCATTGATTCGGTAATGAAAAGTGCGAATATGGACAAGGAATTGTACATGAAAATAAAGGGAATGAAGAAATGAAATTCTTGGGCAGCAAAACCTTTTTAAGCTTATAGTTACATATGTAGCTATAGTTTAGTTACAGGTGTAGCTATGAAAATCGAATCGCATTACAAAAGCCTGAAGGAGAGCCTTGAGCTTATAGAAGAATCTGTGCAAAAAGGAATTCTGGAAAGGCAGCGAACAATAGGATTTCACTGCTCTGCGGCTGCTGTCGATATGCTGGAAATATTTCTTCACAAAAGCAGGCTCATTGAGCCCGGTGCCATCATAAAGCATGACTGGTTTTCTTCTTCAAATAAAATTAAAATAAAATTTTCATACGACTTTCCAGAAAAGAAGAAAATAATATCCTTGATGTTGCGCCTTGAAGAAAAGAGAAATATCATATGTTATGGAAAACCGCAGAAAAAAGAGGTTATTGAGGAATACATTTTTTTGTTTCGTGAGCTGGAAAAAATATTCAGAAACCTTGGTGTTTAGCATGCAAAAAAAATTATTATCTTATGCTGTGGATTTTGTTTCATTCATGCTATATAAGATAGATGAAAACAGCATGAAAAAAATAAACAAAATAATTCTATTCGGCTCGGTAGCAAGAGGCAATGCCACAGAAAAAAGCGATGTAGATATTTTTATTGAAACAAATGACATAAAAATCCACAAAAAAATCAGTAGCATAACTGAAAATTTTTATAAAAGCAATATTTTCAAATACTGGAAAATGATGGGCATAGATAATGAAATAAAATGCATGATAGGCGACCCAAAAAACTGGGAACTGGAAGAAAGCCTCATATCAGACGGCATTGTTATATACGGAAAATACCAGAAAACCCCTAAAAATAAAAAAAATATGACTATTTTTGGCTGGGAAGAAATAAAGCCCGAATCTAAAAGAGTGATTATTAGCAAGAAAATATTCGGCTATAAACATTCTGGAAAGTTCTATGAAGGCCTGCTTCAGCAGTGCAAAGGAGAAAAAATAGGAAAAGGGGTTATTGCCGTGCCTTCAGAGCATGCAAAGAAATTTTTGGGTGTGTTCAGAAAAGAAAAAGCAAAGGTAAAAATATACGAAATGGTGGGCTAGATATGCTTATCATGCACTTAGTTAAAATAACCAAAAATCATGGTTAACCAAACTTATAATTTTTCATAAGTTTGGTTATAGCTAACCAAATAAATAACCAGTATATAAAAATTTGGTTAGCATATAGGCGTGCAACAAAATAATATCCTGAATCTTTTGTTGGACAACTATAATTCTATGAAAAATGTTTCCATTCCAGTTACTGGAATAAAAAGTAAACTATTGATTCCAGTTGCTGTAATTGCTTGCCATATAAGAGATAAATAAACAGAAATGATATTCTTGGCTGCAACAGCATAGCTGTGCGAAAGCTATTACCCATTGAAAAGATACGACAGCCGCTTCAGGAAGAAAGCCCTTGATTTATTGTGAAAAATGTAAAATTCCCCCCCGAAAAAGCAAATGTTTATATATGGCGAAAAACAATAGAATTACATGAAAAAGCTGATTATTGCATGTCTTGTTCTTGCATTGATGGTAGTGACTGTTTTTGCCGATGAAAACCAGACAAATACGACAACAACATGCACCGACTCCGACGGCGGGATTAATTATTATGTGAAAGGGACTTTAACTATTCAAGGAAAGGAGGGTTATTTAACAGACGCCTGTCAGATAAAGACAGGAAATGCCTCATACACTTCTACAGATTCGTGTTTTGGAAATGATTGTTATTTAGAAGAAGCATATTGTTATTCTTCTTCAAAAAGCTATAGGACATATCCTGCAGATTATTATAATTGCCCCAATGGCTGCAAAGACGGGGCTTGTCTTTCCACAGCTCAACCCTCCATCACCGTTCTTTCGCCGAATGGAGGGGAGAGTTGGGTTATGAATTCGTCGCAAACTATAAAATGGGTAAGTCACGGCACTCACGTCACTATTAGCTTGGTATCTCTAGATAAAACAAAAGAGGTTTACGGACTTTTAGGCAGTATTCCAAACGACGGCACCGAAACTATGTGGCTGCCGTCTGATCTTCCTCTTGGACAGTATTATCTTCGCGTCAGATGCGTTGGAAACTGCACCGCAAGTACCCAGCAATATGACGATTCCGACGCGCCGTTTAGCATTGTGGCGACGAACACTACTTTATCTTGCACAGACTCCGACGGCGGAATAGATTACTATAAAAAAGGAACAGTAACTGCCTGCACAACAGGTACAAACAGCGGCGGCTCATGCACAACTTCACAAGATGTCTGCAATTCTGATTCCAAGAGGCTGAAAGAGCTTTATTGTGACAGCAATGCGATGGCTTCTGTTGAATATTCATGCCCCAACGGCTGCTCAAACGGCGCGTGCATAAGATGCGAAGATTACAGGTACAGCACTTGCCCATCAACATGCATTAAAGAATGCGTTCCAAGCTCATGCTCAGGCAATGTTTGCACGGCTGATTGCGAAGGAAAGGGTAGCTGTGTATCCAAGCCCGTAGCATCATGCACAAAATGCGAGAATGGCATTGACACAGGAAAAAAAGACAGCAACGGCTGCCCGATTTATGAATGCCCGACATCGAAATGTGGCGATGGCAAATGCCAGAGTGATGAAATAATGACTGTATGCGAGGAAACAATTGATTGTAAAAACTATGGGTCAGAAATGTGCCCTACAAAATGCTACCAGTCAACATCATGCAATGCAGACTGCCTGCCGAACTGCGGCAACGGCGTTTGCGATGAAATTAAATGCCTTGGTACAGGCTGCCCGATTACTGAAACTTCTCAAAATTGCCCGCAGGACTGCGAAAAAAAGGAAACCCGGTATGTCAATCTTGGCCAGAAATTCGAGCTTTCTCAGGGCGGGAGCGCGGTTGTTTCTGACTACAAAAATATGAAAGTGACTCTGAATGATATAAGGTCTATTAATGTTCCTTGTATACCTGAAGAACAATGTCCACCTTACTTAGAAGCGCGCCTGACTGTCAGCATGAGCGGCGGCGTGGCATGCTCTATCTGCGTTGGCGGAACACCGACAGGAAAATATGATTCAAACGGCTGTCAGATTTATGAGTGCCCAGAACAACCTATACCTACTGTTGAAGATGGAGTTAAATGTGTTTTTCAGGACTCAAAAACAGAACAGAAATGTTATTCTGAAAAAGGAAGCTGCTCAGGTATAGAAACTTGTGTAGTTTATGTCAAAGGCATAAAAGGAGAGCAGGTGACTTGGAAAAGTTCCTGTGGAGGATACGCTTATACAACAATGGACGCAGAGAATGATTATGCTTACTTCAATTGTCAAACCCAAACAACATGCACGGATTCTGACGGAAGCCCTGATTATTCTAAAAATATTGTGAATTATCCGATAAGCCAAGATAAATATCCAGATTTTTTTAAGAAGGGAGTGGGAAAGGGTATCTATGTAGGTGCAACTCAAGGTATAAATGTTATTTATGGAACTGAACCCGATCCACAATTTGCAAAAGTTACAAACGAATCTTATAGTACCTACTATGATTTTTGTCTTGGTAATGAGCTAAATGAAGCATATTGTCGTCAAGACAACAAATTGGGTGCTAATAGTATTCAATGCCCCAACGGCTGCAAAGATGGGGCGTGCATAACTGATATTAGCACAGAGACAAGAAAACTTGGCACAAAAGCAGTTATTGAAAACATAAATAAAGACGCCGGAAGCGTTACAATAAGAAATACAGGGACTTATGAGCTAAGAGCATCTGAAACAAAGATTTACATAAATAACACAGTAGAAATAATCAATTGTCCTGAAAGTAATATAGCTTCTGGAGCATCATTTATATGTAATGATGGGAAAATCAAAGGATGCGGTTCTATAAAAGTTTCGACTATAGGAATGTCTGACAGTGCATCGTGCCCAGCAACAACATCCACATCATCTTCATCTGGTGGCGGTTCTTCATCTTCCATATCATCAACAGGCAGAGTTACGGCAACGCAAACAACAACGTCATCTGGCGGCGGTTCTGCGACAAAAACCACTGTTCAAAGACTATGTACAGCAGACGCCAAGCTCTGCCCTGATGGCTCTTATGTGGGAAGAGACTCCAATAATAATTGCGAGTTCAGACCGTGCCCGTCGACAACTTCATGCAGCTGGAGGCCACGAGCTGATAATGATTATGGTTTATGTAAAGGATTTTTTAGCGGTTATTATTTCAATGGAGAAAAGTGCACAGCATTTAGCATAAGTGGTTGTGGGGGTCCCCCATTCAAGTCGCTGGACGAGTGCAAAAGAGCATGCGAATCAGAGACATCGACAGCCATAGATTTAACCATGCAGGAAGGCGAAACGAAAGATGCATTCGGTGCGCAGGTAAGCCTGCTGCAGTTATCATCAACAACAGCAGTGCTCATTGTGAACAGGGAAAAACCCATATACCTTACAGTGAGCACGGACAAAAGCACTTACGACCTCAAAGAGCCTGTTAAAATAAGTGTTTATACAACAGGCCAGACAAGTGGCAATATTGTTACCACTGTTACAAATCCTTACGGTGTAACAACAAATGTAAAAATGGATGCAGGCGCGTGCAGTGCTTCTGTATGTCCCGCATGCCCACAAGGAAAAGATTGTGTGCCATGCCCGCCACAGGAAACAAGATGCAGCTATTCAGGCACATATTACGAAACGAAAGCAGAAGGCAGATATAGGGTGCATGCGCGCAACGAAAAAGGCAGCGATGATAAAATTAATGATGCCAATGCATTTTTCACTGTAATAGACAATTCAAAGCTTGATAAATACCTGATATTGAAAGATATTGACGGGTTTTCTTTTGTAAAGGCAGAAACATCAGCATGGAAAGATTACACGATATACGTGGCTGAATACAATAAAAACAGAAACCAATACATGGTCGGCGTGGTTGATTTCGGCACAAGAGAGGGCGTCCAGAAATTCATAAACGAGGAAGTTATGAAATACAATCCTGCGGTGGAAAATACAATTGAAGGGTATTATATTTATACATTTTCAAGCGGCAGCCAGAGGGCATATCTCTGGACATACAAGAGCTTTGTGATTTATGTTGTTGAGCAAAGCAGAGCGGTTACAGAAACAACTCAAACACTGATTGCAGAGCAGGCACAAACACGAATTTCTCAAAAGCCGGCAGCAGTTGTCAGCAAAGCAATGTCGGCAATCAGTGAATCAGTTGCCGCGCAATCGTCTGTAAGCATAACAGGAAAAGTAACTGCTCAGGAAACAGTCATATCTCCTATAAGGGCATGTGCTGTCTGCGATGGCGGAACATTTACAGGAAGATATGATGATTATGGATGCCCTGTTTATGTCTGCCCTATGGTGAATATTCCAAAAGAGCTGCTTATCGCCTATTTGGACAGGTACCCAAGCGATGTGAAAAGCATAGACACTGATTGCGAAGCAAAAGGCGGATACTGCATGATTACAGAGGCAATGTGCAAGTCAGGATATTCCGATTCTGATTATTTATGCAGCAGCAGCAGCAAGTGCTGCATCAAGGAAGTCGGCACAACAGAATTCATGCAGATAGTGCTGAAGCTTGAAAGAATGAAAATAGGGCTGGACTCACTGCAAAAGAATTCCGATTCTTTGGCAAAATATTATGATTCAACAGGTGACAGTGCAAATGCAGAAAAGTACAGAGAAATTTCAAAGATGTTTGGCGTGGCAAAAGATAAAATAAACAATATAATAGCAAAAATAAGAAACAACATAGACAATCCATCGGCAATAATAGAGCAGATAAAGGCTGACATAAAGGATTTCAAGGGCTATCTCAAAGAGATATTGAAGAGAATGGTATCGCAACAGGAAGTAGAAGAATACAGCTCTGAAGAATTATTTTCAGAAGGATGTAAAATACTAAGAACAACATATAATTGCAATTCAGGCGCTATCAGCAAAATCGAGATTGAAAAAGACAGCGCGGAAAACAAGGAATCTTTCATTAGTGTCTGCCTTGTAAAAGGATATAACTCAGTGGGCTGTGCTAGGGCATGCGGATGTTAATAGGTGATTATATGAGTAAAGATGACTGGAATTATGACGAAAAGGGCGAAGAAAAAAGATACAAAGTGTATGTTATTGCTGCAATAGTTCTTGTTGCTGGAATTTTGATTGGCATGCTTGCTGCAGGAAGAATAGATATTTCAGGCATTATTAATATGCAGGGCGGTGCTGCTGAAGTAAAAAGCAGCAACGAGGCGGCAAAAATAACGGAAAACCTCGGCAGCGGATTGAGCAATGTGTCATCCTCATTAAGCGATATAGAGGATATTTTGGGTAGCTAATTCTTTTTAAATTGTGATATGTAAATTATTTCTATGGAGCAGCGAAGCAGGAAAAAGCCTGAGTATCAATTGAAGATAGCAAGGGAACGTATAGCTATATTACTTGATGAAGCGGACAAGATGGTGAAAGAGGATAAAAAGCTCGCCAAACGCTATGTTGAATTAGCCAGAAAAATAGGCATGCGCTATAATGTAAGAATCACGGAATACAAGAAAAAGTTCTGCGGGAAGTGCCATGCTTACCTAAAATCAGGATTAACGTCAAAACATCGCTTAAAAAATGGATTGCTGCAGATAGAATGCCTTGAATGCAAAAATATAATGAGGTATTCCTACAAGAAAAAATAGCTTAAATAGTTTATTCTATATTTTAATTGAGTTGATGTATTAATGGTTTCGGCACGAGACACGGACGCAAGCAAATTAATAGAGAAAACAGCAGAGCAGCTAAAAGAAAAAATACAGATGCCTGAGTGGGCTTTGAATGTAAAAACAGGCATGCATAAAGAGAGGCCGCCCGAGCAGAGCAACTGGTGGCAGCTGAGGGCAGCTTCGATACTAAGAAAAGTCTATGTTGACGGGCCTGTTGGAGTATCACGGCTTCGCAGCTTTTACGGCGGACGACATAGGCGTGGCCATAAGCCGCCTCACTTTGCAAAAGGCTCGGGAAAAATATTAAGAGTTATATTGCAGGATCTGGAAAAACAAAACCTCATAAAAAAAATGGACAAAAGAAAGGGCAGGATAATCACGCCAGAAGGGCAGAAATTTCTGGACGGCATTGCAAAGAGCATTAAAGCGTGAATTTTATGAATGAGGAAGAAATAAAGCAGAGAATGTTTCAACAGCAGATGCAGGAGCAGCAGCTGCAGCAGACACTGAAAATAATATCCATGCAGATACTGGAAAAAAAGGCAAGGGAAAGATTGGCAAACCTAAAGCTCGTGAAGCCCCAAATCGCAATGCAGTTAGAATTATATCTTGCGCAGGCCTATCAGGCAGGGCAGCTGCAGAATAAAATAACGGACGAGCAGCTGGTTTCAATACTGCAGAAAATCGGCGGAAAAAGAGAATTTGTGATAAAGAGGAAATGAGTATGACGGCGAAAAAATATTCGATGAAATTTGACAAAGGCATAAGAGACAGTAGCGGCACAACTTCAACCTATGTTTTTTTGATTCATATGGGGCTGAATCCGCTGTTCCATTGTATTGATCCAGAAAGAGGTATATATGACTTTATCGTTGAAGCATACCCAAAAGAAATAGAAAACATAAAAGAACATCCGTTCATAAAAAATAATCTGAAAGAATTGAGGGAAGTATAATTTCAAAACTGAAATTGAAGAGGTGTTTTGAAAATGAAGTCGTTTGTTTTGACAAACTCCTTCTTTCAAAAACCTTTCATATAAATAAAATAGAAGGTTTTTAAAATGTCATCAAGAAAGCCGTTCGGAAAGAAGATAAAGCTCATAGCTGCGAGGAGAAAACCAGCGCCGCGCTGGGCTGACATAAAGAAGTTTTCGCTGAAGCGCGCAAGAACGCGCAGGATAAGGACAACAGCAAAGCACTGGAGAAGGGGACGAAACAAAATATAATTTTATTTAGGTGATATTATGTTTCAAAACAGAAGTATATACGATATTTTGAAAATGAACTTGTTTGCTTTGGCAAACGCGTTCTTTCAAACACAATAAGGTAAAACAAATATTATGGTGTTAGAAATGGCAAAAAAACCGTTTGAGGGAGAGAGAATCTATACAATACCGCTGCGCGAGGCTTACAAGAAGGCGGAGCGCAAGCGCGGGCCTTATGCAATAAGACTTGTTGAAAGCTTTCTGAAAATTCATACAAAAGGAAAGGAGATAAAGCTGGGACAGGAATTAAACAAAAAAATCTGGGAAAGGGGGGTAAAACACCCGCCGAAGAAAGTCAGAATAAAAGCAATAAAAGACGGCGATATTGTTAAAGCAGAACTCATGGGCTTTGAGTACAAGGACTTCAAGGCAATACCGAAGAAAGAGAAGAAAGGCATGAAAGAAAGGCTTTTAGGAAGGCTGGGTCCAAAGGCATTGAAAAAAGAAGAAGAAGAAAAGATGGTGGAAGGCAAGGCAGAAAAAATGGAAGAAAGAACAGAAGAAAAGCACCAGAAAAAAGAAGCGCTTTGAATGAATTTTTTTTCTAATTTATAGTCGTCCAACAAAAGATTCAGAATATATTTTTGTTGGACTCAAAGCGAATGACGCATCTCTGATGCGTCCATCAACACAGCTAAACAAGAATCATACCGGTATTATTTTTGAATTTCTCACACACAATTGAATTCAAATTGACATCACACAGTGACAGAGAGGATGTCATTTTCTTGTTTAACTATATCCTCTTATCATAACCAACATCATCTTGAAGCGTTTCTTTGCATTGACTGAATGAGGAATATTCTTCGGCATTATGAGTATCTCGCCTGCTTTGAGCAAATGCTTCTTGCCGCCGACAATGAATTCGCCCTCGCCTTCTACTAAATAAACAATTGCATTAAATGGCGCCTTGTGCTCGCTCAGCTTCTGCCCCGCGTCGAAAGCGAAAACAGTCACTGTGCCTGTTTTCTTGTCTTCTATGGTCTTGCTGACGATGGAGCCCTTGTGGTAAGAAACAAGATTCTTCAGTATAAATGGCTCAGAAAATTCACTTTTTATTTTTACCATATCATCATCTTCCTCTTGGCAGATTTCAAATATTTGTCCGTGCCCTGCCGGCTTATCGCAAAATTATCAGCTTCGGCTTCTTCTTTTTTCATGTTAAAAGAAAACGGGTAGATTTTCAGGAATAGCGATGAAAACTTCATGGCAGATGAGCTTTTTTTAATATGGTAAAGCTCGTGAAGAATTACTGCTTCTGTTTCTTTTTTATTCATTATATCAAATAATCCTGCGGAAAGAAATATCGCTGACTTGAAAGAACGGAAAGAGAAGGCAGACGGCTTCGCTGAATCAAATAAGTAAAGATTCGGCATCTTCATTTTTTCCGAGTGTTTTTTTACAAAATCAAAAACAAAGCCGTTTCTTATCACGATTTTCCTGCTTTTGTATATGTAGAATCCAGGAATGACGAAAAAGCCGGCTATGGTTGCTATTGCTATTGTGCCTGGCAGAGCATAACCAATTAATATTGATAAATCATTGTAACAAGGCATGCACGCAGCGCCGCAGGCTACATTTGTCGTAAGAAGGACAAATGGAAATGACAGGAAAAACAAATGGCTGTAAATCAGCGAAATTTTTGCCTTTGTTGAGAGATGAAGCTTTCTCAGCCCTAAAAGAGACAGAATTGCAGCAGCCAAAGAAAACAGCGAAATATACAGCTTCTCTGGTTCTATGTAGAATTGAAAGCAGCCCAACATTGAAACACCTATTTATTCTTCTTTTTCCCGAATCTTTCATTAAAATAGCTTACGGCAACACTGCCGAAATTGCTTATCAGCTTGTTCACAGTCTTTTCCATGATTGTTTGTTCTATTTCTTTTCTGGGCACAGCTGAGTAAATATAATGGATGCCGCCCCTGCCTTTTTCTATTTTTCTTGAGACAATCTTTTTGTCGTAAAGGCGGTCCAGAATAACAGCAACGCTAGTAAGCGCGACCTTTCTTTTTTTTCTTATTATTTTATGAAGTTCCCTGACCTTCGCGCCGCTTTTTTTCTTCCATAAAGCAGAAAGCACATCCGATTCCAGAGGGCTCATCAATGACTCAAAGCCCTTTTTCTTGAGCCTTATTTTGTCCACATCCATGAAAATACTTGCCTTGTTAAATATAAATAATTTCAAGCTATACATTTTTTGTAATTCTTATGTCAAAAATTGCTATTGGTTCTGACCATCGCGGATTTGAATTAAAAGAATACCTGAAAAAAGAGCTCAAAGGCTATGAGTTTGATGATTTAGGCACAAACAGCAACAATTCTGTCGATTACCCTGATATAGCAAAAGATGTTGCAATGGTTGTAGCAAATAATAAATATGAAAAAGGCATTCTCATCTGCTATACAGGCATTGGAATGAGCATAGCCGCAAACAAGGTGAAGGGAATAAGAGCAGCGCTGTGCCATGATGAAACAACAGCAAAAATGAGCAGGGAACATAATGATGCAAATGTTTTATGTCTTGGATCAGGCATGTTAGAAGAAGAGCAGGCAAAAGCCATTGCTGAGGTATGGCTGAAAACGCCGTTCAGCAATGAAGAGCGCCATATCGACAGGAACAAAAAAATAAAGGCGATGGAATGAACTATGAACTGATAGAAAAAAAGCTAAATGAACTGATAGATATCGTGAATAACAAGCCTGATTACAGGGCAAGCAGTATGCGCTCGGCAGGCGAAATAATAACAGGAAACAACCTATACAAAGATAATTTCAAGTCAAAATTCAGCGAGATGATTGATAATGCCGATATCACGAAATCTTACAGGGATTGGCTTTTGCAGCTTTCAGATATTTTATATCTGTCGGGCTGCGGGTGGAATTTGATGAATGCCCTTGGGCTGGATTTTAAAAGCAATGATTACGGGGTTTTTGACAAAAAAAAATCAGGAAAAATGGAAAAGGATATAATTCTTATAGAAATTGAGCCAATATTTGAATCTATTTCAATTCAGAAATTTGAATTTAATGAGCTATCGGACTGCATTAATTATCTGAAAAAATACAAGCCATGGTTCAATGAGCATTATGAAAAATACGGCAGGGATGAAGAACTGTCAAAATATTATGAAATGATAGAAAAAGTTGAACAAAGATTTATGATTTAATACTCAATTCCCCTTCGCCCTGTTATCTTTTTCCTGTCAAACGGATGTTTTATTTTTCTCATTTCCGTGACGTAGTCGGCGACAGTAACTATGTCAGCAGGAGCGCCTCTGCCCGTCAAAACCAATTCAACATTCTTCGGTTTTGACATAATCAGCTTCAATACATCTTCCTCGCCAATCTGCTTCTTGCTGAGCGCGACATTGATTTCATCCAAAATAACAATATCGAATTTGCCGGATTTTATGTTTTTGTCGGCGTAAGCCAGTGCCTTGGCTGCCTGCTCTTTCTCCTCTTCGAATGTCAGGAAGCAGGCACGGCAATTGCCACACTTGAATTTTCCGCCCTTTATTTTTGCGACAAAAGAGCAGCCCTGGCCGAACTGCGCGAACTGTAATTTATTTTTAAACCTTTTTTCTGCATTTGCCAGCTCGCCGAAATACCTGCCTCCTTTCATGAACTGCACAATAAGGACAGAAAAATTATGCCCAAGCGCGCGGAACGCAAGGCCCAGAGCAGTAGTTGTCTTGCCCTTGCCATCGCCTGTGTAGACATGAACAAGCCCTAGTTCATTAGCAGACTTGGCTTTTACCGGCATT